>OIZO01000008.1_pt1 | contig 178315 bp, 146 predicted proteins | sample 1588551 | NCBI WGS metagenome assembly OIZO01 (sample SAMN03283271) | human gut metagenome | biome: human-associated habitat; material: feces | host: Homo sapiens | place: Peru | collected 2012
TTTTTTTGTATAACAACTGTCGCGCACCCGCATAGCGGGTGGTTCTTTGTTTCGGACGTTCCGTCCTCAACCGGCTAAAGCCATAAATAGGAAAAGCCGAATGAGTTTCGGTGCTCATTCGGCTTTTCTGTGTGACAGGTTATTAAATATGTTTTGCTCGGCTGCCTATAAATTGGCTCCTCCTTTCGGGCATATTAAAGTCGAATTATGCCTGGGCCTCGAATCTAATTCTTGGACAAAATCAGCAAAACCCCAGTGTTTATGCGGCATAATCCTCTTTGTGTTATTATACCGCAATCATCTATTCTTCTTACGATTCCTGTTGCTTTCATATTTATAAATCCCCTTATTTTAGAAATTGTGGTACTATTATTTGTAAGACCGCAGCATTTATGCAACAAAAACGCTTTGTTTTAACAGCACTTTGGTTTTAGCTGCGAATTTTAAACTTTAAATTGATTTTTTAGGATTGCCCGTAAAAATAAGTCTTACACGCCCTTTTTAATTTTTCAATTTCTTTTAAAAACCAAAACCCCGCGCAAAGCTTTAAGCCTTGCGCGGGGTTTTGGTCTATATTTTTTGGGGAAACAGCAATTTTTTTGGTGCGCCGAAATTTTAGCCGGCACAGGTGTCGGGTTGCCGCAGCGCGAAAAGCTGCTCTGCCTTAGCGTTAAAGGGCCGCCTATTTTGCCGCCGGGCAGGCTTTTGACTCGCCCCGCCTTTTGATTTAGGCTATAAGGCCTGCAGGCCTTAACACTATTGTACGCAGCCGAGCCCACCTAAAAGGGCAAAATCACAATCTTTTTGTTTATTTTTTTTTTTATTTCCTTGGGCGGGAAAACTTGCCAGCCTTATCTTAAACGCGGAACAGCAGGTCAGTGTAGCTGGGAACCGGCCAGTAATCCTCACCGGTCAGCACCTCGGCGGTATCTACGGCCGCGCGCAGCGCCTCCATTTTAGGCAAAACCTTATCGTGGTAAGCGCGGGCCTGCTTGTAGCCATCGGCAATGTCGGCCGCGGCGGCCTCCTCGCCCTCTAACTCGCCAACCAGGCGGTAAGCGTTGGTTTGGGCGGCGCTAAGCTTTTTCAGGGTTTCGGCCTCGGGGGTAATTTGGTCTTCTAACCCAACGGCCTTTTTGGCCAAAACGGCGTCGCACAGGGTACCAACATACTCGCTAATGGCCGGCAGGTAATTTTTGCGAACCATATCGGCAGCGGTAAGCGCCTCAATATTAATAACCTTAGAGTAATTCTCCAGCAAAATTTCGTAGCGGGAGCGAATTTCAACCTCGGAATAAACGCCGTGCTTTACAAACACCTCAATATTCTTAGGCTCAACCATAACCGGCAGGGCGTCTACGGTAGATTTTAAATTCAGCAGGCCGCGTTTTTCGGCCTCCTTTTCCCACTCCTCGGAATAGCCATTGCCGTTAAAGATGATGTGACCGTGATCACGAATCGTCTCCTTCACCAGCTTATTAATTTCGGTGGTAAAATCGTCGGCCTTTTCCAAACGGTCGGCGTACTCGCTCAGCGCCTCGGCCACAATGGTGTTCAGCACAATGTTGGGGTCGGCCACCGATGCGGTAGAGCCTAACATTCTAAATTCAAATTTATTGCCGGTAAACGCAAAGGGAGAGGTACGGTTCCGGTCGGTGGTATCCCTTCTAAAGCAGGGCAGAACATCTACTCCCAGCTTCATACGCGGGGCCTTGTGATCGGTGTAGGCCTCGTCGTGGTCAATGGCGTTTAAAATGGCGGTTAGCTCATCTCCTAAAAAGATGGAGATGATAGCCGGAGGCGCCTCGTTCGCGCCCAAGCGGTGATCGTTACCGGCGGAGGCAACCGACACCCGCATTAAGCCCTGGTATTCATCTACCGCTTTAATAACGGCCGACAAAAACAGTAAGAACTGTGCGTTTTCGGACGGGGTTTTTCCGGGGTCTAACAAGTTAACGCCCGTGTCGGTAGAAATGGACCAGTTGTTGTGCTTGCCGCTGCCGTTTACCCCGGCAAAGGGCTTTTCATGCAGCAGGCAAACCAGGCCGTGCTTGCGGGCAACCTTTTTCATAATTTCCATGGTAAGCTGGTTGTGGTCGGCCGCAATGTTTGTGGTTGAAAAAATAGGTGCCAATTCGTGCTGGCCGGGGGCCACCTCGTTATGTTTGGTTTTGGCCAAAACACCCAGCTTCCAAAGCTCGGCGTCCAAATCTTTCATATAGTCTGAAACGCGTTGCTTTAGCACGCCGAAATAGTGATCCTCCAGCTCCTGCCCCTTGGGCGCCGGTGCGCCGAACAGGGTGCGGCCGCAGAAAATAAGGTCTTTGCGCTCGTCGTAATATTTTTTATCTACCAAAAAATATTCCTGCTCCGGCCCTACGGTAGAAATAACGCGCTTGGCGCTGGTGCCAAACAAATTTAACACCCGAATGGCCTGTTTGCTTACCGCGTTCATAGAGCGCAGCAGCGGGGTTTTTTTATCCAGCACCTCGCCGGTGTAGGAGCAAAACGCCGTTGGAATACAAAGGGTATCGTCCTTTACAAAGGCGTAGGAGGTTGGGTCCCAGGCGGTGTAGCCGCGGGCCTCAAAGGTGGCGCGCAGCCCGCCGGACGGAAAGCTGGAGGCGTCCGGCTCGCCTTTAATCAGTTCTTTGCCGGAAAATTCCATAATAACGCGGCCGTCGTCGGTCGGGGAAATAAAGCTGTCGTGCTTTTCGGCGGTAATACCGGTCATAGGTTGGAACCAGTGGGTAAAATGGGTGGCGCCCTTTTCAATGGCCCAATCCTTCATGGCGTTGGCAATAGCGTTTGCCAGGCTCATATCCAGCGCGGTGCCATCGTGAATGGTTTTTTTCAAAGCCTTGTAAACTTCCTTAGGCAGGCGCTCTTTCATGGTAGCGTCATTAAACACGGAACTGCCGAAAATCTCTGTTACGGTAGACATAAATGTTTCCTCCAATCAATAATAGAACGCGGGTAAACACACCCGTTTAAAACATAAAGCGTTGCGAACTCCATGCGAGCTCACAACGCCTTTGTTGTTTACGCGTTACAGTATACGCCAAAAAATTGGTTTTGTCAACACCCTTTTGATATTTACAAAGGATGAAAGGCTTTTGAACCGTCAGCCTTAACTTTTTTAAGGAATACGCCCTTTTTTTAAGAAAAAATAAGCCGTACCCAATTAAATTTGCAAAAACACGGCGGTTTTGTGTAATTTTATTAAGCGCCCCTGTGGCGGCGCTGCCGGCCAACCGGATTGGCCCGGTTTGGCATTGGTTTGGTATTGGTTTGGTGTCGATTATTTGTGCACTCCGGCAAAAAACAGGGCAACGGTTCCGGGGCCAACATGGGCGCCGGTTACCGGCTCGTAACAAACGGTTAGGCACTGCCCGGCAAGGCCCTTTTCGCGCAGCAGCTTTTCCAGCGCGGCGGCGCCCTCGGGGTTGTTGGCGTGGGCAATGCCAACCGTGGCGGCCGGGTTGGCGGTAAGCTCCCCGTAGCGGTTAGCCAGCTCGACCAGCGCCTGCCGCCGCCCGCGCACCTTAGCGGTTAAAACAATTTTGCCTTGCGCGTCACCGGTTAATAGCGGCTTAATGTGCAAAACCGAGCCAAACACGGCGGCAGCCTTACTTACCCGGCCTCCGCGGTGCAGGTGCTCTAAACTGTCTACCACAAAATACTGGCAAAGGGTTTTACGCTGCATTAGCGCATCGGCCAATACGGCCTCAAACGGCTTGCCTTTTTCTAATAACCGGGCGGCACGCAAAACCAACAGCCCCTCCCCTAACGAGGCGGCAAGGGTATCTACCACCTTAATTTTTTGGTTGGGGAACTCTGCCTGCAGCTCGGCGGCCGCGGCCGCAGCCGCACCGGCCGTACCGCTGATTCCGCCCGACATACCAAGGTACAAAACATTGTGCCCGGCGGCCAGCACCGGGCGAAAGGCGTTGTAAAACGCCGTTATGTTGATCATGGCAGTTTTTACCTCGGCCCCTGCCGCAATGGCATTATAATAGGCCGGACCGTTAAATTCTACGGTGGGGTCATACGGCTGTTCCACGCCGTTAACGGTGTACGAAAAGGGCAAAATTTTAATTTTGTGCTGCAGGGCCAGCCCAATGGGCAGGTTTGCAGAGGTATCGGTAAACAGTTGCGTCATATTTCATTGGCTCCTTTGCGTGCAGGTTTTAGGCCGGCAGAGTAAACGCCCCGGCGCCGAATGTGAGCTGTTGAATACCTTGGGCTCAACAGGTTATTTCACGCACTGTTTACGGGCACCTGAACTGCACGGCATTTAAAAGCTTTGCGGCATTTTAATTTGCGGCGTAGTTATTTACGGCTACGGCATTTTAAAACGCTTTAAAGAACGGGTTTTACACCCGCTATTCTGCCAGCTATACTACCACAGGGGCGCGGTAAAAGCAACCTACCGGCAAAGTTTTTGTTCTACGCTTTTAAAACGCTTTGTAGAGCCCCTAAAATTAAAATTCTACCCGCGGTTTACCCCTTATAAACCGCGGGTTTAGCTAAGTTTTTTTAACGGGCCGCCGGGTTTTGACCGGTTTTACCCTTTGTTTTTGCCTGGCGGGGCCATTTGTTTTACGGCAACTTTTAAACAAGTTTACCTGCGTGTGCCAGGGTTACTTTGGCTTGCCAAAGCTGTTGCTTGACCGCCTTTTGGCAGCTTAGCTTTAGGCCCCCGAACGCCAAAAACGGCGCAAACAAACGGGGAGATTTTTAGCCCCCTAGCCAAAAGCAGCAGCAGTTCTATTGCCGCAACCGTAACCCCAATTACAAACAAATTGGCAAACAGCTGCAGCGGCGGGGCAAAGGCAAACACCCTGTGGCATACCCGGTTCATAAGTTCAATGATTAAAAAGTGGGTTAAATAAACGGCAAACGAATCGTTCGAGATTTTTTGCAGCACGGGATTTTTAAGCCCTGCAAAGGTGGCCGCCCCAAAAATTGCCGCCGCGCCCAGCAGCTCGTACAGCCAGCCAAGGTGTGATATGTAGGTGCTTTTTAACCCCAAAGCCAGCAACAAGGCCGTTGCCCCGACAAACAGCAACAACAGCCAAACGCGGGCCTTTTTTAAAAAGCTGTAAATGCCCTCGCCGTTCAGCCCCCGTGCCAGACGCCCCAACGCAAAAAAGCCCAGCCAGTTAAAAATGTTTAAATTATTGGTAATGTGCAAAAAGGCAATGGCCGGCTGCAGCACCCCAAAGGCTGTAAGCTCCAACGACAAAATATTCAGTGCTACAAACCCCCAAAGCGCCGCTTTGTTTTTTACAAAATAACAAATCACAAAGCACAAAAGCAACACCGTTATAAAATACAAATAAGTGTTTTTACCCAACAGCCACTTAACGTGTGCCTTTAGCGAGTAAACTCTGGTAAAATAAACCTTGTAAAAATAAACCGTGCTGCCTAAAATCACCCAGGGCAGGCCAATTGCTTTAGCTTTGTTTTTTAACATTTTTAAAAACCCGCCGTAATGCTCCGGCGCAAACAAAAAGCCCGAAATAATGTAGTAAGCCACCACCCCAATGGTGCCGAAATTGGCGTAAAAATTGCTAAAAACAGCCGGCGTGCCCTTTAAAAACACAATGTGCGCCGAAACAATGGAGAACAGCGCCAGCCCGCGCGCCACCGAAATGGCAGCCGAAAGATCTTTGTTTATTTGCATGAAAAATTTCCTCCTGTAAATATTAACCCATTACCGCCGTTTTTCCAGCCCCAGCTCTTTTAACAGCTTTTGGGTTTGGCCGGCCGTTTGGGCCGGAATACGGCTATTTACCGAAAGCTCGCGCACCGAGCGGCGCACGCCGCCGCAAAAAAGCAGCTTGCCCCAGCGGCGCACCTGAAAAGCGGGGTACAACCACGGGTGCCGCCTCAGCGCCGGGTAATGATTTTTAAGCACAGCGGGCGACGGCCAAATTTTTGCCGCCGCGTACCGCAGCTTGCCCCCCTGCTTTTGCTGCTGCAGGGCAATGCGGTTGGCTTGCTCGCCGTACACGCCGCCGCAAAAAATGTAGTTTTCCAGCAGGGTTAAAGCCTGGGTTTTAGGGGCGCCAGCAAACCAGGCCCGGCCCAGCTCGTTCAGCTTTTCGGCAAACTGTAAAATGCCGGTTTGCTGCAGCAGCGGTTTGGCGCCGCCATACTCCTCTGGGCTGGCGCTGTTCAGCAAAAATAAATCTAAAACCGTGCGCACCCCGCAACCGCCGTTTAAAAAGTGGTAATAGGCGTGGGCGTATTGGTGAAACGCAAAAAACGCCGGTGTAAACCTATACTCAAAACTGCCGGGTGCCGTAGGCTCGGCGTACTGCCAGGCGTGCTCTAACAGTGCGTCAATATTACTGTGCGTTTCTTTTAAGCTAAAGTGCAGCTCAATATGCGGGGCGCCTTGTTTTAAAAGCGAATAATCGTGATAGTTTTTAAACTCCACGGTGTAGCCGTTTTGCTGCTGCAGGGCCCTAATGGCCTGCTCGGTTTGCTGCAGCTGCACTAAAATGTCAATATCGCAGCGGGTGCGCATCCAGCTTTTGGGGTACAGATTTTTAATTACCGCTCCCTTTAGCGGCACAAAGGGCACCTTAGCCTGCTGAAGGGTTTGGCAAATTTGGCCGTAGGCGTAATCTAACCGCTCAACGCAAACAGCAGTGCTTAGCATTTTGCCCTGGTAAAGCTCTTCCTTTTCCTTTGGAATTTGCAAGGCCTTTTGAGCAACCGCCAGGGCAATAAAATGTACCACATCGTGCTTAGCAGCCAGGCGGCCAACAGCGGCCAGCTCGGCGGCGTTTAAGGTAATGGGGGCCGTGCCCTTGGCAGGCCAAATAACGCTTTTTATAATGGCAATCAGCCGGGGACCGGCCAAAGCATTTTCTTTTTGGGTTTTATTTTCTTGAATGATCATACTACTCTTTAAAATTAAAATCTAAACCAACAAAATTCAGCTGTTGTTGGTAATTTTCTATTTCCTTTTGTTTTAGGGTTTGCAAAACCTTTTTCTGCTGCCGAATGTGGCTACGGTGAAACACTAAGGTGTCAGCCCAGCGCACCACCCAAAAAAGCGGGAGCAAAACGGGGGCTTTTTTTAAAACGGGGTAGCGCTGCGTCATTCCACCGTACGGCAAAAACACCATTTGCAGCAGCTTTTTGGCCCAAACATTTTTGGCGCTTACCGACTTGGCGGTTTTGGTGCCCTGGGCAATTACGCGCCCCTTTGGGGTGCCGTAGGCACCGCTTTGAAAAATTCTTTGGGTTAAAAAGTTGGTAACCTTATTTGCACTTTCGCCCGAAAACCAGCAGCGCAGCATAGCCGAAACATTTTGGTAAAAGCTTAAAAGCTGCAGCTTTTTAAGCTCGGCTAAAATGTAGCTTTGGTTTAAGGCGGGGTTTGCATTTTTAAAAACAAAAAGGTCTACTGCATGCTTTAAGCCAATGCCGCCGTCGCGGTAATGCTTGGCAAAGTGGGTAAACAGGTAAATAAATTCTTCCTCGGGCGAAAAGCAAAACCGGCTGGTTTTGGTGGGCTTGGCCAGCTTCCAGCCGTTGCCGTAGTACGCAAAATAATCCCGATTATACGAAGGGATGAGCATTTTGTGCAGCTCTAAATGCAGCGCGCCGGGCTTGTACCAAATCAACTCGTGATTGCTCTCCTGCCCCTCTAAAAAGCCAAGGCCTATTAAAATTGTTTTAATTTTTTCGTACTGCTCCGGCTTTATCAGCAGGTCAGCGTCACTCATTAGGCGCTGCTCAGGCTTGGCGTAAAGCTGCTGCAAAACCGCCCCTTTCAGCGGCAGGTAGCAAATGCCGTTTTGCTCAAACGCGCGGCAAACGGCTTTTAGGGCGTGCTGCTGATTTTGGGTAATTAACACCGCCGAAACGGTTACCTTGTACAGCGAGGCCTCTACCGCCGAAGGCGGTTTAATTTTAGCGCGCACCAGGCCGTAGTAAAGCAGCGGCGTTATTTGGTGTTGCTGCCCAATTTTTAAAAGCTGCTGCCAGTTAAACGCCGAATCCAGCACCAAACCCGGTGCGGTGTTTTGCGGGGCGTTTTGTTTGGTGTTTTGTTCCGCTTGCCGCCCCGGCAACGGCCCGGCCGGGACGCCGTACAGCCCGCTTTTTATAATAGCCAGCACGGTTTTTTCAAACGGCGTCATAAATAATCCCCCCTTGGTAAAAATTCCCACTAATCTATTTATGTTTTTACTTATTAAATTGCAACAGCCGCTCCCTTTCACTTTTACTTAGTGCAAAAAGCCATAACGAAAGGAAGTACACTGCTGTTACTAAACCGCCCTTTAAAACCAAAAAAGCAATCCGCTCTTTTTTGCACATTCTTCATTGGTCATACTCATCTTAATCCTTTCTTCTTAACAATTTATTTCTTTCTTCTGAGTTTAGTCCCAACAGTAATGTTACCGCAGTATATATTCCTATAATCACCAAGCCCTTTGACGCAAAAACAAGCCATCCTCCATTTGAAAATAAAGAATTCATTAAGTACCCAAGTACAATTGTAATGATAATCGGGATGCCCATTCGGATGTAGCAATTTATGACGAACCTTGCCATATCAATTTTTAATACTCGCTTATAAATAAATAGTAAAGCCATCGCACGTAACATATAAGCGATTGAAATAGATATACAAGCACCAATAACTCCTAAATAGGATGATAGAATGATAGACATTATAATATTAACTATTCCCATTCCTAAGTTTACCCATGCTTGTAAGTTCACCTTTTTTCTTACAATCATAGCCGTGTTAGCGATTTGCATGGAATTAAAGAACAATCCCGGTATGATTACAAGTAAAATACCATAATAAGCATCCAAGTATGTCGATCCTATCCACAGGTTTATGAATTCTTTCCCGATAACTGCAAATCCTGCCACAATGAGACCGTTGATGGCGTATTGAAATTTACCGACGCTTAGCATTAGCGGCATTAATTCGTCTTGTTCTCCGCCGCATTCATATATTCTTGATATTTTAGCCATAAACATGCCGTTTATAGCTGTTGTAATGGTATAAGTATATCCTTCAATAGTTGTTACAATTCCAAATACCGCAATTGTAGCACTGCTTGCTACGGCTCCAAGTATTGAAGGCGTTATATTAAAGACAAGTCTCTGTGCCAAAGACGAAATTGTAACCCATATAGAAAAGCCAAAAACGTCTTTGTAGAGTGAAAAGTCAGAGTATTTCCAATTAACCCTTAGTTTTATTCTCTTTTTGACAACGATCCATTTATAAACAATAATGATGAGACCTACTATGGCATGTACTACTACCAGCCCATATAGACGACCACCTAAAAGGAGCGTGATTACAGTAAGAGCAACCAGCAATATACGATATATTACATCAGCTAATTTGAGATGAACAAACTCTTCATAGGAATTCAAAATTCCGTTAAATGTTACAAAAGGAAAATTGATTACGGCAAAAGATGCGGATATTAAATAAACGACCTTGAATTTCCCCAGTTCCGCTGGTGTTAGTTTTACATATATACTATCAATGCAAAAATAAATTATTATAAGTGCAATAAAAATGACGGCATCAATAATCAAATATAGCTTATAAACGGCACCGAGAAAATTATTAACCTTATCTTGCCGTCCTTCGGCTCGATATTTGGCAACATAGCGGCTAACCGCCGAACTCAACCCCAAATCTACCAAAAATAGAGTGATAAGTGAGTTAGAAAGCGTGTATAAGCCATAATCACTTTTACCGATTGTGTCCACCATCCAAGGAGTGTAGACTAACCCTGCTATAATATTGATACCAATAGAAAGGTACGATAGAATTGCACCTATCTTAATTTGATTACTGCTTATCCGCATTTGTTTCACCTGCCAAGCCAACGCTTTATCTTTCTCAAAGTGCAAGTAATCACATTACCGCTTATACATCTATATACCAAATTGTGATAATCCATATCGCAAGCGCAAAAATCCGGATGATTAAGCGGAAAATCAAATTCATGCGTTGGCATAAACAGCGTATTTTTATATTTAATATATTTTGTTGTTTTTACTTTTTTGGCATGTGTAGAAGCAACACCTACACCAACGTTGCATATTTGATTTACTCTTGGTACGATTGCTAGCATGTTTTGAGTATACTCTGCAAAGCCCCATTGAGAATCCCAATACGAGAGCTTTTCCCCTTTTTGTGCAGCCTTGTTTGCCTTAATTAAAGCTGCTATTCTTTGCTCAGCCACATAATTGTTTCCAACCTGTTGTTTATATAACTTCAAACGATATTCATCATTTACTCCTTTTACGCTATAATCATAAAATCGGCTCCATGCCCTTTTCCATGTTGCCCATCCCCAAATTGCTGCCGCTTTTGAGAAGAAATAATCATAATTTCCGCAGTCCCATGTTTCAAAATGATTCAGTCCGCTTATGTATGCTATACGGTCATCATTTTTGTATTTCTCCAACAATTCCTCACAATAAGGAAAAAATGTAGAAGAAGGAATGCAGTCATCCTCTAATATAATTACACTTTCAAATCTTTCGAGTGCAAAGTCAATTGCACTTTTCGGACGTACACCGCAACCAAGATTCACCTCAGAATACTCACGTATTACATTACATTCCCAATCGATATTCTCTACTACCTTTCGGCAAGCTTCAATACCCGGAATATCACTCTTATCTCTGGGACCATCTTGCGCCAATATCAAAGTGCTCGGTTTTGCTTCTCTTACCTTTTCAAAAACCTGTGCAAAACTATCAGGGCGGTTGAAAAATATCATTAATACAGGTACGCTACATGAATAACTCATAGTTCATCTTATCTCCTAAACTTTATTTGTCCAAACAGATAGTTCCCGAACCTCCGGATATATAAAACGTATCGCCAACTACCATATTTCCTATATCACTTACCATAAATAATGCCCAATTTGCAATTTCCGCAGGGGTGCTCATTCGTCCTGTTGGGTTTCCTGTCCAAGCAATATCGCTTGTATCATTTTTTCCAAGCATTGGTGTAGATACAGGACCGGGAGCAATGCTGTTTACAACAATTCCGTGCTTAATCAGTTTGTCTGCAAATCCCAAAGTTAATGCCTTAACGCCGTTTTTGGAAATCTCATACGGTGTCCATCCGGGCTTTGCAGAAGACGCTGAACTGACAATCAGCATATGACCTTTTATATGGTTTTCTATCATATAATTTGAAATCTCTTGGCATGAAAAATAAACTGATTTAAGATTTATATTCATGACAGTATCCCAAACCTGCTCGGTAACACTTCCAAACATATCGTGACAATGAACACCTGCACTGTGAACAAAAATATCAATTTTTTTTGACAGTTCAACAGCTTCATTTACAAGACGCTTTGTTTCATCGTTGCGAGAAATATCGGCAACAACATAGTGCGCCATTTCTGTTCCGATGTTATGGCAAACATCTTGCAATTTTGCTTCATTCGTTCCGGTTATTATGACTCTGCAACCATTCTCAACAAATGTTTTTGCAATTTTGGAACCAATTCCACCGCTCCCCCCGATAATCAAAGCCGTTTTGCCTTTTAACAGATCGCCTTTAAAAACCGGGATTTCTACAGATGATATTTTAGGATGTGGGAACAGGTTGTTTTTGATCTTTCTCAAAAGGCTTTTCATAATATTTATCCCTTTATAACCTTTAAAATGTTTTTAACTTTCTGAACGTTTTTGCCGCCAAGAACACTTCGTGCAATCTTCTTTGCCAATGTTGATTTAATCTCCACCGCATTATCTGCGTAAAACTTTTGAGTAATCTTTGCATCTTGTTCCATGTCGGTTAAGACTTCAAGGAACATCGGAGCAGCCGATTTCTCACCAAACTTTCCGATAACTGCATCTAATTCCTCGGCATTTGAAACGCAATAATATTCATAGCCCAGAGAAGTTGCCCAGCCTGCCGCAACATTTACGTGCTCGGCGGAAATATAGTCGTTCAGGGTTGCAATTTTTTCCCGCCCCATAATAAAGTGAAACTCGGAACCGCCGCCATTATTCAAAAGAATAATTCTAACATTCGGACCAATACTTCTGAGTCCTGCAGCATTCATATCATAAAAGAAACTCAAGTCGCCGACTATCAAAAATGCCAGTTCATCTGTGGACGCCGCTTGCCCTGCAAATGTAGATACACAACCATCAATTCCAAGCGCACCAACATTACTGTATGTGCGAATACCTTTTGCAAGTTTGTAATACTGCATTACGCGGGTGCTATTTAAAATTGCCAAATGCAATACAGACTTTTCGGGAATAACCTCGGAGACCCGCTTGCCAACATACATATTAGAAAAACCAAATTCGGGCAATTTAATTTTTGCAAGCTCATTTTCCCAGCTGCGGGCATACTCCCCGTTGTTTTGGTTTTCTTGTGGAATAAGCTCAAGCATTTTGGTTAAAAACCGCTCAAAGCTTACTTCAAACACTGCGGTCAGGCTTTTGTAGGCGTCCCTTACCACGGTGCCCTGCGTAATAAGCCAGTTTTCCATTTGCTTGTAATGTCGCCTTAAAAACGGGCGCAGGTTGTAAGCGGCCAAATTGTTACCAACCGAAATTACAAGATCCGGCACCAGCCTTTCAAGGGAGCTTGCACCGTTAATTTCCGAAACGGGGTAGGTGTAAACACACCCGTTACAGGCAAGGTTAGACAAATGCTCTACCGAGAAAACGCAGTTGCATTTTTGGTACATTTGGTTTAAAAGGGCTACGCAGGCGTTATTAAAGCAAACATTTTGGCCTATTACAAATAAAACGCGCCGACAGCCGGCCAATTTACTCGCAAACCGCTCCCATGTTTTTGCGTCGTTTTCTAAATTGATCCACTCGATCTTTCGCTCCGGCGGCAGTTTTTTATTATCGTAAATATCGGTTCTGCCTACAATTGGAATATTAATGTGTACCGGGCCGGCGCCGTGATGCGTTAGCTCCAGCAATGCCTCGTTCACCAAGCGGTTACACAGCCATTCGTCATTTTCGTTTTCTACCACCGGTAACGAAACGCTTTTTTTAATAACCCCGTTAAAAATGTTGCTTTGCTCAATTTTTTGTATTTCAAGCTGCCCTTGAAAATAGGGGTTTTTATCGGCCGTTATGGCAAGAACGGGCACGCTTTGGTAAAAGGCCTCGGTAACGCCGGGAAGGTAGTTGCAAACCGCCGTTCCAGAGGTGCAAACGCAGGCGCACGGCTTTTGAGTTTGCTGCGCAACGCCCATGGCAAAATATGCCGCGCTGCGCTCATCTACAACCGAATAGCAGGTAAAAAAATCGTCTGTTTCTATAGAATGGATCAACGGAATATCACTCCCGCCGGGAGACAGCACAACATTGCTGATATGGTACTGTTTTAAAAGATCCACCAAAATTTGTACGCTGCGAAAGCTGGAATTCATTTTCTCATTCTCCTAACTTCTATCTCATTTTAACAGTTCAAAAAATGTAGTAGGCAAAGCGTCGTAATACTTTTTTTCAAAATAGGGCGCAAGAGTATGGCTTACTTTGTTAAAAATTAACTGCTTTGCCATTTCAAACGCCTGAGCCGGCGTACTTGCCAAATGAACATATTCGTCATATACTCCGACGAACCAATCGGCGCCGGTGGTAACTTTATGGTCGGTTGTTTTAATAATTACAACCGGCGTACCGGCCGCTAAGGCAAAAATTGTTCCATGATACCTATCGGTTACTATAACCTCGTATTTTGAATAACGCTCGATCTCCTGCAGGATGTATTTTTCGGCGTTGGCAACAATTTCTTTGGTTTTAATTTCTTTGGTTGTATCGGTTCTTTCTACCTTGGCCAGGCTGCTGCATTGCTGCATTAAAGCCAAAATTTCCTCGTCTGAATAAAACTTTTCACTATCATCTCTGCAACAAAACAAAATGCCCGACCTTTTATAGTTAAAATTAAATTTGCCAATAAGAGTTGTTACAATATCAGGGTAAAGCAGCACCCTTAGGTCGGGAAACATTTGCTGCGCGGTTTGGAAAGAAACCTTGTCTCTTGCCAAAAAAAGCATATTTTTTGCGCTGTTGTACACGCGGGCGGTGTTTTGTTTTCGGCTTTCGCTTTCAAAAAAAACGGTTTGCGGAAGCATAAGCATTGGGGCGTTTGGCAGCAACTTAATGACCTCGCAGTGCATTTCGTCGGCGTGTCCACCTAAATCTGTAGTGGTATATCCGCTTTGAAAAACAATAATATTGCCCGGCTTAAACGCCGCTTTTAAATATTTTTTTGCGCTGAATTTGGTGTTTACCAGGGCATTGGTTTCAATTTCAATAATCTCCCAACCGCAAAAATGCTTTTTTAGCCATTTTCTTATGCAAACGCCTTGAGCTAAATCGCCCAAATTGTTGTGGGCGGGAATACCAATATAAAAAACGCGTTTTTGGTTATGCGCACGCGTTAACTGCTTTTTTGTGCTGCGGTAAAGCTTAAACTGCCCCGGCAACCGCTTTAACGGTTTAAGAAACCTTCGGTAGGTTTTTACCACCAGGGTGTTTAGCAGTTGATTGGCCCTTATTTTTTCTTTTGTTGTTTTATTCATAAAAAGCCCCTTTAAACATGAATTTACTTTTTACTGCCAAAAAAACCGATAGGGAATTAAAATGGAATACGACGCTTTGTAAACCGCAACCCCAATGCACAAAAGCGTTATGAGCACGCCGGTTAAAATTTTTGTATCTTTACTTTTTAGGGCGCTGACGCTATTGGAGATTACCGCCATTTCGCCAAAAGCAAAATAATAACTCATGCGCTCTACAATTGTACTAACGGTATTGCGCATGATAAGCGTAACGGCACTAACAAACACCATGTACACAAACAGGGCGTAGTGCGGGTCTTCTTTATCGCGAAACAGCAAACCAAAGACCAGCACTGCCAGATAAATGGCAATTGCAACCAGACCGCCCGAATCGGCACCCTTGCCGATCTCGTAATGATCGTCGATAAAAAAGTTTACAATTTGAAACAGGCGGGAAAGCAGCAGGGCGGACGCAATGGCTCCGGCTGCCACCAGCAAATAGCCCTTTAAATTAAGGCTTAATTTACCAAGCAGGTAAACCAGCGCAAAAACAACGGCGCTGGCGTGAAAGGTTGCGGCCAACACAACCAGCAAAAAAAACGGAATAAACCGGTTTTTTTTGCACTGCTCTATTGCCCAAAGGCAAATGCACATAGCAACGGCCTGCCGCATTCCCTGCACCATAAAATTAAACAGCCCCAGGCAGTTAAAAACCGTAAGCGCCAGCACAACATCTTTACAGTTTTTTTGCGCAAAACGGCAAACCGAAACGGCAAAAAACGCACCGGAAAAAATTAAGATCCACTGCTGATTTTTAAACAACTTAGCCAAAAGCCACACGCACAGCTGAAAGCCGTATTCCAGGTCGGTATTTTTTAAGTATTGAATTAAGCCGGAGAGCGGAACCTTAGCGGTAGACCGCCAAAAATCGCAGTAAAATTGCGTGTCACCCGAGCCGTTGCCGGGGTTACGCAGGCCTACCATTAAAAAAAGCACCAGCCCTGCCAACACCAAGTATTTGGTTTTAATTTTTTGGTTGCCGTTTACCGATTGGCCGCTGAGCAGCTCTAAAAGTAAACAAATTAACACCGGCGAGGCCATATACAGCAAATATACCGCCATTTACATTCCCCTAACTTTGTAATAACTCCTGAAACAAATTGCAATATTCCTGCAGCGTTTGGCTGCCGCTAAACCGCTGCGCGTATTCGGTGCAGGCCTGCGGGCTGATTTTGCCCGGCCCGCAAAGGTTTAAAATGCTTTGCTTTGCGGCGCTAAGGTTACCGGTTGACACCACGCTGCCAACGCCATTGCCAACAATTTCGGCACAGCCACCGGTGTTAAAGGTAACAACCGGGGTGCCACAGGCCAAGGCCTCCATATTAACGGTGGGATAATTTTCCTCCCTTGTGGGGTTAAAAAACACATCTGCCGCGGAATAAATTTCGGCCAGCTGGGTTGCGTTTTCGGTTCTTTTAATCCACAAAATGTTGCCCGGCAGCGCGGTTGGGTTTTGGTTGCCAGCGCCAACCAGCACAATTTTAAAACTGTCATCCAGCTGCTGCGCAAGACTTAGAAAGGCGTCTAACCCCTTACGATTGCTCCAAGCCGAGGCTACGCCCAAAACAATTTTTTTGTTTTGCAGGCCGTACTTTTGCCTAAAATTGCTGCCGATTGGGCAAAAGGTATTTAATGAAATGCCGTTGTGAATAACCCGAACCGGGTAGCCGCTTAAAAACGACTGCGACACCAAATTTTTTAACCAGCCGGAGGGGGTAACAAGCGTTAGGTTTGGTACATTTTGCAGCCACGCCTTTTTCCGCGGCCACATTTTTGCGGTTTTATCTACAAAAGTGTAGGGGTAAAGGCGGTAACGCGGGCAGTGGTGGCAGCCGGTTTTCCATTTTTCGCACTGCTCCATGGTAAAGTGCGAGCATTGCGCGGTAAAGGCCCAGCAATCGTGCAGCGTCCAAACAACCGGAGTGTTGCTTTTTTTTAAAAACGAAAACAGCATTGGAAGGTTTACATACCACCCGTGCAAATTGTGCAGGTGAATAATATCCGGCTGAATTTTTTGAATTTGCCGCAGCAGCGCCGCCGTACCAAGCTTAGAGCCGGTTCCGCTAATTCCCGTAAAGGCGGCGGTAGTGCGGTGCAGCAGGTTTTCGGCCCGGCTGCCAAAAAAGCGGTGCCCGGCCGGGGCGGCTTGCCCCCTGCGCTTTTCGGAAAAAGTGTAGGCCTGCCCGCCGGCCGCCCTAACGGCGTTGGCAACGCCGAGCATAACGCCGCCGGTGCTGCCGTTTACAACAGAGTTGATTGAAACAATTTTCATAAAGCCCGCCACCTTATTTTACATTGATCTTTCTATAAACATAGCGCGCAATATTTCTTGAAACGCCAAGGCCGGCGTAAAACCCCTTATAAACCGGGTATTTAACCGCTGATTGAAAAGCGGTTGTTTTACCCCTTAGGTACATTTTGTAAACATATTCTGCCGCCGGAGTGCACCTGCGCTTAATTAAGCCAAAATACATTTTTTCGTTATTGGCGGTGGTGGCATATTCGGGGCGGCTGTTCATTTGGTCGGCGATCCAAACAAATAGGCTGTTCATTTCACGGTTAAAAAGCTCTACCTTGGTTTTACCAACCTGCTTGCCGTGGGAGCGGTTTTGAACCAAAATGTCATTCTTTAGGCAATAAAACTCGTAGCCGTTAAACAGCAGCCGATACCAATACTCAACATCTGAAACGGTGCGAATATCCTCCCGAAAGCCGCCAACCTGCCCAACGCAGGCGGCCGGCAGCAAAAACGAGCAGCCGGAAAGCCGGTAGTTTGCAATGTTATTTAAAATAACCTGAATTGGCTTTTCGTGCACGGGAACGCTTTTGTAGCTGGGGGTTTTAATAACCTTGCCGAATTTATTAATAGATTCGGTTGCGGTACGAACGGTAACTTTCGTAAGGTCTATATTCGGGTTGCTTTTTATTAACTGATTAATAAAGGCTATTTGTTTTTCAATTTTTTGCGGATAATACAAATCGTCGTGCGAAAGCCAGGAAAACCATTCCCCGGTCATTTTTTTAAATGCAAAATTTAAAGCGGAGGAAACGCCGCCGTTTTCTTTTAAATAATACTTAATTTTATTGCCGTACGACAGAGCAATCTTTTCGCTGGCGCCGTGATCCTGCGAGCCGTCGTTAATAACTAAAATTTCGCAGTTTGGGTAGGTTTGCGCCAAGGCGGCGTTAATGGCCTGCGCCAAAAAATTGCTGCCGTTGTACACCGGTATAATAATAGAAACTTTAGGTTGGTAGTTCATTTTACTTGCCCCCGTTCAGCCGGTTTCTAAGAATGGTAGAGGAAATGCCGTTAGTATGGTCTAAATAAACAATTTGCACCCCTACCGGGGCAAACTGCGCCTCAAACTGCTGCCACTGCGGCGTTCCTTTCCAGTCGGACCCGACAAACATTTTTTGAAACTGATATTGTTGCCAAGCCGAAAATTTATTTTTGTTTATTTGGGGCACAACCCTGTCAACATAACGAATGGCCTGAACAATGGCGCAGCGCTCCTCAAACGGAATAATTGGCAGCTTATTTTTATCGTGCAGAACAAGCTCGTCGGTGCTTACGCCTACAATTAAATAATCGCACTGCTCTTTCGCCCGTTTTAAAATGTTTAAATGCCCAATATGAAACATATCGTAAACGCCGGTGGTGTACCCAATAATCATAATCAGTCTTTTCCTTTATTCATTTTGTTTTGTGCATATTTTTCAAACGCGGTTGCCTTCTTGCAGTACAAAACGCACACCGCTAAAAACGAAAGCAGATAATACAGCGCGTAGCAGCAAAGCATAATATCAAAGGTGTTGGTAAACAGCGCCACAAAAAGCCACGGCATAAACAACCCGGCAACCCCAAAGTTTTTATCTATTTGCTCGCGAATATAGGCAAAGCTTTTTTTGTCCTCAGTATCTTTCAGCGTTATTTCGTTAAGCTCACCAAGAATTTTTTTGCCGGCAAAAAAACAGTTTAGGTATTTTTGGTGAATAAGCCGCATGTAAATATTGGCCACGGCGCTTGCGCCGCCAATTAAAATAAACCAAAAGCGGTATTGCAGCGGCATTAAAAAAGAGGTGTGGTAGGCTGCCATACCAAGGGCTACCGTTGTAAAGGAAAACGGGCCGTACCCGGCAACGGCGTCGTAAAAATCGCCCATAAAGGTTTTTACCTTTTTAACCCTGGCAATGTTTCCGTCTACGCAATCCAGCACCAGCCAAAAGTTTGTTAAAATAACGCCCGCAAGCATACACCAAAAATTGTTTATGCTAAGCAAAACGGCCGCCGCCAAAATAACAAACCACGAAAGCAATGAAACCATGTTGGCCGTCCAGCCCATGTTAACAAACAGGTAGGTAACGGGAAAAGAGGCTTTTCGCACCCAAAGCTGCACCCAAAGGGAGCTGCGGCTGTTTTTCTTTTTGGTTAGCGACGCGGTAATGTCTTTAAACTTATACTTCAATTTCAACTTCTCCTTAACGCTACTACACGCAGATTTTTTACTACAACACGGGGGTTGCCGATTTAGGCCTCGCCGCTTGGAATATTTAACGCTTCTTTATAAATATTCCACATGGCCTGCAGCGCGTTTGAAAGCTCAAACGGTTCTACCGCCTTTAGGCAATTTTCACGCATACTTTGGCGCAGGCTTTGGCTTTCAGCCAGCTTTTGAATGGCCCGGGCAAAGCCGTTTACATTATTGGGCGCCACGGCGTAGCCGGTTTTGCCGTTTGTAACATAATCTAAAATGCCGTGAACATTAGAGGAGACCAGCGGCACCCCGGCAGCCATGGCCTCTATTCCGGCAAGGCCGAGCCCCTCGATCTTAGAGGGAAAGGCACTGATATCGGCCGCGTGGTACAGCTCGAAAATATCGGTTCGAAAACCCAAAAAAAGCACGCGGTTTTGAACCTTTAGCTTTTGCGCAAGCTGCTGCAAATAGCCCTTAAGCGGGCCCTTGCCGGCAATGGCGTAAACAATATTAGGGTTGTTAATTTTAGCCAGCGCTTTAATAATAACCTCGTGGTTTTTGCGCTCAATAAGTTCCCCGGCCGAAAACAGTAAAATTTGGTTGGGTTTTACGCCAAGGCTTTTCTTTTTTTCGGCTTTGTTTACCGTTAGGTTTTGAATTTGGTGAATATTGACCCCTACGCCCGGAATGTAGCGCACCCTTTTACAGTGAAAGGTTTTGGCGCGGTGATAGTCCTCTTGATTAATGGTAATTAAATAATCGCACCAGCGCGAAAGAAAACGCTCTACGGGGTAATACAGCAGCCAGTTTTTTTTAGGGGCGGCGCGGTGAAAGTGAAAGCCATGGCAGGTGTACATTACCACGCTGCCGTTTTTGCGGGCGGTTTTGGCGGCCAGCCTTGTTAGCATGGCTGCAGTTGGCGTGTGGCAGTGAATGAGCTGAAAATTACCGCCCTGTATAACCGCTTTAAGCTGCTTGAAAGCCCGAATATTGCCGGGGCTTAACGGGCTGCGCGCAAAGGGAATTTGGTGCAACACCACGCCGTTTTGCCTTAGTTTTTTAATGTAGCTTTTTGTGCGGGCAATGTCAGTATCGTTCATATATTCAAAATTACAGGCAATATGCACCTCGCACCCTAAGGTTTGGTTTAAAAAATCTACATTTTCTTTATTAAACCATTCTATAAAAGATACCACGCTGGCAACAATTAAAACCTTTTGCAAAAAATCACCTCGTATAAAGCAGCTCCTTGGCCTCGTTTTGCTTTTGGTTGTAGGTGGCCTCGTCCACCTTGCCCTGCTGCATCAGCCAGTCGCCGTAATCTAAGTCCGAAACGGTGCCGTTTCGCACCACATCGCTTTTTTTAAAAACCTTTAAAACCGTTTTTAAAATAATTTTAAGGTCGCCCAAAAAGGTAATGCCGCCGTCTACATATTGCAGGTCGTAGGCAAATTTTTGCTCCCAGGTAATGTTGTTGCGGCCGTTTACCTGCGCCAGCCCGGTTAAACCCGGGCGTACCTCGTGCCGGCGGCGCTGCTCGGGCGTCATAAAGGTCATATCCCGCACCAGCTGCGGCCGCGGCCCCACCACGGCAAGCTGGCCCCTTACAATATTGAGCAGGGAGGGCAGCTCATCTAACGACGAAGCGCGCAGCGCCTTACCAAAGCGACCCAGGCGAACCTCGTCGGGCAAAAGCTCGCCGTTTTGGTTGGTTTGGTTGCTCATGCTGCGAAATTTGCACAGCATAAAAATTTTGCCGTTTCGACCCGGCCGCGGCTGCTTAAACAAAACCGGCGCCCCCAGCCGGCAGCGCACCAGCAGCGCCGTTACCAGCATAACAGGGCTTAAAGCAACCAGCGCCAGCAGGGCCAGCAAAACATCTAACGGGGTTTTTATGTATTTTTCGTAAATTGTTTTTTGGTGTGTTGTACTCATTTTTAATTACTCAAAACAGCGGCGAATCATCTCAATAATCACGCGCTGCTCCTCCGGCGTTAGTTTATTATCGCTCGGCAGGCACAGCCCGCGGCTAAAAATATCGGCCCCGCAATCGGCAACGCTGCCGGCTATGTAGGCGTTTGTTTTGGCGCGGCCCGAGCCGGTTTTGGTAATAAACTCGTGCATACGGTACATGGGCTGCAGGTGCATGGGTTTCCAAATGGGGCGGCCCTCGGCGTTAAAGCTTGCAAGGGTTTCTAAAATCTCGGTAGGGCAGGTTTTGCCCGGCTCTTTTACATAAAGCGCGTCTAAATCGCCCCGCACCTGCCGGCACATGGCGCCTTTTTCAATAATCAAGGCCGAAAGCCAGTAGTTGGGTTCGTCGCCCGGCAATACTGGGTTTAGCTGCACCGGCAGACCCTTTAGCCCTTGGCGGTAGCGCTCGTAAACAGCCTTTTTTTGCGCAATGTGCGTTTTTAGGTACGGGTACTGCCCCCGCACCACCCCGGCAATAACATTGCTCATGCGGTAGTTGTAGCCAACCTCCTCGTGCTGGTACCAGGGCGCGGCCTCCCTTGCCTGGGTAGACCATTTGCGGGCCTGGTTGGCGTCCTGCAAACAATTGGTTAACAGGCAGCCGCCCGAGGAGCCGGTAATAATTTTATTGCCGTTGTAGCTAACGGCGGCGTAATCGCCAAAAGAGCCGCAGGGCTTACCGTTGTACGCGGCGCCCAGGGCTTCGGCGGCGTCCTCTATTAACAAGGCCCCGTGCTTTTGGCAAACCGCCTTAATTTTTTGCACATTGCCCGAAAAGCCGTACAGCTCGGCGTAAACAACCAGCTTTACCTCGGGGTACAGCTCAAAGGCCTTTTCCAGCGCGGCGGGGTCCATGCTCCAGCTGTTTTTACAGGTATCAATAAACACGGGAATTCCGCCCTCGTAGACCACCGGGTTTAAGGTGGCGGCAAAGGTAATATCGGTACAAAAAACGCGCTTACCGGCCAGTGCGCCGGTGCCGGCGGCAGGCCGGCCGTACAGCCGCTCGCCCGCCAGCTTTACACAAAGGTGCAGCGCCGCCGTACCGCAGGAAAGGGCCACTGCGTACTTACAGCCGCTTTGCTCGGCCGCCAAACGCTCTACCTCGTTAATATTTTCCCCAACCGTAGACATCCAGTTGGTTTGGTAGGCCTCGGTAATATATTGCAGCTCCTCCCCGTGCATGGTAGGGGAAGAAAGCCACACTTTTTTTTGGAACTTTTTAAAATTGTTGTTTGCAGAAAACGCCATAATTCACCCTGATTTCGCCCCGCAAAAGCGGATGATTTTATTAAATATTTCTGCCCTTTACTGCCGGCGCCGCAAAAGGGCCGCACCAAAGCACGCCCTGCCCCTTTTTTAAGCAGGCGGCCGCAGTAAGCACACAAATTCATTCTTTATTATAATATATCCGTACAATTTAGTCAATAGATTTATAGCCCGGCGGGCGGGGCGGAGGCCAAGCGGGGAAAAGGCAGACGAGGTAAAGCGGGCGGGGTTGGTTGGCAAGGGGGGTAAAAGCGGGCGGAAAAAGCCGCGCGAAAAAACAGGGGAAAAGCGGGCGAGCGGGAAGCCGCCAAGAGCGAAAAGAGTGAGCAAAAAAGGCAAGCGGGGAAAGCCGCCTTAATTATTGCCTGTAAAAAAGAAAAACACCGCAGCCGAACACTGCAGTGTTTTTCTTAGGGAGATATACCTCATTAGCGGGTGTGGGAGAGGGCCCGCTGCAGAAAACAAAATTAGCAGTTAACATAACTGCGGCGTAAGTAAAACGGTTTGGCCAACGGGAGTTTAGACCGGCAAAATTGCCAAAGCTTACTTAAAGCAAGCGTTTTGACACTTGTTTTTGTTTGCAAGGCTTAAAATATCAAAGGCGTTTTTGGTGTTCATAAGCTCGCGGGTAATAAAGGTAATATCAAACATTACCTCAATGTACTTAAACGGGCCTTCAATTTCAAAGCTGTGCGTTTTGCCGTAATTAACAAATAAAAAATCGCCGGCTTTACCTTGTAGGGCACGCGGTCTATGTACTCGGTGGCAGTGCCCTCTAAAATATAAATCATTTCCAAAAAATTGTGCTGATGCTCGCCAACAGAGTGATCGGCGCTCCACATTTGAACACCAATGTGCTTGTCGGGAATAATGGCATCTTGAATAGATACTGTTTTCATAAGCCCCCCTTCATAAGCTGATTTTAGGCTGGCCTTACCAAAAGGCCGACCCCAAAACGCAGAAAGCCCACCGTTTGGGGCAGATGAAACAAGAACCTCCCGCCGGAGCAAGCAGGTTGCATTACCCTTAAAAGTATAGCTCAGTTTTTAAAAATTTGCTACGAACAAAAGGGGCGGAACAGTACCATTTATTGCCTTATTAGGCCTTGTTTTTTACCATTATTGCCTTAGCGGGCGAGGAAGGGCCCAAACCTTTTTTTGGCGCCCTGTTTTTAACCGGCGCCGCCAAGCAAGGGCGGGACGGGGAAATGCCGAAAGGAAGCAAAAACAGCCCGGGGATTGACGGGAGAAAGCACCGAAGAAAACAAAACAGCCGGGCAAAAAAACCGAAAAGCCGACGAAAAAAGAGCCGGCCGGGCGAAAAAACCAACCCGACCGGCACAAAATGGCGGCAAGAAAAAAGCGCGCAGAGCAGCAACCGCCCTGCGCGCTTTTTTAAATTTACTTAAACCTTTTTAGCAACCTCGAAAAGGTGAGCAGGCAACTCGGCTTCATCGGCCGAAACAGTAAAGGTAAAGTTTGTATTGCAGTCTTCCGCTACGGCAGAAAGCCGGTCGAAAAACGCTACCAGCTCGTTATAATCGCGGGTGCCAAGACGCAGGGTGGCGTCTACAAAAATGTCGGTTACATCGTGGTTGGCAGATTGAATTCCGCACAGCAGAGCGTACAGCTCGTTATAGCCGGAAATAGCGTAGTTTTCGGCGTTTACTAAACGGGCCTTGTGGGTTATATCGTAGGTCAGCACATCGCCCTTTTCTACACAAACAACATCGCCCTTACTGGCGGCGGCAGTTGCGTTTACAAGGTCAATTAACTTTTTTGTTTTGCCGGAACCTTTTTTACCAATAATCAGTTGAATCATTTTGCTCACTCCTTATATTATTCACCACCCCAAAAGCGGGGCAGGTAAAACCGTTGCTTTATTTGCCAAGTCGGCGCTCCAGCTCGGCCTTTTGGGCCTCGTAGCCAGGTTTGCCAAGCAAGGCAAACATATTTTTCTTGTAGCTTTCTACGCCGGGTTGGTCAAACGGATTAACCCCCAGCAAGTAGCCGGAAACGGCACAGGCTTTTTCAAAGAAATAAATTAAGCGGCCTAAATTTTCCTCGTTGGCCTTTTCTACCGAAATTACAAGGTTGGGCACCCCGCCGTCGGTGTGGGCTAAAACAGTGCCCTCGTAGGCCCGTTTATTAACATAGGACATTGTTTTACCGGCCAAAAAGTTTAAGCCGTCGCCGTCCTCTGCCTCCTGCTTTAGGGTAACATCGGCCCCGGTATTTTCAATTTGCACAACCGTTTCAAACAGCGTGCGGCGGCCCTGCTGAATGTACTGGCCCATGGAGTGCAGGTCGGTTGAAAAGGTAACGGCCGCGGGGAACAAGCCCTTATGGTCTTTTCCCTCGCTTTCGCCAAACAGCTGTTTGTACCATTCTGCCATCATGCTAAAGCGCGGCTCGTAGGAAACCAGCAGCTCAATCTGCTTGCCTTTACGGTAAAAGGCGTTGCGCAGCGCGGCGTACTGGTAGCAGGGGTTTTGCGCTAAATTGGGGTTGTTATAATCGGCTGCGGCAGCGGCAGCACCGTCCATTAACGCCGCAATGTTTGCGCCGCTTACGGCAATGGGCAGCAGGCCAACGGCGGTTAGCACCGAAAAACGGCCGCCAACATCATCGGGAATTACAAAGCACTCGTACCCTTCGCGGTCGGCCAGGGCTTTTAAGGTGCCGCGGGCCTTATCGGTGGTGCAGTAAATACGCTCGCTTGCTTTGGCGCCGTACTTTTTTTGCAACAGCTCGCGGAACACGCGAAATGCAATTGCCGGTTCGGTAGTGGTGCCGGATTTTGAAATAACGTTTACCGAAAGCTCTTTACCATCGCAAATTTGCAAAAGCTCGCTTAAATAGGCGCCGCTAATGCTGTTGCCGGCAAAGTAGATTTTGGGGCCGCCCTGCGCCAACTCGTTATGAAGCGGGGAACGCAGAAATTCAATAGCGGCACGAGCGCCAAGGTAGGAGCCGCCAATGCCAATAACAATTAAAATTTCGCTGTCACTTCGAATTTTTTGAGCCGCCTTTTGAATTCTTTCAAACTCGGCTTTATCGTATTGAGTCGGTAGGTCTACCCAACCTAAAAAGTCGTTGCCTAAGCCGTTTTTTTGCGCAAGGGTGTTGTGTGCGGCGACAACCTGCGGCGCTAAGCCGGCAAGGTCGTTTTCGCCTAAAAAGCCCTTGGCAAAGTCGTAAGAAAATGTTAGTGCCATTTTAAATTATCCCTCTTTATTCCGGGTGCGGCACGGCAACCCGGCAACACCCTTTCATAATATCCCGTAGCTTTATTTTACAATATTTTACCCCGCTTTTCAACTGCTTTTTCGCACTTTCATAATATTTTTACAAATAAAGCGCGGCGCGGCGAAATTTTAGGGCTTTTTGGTGCGGCAGTTTTTACCGGCGTTTACGGGCAAAGCAGCGCGGCGGCCAGCTGACCCAGCGCGCTGAAAAAGGTTAGCGCATCTACCGTGTTGCCCGAAATAATTGTAATTTCTCCCAGCTGTTTACCGTTTTGGCTTAGGGTTATTTTGCCAATTTCCTGCCCGGTTAGCACCGGGGCGTTCAGGCTTTCGGGCAGCGTAACGGTTTGGGTAATTTCGGCGTTTTTGCCCTTTTGCAGCAGCAAATTAAGGGAGCCGGCGGCCTCGGGCTGAATTTGCTTTTGCAGCCCGCCCTTTACGGGCACCGGCGTTAGCAGCTCGGGCTTTGCCTGCACCTGGCAAAACGACCAATTGGCAAATCCGTAATCTAACAGCTTTTTAGCGCCGGCAAACCGCTCGTTACTGGTTTTAGCGCCCATGACCACCGCCACCAGCGAAAGCCCGCCCCGCTCGGCCGTAGCCGAAACGCAGCACCCGGCCTTAGAGGTCGTTCCGGTTTTTAGGCCGGTTGCGCCGCTGTAATAGCGCACCAGCTTATTGGTGTTTACCAGCTCGCTTTTGCCGTTTCGCAAGGCGTCCATCCACACCGTTGAATATTTTTTAATGCCCTCGTGCCCCAGCAGCTCGGCCGACATAACCGCAACATCAAACGCCGAAGTATAGTGGTCGTCGGCGTCCAGCCCGCAAGCGTTTACAAAGTGGGTGTTTTTAAGCCCCATCTGCGCCGCCTTGGCGTTCATTTGCTCTACAAAGGTCTCCTCGCTGCCGGCAACCGCCTCGGCCAAAGCAACGGTAGCGTCGTTGGCACTGGCAATAACAGCCGCGCGCAACAGCTCGTCTACCGTCATCACCTCATTTTCCTTTAACCAAATTTGGGAGCCGCCCATAGACGCGGCGTGGGCGCTGGCCGTTACCTTTGTATCGTACGAAATTTTTTCGCCATCTATGGCCTCCATAATTAACAGCAGCGACATAATTTTGGTAACAGAGGCGGGCGCCAGGCGCTCGTCTTTATTGTTTTCGTACAGCAGGGTTTTGGTTTTCGGCTCCAGCAACACCACCGACTTTGCGTTAATTTCTAACCCCGATTTAGCCCCCGCGCTGCTAACGGTGTAGGCGCTTAGCAGGTCGCTGCTTTGGTACTCGGTGCAAACCTCGGCGGCCGCCGAAGTGCAAAAAACCGCCAGAGCCGCCACTATTGCAGCCGCCCCGACGATTGCTCGAAAGCTTTTACTTTTCATAATAACACCCCCGTATTGTTCCGATTTATTATATGACCCGCGGGGGATTTTCATGCTTTTAAATTGCGGTTTTAAAAAAGGGACAGCCGGGCCTGTTAAAAGGAACGCCGGGCCTACTAAAAACGGCCGGGTGCCCAAAAACGGCCGGGTGCCCAAAAACGGCCGGGTGCCCAAAAACGGGGCTCTTTGGCCCGCCCCAAAACGGCCGGGTTACAAAAAAGAAAACGCCTTGCCCGCAGCGGGGCAAAATTTACTTGAAAATTTACTCAAACAAATGCTTATACTGGTTAGAAATTGCCATAGAAACGCAATCGTCCCCGGCAAAAATAATGTGGTCCAGCAGCTTTACATCAATTTTTCTTAACATTTCGCAAAGGCGGCGGGTCATAACACAGTCGGAATCCGACGGCACAGCAAAGCCCATTGGGTGGTTGTGGCTAAGCACCACGGCGGTGGCCTCGTACCGCACCACCAGTTCTACCACTGTGCGCAGGCTTAACCGCACGCAGGCCATGTTGCCCTCGCCCAGCAGCTCGCACCGAATTAACCTGCCGGTATTGTTTAAAAACAACATATACACCATTTCGGTGCTTTGGCCAAAATATTTTTTAGAAAGCAATTCAATGCAGGTGCTGTGCGTCATAACCCGGGTAGAAACATTTGCTTTTTCCTCGTTATATCGGCGCAAAATTGGCAAAAGCATTTTTAACAGGCACACCACACTGTCGCCAACGCCCTCTACGCTGCGCAGCTCCTGCTCCGGGGCGTCTAAAACGCCGGCAATGGTTTGAAAGCGTTTGATTAACCGGTGGGCAATTAGGTTCGTATCCTTTCTTGGAATAGCAAAGTACAGCAGCATTTCTAACATCTGGTGGCTGGGAGTTGCCGGGCCAAACCCGGTTTTTAAAAATAACTTTCGCTGCCGGTTTCGGTGCCCGGCGTGCAGGTTTTCCTCCGCCTTTTGCGCTTCTTGCTCAAGCTCCTCTGCGGCGTTTTGCTTTACAAGCGGCGCCGCTTTTGCGTTCATTTTGTCTTTTTTCATGCAAGCGCCTCCTCATATATTTTGAAAAAAAAACAAATTTACCGGACCCCCCTGGCAGGTCCCCCCGCCGGAATGATCCGGTAACAAATACATGCTGGAGTTTTAAACCTTAACGGTTGTTTTCTATGTAAGAAACCAAATCCCCAACGGTTTTAATCTCCTCTATAGCTTCATCCGGGATCTCAATGCCGAATTCGTCCTCAATGTTCATTAAAATTTCTACAACATCCAGGCTGTCTGCACTCAAATCGTCGGCAATATTGGTGGTAACTTCAATACTGTCGGGATCTACATCGAACTGTGCGGCCAAAATTTCTTTAATCTTTTCAAAAACCATTCCATTACCCCCTTACTTTATAATTTTGCAAAACGGTGGACAAGGCGAACGGTTTATGGTATAATTCTTACCGTAAAACGCGCCTTTGGTTTTACGCCTATATATGATAATATGAGGATTATGCGCATTTGTCAACACTTTTTTAAATTTTTTTGAAAGTCAGGGGTAAAAATGTTTGCTCGACTTGCGGTGATCGGCCACCCCATTGGCCATTCCATGTCGCCCTTTATTCACCAACAGCTTTTTTCGCTGCTTTCGCGCAGCGGCAGCTATAGCTGCATAGATGTTTTGCCAGAGCAGCTGCCGCAGCAAATGGCCTTTTTGCGCACGCTGGACGGCTTTAATGTTACCATTCCGCACAAGCAGGCGGTGCTTGCCTTTTTAGATGAATTAGACCCGGTTGCCGAGCGGTACGGCGCGGTAAACACGGTTTTGCAAAAAAACGGGCGGCTCATTGGCTGCAACACCGACGCTTTTGGCTTTATACACGCGCTGCGGCTGGCAGGCGTTACGCCCACCGGCCGGGTGCTGATTTGCGGGTGCGGCGGGGTAGCCCGAACCATTGCGTTAGAGTGCGCGCTGCGCGGCTGCGAGGTTACCTTAGCCGTGCGAAACCCCGAGGGCCAAAACGCGCAAAAGCTTTTGGGCGAGCTGCAGGGGCTTGGGGCTAAGGCCAGCATTACCCCGCTGGAAAGCGCCGGCGGCCACTTTAACCTTGCCGTAAACGCCACCCCGCTGGGTATGTACCCCAACCCCAACGGCTGCGCGCTAAGCCGGCAGCAGCTTTTGGGGGTAGATTTTGTTTTTGACACGGTTTACAACCCCGAAAATACCCTGCTGCTGCAGCGGGCGGCCGAAGTAGGCGTGCCTTTTGCCGGCGGAATGTTAATGCTGGTGCTGCAAGCGGCCGAGGCCCAGCGCCTTTGGTACGGCGCCGAATTTAGCGACGGCGACCTAAAATCCCTAATTTCCGCCGCAAACGAAGAAATGACCCGGAGGTTTACCCCGGCATGAACCAACAAAACCGTTTAAACCCAAAAAACAATTTAAACCCCAAGGCCGGAACCAACCAAAAAAGCCTAAACCGTTTTGGTACTAAAAATGCCGCGAACCAAAGCGGCAAAGCCCTAAAAAATAACCTGATTTTATGCGGCTTTATGGGCAGCGGAAAAAGCACGGTTGGCCGCCTGCTGGCCCGGCGGCTGCACCGCCCGTTTGTTGATTTAGACGAATTTATTGAGCAGCAGACCGGCCAAACCGTTGCCGAAATTTTTAACACCCGGGGGGAGGGCGCCTTTCGGGCGCTGGAGCGGGAAGCTGCCCGCAGCCTTTGCAGCCAAAGCGGGCTGGTTCTTTCCTGCGGGGGCGGCACGGTGCTAAACCCCCAAACCGCCGCGCTGTTAAAGCAAAGCGGAACAGTTATTTACCTAAAGGTTCTTCCACAAACCGTGCTGCAGCGTTTAAAGGGCGACCGAACCCGCCCCCTGCTGCAGGGCACCGAGACCGAAAAGAAAAACCGGATTACCGCCCTGCTGGCCGAGCGGGAGCCTTTTTACACAGCGGCAGCCGAGCTTACCGTTTCTACCAACCAAGGCGCCGAGCAGGCGGTTTTAGAGATTTTACAACAAACGGGCTTGGGCTAAAAAATTTAAAAAGGCGTTGGGCTTGAAAAAGTGCCGAACCGGGCTTAAAAAGCAATGAGCCGGGCTTAAAAAGCAATGAGCCGGGCTTAAAAAGCAATGAGCCGGGCTTAACATTGTGCGGGGCTTGGTGCGGGGATTGGCTGAAAAAAGCGTTGCGCTTTGGCAAGGGCAACGCTTAGCTTAAAAAGCTGCCGGGCTTGGCACAGTGTAGTGTGAAACTTTGTTTAGAAAAGCAAGGTTTGGCTTAAAAGAGCAAAGTCATCTTAGAAAAACAGAACCGACTTGGAAAAGCAAAGCTTAAACTTTAAAAGCGTTTGCTTAGCTTAAAAAGGGTACTTAGAAAGAATACGCTTGGCTTAAAACCGCAGCGCTTAAGCTTTAAAAATGTACGCTTGGGTTAGAGGGCGCACTTTTAAGGCCTAAAAAACACGCAGCCGGCGCTTTTGGCCTTTTGCCGCCCTGTTTTTACTGTGCGGCTGCGTTTTATTTGTTCCACTGTTCATTCCATTCATTTAACCGTTTATTTGTTTATATTATTTTCACTTAACCAGGCTTGGCAGCAGCCAAACCAAACCGTTTATTTTGCAAAGGAGCATTTTGCATGGAGCTTACTGTAACCGTTCCCGGTGCTAAGCCGCACCGCTACCCCATTATTGTGCAGCCCGGGCTGTTTTCCTCCTGCGGGGAAATTTTAAAAAAGCTTACCCCGGCGCGGCGGCTTGCCGTTGTAACCGACAGCAATGTTGCGCCGCTGCACCTGCAGCCGGTGTTAAACGCCTTAACGGCAGCGGGGTTTACCCCCTTTAGCTACGCCTTTAAGGCCGGCGAGCCGCAAAAAACCTTAGAAACGGTGCAGGGCATTTTGCAGTTTTTTTGCGAGAACCGACTGACCCGCCAAGACCTTGCCATTGCCCTGGGCGGCGGAGTTTGCGGCGATTTAACCGGCTTTGCCGCCGCCATTTATTTGCGCGGTATTCACTTTGTGCAGCTGCCAACCACACTGCTGGCACAGGTAGATTCCTCGGTTGGGGGCAAAACGGGGTGCGATTTACCGTTTGGAAAAAACCTTTGCGGCGCCTTTCACCTGCCGTTGGCCGTGCTGGCCGATACCAGCGCCCTAAACACCCTGCCACAGCATTTTTGGCAAGACGGCTTAGCCGAGGTGATTAAAGCCGGGGCTATTTTAAAGCCGGGGCTTTTTAGCCTGTTGGAGCAGCACCGCCTTGAAAGCCTAAAGGCGGTTTTGCCCGAGGTACTGCGAGAGGCTATTGGCATGAAGGTAGAAGTAACCGAGCGCGATTTTACCGAGCAGGGGGACCGCATTTTACTAAACTTTGGCCACACGCTTGGCCACGCCATTGAAAAATACCAAAACTTTAACGGCCTTTCACACGGGCAGGCAGTTGCCGTTGGCATGGCCTTAATAACTCGCGCCACCGAGGCGGCCGGCTACACCGCGCCGGGCACCTACCGGCGGCTTTGCGGCTGCCTTACCCGGTACGGCCTGCCACTGCAAACCGACATTGCCGCCGCCGACCTTTGCGAAATTAGCAAAAGCGACAAAAAAGCCGTTGCGGGCGGCGTTCGCTTGGTTTACTTAAAAAATATTGGCAGTGCGGCCGTTTTAAAAACCGATTTTAAGACCCTGTTGCAGCTGTTACAGCAAGGAGCGCAGTATGACGGTTGAAATTACCCCCGCGCCGCTGTGCGGCAAGGTTTTTATCCCCCCCTCTAAAAGTGCGGCGCACCGCCTTATTTTAGGGGCGGCGTTGGCCAAAGGTACCTCCCGCGTGGAGCCGGCCTGCCACTCGAAGGATATTGACGCCACCCTAAAGGCCGCCGCCGCGTTAGGAGCAGAAATTACCGAGCAAAACGGCGCCTTTTACATTACCGGCATTGGCGGCCGCCCTCAAAGCGGCAGCCCCGTTACAATAGACTGCGGGGAGTCGGGCTCTACCCTACGCTTTTTACTGCCCATTGCCGCAGCGCTGGGCCGCACCGTTACCTTTACCGGGCACGGCCGGCTGCCGCAGCGCCCCATGCGTGAAATGACCGAACTGCTGCGCCGGCACGGGGTGCAATGCTCGGCCGATTTATTACCCATTACCGTAACCGGCAGGCTAAACCCCGGCGTTTTTAAAATTTCGGGTGCGGTTAGCTCGCAGCACCTAACCGGGCTGCTGCTGGCGCTGCCGCTAATTGGCCCCAACAGCAGCGCCGAGCTTACCACGCCGCTGCAATCGGCCGGGTATATTGATCTTACCGTGCAGGCACTGGCCGAATTTGGCGTAACGGTAACGGCGCACAACGGCGTTTACCAAACCACCGGCAGCTACCGGGCTAAAGATGTTGAAATTGAGGGGGATTGGTCACAGGCCAGCTTTTACCTGGCGGCGGCCGCCATGGGCGCCCGGCTGCAGCTAACCGGGCTAAACCCCCGCTCGGCCCAGGGGGACAAAGCCGGCTTAGCACTTTTTGCAAAATTTGGCGTACAGCCGGTTTGGCAGGGGCAAACGCTGCACCTTGAAAAAGCACCCCAACCCTTAAACGGTGAAGCAGGCGAAAGCCGCGTGGCCGTTGCTTTGAACGAAGTTGGCAGCCCCTACGTTTCCGGCAAAAACATCGACGCCTGTGCTCAAAGAAAAAGCGGCAATAACCAAATTGGTCTGGCAGCAGATAGCCCGGCAACCGGCAGCCTTAAAGCTGCGGTGCAACCGGGCGGCGGCTCCAACAGCCCCACCGCAAACAGCCAAAATAACGGCCCGACTGCCGCGCATGAAAACGCCAACACGGCCGAGGCCGCGCGCACCATTGACTGCCGCAATATTCCCGATATGGTTCCGGCGTTAGCGGCGGCGGCCATGTTTGCCGCGGGCCAAACGGTGCTGACCCACGCCGAGCGCCTGCGTTTTAAAGAAAGCGACCGCTTAGCCACCACGGCGGCGGCGGTAAACGCCTTAGGCGGCAAGGCCGATCAAACGGCCGACGGCCTAATTATTTACCCCGTTTTACCAAAAGGCGGGCAGGTTTGCGGCGCAAACGACCACCGCATTGTGATGGCCTTTAGCGTGGCGGCCGCCTACGCCGCCGGCAAAACGCAAATAACCACTGCCGAGGCTACCGAAAAATCTTACCCCAACTTTTTTAAAGACTTTACAACTTTAGGAGGGAAGGCAAATGTCCTCAACCTTTGGAACTAACCTTCGCGTTACCATTTTTGGCGAAAGCCACGGCCCCGCCATTGGTGCGGTAATAGATTCCCCGCCCCCCGGCATTTTGTTGGATCGGCAATATGTGCTAACCCAAATACACCGCCGCGCCCCGGGGCAGGATTCCAGCGCCACACCGCGCAGGGAACAGGATATACCGCAATTTCTTTCGGGAATACTGGAAGGCAAAACAACCGGCGCGCCGCTAACGCTGATTATTAAAAACACCAATGTACACTCGCAGGATTACGAAAATCTACGCCGGTTTCCCCGCCCCTCCCACGCCGATTACGCTGCAAGCGTGCGGTACGGCGGCTTTCAGGATGTTGCCGGCGGGGGGCATTTTTCGGGTCGGTTAACAGCGCCGCTGGTTGCGGCAGCCTCTGTTCTGCGCCCCGCGTTAGAAAAACAGGGCATTTTTATTGGCGGGCACGTTAGCCAAATTGGCAGCGTAAAGGACGACCTGTTTAACCCCACCGCCGTTAACATTGAGCAGTTGAAAAAGCTTTCGAGCGAATATTTTTCGGTAATAAACCCCCGGATACAGCCAAAAATGCGGGCCGAAATTAAAGCGGCGGCCGCCGCGCAGGACAGTGTTGGCGGCGCGGTAGAGCTGGCGGTAGCAGGGCTGCCGGCCGGGCTGGGCGACCCCATGTTTAACGGGTTGGAGAACCGTATTAGTCAGGCATTGTTTGGCGTGCCGGCCGTTAAGGCCGTTGCTTTTGGCGCCGGGTTTGGCTTTGCCGGCGCCAGGGGCAGCGAGGTTAACGACAGTATGTATTATAACGAAAACGGCGAAGTTTGTTGCCGCACCAACTTTTGCGGGGGCATTACCGGCGGCATTAGCAACGGGGCGCCGCTGCTGATTACCGTTGCGCTAAAGCCCACCCCCTCAATTTCTAAGGCGCAGCAAACGGTAGACCTGTTAGAAAAAAAGAACGCCGAGCTTAAAATTCGCGGCAGGCACGACCCCTGCATTGTGCCGCGGGCATTGCCGGCACTGGAGGCCGCATTGACCTTGGCCGTTGCCGACCTTGTTTGGCGTTAAGGGGCGCCGTTTAACAGCCTTAATTTAGGGTTAGCCTTGCCGGTTTAACCGGTTACAAAGGCTTTTTGCGGGGGCTACAGCTAAATGCTTCTTTCAATTGGCGCTTGTATGTGCGCTTTGGTTAAGCCGGGGCTAACCCCGACCAACCCAAACGGGCGAAACAAAACCCCGCGCGCCTTAAAAATACCAGCTTAAAAACATAAAATTTTTTAAGCCTTTAAAATAAACTTTTTAAAAACAACGCGGTATAACAACCAAAACCCACAAAGCCAAATCCGCTAAGCCCGCAAAAGCTGCGGCGTTGCAAAAAAGGTGCTAAAAACAATGGAACTAAAAGATATTCGAAAACAAATTGACGCCTGCGACGCAGAGCTGACCCGTTTATTGGTGGAGCGCATGAAGTGCTCGCTGGCCGTTGCCGAGGTTAAAAAGGCGCAAAATTTGCCGCTGTACCACCCGGGCCGCGAGCAGGAAATTTTGCAAAAGGTACGCGCCGAGGGCGGGGAATACGGCAGCTATTTAGCCGAAATTTACGCCTTTATTATGGCCTGCAGCCGTGAGCTGCAAAGCACCCGGTTAAACGCCGGGCGGCCGCTGCCCGAATACCGCGAGCAGGCGCTGCAGGTAAACGGCAGCGTTGCCTGCTACGGCACCGACGGCGCCTTTACACACCTGGCGCTGCGGGCGGCCTACCCCGGTGCGCAGCCGGTTTTTTTTGGCCGCTTTGCCGCCGTGTTTGAGGCGGTTCATTCCGGCCGGTGCGCCTTTGGCATTGTGCCGGTAGAAAATTCTACCGCCGGCAGCGTGCGCGAGGTTTACGACCTTTTGCTGCAGTACAAAAGCTACATTGTAGGCTCGGTAAACATGGCGGTGCAGCACAACCTGCTGGCCAAGCCGGGCACGGCGCTTTCGGCCGTAAAAACCGTGTACTCGCACCCGCAGGCGCTTTCGCAGTGCAACGGATTTATACGCGCGCACGGGCTAAAGGCGGTAGAGTACCAAAACACGGCCGAGGCGGCCAAGCTGGTTGCCCATTCGGCCGACGGCAGCGTTGCCGCCATTGGCTCGGCCTACTGCGCGAACGAATACGGGCTTAACATTTTGGCCCCCGCCATTCAGGATTACCAAAACAACTGCACCCGCTTTGCCGTGCTAAGCAACCGGCCGGTGTTTGAGCCGGGCAGCAACAAAATTAGCCTTTCGTTTGCTACGCCGCACACGCCGGGCGCGCTGCAAAAAATTTTAACCCGCTTTGCGCTGCACGGGTTAAACCTAACCAAGCTGGAATCGGCCGCGGGCAAGGGCGGCGATTTTGAAACCCAATTTTACCTGGATTTTGACGGCTGCCTGAAAAACCGCGACACGGCGCAGCTGCTGCAGACCCTGGCCGACGAGGTGCGCGATTTTGCCTTTTTGGGCAACTACCGCGTGCAAAACGCACGGGAATAAGCACCGCCGTACAAAAATTGGCGCTTTAGCACGGGAACAAGCGCAGGACGAGTACCACAGCGCAGAATAAGCGCAGCAGCACAGGACAAGCGCAGCAGCACAGGACAAGCGCAGCAGCGCAAAACGAGCGCGACCGTACAAAAATAAACCATTTGGCGCAGGAATAAAAATAGGCAAAGCCGCACAGGGCCTTTGTGCGGGTATTGTGGAGGAGCAACATTAAAATGAAACAGTTTTTTAAAGATTTTAAAGCCTTTATTACCAAGGGGAATGTATTAGACATGGCGGTTGGCGTTGTTATTGGTACCGCTTTTTCTAAAATTGTGAACAGCCTGGTGGCCGATATTATTATGCCGCTGGTTGGCATTTTGCTGGGCGGCATTAATGTAACCGACTGGAAGTGGGTGATTTCGCCCGCCCAGTACGACGCGGCCGGCAAGCTGCTGCGGGAGGAATCGGCCTTAACCTACGGCAATTTTATTCAGGTTGTGTTAGAGTTTTTAATTATTGCTTTTTCGGTTTTTGCGGCGCTGCGCGCGGTAATGACGCTGCACAAAAAGCTGGAGGAGCTGGCCGGCAAAAAGCCGGGGCCCGAGCCGGAGGACGAGCCGAAAGAAACCGCCGAGGATGTTTTAAAGGATATTCGTACCCTTTTGCAGCAAAATAAAGAATAAAACAAGGTTAAATTTAAAAAATTAAGCCCGCCGTGTTGGTACGGCGGGCTTTTTGGGCTTTAAGCGTTAAAAAACAGGGTTAAACCGGGATTTAAACCCGGAATTTAAAACGGGCTTAAAACTTTAATGTTTCCTATTATTCCGACCTTAAAGCGGCTACGGGGTCTTGCCGGGCGGCCTTTTTAGCCGGAATAAGGCCGCCAATTAGCGTTAGCAGCATGCTAAGCAGCACCAAAACCGCGGCGCCGCCCACCGGCAAAATGGCGTTAATGCTGGTAGAGCCGGTTAAGGCGTGAATTACGGCGTTACCCGGCAGCAGCAACAAAAGCGAAACGCCTATACCAATTAGGCCGGCGCAAAGGCCAATAATAAAGGTTTCGGCGTTAAACACCTGCGAAACATTTTGCTTCGAGGCGCCAATGGCCCGCAAAATGCCAATCTCCTTGGTGCGCTCCAGCACCGAAATATAGGTAATAATGCCAATCATAATAGAGGAAACCACCAGCGAAACGGCCACAAACGCAATAAGCACATAAGACACCACATTAATGACTGTGGTAAAGGAGGACATTAAAAGCTTAACATAATCGGTGTAAACAATTTGGTCCTTTTCGGCCTTAGTATTATTGTAAGCGCTAATACATTCGGCAATTTGGTCTTTCGCCTCAAAGCTGTCGGCGTAAATGTTAATGGCCGAGGGCGTGTTTTTATTTACCACGCCAAAGGCCTTTAAATTTTCCTCGTAGCTGCCGGTAGAAATTTGGGTTTTGTAAATGTTCAGCAGCACCTCGTCGGAGGGCCTTTTTAAATAATTTTCCAGCAGGGCAGCCAGCTGCGTTTCGCTCATGCCTTCCAGCCCCTGCAACATTTGCGGCTGCCCGGCGTAAACGGTTTGCATCATGCTGCGGCAAAGGCGGGCTTTTTCGCTAACGCCAAGGTTGGTTAAATACTTTTTGGTATCGCTAATTTTTTCGCTGTTATTCTTTGGGGCAAAAGTCATACCGTTTTGCACATTTACCGCGGGGTTTTGCTTTTGCGCCTTTACCACCGCGCTGGCGTCGGTATGCTTAATTAAATAATCGGTAAGCTGGCTGGTGTACGCAATGGGGGAAGAGATGGAAATATTCGAGGAATCATCCTTACTGCGCACCACGCCGCAAACCTTTAGCTCCACCGCGCTGTTCATTAGCTTTTCCAGCTTAGCTTCGTCGCCGGATACCAAGGTGTAATTGCCGTTTTCCTGCTTTTCGTAAAGGTCGCAGGCCGGCAGCAGCTTAAAGCTTTTGCTGCAAATATCGGCGTAGGTAAACTTTTTGGCACTTAGAGTAACCTTTTCGCCCGCGTTAATTTTTTTAACAATATTTTCATACTCGGTGTAGGGCAGCAGGCCCAGGCTGTAAAGCGTTTCGGTGCGGATCTCGTTATTATGGTCTACTACCAGCACAATTTCGTTATACTTTTTTGGCCAGCTGCCGTAAAGCACGCTGTAATTTTCGGTAATTACATTACTTACCGGGCTATTGCCGGTGCCGGGAATCAGCTCGGTAAAATTATCCGGCGCGCCCATAAGCCGGCTCATGTTGCTTTGCAGGTTGCTCATTTCGCCCATGTTGGCCACACTAATTTGCCCCGTAGCCTTAGAAACGGTAGAGCCGTCGGTATTAATCAGCTTACCCTCGGGGTCGTGCGTGTAAACATCAAACGAAACGGCGTAGGAGTAGGTGATGCCGTTTTCGCCAACATATTGGTGAATTTCGCTGTTCGGGTCATCTAAATACTTTTTAAAATCTTTTAAATTGTTTTGCTTAAAGCTGGTTAGCATACCCGAGGCGTTTTCTATATTGGAATTGTCGGCGTATACGGCGTCCAGTTCGTGGTTGGCGGTTTTTTCGGCGTTGGGCTTTACCATGCCGGAAAAGCTGCTCATATCCATAGAAGTGCTTTGAATGGAAAGCGGGTAGGAGGCCATGGTATCTTTTTGAATGTTTTCGATATACGCGTTGGCCCCGGTAGAAAGCGAGAGGATAAGCGCAATGCCAATAATACCAATAGACCCGGCAAAGGAGGTTAGCAGCGTGCGCCCCAGCTTGGTGCGCAAATTGTTAAACGAAAGCGAAAGCGCGGTAAAAACCGACATAGAGGAGCGGCCCATGTTTTGGTGCACCGGCTTGGGCGTAAGCTCGGCCGAAAGCTCGTAGGGGTTGCTGTCGTTAGTTATTTGGCCGTCTTTTAAATTTACAATGCGGTTGGCGTAACGGGTGGCCAGCTCGGGGTTGTGGGTTACCATAACCACCAGGCGGTCTTTGGCTACCTCTTTTAAAAGCTCCATAACCTGCAGGCTGGTTTCGGTATCCAGCGCACCGGTTGGCTCGTCGGCCAGTAAAATATCGGGGTTGTTTACCAGCGCGCGGGCAATAGCCACCCGCTGCATTTGCCCGCCGGACATTTGGTTGGGGCGCTTGTGCAGCTGGTTGCCAAGGCCAACCTTTTGCAGCGCTGCTGTTGCGCGGCGGCGGCGCTCGGCCCGCTTTACGCCCGAAATGGTAAGCGCTAATTCTACATTCGCCAGCACGCTTTGGTGGGGAATTAAATTGTAGCTTTGAAACACAAAGCCAACGGTGTGGTTGCGGTAAGAGTCCCAGTCGCGGTCTTTGTACTTTTTGGTAGAAATACCGTTAATAATTAAATCGCCGCTGTCGTACCGGTCTAACCCGCCAATAATATTCAGCAGGGTTGTTTTGCCCGAGCCGCTGGGGCCTAAAATGGCAACAAACTCGTTGTCGCGTAGGTTTATGCTAACATCGGCCAGGGCGGTTTGGGTTAAATCGCCGGTGCAATACTCTTTTTTAATGTGCTTAATTTGCAGCATTCCAAATTCTCCTTTTAAAAATTACGCGGCCGCCGAAAAAGGCGGCCCTTAAAGTGCCAAACAAACGCTTTAAAACGCGGGAACAAACTTTTAAAAATGTATTGTTCTAAATAAAATCACAAATAATAAATCCATTTTACCCCTTTTTGGCAGGAAAATAATGAATATTTTAAAAACAATTTAAAAACCAATTTGCCCCCGCAAAAGCTGCCTGTTTTTGCTGTTTTTTAGTCGCCGGCCAATTTTTAGGGCGGGCCGCCGGCGCAAATTGTCCTTGACAGAGGGGGCAATTTCGTATAAAATAGAGGTAGTATGTTTAATGTGGGGCAGTTTTTTGCTTTGGCGGGCAAAGGGCTGTGCGCGCGTTATCATATAAACCGCGGGGTGCAATGCACGGCCCCGTTTTGGCCGTTTGGCCTAAATTCGTGCTTTATGATATAAGGAGGTGCTTTCTATTGGGTCCGTTATTTTACGCAATTACCGGGGTAACCGTTGTAATACTTGCCGTGGCTGCTTTTTTTATTGGCAGCGCCGTGCAAAAAAACAAAGACCGTACCGCCGTGGGCTCCGCTGAGGACGAGGCGCGCCGCATTTTAAGCGACGCCATGAAAAATGCCCAAGCGCGTAAAAAAGAGGCTTTAATTGAAGCCAAAGAAGAAATTCACCGTCAACGCTCGGAGGCCGACAAGGAGCTGCGTGAGCGCCGCAGTGAAATTCAGCGTCAAGAACACCGTATTCAGCAAAAGGAAGAAAATCTTGACCGCAAAACCGACAACTTAGAAGCAAAAGAAGAAAAAATTAGCAAAAAAGCCAAAGAAATTGACGACCGTATGGCCGAGGTTGAAAAACTGAAAAAAGGCCAAATGGAGATCCTTGAAAAGATTTCGGGCTTTACGGCCGAGCAGGCCAAAGAACATCTGCTCTCCATGTTAGACAGCGAGCTGAGCCACGAAAAAGCGCTGAAGATTTTGGAATACGAGCAGCATTTTAAAGAGGAAACCGACGAAAAAGCGCGCGAGCTGCTTTCGCAAGCCATTCAGCGCTGCGCCGCCGACCATTCCTCGGAGGCTACCATTTCGGTAGTGGAATTACCGAACGACGAAATGAAAGGCCGCATTATTGGCCGCGAGGGCCGCAACATTCGCGCGCTGGAAACCGCCACGGGCGTTGATTTAATTATTGACGACACCCCCGAGGCCATTACGCTTTCAAGCTTTGACCCGGTTCGCCGCGAAATTGCCCGCATTGCGCTGGAAAAGCTGATTTTAGACGGCCGTATTCACCCCGCCCGCATTGAGGAGATGGTTGCAAAGGCTACCGCAGAGGTTGAGCACACCATTAAAAAAGAGGGCGAGCGCGCCATGCTGAGCGCCGGTATTCACGGCCTGCACCCCGAGCTGATTCGCTTACTGGGGCGGCTGCATTACCGCACCAGCTACGGGCAAAATGTTTTAAACCACTCGTTAGAGGTTTCGTACCTGGCGGGGGTTATGGCGGCCGAGCTGGGCGCCGATGTTACCTTAGCCCGCCGCGCCGGCCTGCTGCACGACATTGGCAAAGCCATTGACCACGAGCAGGAGGGCTCGCACATTCAGCTTGGCGTTGAGGTTGCTAAAAAATGTCACGAAAGCGAAGCGGTTGTTCACGCCATTCATGCCCACCACGGCGATGTAGAAGCCAAAACGGTAATTGCCTGCCTGGTACAGGCGGCCGACGCCATTTCGGCGGCACGCCCGGGTGCCCGGCGCGAAAACATTGAAAATTACATTAAACGCCTTGAAAAGCTGGAGGAAATCGCCAATTCCTTTAGCGGGGTAGAAAGTTCTTACGCCATTCAGGCCGGCCGCGAGGTTCGCATTATTGTTAAGCCGGAGATGATTACCGACGACCAAATGGTAATTATGGCGCACGATATTGCGCAGCGGTACGAAAAAGAACTGGAGTACCCGGGGCAAATTAAGGTAAACATTATTCGCGAAAGCCGCGCTTCGGATTACGCAAAGTAAGCCCGAACGCCTTGGCCAAGCAAAAATCAAAGGTCGGGTGCCAAACGGCGCCCGGCTTTTAAATTTTTGGGCGGTTTGCTGCCGCCGTTAGCCCCCTGTGCTATTTTGTTCTATTTTAAAACCAAACCCCGCCGCTGCAATCCTAACCCGCTGGCGCCAACCCTTTGCTGCTACCGAACATGGCGCTGCTTTTTTTGCCCATAGGGCCTTAATACTGCCCCTTTACCTGCAGGGGTTTATTTTTTTACCCAGTTTTGCCCGGTTATTTAAACCGTTTTTAAAAGGGCAAAACATTGCATTTGTAAAATAAGTGTGGTATACTGGTAGTGTGTATAATTTTAATAAATTATTTACAAAAATTAAAACTTTTTACAGTACTATGTAAGAACTACGGCAGCCCTTTGCCGCAAAGGGGCTGTGTTGCCGTGCGTTTTGGCTTTGAATTGGCGCGGCCCTGCACTGCGGGGCTTTGGGCAAAGGCTTTTAAGGCTTTTTTAAAGTTGGGTCCCGTACAGGGTTTGCCCCCGCCAACCAAACCGCAGCACACGCGGCCAAACCCGCCAAACGGGCAAACGGCTTTTTAGCTTAACGCCTTTACGCTTTATTGCATTTTGGGCGCCCGGCTAAAACGCCGGCCGAAAGCAGCGGGCTTGGCAATTTACCGGTACTGTGCCCCGGCCTTACGGGGCGGCCGCACAGGGTGTGCGGCAAAACACAAGCTTGGAGGTTTCAGTTATGATAGAAGTTCAAAACCTTTCCAAAAAATACGGAAGTCACACCGCGGTTAAGAATGTAAGCTTTGCCATTTCGCAGGGCGAAATTGTTGGTTTTTTGGGGCCGAACGGCGCCGGTAAATCAACCATTATGAACATTCTTACCGGCTACCTCTCGTTAACCGAGGGCAGCGTTACGGTAGACGGCTTTGATGTTTTGGATAACCCGGAGCAGGTAAAAAAGCGCATTGGCTACCTGCCCGAGCAGCCGCCGCTTTACCCGGATATGACGGTAAAGGAATACTTAGGCTTTGTTTACGATTTAAAAAGCGTTAAGTTCCCCAAAAAAGCGCATTTAGACGAAATTGCGCGTTTAGTAAACATTAAAAATGTTGAAAACCGGTTAATTAAAAACCTTTCTAAGGGCTACCGGCAGCGTGTTGGCATTGCGCAGGCGCTGGTTGGCAATCCGGACGTTTTAATTTTAGACGAGCCCACCGTTGGCTTAGACCCGAAGCAGATTATTGAAATTAGAACCCTAATTGCCAACTTAGGCAAGCACCACACGGTTATTTTAAGCTCGCACATTTTGTCTGAGATACAGGCCGTTTGCAAACGCATTTTAATTATTAACAACGGCGTAATTGTAGCCGACGACACGGCCGAAAACCTTTCAAACAACCTTTCCTCCGACCACGCGGTAACCGTTCGGGTACAGGGGCCGCAGGGCGAGGTGCAAAAGCTGATTACCACCATTAAGGGTGTGCAGCAGGTTACGCCGCTTGGCATGGTGGAATCCGGCTCGTTCGACTTTTTAGTAGAGCCGGTGCCGGGGGTTGATGTTCGGCGGGATATTTTTAACCGCCTGAGCGACCGCAAGTGGCCGCTGATTGAAATTACCACCCGCGCGCTAACGCTGGAGCAAATTTTCTTACGCCTGACCGAAGGGGCCGACGCCGCCCAGCAAAAAACCGAAAAACCGGCGAAAAAAGAGCCGGCCGAGCTTTCAGCCGAAGCGAAAAAATCGGTTATGGAAGCCGTTTACGGAAAGGAGGAAAAATAATGCACGCCATTTATAAACGGGAAATGAAGTCTTACTTTACCTCCCCCATTGGGTACATTGTTTGCTCGGTTATGCTGCTATTGTTAGGGCTTTATTTTTCCTACATGTACCGCAACAACTACACCAATATTTCTTTTGTGTTTATGAGCATTTCTACCATTGCGCTGCTGGTTTGCCCCATTATTACCATGCGCCTGTTAAGTGAGGATAAGCGCCAAAAGGTAGACCAGCTGCTGCTGACCGCGCCGGTAAAGCTTTGGAAAATTATTTACGGCAAATTTTTTGCGGCGCTAACGCTGTTTATGCTGCCCTTTGCCATGACCTTTATTTACGTATTTATTTTAATGCTCAGCACCTCGGTAAACTGGCTGGCCTTTTTGGCCGATTTGTTGGGCATTGCGCTGCTGGGCTCCTCAATTTTAGCAATTGGGCTGTTTATTTCGGCCTTAACCGAGAGCCAGATTATTGCCGGCATTTTTGGCATTGTGGTTTCGTTTTTTATTATGCAAATTGATTATTTTTCGCAAAGCGTTGACGCAACCTGGTTTACAAACGCCACCACCTACATCTCCTTTGTTACGCGCTACAACGCCTTTACCAGCGGAAAAATAGATTTTTCGAACATTGTATTTTTTGCCAGCGTTACGGTGCTGTTTTTGTACCTTGCCACCGCCGTGCTGGATAAAAAGCGCTGGGCTTAAGGGAGGTGCCGAAGAATGGATGAAAAGAATTTACAAAACGCCGAAAATAACGCGCAGCAGCCAAACGCCGCCGTGCCGGAGGAATTAAAGGACGCTGCGGCTGAAACCAAGGCTGAGGCGTTTGAAACCAAGGCTGAGGCGGTTGAAACCAAGGCTGAGGCAGCTGAAACCAAGGCTGAGGCAGCTGAAACCAAGGCTAAGGCGTTTGAAACCAAGGCTGAGGCGGCCGAGGAAAAACCCGAAAAGGCTGAAAAAAACGAAAAGACCAACAGCAAAGCCGAAAAAGGCGCAAAAAAGGCTAAAAAGGGCAAAAAGCTAAAAAATGTAAACTTTGCCAAGCGCAGCACCTTTATGATCCTTTCGGGCGCTATTTTGCTGGCCGTTTTAATTTTAGTAAATGTTGTTTCGGCTGTTATTGCCAACAAGCTGCCCACCACGCTGGATGTTACCACCGACAATTCCAACTCCCTAACGCAGGAGAATATTAATTTTATTAAAAGCATTACCAGCGACGTTACCGTTACGGTTTGCGCCCCGCGGGACAGCTACACCGGCGCCGACATGATAAACTACGCCTACAACACCTACTATGTGCAGGAGAACAACACCCCCTACAACTACTTTAACCAAACGGTTACCATGGTAGAAAGCTACAACAAGTACAACAGCCACATTAAGGTGCGTTACGTAGACCCGCAAAGCCCGGATTTTGACGCGCTGGAAAGTGGCAGCAACACCCAAATTTCGTACGGGGACATTATTGTTTCGGCCAACCGGAACGGCGAAAAATTAAGCACAGTAATTACCTTTAAAGATGTTTACGAGCTGTATGACGCCTCGAACGGCGGGGCCGCCTACGGCTACGGGTACTACACCATTTCGGCCTCGAACATTGAAAGCAAGCTTTCGGGCGCCATTTACACGGTGGCCTCCAGCAACAAGGCCAAGGTGGCGCTGCTTACCGGTCACGGCTCTAAGGAGGACGCCGCCACCCTAACCGCCGCCCTTGGCGAATACAATTACGAGATTACCGAAATCAGCGGCAAAATTACCGCCGACGCGTTAAAAGATGTAAACCTTGTTTTGCTGGTTAAGCCCACCTCTGACTTAGACGGCACCGAACTGAAATTAATGGATTCCTTTTTAAACAACGACGGCAAAAAGGGCAAAAGCTTTTTGGTGTTTGGCAGCACCGCCTCCCCCGCCACCCCCAATTTAAACGAGTTTATGGAGGAGTGGGGCATTGGTGTGCAGGACGCCATGGCTTACGAAACCGACAGCAAATATCGCTTTGACGATTCGATTATGCTGGTAAACAACGAGGACGACCTGACCAAAGGCGTAAACGATTCTAAGCTTTACTACTACTGCGCCAAAAACCTTGCTTTGCAGCAGCTGTTTGAGGAAAAGGACACCCGTACCTCGCACATTTTAATGAAAACCAACGAAACGGCCGTTTTAGCCCCCAAGGGCACCAGCGGCGGGTACACACCCCCGTCGTCCGAGAAAAAGCAGGCCATTCCGGTAATTATGCTAACGGCAGATGTTGCGTATAACAACAATTACGACGAGCAGACCAGCTACGTTGGCTACTTTGGCAGCTCCGACTTTATTGCCTCCTCCTGGAGTAATTACAACGATGTTGGCAATTTAGATTTTGCCATTAATGTAGTCAACATCAGCAGCGGCCGCAACGGCTCCTCTATGTACTTTTTACCCAAAACAACCGGGGCCTACACCGTTTCTTTAACCGATTCCCAGCACAACACGGTAACGGCTATTACCCTTTACATTGTGCCCATTGCCATGCTGGTTGCCGGTATTAGCGTTTGGATTTACCGCAAGGCCAAGCATTAAGAATTAAGGAGGATATTACCTTGAGTTCTTTTAACGAGCAACCTAATTTGCAGCCCGGGCAGGAACCAGAAAACGCCGCGGCCCCAGCCGCCGGGGAAAGCGTAACCCCCCCGGCCGGGCCGGAGGTTGAAAAAAATTTGGCGGCCGAACCCGAAATTTTACCAAAAAAGGCACCGACAGAAAGCGCCGCCCCCGCAGAGGGGGAAGCCTCGACTGAGGGGGAAGCTTTGGCTGAGAATGAGGCTTCGGCTGAGAAAGAAACCTCGACTGAGAATGAAACTCCGGCTGAGGGGGATGCCAACGAGCCGGAGCTGCAGGGCTCTACCATTTTTACCAAAAGCGAGCCTGCCGAAAAACCAAAAAAAACAATAAACGGCAAAAAGCGCCGCCGCAACATTATTTTAATTTTAATTGCAGCGGCCATTGTTTTAGGGGCCGGGGTTTTTGCGGCCGTTAAGTTTTTGCCGAATTTAAACAGTGAAAAAGAGGAAACCACCACCCCCTCTATTAAAATTAAAGAGGTAACGGCAACCGACCTGCGCAAAATTACCGTTAAAACCAAAAACAAAACCTTGGTGTTTCATGGCTCTTTAACCGAAAGCAGCAGTAGCGCGGCCTCCTCGGGCGAGGCGGAAAAAACCGTTGCCTGGAGCTTAGAGGGCTACGACCCCGCCCTGATTGCCGACAGCTCGATTAACGCGGTAGCCGACTCTTGCAGCGCGCTGTACGCAACCCGGAAAATGACCGATTTAAGTTTAGATTACGGGTTGAATGACCCGGCCGTTACGGTAGAGGTTACCCTGCAAAACGCGGCCGAAAACTACACCATTAGCTTTGGCAGCCTAAGCCCCGACGGCAGCGGCTACTACACCAAGGTAAGCGGGGTAGAGGGCGTTTACCTGGTTGCGGCCGGCACGGTTGAAAAGGTTAACACCACGCCCGAAAAACTGGCCAACACGGTTATTGTTACCGCCCCTTCTAAGGATGACGCAAAGTCTTCGGAAAGCAAATATTTTGGGGAGGACGACACCAAGCTTACCGGGTTTGATACCATTACCCTTTCGGGCAGCTACTACCCCAACCCCATTACCCTTACCGCCACCAGCAACAAAATGGCAAAATACCAAATTACGGTTGGCAGCAAGGTGCGCTACGCAAACGAGGAAAACGCCTCGGCCATGCTGGGCATTTTGGCCGACGGCTTAGTAGCAATTGATACCTACAAATTAGCCCCCACCAAGGCCGATATTACCACCTACGGGTTAAACGCGCCCGACGCGGTTGTAACCTTAAAATACGCCGAAAACAGCGTAACGGTTCGCGCAAGGCTGTACGACAAGGAAAAAAATTACTACGCCGTAACGGTAGACGGCAGAAACGCCGTTTACGCCGTAACGGCCGAGGCGCTTTCTATGTTAGATAAACGCGAGGCCGACCTGTACAACCAGTACGCGTTTTTAGAGTATTTAAAAGATTTTTCGAACATTAAAATTAACGCCGGCGGCAAGGATTACAGCTTTGATATTGCTTACGACGAAAAGGAAGAAAAAATGACGGTAACCTCTAACGGGGCCGCCGTAGACGATTCGCTGCTGAGCGCCTACTACCAGTATTTGGTTACCCTTTCGCCAACCGAGAATAACGAAAGCTGCGCCGCCACCGCAGCCTACACCGCGCAGCTAAAGCCGCGCGACGGCAGCAAAGCCTTTGTTATTAAGCTTTACAAACAGTCGGAGCGGCGCTATATGCTTGAAATTAACGGCGAGAAATACGGCGTTATCAGCTCCTCAATTTACGAAAGCCTTACCAATTATGTGCAATATGTTATGGAGGGCAAGGGCATTCCCGACGCCGCTTAAATTTTAATTCCGCTTAAGGCACATTTTTGCATCATTTAATTTTATTCAGCCAACCGGGCAAAAAAATGCCCGGTTGGCGTTTTTTTAATTTAGCCGACTTTGGAAAAGGCTAAGAATAATGGTGCAAAATGCCCGTTAAACGGGCGGCTATAATTTAAACCAAATTTTTGCACTTTTGGGGCGCGGGATTTTGTGCGGAGCTTGGCTGCGCGCTAAATTTAGGCTAACAAAGGTTGCCCTTAACCCACCTAAACCGCGTTTATACTTATAAAGCCCTTTTTTAGGCTGCCACCCTTATTTTTTAAATAAACCCGTTGCCGCACTGAAAACCTTAATTTTTTAATACTCCCCGAAGCAGTGCTGCCGTTTTTTAACACTGGGGGGCAAATTTTTAAAGTGTTGGTATAATAATTTACAAAGCTTTGTAAACCCCGCTTTGGCGCACGGCGTTTACCCCTTGCCGGCCTATTTAAAATTTACCCTTTTTTGGGTAAAAATAACCGCTAAAATGCTTGTATTTATTGCAATTTTATGGTAGAATAGAGTAGTATATTTATGCGGTAAAAAAAGCGGCATTTTTTTGTGCCCGGCCGGGGTAAAAACGGTTTTGTTTAGGTTAGCGGGGCAAGCGCAAAATTTAAAAAGGCCCTGCGATTTTGGGGTTTGTTTTTAATTTTAACGCCCTATTTGCCGCCACGGTATTTAAAAAGAAAGGACTTTAACGCTACATGCAAATAGAATCCATTAACGATATGTGGAAAGCTGCCTGTGACGAATGTATTGAGCAGGGAATGATTACCGAGGTTGCCTACAATGTTTGGTTTGCCGACATTGTACCCTTAGAGTTTAAAGACGGGGTTTTTAAGGCCTCAATTTACTCGGAATACAAGCGCAGCATTTTTGAAAGCACCTTTATTGAAAAAATTGAAAGCGCCCTGAACGATATTATTGGTATTCCGGTGCGGTTTGAGCTTATTTACCAAGAGCGCAACAGTGTAAAAATTCAACTGCCGAGCGACAAAAGCGAGGGCTCGTTTGAATCGCACTTTACCTTTGATAATTTTATTGTAGGCTCCTCTAACCGGTACGCGCACGCGGCGGCCATGGCGGTAGCCGACCACCCCGCTACCGATTACAACCCCCTGGTTATTTACGGCAATTCGGGCGTTGGCAAAACCCACCTGTTGTTTGCCATTAAAAATCAAATTGCAAAAAATTACCCCAACAAAAAGGTTGAATACATTCGCGGCGAGGATTTTACCAACATTTTTATTAAATGCATTAACGAAGGCAAGCTTGGCATACAGTCGTTGGCCGATTTTCGCAACCGTTTTCGCACGGTAGATGTTTTATTAATGGATGATATTCAGTTCATTGCGGGCAAGGAATCTACGCAGGAGGAATTTTTTAACACCTTTGACGCCCTGCTGCACGAAAACAAGCAAATTGTTGTTACCAGCGACCGCCCACCGAAGGATATTAAAGTTTTAGACGAACGAATTCGCTCCCGGTTTGAAAGCGGCCTGATTTCGGACATTACGCCGCCGGATTTTGAAACCCGGGTTGGCATTGTTCGCGCCAAGGCCGAGCTTTTAAAAATTAATTTAGACGAAAACATTATTTACTTTATTGCCGAGCACATTAAAATGAACACCCGGCAGTTAGAGGGCGTTGTAAAAAAGCTGCACGCCTACATTACCCTGCAGGGCAAAACCCCCACCATTGCCATTACGCAAACCTTTATTCGCGACATTATTAGCGACAACACGCCCGAGCCCATTAAAATTGAGGAGATTATTTCAGAGGTTTCTACCACCTTTAACGTTTCGGAAAGCGACATTATCTCCAAACGCAAAACGGCCCAAATTGCCTTTGCGCGGCAGGTTGCCATGTACATAGCGCGGGAGACCACTGAGCTTTCCTACAAAGCAATTGGCGAAAGCTTTGGCAAGGACCACGCCACCGTGCTGCACAATGTGCAAAAAATTGAGGACCATTTAAAGAAAAACCCGTTTGACAAAGAGCTGATTGAGGACATTATTAAAAACCTGCAGACCGACTGATTTTACCAACCGATTTTTTTACTATTTGTATTAAATTTTTAAAAAAGTTATCAACCTTTTTCGGTTTACAAACATTCGGGTTATGCACCGCCCGGTTTATAACTAAAAGTTATTTGAATTATCCACTTTTTATTCACCCAAAGGGGCTGATAACTTTTGCCCGAATTTTGGCTGATTAAAGGCGAAATTTTAAGTTATAAACATTTCAACCGCCTATAAGATTACTGCTATAAATTAATAAAAGAATAGAGGGACTTTTTTCATGAAAATCTCAGTAGAACGCGAATTATTAGTCAACGCGCTTTCCAATTTGCAGCGCGCGGTAACCCCCAGGGCCTCGCTGCCGATTTTAGAGGGAGTGCTGCTCTCCGCCGAGGAGGGCAAGCTAACCCTAATGGCCTACAACATGGAAATTAGCATGAAAAAAGAATTACCCATTGTTTGCAGCGAGCAAGGGGACATTGTAATTAGCGCCCGCATTTTATTTGAAATTATTCGCAAGGTGCGCGGCACCACCATTCAGCTGCAAACCGACGACCATTTGGTTTGCCACATTTCCTGTGGGGCCGCCGTGTTTGACATTATGGGCATGGCGTCGGAGGATTTTCCCGAAATGCCGAATGTTGCCGAGTACAAAACGGTTACGCTTTCTTCTGAGGATTTAAAAAGCATGGTACGGCAAACCAGCTTTGCCGCCGCGCAAATGGAGGGCACCCGCCCCATATTAACCGGCCTTGATTTTGAAATTGAAAACGGGCAGCTAAAGGTAGTAGCTATTGACGGCAACCGCTTGGCCATTCGCAAAAAAGCAATTAACAGCAGCGAAAAAATTAGCTTTGTGGTTTCCAGCCGCGCCATTAGCGAGGCGGTTAAAATAATTGGCGAAGAAGAGCAAAGCATTGTAATTAAGGTTGGCAGCCGCAACATTAGCTTTGAAATTGACGGTTACATTTTAACCTCCCGCCTGTTAGAGGGTGCCTACATTGATTACAGCCGCTCTATTCCGCAAAGCTTTGCGCAGGAAATTAAAATAAATGTTCCGCAGATTATTGAAATTATTGAGCGGATTTCGCTGGTTATTGTAAACGACCAAATTAAAAGCCCGGTGCGCTGCGCACTGAACGAGGATTGCCTAACCTTTAGCTGCACCTCCTCGGTAGGTCGCGCCACCGATTGCTGCGACATTGAGCTAAAGGGCAGCGAGTTTGAAATTGGGTTTAACAACCGCTATTTGTTAGACGCACTAAAGGCAACCGAGGAGGACGAGGTTTTGGTGCGGTTTAACGGACCAAACGCTGCCGCCGTTATTACGCCGCTGGAGGGGGACGATTACCTTTATTTGGTATTACCCATTATTTTAAAATGATGAAAGAAATTAAAATTACAACCGATTTTATTAAGCTGGATAGTTTTTTAAAGCTTAGTGGGGTGTGCGCAACCGGCGGGCACGCTAAAATTGTTATTACCGGGGGCGAAGTGCTGGTAAACGGCAGCGTTTGCACCATGCGGGGTAAAAAACTGCACCCCGGCGATGAAATTACCTTTGCCGGGCAGCAGTTTAAGGTAACCCAATGACGGTTGAAAAGCTAACGGCTGCGGGGTTTCGGAACTTTAGCAGCCTAACCTTTTTGCCGCAGCCGGGCATTAACGTTATTTACGGCGAAAACGCGCAGGGTAAAACCAATTTGTTAGAGGCACTTTGGCTTTTTTGCGGGGCAAAAAGCTTTCGCGGGGCAAAGGATGCCGAGCTAAAGGGTTTTGACCGTGAGCAGGCGCAAATTAGCTGCGATTACATTTTTGGCGAGGTGCAAAAAACCGCCAAAATAACCGTGTTAGCCAAACGGCAGGCCGAATACGGCGGCAAGCCGTTAAGCTCGGCCGCCGAGCTGGCCGGCAAATTTTACGCCATTGTTTTTTCGCCGTTAGATTTAAGCCTGGTAAACGGCGCCCCGGCCATGCGCCGCCGATTTTTAGACACGGCCATTGGGCAAATTTTTCCTACCTACAACCGGGCGCTGCGCAGCTATATAAAAGCGGTTGAGCAGCGCAACCGCGTTTTGCGGGATTTAAAATATTTTTCGCAAAGCGAGAATTTATTAGACGATTTTGAGTGGGCCTTGGCCGGCTGTGCCGCCGAGGTTTTAAGGCACCGGCAGCGGTATATGCAGCTGCTTGAAACCGTTGTGCCCGAGCTTTACGCCGGTATTTCCGGCGGGCGGGAGCAGCTTGTTTTACACTACGAAAGCACCGTTTTAAACGGCTTTGAGCCGGCACAGCTGGCCGCGGCCTACAAAAACAGCCGCAAGGCCGACCTTTTTACCGGCAACACCTCAATTGGTCCGCACCGGGATGATTTAACCTTTTTGCTGAACGGGCGGGACGCCCGGCGCTTTGGCTCGCAGGGGCAGCGCCGCAGCATTGCATTGGCCCTAAAGCTTTCGGAGGTTCGGGTTATTAAAAAGCTAACCGGCGAGTACCCCATTGTGCTGTTAGACGATGTAATGAGCGAGCTGGACGAAAACCGGCAGGATTTTATTTTAAACCACATTTTAGGCTGGCAGGTTTTTTTAACCTGCTGCGACCCCGGCAACATTAAGGGCTTAAAAAACGGTACGGTTTTTTGCATGAAAAGCGGTGAAATTACCCGGCAGGGTTAATTTTTTGCTAAACGGGTGCAAGCCTGTAAAAAAACAAAAAGCCGCAAACGGGTTTTTAAAAGCAAAATTTTTAAGCTTTGTTTTTTAAAATTAATTTTAAAAAGGGCCTTTTGCAAGGCCTGCACCGGGTTTTAAAGCGGGGCTTTTAAAATTGGCCTTTATTTAAATTTTGCTTTTATGAAAGGCGGTATTAGGCGGTAGTTACCGCCGCCCGCCAAGGGTTTTAGCTTTTTTGTTAACACGAAAGGTTTTAGCTTTTTTGTTAAATTTAAAATAAACTTTTTAAAAAGCGGTGAAAAAATGTACTTACACTTAGGGCAAGGCACGGTTATTAAAACAAGCGATTTAATTGGGTTGTTTGATTTAGATAACTCTACCGTATCCAAAAAAACGAGGGATTTTTTAACCCTTGCCGAAAAGCGCGGCCAGGTGGTAAACGTTACCGACGACCTGCCAAAAACCTTTGCCGTAACCGCCCCAAAGAACAGCAAAAAGCAAACGGTTTACATTTTGCAAATTTCTACCGTAACGCTGGAAAAGCGCAGCAAAAAAGGCTTTACTTATTTTGAGTAACCTAAAACCGGGGCAAAGGCCAAAAAACAAAAGCGGCATTTTGCTTTTAAAGCTTTAAAAAACAACAAAGCCGCCGGGTTTGCCGGCGCGGGCTTTTAAAAATATTTTTAAATTTAAAATTTTGCCGCAGCGGCTTGGCGCGGGGGTTCCCGCCGGTTAGCCCTTTGGCGCGGCGAAAAAAGAAACGGAGATTTTTGAATGAGCGCAAACGATATTAACACCCCCGTAACCGAAAGCTACGACGAAAATTCCATACAGGTTTTAGAAGGGTTAGAGGCGGTTCGCAAGCGGCCGGGTATGTACATTGGCTCTACCGGCGAGCGCGGGCTGCACCACCTGGTTTACGAAATTGTAGATAACGCCATTGACGAAACCTTAGCCGGCTACTGCGACACCATTTACTGCGACATTTTAGAGGGCGACATTATTCGCGTGCAGGATAACGGGCGCGGAATTCCGGTAGGAATTCACCCCAAAATGGGGATTCCAACCGTTTCGGTTGTATTTACAGTGCTGCACGCCGGCGGTAAGTTTGGCGGCAGCGGCTACAAGGTAAGCGGCGGGCTGCACGGCGTAGGCGCCTCGGTTGTAAACGCGCTTTCCAGCTGGTTAGAGGTTGAGGTTGCCGACGGCAAGCACCTTTACAAGCAGCGTTACGAGCGCGGCAACGCGGTAGACGAGCTGCACATTGTTGGCGACACCGACAAAACCGGCACCATTGTTACCTTTAAGCCGGACGCCGAGATTTTTACCGACACCACGGTTTACGATTACGACATTTTGCTGACCCGTTTGCGTGAGCAGGCCTTTTTAAACGCCGGCGTTAAAATTATTCTGCGCGACCTGCGACCCGACCAGGAAAAAGAAACGGTGCTGCACTTTGAGGGCGGCATTAAAAGTTACTGCGAATTTTTGCTGGCCAAAACCAAAAAGGAAAAGCTGCACGACGAGGTGATTTACCTTTCGAAAACCGAGAATGACTCGGCCGCCGAGGTTGCCCTGCTGTTTAACACGGGGTACGACACCAACATTATTAGCTTTGCCAACAATATTCATACCGTAGACGGCGGCACGCACGAAACCTCTTTTAAAAACGCCTTAGTTCGGGCCATTAACAATTACGGCCTGCGGTTTAAATATTTAAAAGAATCTAACCCGCGGCTGCGCGCCGATGATGTTTTAGAGGGGCTTATTGCGGTTATTAGCGTAAAGTTAACCGAGGCTCAGTTTGAGGGGCAAACCAAATCTAAATTAGGCAACACCTCTATGGGTACTATGGTAAACAACATGGTAAGCAGCCAGTTTTCGGCCTTTTTAGAGGATCACCCCGCCATTGGCAAAACCATTATTGAAAAGGCCATTGCTGCCTCGAACGCGCGGGAGGCCGCCCAAAAGGCGCGCGACCTGCAGCGCAAGCAATCGAACACCACGCGGGTGCGTATGCCGGAAAAATTAACCGACTGTATTTCGAACGACCCCACGAAAACCGAGATTTTTATTGTAGAGGGCGATTCGGCCGGCGGCAGCGCGGTAGAGGGGCGCAACAGCACCTACCAAGCTATTTTACCGCTTTGGGGTAAAATGCTGAACGTTGAAAAGGCAAGGGTAGATAAGGTTTACGGCAACGACAAGCTAACCCCGGTTATTTTAGCCCTTGGCACCGGCATTGGCGACCATTTTGATATTGCCAAGCTGCGGTACGACAAAATTGTTATTATGGCGGATGCCGATGTTGACGGCTCGCACATTCGTACCCTGCTGTTAACCTTTTTCTTTCGGTATATGCCGCAGCTAATTGAAACGGGGCACATTTACTTAGCCCAGCCGCCGCTGTTCCGCGTTTCTAAGGGCAAGCACCATTACGACGCCTTTACCGACGAGGAAAAGGCCGCCTACATTGAAAAGCTGGGCGGCAACGCCGATGTACAGCGGTACAAAGGTTTGGGTGAAATGAACCCCGAGCAATTGTGGGAGACCACCTTAGACCCCGAACACCGCACCATGCTTAAGGTTAAAATGTCGGACGCCGAATTGGCCGACGCCACCTTTAGCATGCTAATGGGCGAGGAAGTTGAACCGCGCCGCCATTTTATTGAAGAAAACGCCGTATTTGCTACGGATCTTGACATTTAAAGGAGGGCACAAATATGGCAAAGCAGGAAAAAGTTTATTGGCCGGAGGATCATGAAACCAGTATTCAGCCGGTTGAAATTGTAGACGAAGTACGCAACAGCATGCTGCAGTATTCTATGTCGGTTTTAGTGGGGCGCGCGCTGCCGGATGTGCGGGACGGCCTAAAGCCGGTACACCGCCGCATTTTGTACACCATGTACGAAAACGGCCTAACGCCCGACAAGGCCTACCGCAAGTGCGCCGACACGGTTGGTGCGGTGCTGGGCCGGTACCACCCGCACGGCGACGCCTCGGTTTATGACGCCATGGTGCGCATGGCGCAGGATTTTTCGCTGCGCTACCCGTTAATAGACGGGCACGGCAACTTTGGTAACATTGACGGTTACCCCGCCGCCGCCTACCGTTATACCGAGTCTAAAATGAATCGGCTTTCCATGCACATGCTGGACGATATTGAAAAAGATACCGTAAACTTTATGCCGAACTACGACGACCGCCTAAAAGAGCCGGAGGTTTTGCCGGTGCGGTTTCCGCAGCTTTTGGTAAACGGCTCCTCGGGTATTGCGGTTGGTATGGCTACCGAAATTCCCCCGCACAATTTGGGCGAGGTTATTGACGGTATGTGCTGTTTAATAGACAACCCCGAAGCCGAGCTTTCGGACATTTGCCAGTACATTAAAGGGCCGGATTTTCCAACCGGGGGCACCATTATGGGCCGGGCGGGGATTCGCGCGGCGTACGCCACCGGCCGCGGCAAAATTACCCTGCGCGGCAAGGCCGAAATTGAGGAGGTTAAAAACGGCAAATTCCGCATTGTAATTACCGAAATTCCTTACAAGGTGCGCAAAAAAGACCTGGTTAAAAACATTTACGATTTAGCCAACGAAAAGCGCATTGAGGGCATTGAGGATGTTGTAGACTACTCCTCCAAGCGGGACGGCGGTATTCGCATTATTGTAGATGTTAAAAAAGACGCCAGCCCGCAAGTGGTACTGAACAAGCTGTACTCCTACACCTCGCTGCAAACCACCTTTGGCGCCATTTTGCTGGCCATTGTAAACGGCAAACCGCAGGTTTTAACGCTAAAGGAGATGCTGCAAAACTGCATTGACTTTCAGTGCGAAATTATTCAGCGCCGCACCGCGTTTGAAAAACGCAAGGCCGAGGAACGCGCCCATATTTTAGAGGGCTTAAAGGTTGCGCTGGATTTTATTGACGAGGTTATTAGCATTATTCGCAACAGCAAAACCATTCCCGAAAGCAAGCAGGCCTTAACCGACCGCTTTGGCCTGGACGATGTGCAAACAACGGCCATTGTGCAAATGCAGCTGGGCCGGTTAGCGGGCATGGAAAAACAAAAGATTTTAGACGAATTACAGGAAAAGTTAGATTTTATTAAAGAGTGCGAAGCCATTTTAGCCAGCCACGAAAGAATACTGGATATTGTAAAAACCGAGGCCTTGAACCAGCGCGACCGCTACGCCGACGACCGCCGCACCGAAATTTCGGATGTGGCCGGAGAGGTAGATATTGAAGACCTGATTCCGGTAGAGCAGTGCATTTTAACCAAGACCCAAAACGGTTACATTAAGCGCCTGCCGTGCGACACCTACACCGTGCAGCACCGCGGCGGCAACGGCATTATTGGCATGACCACCCGTGAGGACGACATTGTAGAAAACATGTTTACCTGCTCCTCGCACGATTATATTATGATGTTCTCGAACTTAGGGCGGGTTTACCGCATGAAAGCGTACGAAATTCCCGAAGGCACCCGCACCGCCAAGGGCATGAACATAGTAAACTTAGTACCCCTGCTGCCGGGTGAAAAAATTGTTGTTATTGTACCAACCGCCGAGCGGGAGGCCGAGGGCAGGTTTGTTTGCATGGGTACCAAAAAGGGTGTTATTAAGCGCACCGAGCTAAACGCTTTTCGGCACACCCGCAAAAACGGCGTAATAGCCCTTGCCATGGAGGAGGACGACGAGCTAAGCTTTGTTAAAATTACCGATGGCAGCGGCGAGTTTATGGTAGCCACCAAAAACGGGCGGATCATCCGTTTCCCAGAAAATAACGTTCGCTGCATGGGCCGTACGGCTCGTGGTGTTCGCGCCATTCGCATGGAGGCGGACGACACGGTAATTGGCATGGAGGTTTGCCCGCAAAACGGCGAGCTGCTAACCGTTACCGACACCGGCCTTGGCCGCCGCAGCAAGGTTGCGGATTACCGCGTGACCCAGCGTGGGGGCAAGGGCGTTACCAACTACAAGTGCGAGCTTTACCAGTGCAAGGTTGCCGCAATTATTGAGGCAAAAGAGGAGGAGGATCTGGTTATGATCCGCTCCAACGGCTCTATTATTCGTATTCCGGTTGCCGAAATTAGAACCTTAGCCCGCCCGGCCAAGGGTGTGCGCTTAATGCGGGTAGAGGGGGACGACAAAATTTTAACTGTTGTTGCCGCCCCGCATGATGAGGGCGCCGCCGCGCCGGAGGGGGCAGAGGCCGAGCCGGCAGAGCCAACTGAACAGGCCGAGCAAACCGCGCAGCCCGAAACCAACACAACGCAGGAATAAAAGGAGCACAACATGAATTCCTTTGATCAACAACCGCAAATGCCCCCGCAGGGGGACGCACCGCAGCAGGTTTCCCCGCCGGCCGCCCCGGTACAGCCCGGCGCGCAGGGGGGAACCCCGCAAGGAAACCCACAAGGGGTTTTGCCGCAAGGGGCGCCGATTCAAGGGGTGCCGGCGCAGGGTGCGCAAACACCGGTGCCGCCGGTTGCAGCTTCGGCAGCGCCCACGCAGCAACCCCCGGTGCAGGCCGGCCCGGCACAAGCAAACCCGGTTCAAGCCACTCCGCAGGGGGTTCCGGTTCAAGGGGTTTCGGTACAGGGCAATCCTGTTCAGGGGGCCGCCGTGCCAAACGCGCCGCAAGGGGCTTGGCCCCAGGGTGCAGCCCCGCAGGCCAGCCCGGTGCAGGTAAACCCGGTTCAAGCCACTCCGCAGGGGGTGCCGGTTCAAAATACGGGGGTAAATAATACGCCCGGTAATTTTAACGGGCAACAACCGGTGCAAAATAATACGCAAAGTAATTTTTACGGGAACCCGGCGCAGCCCGGCGTGCCAAACGCACAGTACAACCCGTATTATATACAGTACGCACAGTATAATCAGTATAACCCATACTGCGGGCAATACCCGCTCTACCCCGGGGTTTACCAAATGCCGCAGCTTTATTACGAAAAGCAGGCGGTTGCCAAAACGGGCACCAAGGTTGGCGGGGCGCTGCTGCTGTTTTACCTTTTTGTAAACTGCCTGCAGGTGCTTATCATTGTTGGCTTAAACCTTTTGTACCAACAAACGCAAAATATGGCCTTTAGCCTAAATTTGCTGCTGGCCGAGCCTATTTTTTCGCTGCTGTTAAACACTGTTTTAACCTTTGTGGGGTTTGGCGGGGCGGCACTTTGCCTTATTAAAATGCAGCGCCGGCGCGTAAGGGAGCTTATTAGCTTTGCCAAGCCAAACAAAGCGCTGTTTTGGCCAATGGTTTTTACTGCCATTGGCGGGTGCTACATTGCCAACATTGGGGTAAGCATTTTGCAGCAGCGGCTTTCGCCGGTTTTTGAGCTAAAATCGCAGGATTTTGGCACCCCGCAGGGGATATTAGGCTTTGTTATTAGCTTTTTAACAACGGCCTGTGCTCCCGCGTTAATCGAGGAATTTTTCTTTCGCGGGGCTATTTTGGGCAGCCTAAGAAAATTTGGCGACTCCTTTGCCATTTTTACCTCGGCCATTTTGTTTGGCTTAGTACACGGCAACCTTATTCAAATACCCTTTGCGTTTACGGTTGGGCTGCTTTTGGGCTTTGCCGTTGTTAAAACCGGCAGCATTTGGACCGGGGTATTGATTCACTTTTTAAACAACTTTTTAGCGGTACTGCAAGAGCACGGCAGCCTTTATTTAAACGAAAACCTAATGCAGCTGTTAAATTACGTTTTAGTGCTGGTTTTAATTATTGGCGGCGTTTTTGCAGCCTACCGGTTAACGGTTAAAAGCCCCAACATTTTTGCCTTTCCCAAAACGCCCCATGTTTCCACCGCGGGGCAGCGCTTTGGCTGGTTTATGGGCCGGCCAACTGTAATTATTTTTATAATTATTACCGCCCTTACGGTACTAACCGTGCAGCTGCAATAAGGCCATGAACCAAAAATTTATGCAAGCTGCTTTGCAGCAGGCAAAGCTGGCGGCGGCGCTGGGCGAGGTGCCGGTTGGCGCGGTTGTGGTGCAGGGCGGCAGGGTTATTGCCGCGGCGCACAATTTGGTAGAAACCAATTGCGACCCCACCGCGCACGCCGAGGTTTTGGCTATTCGCGCGGCCTGCAAGGCTTTAAACACCTTTCGGTTAGAAAAGGCCAGCCTTTATGTTACCTTAGAGCCGTGCCCCATGTGTGCCGGGGCGGCGGCCAACGCCCGCATGGCCGAGGTTGTTTTTGGCGCCGGCGACCCGGCAAAGGGCGCGTTGGGCGGCGCGCTGAATTTGTTTTATTACCGGCTGCCAAACAAGCCGCAGGTTTACGGCGGCGTGTTAGAGCAGGAGTGCTTAGCCCTGCTGCAAGACTTTTTTAAAGCGGTGCGGGGCAAAAAGTAAAATATTGTTACAGTGCAAAGGCGCTGTTATTTTGGCCGGGCGGTTGCCCGGCTTTTATAATTTTTAGCTTTGCCGAGGTTCTTAAATTTTTTTGGCTTTTGCTGCCCGGTTGTTGGGTTGGGGTTTTATTATTTAGGCTTCGTTGACCCGTTTTAGCAATTGGACTTTTTTGCCACCCCTTGCCTTTTCTTCTTTTGCGGGGCTACAACCAAAGGGCGGTTATTGGTACAGCTTTGGGTTGTCGGTTCGCTCTAACAAATAGTCTACCGAAACATTAAAATAATCTGCCAGGCTAATCAGCTCCCGAATACCGGGCTCCCGCTCCCCGGTTTCGTACCGGCTGATGGTGTTTTGGTTGGTGTTTAGGTCCATAGCAAGCTTTAACTGCGAAATGCCTTTTGCTTTCCGAATTTGTTTTAAGCGCATATTGTCACCTCTTGACAATATTATCCCACTATGGTATAATCTAAATATCCCAATACGGTATATTTAGGAGGATAAAGTTATGGAAAATCAAACAACAACCAATCAAACAAAAAATCATTCGGGCTTTGGCACGGCGGCACTGGTGCTTGGAATTATCGGGGCGGTGCTATCTTTTATTCCGATTATTAATAATGTAGCCTTTTTTCTTGGCATATTGGCAGTAGCCTTTGCCATTGTTTGCTTTGCCAAAAAAAGCAGCACCGGGGTAGCCGTTGCGGGAATTGTTTTGGGTCTGCTTTCTATTATTATTACCATTGTTATGCAAGCCTCGGCCGCTAAAGCAATTTCGGACGCAACCAGTGAGTTTTCAAACTCTATGAGCAAAATATCCGACTCTATGGACGATTTAAGCGGCAATAATACCGAGGACATTTTAAAAAACAACTTAGAGGTTGAGTTAGGCAAATTTAAGGTAGAAAAAGGCTTTATAAACAGCTACGAGTTGCCGGTTAAGGTAAAAAATAAAGGGGCGGAGCAGAAATCGTTCATGGTTCAAATTGAGGCGGTGGACGGCACCGGCGCAAGAATTACCAGCGACACGGTTTATGTAAACAATTTAAACGGCGGACAAAGTCAAGAGCTAAAAGCCTTTCAGTTAGTTAGCGAAGAAAACAGCCAAAAGCTTGAAAAGGCAACCTTTAAGGTTTTAAAGGTTTCTATGGTTTAAGCTTTGCAGCGGCAGTGTTTAAATTTAAAAAGGTTAAAAAATAACCCCCGCGCCGGCTGGGCAAACAAGGCTTAGCCGGCGCGGGGGTATTAAATTTGGTTTTAAAAATTTGTTTTAAAATTGGCTTGGTGCGGTTTGGTGTGTTTAAAAGGCTATTGGTAGCAATATTTAATTTTGCCCTGGGCCTTTAAGGTGTTAATTAAGCTTTGCCGGGCGGCGTTCATGGCCTGCTGGCGTTCGGCGTTGCTTTTGTAATTCGCTGCGGGAAATTCCTGCTCGCTGTAGGCCTCATTCAGCACGGCAAGGCGGGCCGAGCGTTCGGCAGAGGTTTGCAAAAAGTTTTCCAGGCTTTGGCCCTGCGCTTTAGCCAGCCGCTTTGCGGCGTTTTTTTGGTCGTTGTAGGTGCTGTCGCTTGCGGCCGCGGTTTTAAATTCTGCGGTTAAAGCTTCAATGCGCTTTTGCTGCGCGGCGGTAAGGGTCACCTTTTGCTCCAGCTCCTGCAGCAGGGCTGCTTTTTCCACCAAAGAATCCAGCAGCTGGGTGTTGGTTTTGTAGGTACGGTTATATTCCTCCTGCTGCCCGGCCTCATCGGTTTGTGAAAGCACAAACAACAAATTGTAATTATTACTTACTCGGGCAGAATATAGCTCGGCCATGGAAATTTTTTGCCCATTTACCTCGGCCGCCGTGCGCCACCGGTTTAAAAAGCTGTTGGCGCGGCCTAAGTCGGTTACATATAGGTCAAAAAGCTCCTCTTCACGAAGGCTTTGAAATTGGGCTGCTTGGCCGTTTTTTTGTTGCAGCAGGGCGGTTGTTTTAAAGTGGCCGGCACGGTAAACCGTAAAGCCCAGCCAGGCGCCAACAACGGCAAGCGCAGCCAGCACGCAGCAAGGAACTAAAATTTTAATTTTCTTTTTCATATAATCCCCCCAAAAAATTTGGCCAATGCCCTTTTCCGCAACCAAGCCTTGGCTCTGCCTTTAGCATAACATGGCGGGGGGTTATTGTCAAGCACCTGTTATTTTAGGCCAAATTTGCGTGTTAAAATGGGCTTGTTTAAAAACAGGGCCAAAAAAATTTAAAAAATTTTAAAAAAACTCTTTACAAACGGGGCAGAGTGTGTCATAATATAGGGGATAGGTCTTTAATACGGTGCAGAGATGCCGCAAAGATGATAACAACAAGTTAAAATCTTTACCCGCCTTTGGTATGTCTACAAAGGGTGGGGGTGTGTGCAGCGTGGCCTGTCGGATCAACTACTCCGGCGCCATGAACAACCGGTACAACGGTGTTACAGCGTCGGCGAGTCCGGCGTTTTTTTATTGCCGGATTCCGAAAAACCCTATTCAGCGTGTGGGCTGAAAGATTTTTTACGGAGAGTGAAAAGAATGAAAAATGATTCGACCGCTACCAAGTTAGATCTCAACGAGGGGATCTTTGACGCCAGAACCCTTGGCGTTCCGAAAATGCTGTTGCTGGGCTTTCAGCACATGTTTGCCATGTTTGGCGCAACCGTGCTGGTGCCGCTGCTTACGGGGTTAGATATTTCTACCACCCTGTTTATGGCCGGCTTTGGCACCCTGCTGTTCCACCTTATTACCAAAATGAAGGTTCCGGCGTTTTTGGGTTCCTCCTTTGCGTTTTTAGGCGGCTACGCCGCTGTGGCGCCGCTGGGGGCAAACGGTGCCTCTAACGAAGAGATGCTGCCGTACGCCTGCCTGGGCGTTGCCTGCGCCGGTTTGGTTTACTTAGTGCTGGCCCTTTTAATTAAGCTGGTTGGCGTTGTTAAGGTAATGCGCTTTTTCCCGCCGGTTGTTACCGGGCCCATTATTATTGCCATTGGCTTAGGCCTTTCGGGCAGCGCGGTTAGCAACTGCAACTCGAACTGGTTAATTGCCTTAATTGCCTTAGCGGTTGTAATTTTCTTTAACGTTTGGGGCAAGGGCATGTGCAAAATCATTCCCATTTTGCTGGGCGTTGTAATTTCCTGCGCGATTGCGGCTGTGCTGGCCTTAACCTTAGGGCAGGAGATTGACGTTGAAGGCGCAAAGTACATTGCCATTAACGGCAACGCGAACCTAAAGCTGTTCTCGGTTTCGGCTTTAGAGGAGCTGAAAAACGACGCTTGGATCGGCTTGCCCTTTACCTGGAAGCACACTGTATTCGGCGGGGTTGATTTCTCGAACACCTCCCGCGTGATCAGCTCGATTGTTGCGATTGTACCGATTGCGCTGGCCACCATGATGGAGCACATTGGCGATATTTCGGCCATTAGCTCTACCGTTGGCAAAAACTTTATTAAAGACCCCGGCCTGCACCGCACCTTAACCGGTGACGGCTTAGCCACCACCATTGCCTCGCTGTTTGGCGGCCCTGCCAACACCACCTACGGTGAAAACACCGGCGTGCTGGCCCTTTCTAAAGTGTACGACCCGCGCGTAATTCGCCTGGCTGCCGTGTTTGCCATTCTGGTTTCGTTCTCGCCCAAATTTGCCGCTTTGGTTAGCTTAATTCCTACCGCGGTAATCGGCGGTATCTCCTTTATTCTGTACGGTATGATCTCGGCCATTGGCGTACGCAACGTTGTTGAAAACAAGGTTGACTTTACCAAGAGCCGCAACCTGATTGTTGCCGCCGTTATTCTGGTTTCGGCCTTAGGCCTTGGCAGCGTGAACTTTAACATTGGCTCGGTTGCCATTAGCCTTTCGGCTTTAGCGGTAGCCTCTATTGTAGGCATTGTGCTGAACGCCGTACTGCCGGGCAAGGATTACACCTTTGACGCCGAGCAGGAGGACGCAGTTGTAAACTTTGCTGTTGGCCCCAACACCATTGAGGGCAACCCCACTACCGAGCAGGTAGACGAATAATTAAAACCAAAATAAAACAAGGCGCCGGTAAAGCAAGGCCCCGTGCGGGCCTGCCCAAAGGCGCTGCGCACCCCGCCGGTTTACCCGGCGGGGCGTTTTTTTGTTTTAGCGGCGCAAAGGGCTGCCGTTAAAACCGGGCGCTTTGAATTGAGGCGTTAAAAGGCCGCAAATGAAACAAAGCAAATAAAAGCAGAAAAATTAAAGCAGAAAAATTAAAGCAGAAAATTTAAAACAGAAAAATTTAAAACGGGCAATTAAAAATCAGCAATTAAAAATCAGCAATTGAAAATCAGCAATTGAAAATCAGCAATTAAAAATCAGTGGTTAAAAATCAGCGGTTAAAAATCAGCGGTTAAAAATTGGCGGTTGAAAATTGGCGGTTTTATTGCCGGCAGCGCCATAAAAATATTGACATTTTGCATTTTTGGCGGTAAAATATAATGGAGTTATAAGAGGTTTATCGGGGCGGTGCGCCACTCGGATGTACATTTATGACCGCAAATTTTACAAGGAGTTGTGTAACGATGGCATTTAAATCAGCGTATATGCAGCGCGTGTACGACACGGTTGCAGCCCGCAACAAGGGTGAGGACGAATTTTTACAGGCAGTTTACGAGGTCATGGAATCTTTAGAGCCGGTAGTAGAGCAGGACAGCCGCATTGAAAAATGGGGCATTATGGAGCGCATTACCGAGCCGGAGCGCATGATTGTTTTTCGCGTTTCGTGGATGGATGACGCCGGCAAGGTTCAGGTAAACCGCGGCTACCGCGTTCAGTTTAACTCGGCCATTGGCCCGTACAAAGGCGGCCTGCGGCTGCACCCCTCGGTAAACGCTTCGGTTATTAAATTTTTAGGGTTTGAGCAGATTTTTAAAAACAGCTTAACCGGGCTGCCAATTGGCGGCGGCAAGGGCGGCTCCGACTTTGACCCCAAGGGCAAATCGGACGCGGAGATTATGCGCTTTTGCCAGGCCTTTATGACCGAGCTTTCAAAGCACATTGGCGCCGACACCGACGTTCCGGCCGGTGATATTGGCGTTGGCGGCCGCGAAATTGGCTTTTTGTTTGGCCAGTACAAGCGCCTGCGCAACGAATTTACTGGCGTTTTAACCGGTAAGGGCTTAAATTACGGCGGCTCTTTAGCGCGTACCGAGGCCACCGGCTACGGCCTTTGCTACTACACGCAGGAAATGCTGAAATGCATGAAGGATACCTCCTTTGAGGGCAAAACCGTTGTTGTTTCCGGCTCTGGCAATGTTGCCATTTACGCAACCGAAAAGGCCACCGAGCTGGGCGGCAAGGTAGTTGCGCTTTCCGACTCTAACGGTTACATTTACGATGAAAAGGGCGTTGATTTAGCCGTTGTAAAGCAGATTAAAGAGGTTGAGCGCGGCCGCATTAAAGAGTACGCCGAGCGCGTACCCGGTGCAAAGTATTTTGAGGGCTGCCGTGGCATTTGGACCATTCCGTGCGATATTGCCCTGCCCTGCGCTACCCAAAATGAGCTGGATAAGGACGGCGCCGAGGCCTTAATTAAAAACGGCGTTATGGCGGTTGCCGAGGGTGCCAATATGCCCTCTACCCCCGAGGCTATTTTTGCCCTGCAAAAGGCCGGCGTGCTGTTTGGCCCGGCTAAGGCTGCCAATGCCGGCGGTGTTGCCACCTCGGCCTTAGAGATGAGCCAGAACTCCATGCGTTACAGCTGGACCTTTAAAGAGGTTGACGCCAAGCTGCACGATATTATGGTTAACATCTTCCACAACTCCTACAACGCTGCCGAAAAATTCGGCCTAAAGGGCAACCTGGTTGCCGGCGCCAATATTGCCGGGTTCTTAAAGGTTGCCGAGGCAATGATCGCCCAAGGTGTTGCCTACTAATTTGTTTAAAATGAACCGTGCCAAAAGCGGCCCTTTACGGCGGCCTTTGGCACCTGTTTTCGGAGGGCAATATGTCTAAGCTGACCGAGCAGGCCATTAAGGCCTCCCTGCTAAAATTGCTGGAGGAGCGTCCGCTCAGCCGAATTACGGTAAAGGATATTGTAGAGGATTGCGGCATTAACCGCAACTCCTTTTACTACCATTTTGCCGATATTCCTACCCTGTTAGAGCAAATTATTACCGACGAGGCCGAAAAAATTATTGCCGAGCACCCGGCGGTAGAAACGCTGGAGCAGTGCATGGAGGCGGCAATATCCTTTGCGTTAAATTACAAAAGGGCCGTACTGCACATTTACAATTCGGCCAACCGCGATTTTTATGAGCAATCGCTGATGCGCATTTGCGAGCATGTTGTAACCGATTATTTTGACCTTTTAGCGCAGGATATTACCGTTGACCCGAAAGACCGCGAGGTTTTAATTCGCTTTTACAAGTGCGAGTGTTTTGGCCAGATTATTGACTGGATGAATAACGGCATGAAGCCCGAGGCCCGCGAGCAGTTTCGCCGCCTGTGCGAGCTGCGGCAGGGCATTGCGTTTGAGACCCTTCGCAAAAATTTGCAGCAAAAATAAGCAAAGCCGTTTAGCAGCAAAGAATTTTTTTCCAAAACGGCTGTGAGAATTTAATTTTAAGCTGTGCAAGGCTGCGGCGCCCGGTAATTTTTCGGGCGCCGCTTTTTGGGTTAAGAGCGGGCCGGCGGGAGAACTTTTGGGGCACATGATTTTGGTGTTTGGCACTGTCCGGGCCGAAGGTTTTTTGCGCTGCCCGCCATGAATTTTAAGCTTACCTGACCGGGCGTTATTGTAACCGTTATTGTAACTAATTGTAATTTTACATTCTAATATGCTTATGATAGAATATATATTGAAATAGCGGCGTTGGCGGAGGCTAAAAGAATGTTTGGCAAAAATTTAACCCTAAAAAAGCAAAATAACAACCAGGGTTGCCCCCGTGGCGGTAGCAAAAACCTACCGTGCAGGCTGGCAGCCTTTTTAAGCGTTTTTGCGCTGCTGCTTTGCGTGCCGGCCGGGTGCCAAAGCAAGGCGGCTGCGGCGCCCCGTGCCAAGCTGCTGGTAAACGGCATTTTAAAAGCCGGCGGCTTTGCTGCCCCAAGCCTTGTTTTTGGGCAGGGGGACGCCGAATACAACACCCGCTTTACCGCCATGTTTCACGGGGAACCTACCTTAGCGGCCGACGGCGCGTTTGCCGTTGCGGCCGATATTGCGGCCGATGAAATTACGGTTTTAAAAGCCAAAAGCGGCGAAAGCACCGAGCCGCTGAAAGCGCTTTTACAAACCCGGCTGCAGGAGCAAATAGAGTGTTACCAAAGCTACTCCCCTAAAGATACCGCTAATTTAAAAAACGCCGAGCTGTTTTGCAAGGGCGATTTTGCAATTTTAATGGTTTCGGAAAAGGCGACCGAAATGCGCACCCTTTGTGAGGACTTTTTAAAAAACCCGCAAACCCTGCCGCAGGACGCGGCCGGCAGTGCAACACAAAGCTCAGCCGCAAGCTCGGCGGCGCCGGCCTCCTCTTTGGCTTCATCAGCTCAAAGCTCGGCCCCGCAAAGCAGCGCCGCAAAGGCGCCGGTGCAGTCGGCCGTAACCAAAAGCAGCAGTGCGGCCAGCAGTAAGGCGCCGGTTAAGGCCCCCTCTAAGCCGGAGGCAGCCGCCCCGGCCGAGCCGGTTTTAAATATTACAAAAACGCCCTATGTTTACGCTTACGCCAACGATGTTCCGGCTTCGGCCGCGGTAGAAAACGGCTATTTTTCTAACACCTTGTTTATTGGCAGCTCGCGGTTAGACGGCATTTTAGAATACTCTAAAATAACGGGGGCGGGGCGTTACGCCTACACCTCGCTGAATGTTTCGGCCGTGTTCAGCCGAAATGTTGTTAAAAGCAAAAACGGCAGCACCACCATTGCCAACGCCATTAAGGGCAAAAAATTTGCAAAATGCTATTTAGAGTTTGGCGTTAACGAAATGGGCTGGCCGCATTTAGAAATCTTTGCGCGGGAGTACAAAAAAATTATTACCTATGTGCGCCAGCAAAGCCCGGGCATTGAGGTTTATTTGTTAAATTTGTACCCGGTTACGGCCTCGCACTCGGCAAAACAGGCCGCCAAAAAAGGGGACGAAACCAACGCGAATATTAAAAAAATGAACGATCTGTTGGCCAAAATTGCCAAGGAAAACGGCGTTTACCTGGTAAACTTAGCGGCCGCGGTTTGCAACCAAAACGGCGTGCTGCCCGAGGGCTGCAGCACCGACGGCGTACACGCCAATGTTGCCACCAGCCGCAGCCTAATGCAGTACATTAAAACGCATACCCACCGATAACCGTTGGCCTGTAAGCGGCACGCCCTTAGCCGGCAAAGCAAGTGCGGCTTTTTTGCGGCAGCTTATTTTAAGGTGTTTTTTGCCAGTTTATTTTGGCTGCTTATTTTGCGGCAGTTTGTTTTGCGGCAGTTTGTTTTGCGGCAGTTTGTTTTGCGGCAGTTTGTTTTGCAGCGGTTTGTTTTACAGCGGTTTGTTTTGCAGCGGTTTTTGCCGAGTTATTATTTAAGCCGGGTTGTTTTGGCAACATATTTTTTTGTGCCGGATTTTTGGCCGGTTTTGTTTTGTTTTGTTCTGTACAGCCCGTAAGGGTACATTTTGCTGCCCGAAACGGCTGCATTATTATTTAACATAAAATAACAGGGAGGATAGCGCACCGTGGTTTTCAGCAGCATATTATTTATTTGTTTATTTTTTCCTGTTACAATAACGGTTTGTTTGCTGCTGCCGGCCCGGTGGCGCAACGCCTTTTTGCTGGCCGCCAGCCTTGTTTTTTACGCCTGGGGCGAGCCAAAGTATTTGCTTTTAATGGCGGCAACGGCGCTGGTAGATTATTTTGCCGGCCGCGGCATTGGCCGGCTGCAAAAGCTTAACAAAAAGCGGGCGGCCAAAGCGGTTTTGGCACTTTGCGTTACGCTAAACCTTTTAAGCCTTTGCTTTTTTAAGTACACCGGCTTTATTTTGCAAAATGTTAGCAGCCTGCTGGGGCTGCAAAGCCCGGTTTTTGCCGTGGCGCTGCCGGTTGGCATTTCGTTTTACACCTTTCAAACCCTTTCGTATGTTATTGATGTTTACCGCGGGCGGGTGCGGGTACAAAAAAACTTTGTAGATTTTTTTATGTTTGTAACCATATTCCCCCAGCTAATTGCCGGGCCGATTGTGCGGTACAGCGAAATTGAGCCGGAGCTGACCTACCGCCCCCTGCACGCCGCCGAATTTGCCAACGGGGTGCTGCGGTTTTGCGTTGGGCTGGGCAAAAAGGTTGTTTTGGCCAACAGCTTAGGGCAAATTTTTAACAGCGGCATTGCCGCGCAGGATAGTTTTTTAACCGTTTTTACGGCCTGCCTGGCCTTTATGCTGCAAATTTATTTTGATTTTTCGGGCTACTCCGATATGGCCATTGGCATGGGGCTAATGTTGGGCTTTCATTTTCCCGAAAACTTTAATTACCCTTACGAATCGGTTAGCATTACCGATTTTTGGCGCCGTTGGCACAAAACGCTTTCGGCCTGGTTTTTAGAGTATTTGTACATACCGTTAGGGGGCAACCGCAAGGGCAAAGCACGGCAAATTTTTAATTTATTTGTTGTTTGGGCGCTAACCGGGCTGTGGCACGGGGCCGATTGGAACTTTTTGCTTTGGGGGCTTTACTTTTTTGTTATTTTAGTGGCCGAAAAGCTGTTTTTGCTGCGGCTGCTGGCAAAGCTGCCGACGCTGTTAAGGCACCTGTACGCACTGTTGCTGGTGTTCTTGGGCTGGGTGCTGTTTTCGGCCAACGGGCTGGGCGGGCTTTTGGCAACGCTGCGGGCGCTGTTTGGCGGCGCGCCCTTTGCCAGCGGCACCGGCTGTTACCTGCTGGTAACGGCGCTGCCGCTGTTTGCCCTTAGCGCGGTGGCGGCAACCCACTACCCCAAGGCGCTGCTGTTAAAGCTAAAGGGGCGGGCGCAAACCGCCCTTGCCCAAAACGGCCTGCTGCTGTTGCAGGGGGCGGGGGCCTTTTTGCTGCTGCTGTTAAGCCTTGCCCTGCTTACCGGCGACAGCTACAACCCGTTTTTGTACTTTAGGTTTTAATTTTGCGCTTTTCGTTTGCCGAAACTTTGTTTTTGGCGAACGAAAAACAACCGCGGGCAACTAAGGCGGCTGTGGGCAATCAAGAGTAACGGCGCCGACAAAAAGCGGCTGAGAGCAGGCCGAAAACGCGGCGAGCGAATGAAGCGTAACTGCAGGGAACCGGGAACAGTGACAGACACACGAAAAGCAGTTGTCGGTGTACCGAAAACAGCAACGAGCCAAAAACAACCGTGAGTGTACGAAAGTGGCTGCGGGGAACCGAAAAAATGGCAGGTGCACGAAAAGCGGCTGCAAACATGCTGAAAGCAATGGCGCTAAATTAAATTTTACGTTTATTTTTAAAAATTGCAATTGTTTAAATTGCTTACTAATTTTTTTGCCGAAGGGGGGCTTATCAGTGCAAAAGCAAAACAAAAAAACGGGCGCCGGGCGCCGGCTGCTTTGCCTTTTTATTAGCGGGGTGTTTTTGTTTGGCACCCTGCTGCTGGGGGTTTTGCTGTTTGCCCTGCCGCAGCAAACCTTTTCGCCGCGCGAAAACCGTGTGCTGCAAACGCTGCCAAAGGCAACGGCCGAGGGCGTTTTTTCGGGCAAATGGCAAGAGCAGTTTAACACCTTTACGGCCGACCAGCTGGCGGGGCGCAGCACCCTTACCGCTTTCGGCAACAATTTTTTGTACCTTTTAGGGCGGCGGGATTTAAACGGCACCTACATTGGCAAGGGGCCGGACGGCGAATTTAGATTTTTTGAGACCCCGCCGCAGACCGACCGCAGCAGCCAAAATTTGGCGGCGCTTGCGGCGTTTGCCGAAAAAGCAAAGGGCGCCGAGCTTACCTTAATGCTTTGCCCCTCGGCGGGCAGCGTTTACACCGGCTGTCTGCCCCGGTTTGCCACCCCTTTTAGCAGCGCGCAGCAGCAACAAAAGGCGCAGCAGGCGCTGGGCGGCCGGGCGCTAAATTTGCTGCCGGCCTTGCAGGCGGCCGCGGCCGAAAACGGCAGCCTTTATTTTAAAACCGACCACCACTGGACGGTGCAGGGCGCCTACACGGCGTATTTAGCGTATTGCCGGGCGCAGGGCTTTACCCCAGCCAAGGGCGCCGGGGAGTTCGAGGCGCTTTCGCACAGCTTTTTAGGCACGCTGTATGCCAAAACGCTGCTTTACGGCACCAAGCCCGAGGCGTTAGAGCGCACCAGGCTGAACACCGACGGCGTTACGGTGCAGGTGGCGGCGGCCGGCGGCTACTGCCAAAGCGGGCAAACGGTTGCAAGCACGCTGCAGCCGGCCCAGCTTTACCGGCCGGAGGCCTTACAGCAAAGCGACGAGTACCAGTACTTTTTAGGGGGCAACGCCGGGCTTGCCGTGCTGGAAAACCAAAGCCTTACCGGCGGGCAAACGCTGCTGGTTTTTAAAGATTCGTTTGCCAATTGCTTTGCCCCGTTTTTAACCGCGCATTACCGGCGAGTTATTTTGCTGGACGCGCGTTATTTTAAAGGTAACCTTAGCGCCGTGCTGCGGGAGTTTGCCCCGCAAAAGCTGCTGGCGCTGTACGAAAGCAACAATTTTGCAGCCGACAACCGTTTAGCCCCGCTGCTAAACGGCTTTACCGGGCAATAAGCCTTTGGCGTTGGCTTTATTGGCCTTAAGCCTTAGCGCCCGGCGGCGCCATTTTAACAAAAAACAACCCCCTTAAGCGTTTTGGCAACCTTGCCAATGCTTTAAGGGGGTTAAAATTTTTTGTCTTAGGCAAGCGGTAAAAAGCAAAACCTGTTTGCCTAAGCGAAAGTTCAACCGCGGCGCGCTTTAAAAACGCAAAATTGCGGTGGTTATTTTTTACGGGTGGTTAGCTTGTTCAGCAGCAGGGTAGAAACAATCAGTACGCCTATAACAATAAAAATACCCAGCAGGCCAATGCCCATTTTATCTAAATTTTTTACAAACATTTCGGGTTGAAACGCGGCAAGTTGAAACATTTTAATTACGCCCCTTTACAGTTTAGTTTACATAAAAAAGTTTAGCACCAGCCCGCCGGCAATAACCGAGGCAATTTGCCCCGAAACATTAACGCCAATGGAGTGCATAAGCAAAAAGTTTTGCGGATCCTCCTGCAGGCCCATTTTGTGTACAATGCGGCCCGACATGGGGAACGCCGAAATGCCGGCAGCGCCGATCATGGGGTTGATTTTATTTTTTAAGAACAGGTTTAAAAATTTAGCAAACAGCACGCCGCCGGCGGTATCCATAATAAAGGCTACCAGGCCAAGACCCAAAATTAACAGGGTGTTGGGGGTTAAAAAGTCCTCCGCGCGCATTTTGCTGGCAATGGTAATGCCCAAAAAAATGGTTATTAAATTGGCCAGCACCTTTTGCGCCGTTTCGGAAAGGGAGTTTAGCACCCCGCACTCGCGAATTAAATTGCCGAACATTAAAAATCCAACCAGAGAGACCGAGGCGGGGGCCACAATGCCGGCTACCACCGTGATAATAATAGGGAACAAAATGCGGGTGGTTTTAGAAACCTCGTGCTGCTCGTACGGCATACGGATCATCCGCTCTTTTTTTGTTGTGAGCAGCTTAATTACCGGCGGCTGAATAATGGGCACCAGCGCCATGTAGGAGTAGGCCGCTATCATAATAGCGCCAAGGTAATTAGAGCCTAACTTTTGCGCCACAACAATAGAGGTTGGGCCGTCGGCCGCGCCAATAATGGCAATAGAGGCGGCGTCTTTTAAATCAAAGAACATAGAGGCCAGGCACAGGGTAAAGAAAATGCCAAACTGGGCCGCCGCGCCAAACAGCATGAGCTTGGGGTTAGAAAGCAGGGGGCCAAAGTCGATCATGGCGCCAATGCCAATAAACAAAATTAGGGGGAACAGCTCGTTGGCAATGCCGGCGTTAAATAAAACATCCAGCGCGCCAACCTCTTTTATGCCGTTGGTTATTTGGGTAACGGCGCCCGAAAGCGGCAGGTTTACCAAAATAGCCCCAAAGCCAATTGGCAGCAGCAGGCTGGGCTCCATATCTTTTTTAATGGCCAGGTAGATCAGCACGCCGCCAATAACCCACATGACCACCTGCTGCCAGGTAATGTTCAGCAGGTTTTGGTACAAAATTTCCATTTTTACAGGCTCCTTTTTTAAAATTGATTTTTAGCAGTTTGCTTTTTATTATTGTTGGGCCAAAAACGGCACCAAAAAGGCAATAGAAAAAGACTCTTATTGCGCGCAAAAGCACAATAAGAGTCTTGCTTTTTCATACAACAGCGGGCAAAAGCCGTATTGACGCAAATTGTAACGGCCGAAAGGGCCGCAAGCTACTCCCTCTTACAGAAGAAAATTTAACAACCCTATTATAAACAATTTTAAACCAAATTGCAAGGTTTTTTTAAAGCTTTTTATTGGGGCCGCCGCTGCTTGGCCCGGCAGGGGCTAAATGCCGCGTGGTGTTTGGGTTTATTGGTGCGGCTTTTACTTGGCGCCGGCAAAGCTTAGGCCGCCGGGTTTAAAACGCTGCGGCACAGGGCAACAACATCTTTTAAATTTTTCTCGCCGTCTTGGTTATAATCGGCTGCCGGGGCGTAAAAGGCGGCGGGCAGGCTGCTGGTATTTTTGGCCGCAAGGTAGCGGGCAATTAAGGCGGCGTCTTTTAAATCTACGGCGCCGTCCTCATTCACATCGCCCGGGGTGTAATTTTTAAGGGTGGTAACGGTTTTAGGGGCCGAGGGCGTGCTGGCAAGAATATAAGCCGTACGAACGCAAAAGCTGTAACTGGTATTTTCGGTAAGGCCGTTAAAAACGGGGCTTTCCTGCCAGGTTTTGCCGCCGTCGCAGCTATATTCGCCGTTTAAAACCGCTTTTAGGGTTACGCTGTTTTTTTCAACCTTTTCAACCGTAAGCTCCGGCGCGGCCGCCAAAACGGTAACGGCAATATCAATTTGTTTGTAGCCGGCGGCGGTGCGGTCGGCCGCGCCCGAAATAATAAAGGTTTGGGCGTTTTTGTTGTTGGGGTCGTAGGTAAAATGTTTTTTGTAGCTTTCGCCAAACAGCCAATCTACCTTGGTTTCGGTTACTTTGCCGTCGGGCGTTACTTTTTTAACCGTTTCGGGCAGGCCAAAGCTTTTGGTGGTGGCGGCGGTGCCGTTGGCAACGCTTTCGGGCAGGTTTTCTACCACAAAATAGCAGTCCTCGGCGTTTTGGGTTCGGGTGGGAACACCGTTGTTGTAGATCCACTGCTTGTAGCTGTTTTTGGGGGTAACATATTGCAGGGTCTTGTGGGCTTCGGCAAAGGTATCGGTGCCGCAGTCGGCAAAGGTGGTGTTAAACGCGCGGTTTTTAATGTTTTCGCCGTCATTTTTCTCGGTGGTAACCTGGTCGCCGGTTTCGTTGTGCGTGTAGGTCCATTCCTCTTTGCCGGTTTCTGCGTTAATATTGTATTCGTTCAGGCTGTCCCAGGTAACATCAAAAATCTGCCAGCGGCCGTTTAGGTAAACCTCGTTCCATACATGGTTGGAAACATTTTCGTTGGTGCCCGCGCCCTGCCCGCCGGCGTAGCCGTACACCAGCCGGTTTGGCACGCCCATTAAGCTAAGCATGGCGGCAAACAGCTTAGAGTACCCCTCGCACACCGTGCGCTGATTTAATAAAACCTCGTACACGGTGCGATAGGCGTAGGAGGAGCCGGGGTTTGTTAGCTCCTTTTGCAGGGCGTTATAATCGTAATATAAATATGCTGCCAAAAGATTGTGAACGGCAAAAACCGCAGTGTAATCGTCGGTTACATTATTTTCGGCCAGCTTTTGTTTTAACAGGTCTACCAGCTGCTGCAGCGCGGCTTTTTCGGCCCCGCTGATGAACGCGGTTGAGGCGGTGTAGCTGCGGTAAAAGTTGTAAAGGTAGCTGTTTTCGGGCGTTACGGCGTGGTTTACGCGGTTAAATTCCGATTGGTTATTTTCTAAATAGGTTGGCGCGTAAAAACCGCAGGTGTTACCGCTTTTAACAATGGCCAAAGAGGTTAAGTGCTGCTCAAAGGCTTCGTCATTTAAATCTACATAAAAAACAATGACGACGTATTCGCCGTTTGGCAGGGTGGCTTGGCCCTCCTGGCCGTCAATGTACTTATCTGTAACCTTGGTTAAATGATTGAAAGAAAAGCTTGCCGTATTGGCTGTAATATAAGCGGTGCTTTGGTACCAGTTGCGGCTTTCATACCACTTGCCGTCGGTATTGTTGTTTAAATCGTAAATTTGCACCAAAACGGTTTGGGTGGGGGTGTTTGGCAGCTTGTTAAAAATAAGGCTACCGCTGCGCAGCTCGGCGCTGCACATACCAAGGGTGGTGCCCCGCAGCTCGTAAACCGAGGTGTAAGCTTGGCCGTTTATTGTAACCGTAGTACCCGTTGCCGCAGCCGGCACAGTAACGGCGCCAAAAACCAAAACAACGGCCAAAAGCGCCGCAAACAAGGCTTTGCATTTTTTAAACATAAAATCAACTCCAATTATTTTTGGCGAATTGGCTCAGCGCCCGCTTGGTGAACCACAGCGCACGCAGCCGAACCCGCTGTACCGTTGCATATTTGCCCTACCAAAAAATTAATACAACTATATATAGTATAACATACCGCCAAGGAAAAGGGAAACCGTTTTTTGTACCAAATATATTGAAAATTAATTTTAATTTTTTAGCAAAAAGCTATTTACAATTCAAAATTCATGTGCTATAATAACCTTAACATAGTGCACGCCTGCGTGCTAATTTTGCTTTGTTATTTCATTTTTCAGGAGGATTATTTATGAAAAAGGTTATTTCTATTCTTTCGGTTATGGTATTGCTGGTTTGCAGCCTGGCAGCCTTTGGTTTAAGCGCTGCAGCGGTGGACAGCCCCAGCGGCGAGGTTCAATTTACCATTAACCACAACAGCTACAACAGCGGCAAGTTAGAAACTAAAAAATGCCCCGTAAAGCAGGGTGACCCTTATGAGTTTATTGCTGCCGAGTCGGATTACGATTTTACCGGCTGGAAAATTACCAAGGCCGACGGGTCTGTTGCCGTTGAGGGCGTTGATTACACCATTGTTGCCGGCGGTTTAGACCAAAAAACCTTAAAGATTAAACCGTTAAAGGACGGCTTGACTGTTGAGGAAAAATACAACGTTCAAGGCTCTGAAGGCTACGGTGAAAAGGCCATTGTTGTTGGTAAAATCAACAAATCCAACGAGTCCCCCAAAACCGGTAACCAGCCGTTGGCTATGGTAACCGTTGTTGCTGCGGGTGCTTTTTCGGCCATGGTTTTAGCTAAAAAACGCTTAGCAAAATAATTTAACGCAAAAGTAATTTACCCGCCTTGCAGCTTGCAGGGCGGGTTTTTTGCGCTTCAAGCATTTGCTTAGAGTTTGCGCTTAAAGCTTGGGCTTTGCGTTTTTAGCAACCGGTCGGCAATTTTGCGTAGGGATTTAGGTTGGCGGTTTTGGCTTTAGGCCGGTGGGTTGTAAGGGTGCTTTTGGTTTCGGGCCAGTGGCAGCCGCCTACCCGGCAATACCCTTGCCGTGCAGCACCAGGGTGTACTGGGTTTGGTTTTCTAAAACCGAGGTAACAACCGTTGCCTTGCCGCCGCTTTTGTTAATTTGTGCCGCAAGATTATTTATGCTGTTTAGCACCAGCCGTTCGCTAAAAACGCCGCACACCTTGCCGGCTTTGGGCGGCTTTGGCGGCTCGGGCGGGTCTAACAGCGCTTGGGCCTTGGGCTCGGTTAAATTTTGCAGCAGCACCTTTGTTAATATTTCCTGCCGCTGCTTTGGCGGCAGGGCGCAAAGTCGGTAGGCAAAGGTAACCCCAAAGCCGCGCCCCAACAAAAAGTTTTGCTGCTTTGGGGTTAGGCGCAGCAGCTGCAGCTTTTGCTCAATTTCGGCGGTTGTTAAATCTAACGCCTCGCAAAGCTCCTGCTTAGTGTAGCGCCCCTTTTGCAGCAAAAAGTAAAGCAGGCGCGCCTGCTCAAAACAATTTAGCTGCCGGCCTGTTTTTTGCCGAATAAGGGGTACCAGGCCGGCCTCGGCCGCGGTAAGCGAAAGCACAATGGCCGGGGCACTAACGGCGCGCAGGTAGCACAGCGCCAAGTAGCGCGTAACCCCGCAAATTAAAAAGTATTGCTCGCCGCCGGGCTTTTTGCGCAGCAGCAGCGGCTCTAACAGCCCGTTTTTGCGAATACTGTTGGCCACTGCCACAATGCGCTCCTCCTCAATTTCGCCGGTAATGCGCTCTACCTCTATACGGCAAAGCGGCACATTTAAAATTTTGCTGTTATAAAAATAAGATTTTACTTCCACGCCCGGTTCCCCTTTGGTTGTATTTTACATATATTACCAGTATAAGGGGAGATTTACCACTTTGCAACCCTTTTTGGTTGACAAAATAAACGCAGGTTTGCCCTAAAAACAAAAAAGCAGCCCGGTTTAAAGGGGCTGCTTTGTAATTTTAGCAGAGGCGCGGGGGTATTTTGCCGAAGTTTGCGATATTTTTTTTACGGTTACCACGGCGCGCTCCAGCTCGCCGGGCAGCGTGTAGGTTTGCACGACAGCCGGCGAGCCGCCCAGCAGACCGGCCGCATTGGCGGCGGCTGCGGCCTCCTCGCCGGCGCCGGGGCCTTTCATGGCGGCAAACAGGCCGCCGGGTTTTACAAAGGGCAGGCAGTATTCCAGCAGCGTTGGCAGCGCGGCAACGGCGCGGGCCGTTGCGTATTGAAATTGCTCGCGGTATTCGGGCTGTTTGGCGGCCAGCTCGGCCCGGCTGTGCAGCGTTTGGCAGGTAAGGCCGCTTTGCTGCATAAAATCGTTTAAAAATAAAAAGCGTTTGGCGTGCCCGTCTAACAGGGTTACCTTAGCCTGCGGCACCAAAATTTTAAGTACCGCACCGGGAAAGCCGGCACCGGTACCAACATCTATTAAGCTTTGCCCCGGTTTTAGGGGCAAAAAGCGCAGCAGGGCGGCGCAATCGGTAAAATGCTTTAAAACAATTTCCTGGGGGTCGGTAATGGCGGTCAGGTTTATTTTTTGGTTCCATTCCAGCAGCAAATTTCCGTAAAGGGCCAGCTGCTGCGGCGCAGCGGGCGGAATGGCAATGCCGTTTTCGGCGCAGTAGCTTAAAAAAGGGGCTAAATTGAATTCTGCCATTTTAATGCTCCCCCCGCTGCAGCCAAATAAGCAAAACCGAAATATCGGCCGGGCTAACGCCCGAAATGCCGGCGGCCTGCCCAATGCTAAGCGGCTTAATTTTGTTCAGCTTTTCGCGCGCCTCTAACCTTAGGCCGCTAATAAGGTTGTAATTTTGCTCGGGCGGCAGGGCTTGCTTTTCCAGCCGGTGCATTTCGGCAACGGCGGCCAGCTGGCGCTTAATGTAGCCGGCGTACTTAATTTCGGTTTCTACCTTGTCGCACACCTCGGCCGAAAGGGCGGGGCGCTGCGGGTCAAAGGGGGCTAAGTCGGCGTAGGTAATTTGCGGCCGACGAATAAGCTCGGCCAGCTTTATGCCGGTGGTAAGCGGGGCGGTGCCGCGCTGCTGCAGCATTTGGTTTATGGCGCTGCCGGGGGCAACGGTGGTTTGCTCTAAGCGGTTTATTTCGGCCTGCTTTTGCTTTGTTTTATTTAAAAAGGCCGTGTATTCCTCCTCCGAGATCAGCCCCAGCCGGTGCCCTAAGGGCATTAGCCGCTCGTCGGCGTTGTTTTGCCGCAGCACTAAGCGGTATTCGGAGCGGGAGGTCATCATGCGATAAGGGTCGGAGCAGCCTTTGGTTACTAAATCGTCTATTAGCGTGCCAATGTAGGAGGAGGAGCGCGGCAGCGTAAAGGCGGGGCGCCCCAGCGCCTTTAACCCGGCGTTAATGCCGGCAATGAGGCCTTGGGCGGCGGCCTCCTCGTACCCCGAAGAGCCGTTGAACTGCCCGGCGCCGAACAGCCCGGGGCAGTTTTTTACCTCTAAGGTTGGAAACAGAGCGGTGGGGTCTACGCAGTCGTACTCAATGGCGTAGGCGTTGCGCATAATTTTAACCTGCTCTAACCCGCTGATGGTGTGGTAAAATTCGGCCTGCACCTCCTCAGGAAGGGAGGAGGACATTCCCTGCAGGTACATCTCCTCGGTATCGGCCCCGCAGGGCTCAATAAACAACTGGTGGCGCTCTTTATCCTTAAACCGTACCACTTTATCCTCAATACTGGGGCAATAGCGCGGGCCAACGCCCTCAATCTCCCCGGCGTAAAGGGGGGAGCGGTGCAGATTTTTTAAAATAACCTCTTTGGTTTTTTGGTTGGTGTAGGTCATGTAGCAGCAAACCGTGTTTTTGGGCGGCGTTTTGGTGCTAAAGCTAAAGGGAATGGGGTCGTCGTCGCCGTACTGCACCTCGGTTTTAGAAAAATCTATACTGCTTTTAAGCACCCGCGCGGGGGTGCCGGTTTTAAAGCGGCGCAGCGGCAGCCCTAATTTTAGCAGCGAGGCGGAAAGGCTTTTGGCGGCAAAGGTGCCGTCCGGCCCGCCCTCGTAGTGAACCTCGCCCACAAAAATTTTGCCCTTTAAAAAGGTGCCGGTTGCCAGCACCACGCACGAAACCAGGTACTGCGCGCCAAAGTTGGTTGTTAGCAGCCATTTGTTGTTTTGCCGCTCTAACGCGGTAATTTCGCACTGGCGAACGGTTAGGTTTTTTTGCAGCTCTAAGGCGTGCTTCATGTAGCCGCTGTAACGCCGGCGGTCAATTTGGGCGCGCAGGCTGTGCACCGCCGGGCCTTTGCCCCGGTTTAGCATGCGGCTTTGCAGGGTGTTGGCGTCGGCCGCCTTGCCCATCTCGCCGCCTAAAGCGTCCAGCTCCCGCACCAGGTGGCCTTTTGCAGTTCCGCCGATAGAGGGGTTGCAGGGCATATTGCCCACCCAATCTAAATTAATGGTAAAACAAAGCGTTTGGGCGCCCAGGCGGGCAGCGGCCAAAGCGGCCTCTACCCCCGCGTGCCCGGCGCCAATTACGGCAACATCTGCATTGCCGGCAAAGTAGTTCATAACATCTTCCTTTAATTGGCGGGTTTTCCGCCGGCTGATTGTTAAAATAGAATTGTTAAATAATATTTTTAAAAATAAATGATTAAAAACAGAATGATTAAAACAATATTGTTATAACAGGTTTATTCAAACAGAACTGTTAAAATAGAATATTCAAAATACCGCTGATAAAACCGGTTTAAATGCAGCGCCTTAAAAAGGGGTGTTGGTGTTGCCTTTTTTAAGGCCAAAATAAGCGGCTGAAAGGCCGCCAAACCAAAGGCAGACAAGCAGCGCTTTGGGGCAGGGGTTTGCCGGTTTGTTTTGCACAACGGCTATTTGCCAACGCAAAAGTTTTTAAAAACCTGGTTGGCCACCTCTACGGTAACCTTTTTGCCGTTTAGCTCGTAAAGGGCGGCTAACGCTTCGTCGGTTAAAACGCCAACCGCGTCCAGCGTAACGCCGCTTTGCAGGGCGGTTAAGGCCTCGTCCACCGCGTTTTTAGCCCGGCAAACCAAGGCGTACTGCCGCTCGCTGCCCAAAATTTCGGCGTTGGGGTCTAACGCCGCGGTGCCAAGCAGCTTGGCAATGGCCTGCTCCAGCTCTTGCCGGCCGGTGCCGTTTAGGGCTGAAATTTCTACAAAGCTTAATCCGCTTTGTTTTAGGGCCGCCCGGCTTTCGGCGGCGGGCAGATCGGTTTTATTTAACACCAGCAGGGTGTTTTTTTTGCTTACCTGCTGCAGCAGAGCTTTATCGTCGGCCGTTAGGGGGCGGGCGGTATCAAACACCGCTAAACAAAGCTCGGCCGTGCTTAGCCGGTTTAGCGCAGCTTGAATGCCTAATTGCTCTACCGCATCGCCGGTTTTGTGTATTCCGGCGGTATCGGCCAAATGCAGCGTAAAATTGCCTAACTGCACGGTTTGCTCAATAACATCCCGCGTGGTGCCGGCAATGTTGGTTACAATAGAGCGCTCGGTGCCCGAAAGCAGGTTCATTAGGGTTGATTTACCCGCGTTGGGGCTGCCGACAATAACGGTGTTTACCCCGCCGGTTAGGTACTTTCCGCTGTCGTAATGCTTAATTAATAGGGTTAGCTGCTGCAAAGCGGTTTGCAGCCCGGCTGCAAAATCGCTTTGGCTAAGGTGCAGGGTGTCATCCTCCGGGTAGTCGGAAAATACGGCGATCTGCGCCGCTAAATCTAACAGCCCGGCAATTATTTGGTTAATTTTTTTAGAAACGGCGCCGCTTTTGTTGCGCGTGGCAATATTCAGCGCCTGGCTGCCCGTTGCGTGAATTAAGCCCATAACGGCCTCGGCCTCGGCTAAATCCAACTTGCCGTTTTGGTAGGCGCGCTTGGTAAACTCGCCGCCCTCGGCAGCGCGGGCACCGGCCTGCAGCGCGGCCCGCAGCACCTGGCGAATTAAAAAGCTGCCGCCGTGCACCGAAAGCTCTACGCAATCCTCCCCCGTGTAGCTTTTGGGGGCGCGAAAAACAAGGGCAATGCCCTCATCCAGCGGGGTGCCGTTTTGGTGCAGGGTGCCAAAGGCAGCGGTGTAGCCTTTCATACCGGCCAAGGTTTTGTCCGGCTGCTTGGGGGTAAAAATTTTTTCGGCAATTTCTACCGCACGGCTGCCCGAAAGCCGAATGGCGCTAATGCCGCCCTCCCCCGGCGGGGTAATAATGGCGGCAATGGTATCTAACTGTTGCATAAATTTTCCTTTATAATACGGGCTGTATTTATAAAACTACAGCCCGTATTTATTTCCTATTATTCCTGCTTGCCAATAACCTCGCAGCCCATGTACGGTACCAGCGCTTTGGGCACGGTTACGGTGCCGTCGGCGTTTTGGTAATTCTCTAAAATAGCGGCAACGGTGCGGCCAACGGCAACGCCGGAGCCGTTTAAGGTGTGCACAAACTGGGCTTTTTCCTTAACATCCCTTTTAAAGCGGATAGAGCCGCGGCGGGCTTGGAAATCCTCGAAATTAGAGCAGCTGGAAATTTCAACATACCGGCCGTAGGAGGGCATCCAAACCTCTATATCGTAGGTTTTGGCCGAGGAAAAGCCTAAATCGCCGCTGCAAAGGCAAACCACGCGGTACGGCAGACCCAAGCCCTGCAAAACGCGCTCGGCGTCGTGCGTTAGGGCCTCTAACTCCTCGTAAGAGTTTTCGGGGTTGGCGAATTTAACCAGCTCTACCTTATTAAACTGGTGCTGGCGAATCAGGCCGCGGGTATCGCGCCCGGCGCTGCCGGCCTCGGCACGGAAGCAGGCCGAATAGGCGCAATATTTAATAGGCAGCTTGTTGCCGTCTAAAATCTCGTCCCGGTGCATATTGGTTACCGGCACTTCGGCGGTTGGAATTAAAAAGTAATCGTTGGTTAGCTTAAAGGCGTCCTCCTCAAACTTCGGCAGTTGGCCGGTAGCCGTCATAGAGGCACGATTGGCCATAAACGGGGGTAAAATTTCGGTGTAGCCGTGCGCGGTGTGGGTATCTAAGTAATAGTTAATAATGGCGCGCTCCAGTCGGGCGCCCAGGCCGCGATAAAAGTGGAACCGGGCGCCGGTAACCTTGGCGGCGGTCTCGGGGTCTAAAATATTTAAATCGGCGCCAATATCCCAGTGGGCTTTGGGCTCAAAATCAAACTTTGTCGGCTCCGAAAAGCGGCGCATCTCTTTATTCTCGCTATCGTCCTTACCAATGGGCACACTTTCGTGCGGAACGTTGGGAATAATCATAATAATCTGCTTTTGGCGGTCTTCTAAAGCCGAAAGCTCGGTAGAGATCTCTTTAATCTGGTCGGAGATGGTTTTCATGCGCGCCATGATTTCGGAAGTATCCTTGCCCTCTTTTTTTAAGGCGGGAATTTGCTTTGAGGCCACGTTTTGCTCGGCCTTCATTTTTTCTACCTTAGCGGTCAGGTCGCGGCGCTCGTTATCAATTTCCAGCAGCTCGTCAATTTGGGCGTCTAAATTTCCGTTTCGCGAGCGAACGGCGGCTTTAACCTTTTCGGCGTTTGCGCGTACAAATTTAATGTCTAACATAATACTTTCTCCTTTATTACCATTGCTTACCGATTACACGGTTTGCAATTTCTTTCAGTTCCTCTTTATTATAAAACTCTAAGGTAATGGTGCCCTTGCCTTTGCCGGCGGCTTTTACAACGGCTTTGCGGTGCATCTCGTTTTGAAAGGCCAGCTCCACCTCGCTAAAAAAGCTATCCCGCTTTTTGGGGGCCTTTTCGGCTTTGGCTTTGCCCTCGGCTTTAGCCAGGGCCTCAATTTGCCGAACCGAGGCGCCGTTTAACGCGGCTATGTAAGCCTCCTGCTCGTTTTCCGGCTGCTTAAAGGCCAGCAGCGCCCGGGCGTGCCCGGCCGAAATTTTGCCCTCGCTTAGCGCCTGCAGCTGGTCACCCGGCAAATTTAGCAGCCGCAGGGCGTTGGTTACCGCGGGGCGAGATTTTCCAACCCGCTCGGCAACCTGCTCTTGCGTTAGGCGGAACTCCTGCATTAAGCGGTTGTAGCCCTCGGCCTCCTCCACCGGGTTTAGGTCGCGGCGCTGCAGGTTTTCTATTAAAGCCAGCTCCATGGCCTCTTTGTCCGACAGATCCTTAATAATTACCGGCACCTTGTTTAGCTCTGCCAAACGGCTGGCGCGCCAACGGCGCTCACCCGCAACAATTTGGTAGGTTCCGCCCGGCATAGGCCGTACAACAATGGGCTGCAGCAGCCCGTGCTCTTTAATGCTGGCGGCTAATTCCGAAAGGGCTTCTTCATCAAAATGCTTTCGCGGCTGGTCGCGGTTGGGCTCAATTTCGCTTAAACGCAGCTGGGCGGTGCTGTTGTCGTCGGTTGCGTTTTCGGCAAATAAAGAGTCTAAACCCCGGCCAAGGCCGCTTTTTTTTGCTGCCATAGTTTAACCTCCGTAAACAATGTTTCACATGAAACATTTCTATTATAACAATTATTTGTGGCTTGTGTAGGAACAGTATTGCTTGTGGCTCATTTTGAATACCCCAACAACCATTTGCCGGTTAAAACAAAATCGTGCCGGCTAAAAAGGGAGTGACCAAGCCTGCTGGTGTTGGCGCTGAATACCGCTATAACAAAGCGTTAATGGGTTACGATTTTTTAATAACCTCTTTGGCCAGGGCGTTATAGCGATCGGTACCCTTGCCCTTGGGGTCGTAATATTGCACCGGCAGCCCGTAGCTTGGGGCCTCGGAAAGGCGCACCGAACGCGGAATAACGGTGGAATACAGCTTTTTGCCAAAAAACTTTTTAATTTCGGCCACCACCTGCTGGGTCAGGTTTAAACGGCCATCAAACATGGTTAGCAGTACGCCCTCTAATTCCAGCTCCGGATTATAGCTGCGCTTTACCTGCCGCATGGTTGCCATAAGCTGCGAAAGCCCCTCTAACGCAAAGTACTCGCACTGAATGGGGACCAAAAAGCTGTCGGCTGCGGTTAAGGCGTTCAGTGTAATCAGCCCTAAAGACGGCGGGCAATCAATTAATATGTAATCATACTCGCCGCGCAGCTGTAGTAAATTGTTTTTCATGCGGTAAACGCGATCCTCACGGTTGGTCAGCTCAATTTCGGCCCCGGCCAGATCCATTGAGGAGGGAATTATAGAAACGCCTTTAAATTTGGTGACGGTTATCAGGTCCCGTACCGGCTGTTCGCCCATGAGCATATCGTAGGTAGAGGCGGTAGATTCCCGTTTGTTAATGCCGTAGCCACTGGTGGTGTTGCCCTGCGGGTCGGCGTCTACCAACAACACCTTTTTGCGGTGCAGCCCTAAGCCGGCCGCTAAATTAACGGCGGTTGTTGTTTTACCAACGCCGCCTTTTTGGTTTACAATTGCAATAATCTTACCCAAAAGAACCCTCCTTACCATTTGAAAATTACAAATACCATTATACCACAGATTTGCAAAAAGTAAATAGCGCAGCAATAAAAAAGTAAATGTTTCATGTGAAACATTTACCCGAAACAGCAACTGATGAACTTACGCAAATGTTAAACTTGATCGGCCGCACCTTACATTGTTTCACATGAAACATTTGGCAAAAAAGCGGGCGGGCAAAGGCTTGGGGCAAAGGGCGGCCAAGCCTTTGCAAATAAAAATTGCGTTACTGCCGCGGGAATGAAATGGAGAAAACCGGCGGAGTCAAGGCAAAAGCGGCAGCCAAGGCAGAATGGACCAAGCACAAGCTGTTAAAACCTTAAAGGCTGCGGGGCAAAGAGAAAAAGCCAGAGCCCCCAAAACAGAGCCGGGCGGAAATTTGCAAAGCCTTTAATAGCTGCGGGCGGTTCATAGCAGGGGGCGGTTCATAGCAGGGGGCGGCTATTGACAGAAGAAGTTAATAGCTGCGGGGGCCGGGCTTGCTGCAAAACGAAGCCAAATACCCAAAAAACATGGCGGCGGTTATGCCGGCCGAGGTGGCAGTAAGACCGCCCGAAAGCGCCCCAAGTAACCCATATTGCTGCACGGCTTTTTCTACCCCCTTAGCTAACGAATACCCAAATCCGGAAAGCGGAACCGTGGCGCCGGCCCCGGCAAGCTGCACCAGCGGTTCGTACAGCCCAACGGCTGTAAGCAGCACGCCGCCTACAACAAAGCCCACCAAAATGCGGGCGGGGGTCAGCTTGGTAAAATCAATAAAAATCTGGCCAATAAGGCAAAGGGCGCCGCCAACTAAAAAAGCCAGCAGGCAGTGGTTCAACAGCTCCATACTATTTAGCTCCTATTACACAACTTTTGTAATAAAAGTATTTCCACTGCGTTTTAAAATATTAGCAAAGCTTTAAAAAATTTAAAGCAGCAAAAGCAAGTAATAAGCCGACAGCTTTTAGGCGGGCAAAGCAACCGCTGCCCAATGCCCTAACTTCGGTTTGCGCTTGGCGGTAAACAAAATTAACGGAGCAGCTAAAAAGGGCATTGGCCGAAAAAATTTAAAACCGACCCCCAAAAAGCATCTAAAAAATTAAAAATACCCTCCGCAATGGAGGGTATGAGCGGGGGAAAATGGAGTGGCTGAAAAGGCAAGTTACAAATTGTATAAAAATTAATACCGTTTGGATATTTTAAAGGCTTATGAAAGAATTTGGCCGAAAGAGTTAAAAATGTTGCACATTGGTTAAGCGGCTACCGCAGCCAACCCTGCTGTCCTACACCTGCTGCGGCCTTGTTAGCGAATACTGTATATTCAGGCTTTGGTACTTGGCCCCGGCTAAGGTGTTGTAGGGCAGCTGCTCCCACTTTGCGGTGCCAATTATTTTTTGCAGAGCGGTCAAATTTGTTGCCGTGTTGGTAATGCCGGGGATTAAAGGGGTACGCACCAAAAACGGCTTGCCGCTGTTTTTTAGCAGGGCAAAATTTTGTAAAATTAGCTTGTTAGAAACGCCGGTGTGTTTTAAATGCGCGGCGTTGTTGGCCAGTTTTAGGTCCATAATAATAAAATCGCACTGCGCCAGCACCTTTAAAAACACCGTTGGCGCGCCGGCCGGCGAAGGGGCCGAAAAAACTGTTAACAAACGGTAAAAATTAGAAAAATTATTTTGCGAAACACTTGCATAAAGCCGCGCAATACATTATAATAAAGTGGGTATAAATATTTCTAATATCAATTCCCGCAAATTTGTTGGCGTTATTGGGGGTGACACCGTGGATGACAAAAAGCTGGAGGCTTTAATGACCATTGTGCGCACCGGCAGCTTTTGCCGCGCGGCGGAGGAAATGGGCTGTACGCAATCGGGCCTGACGCAAATGGTAAACGGGCTGGAAAAAGAGCTGGGCTGCCGTTTGTTAGACCGAAACTACCGCGGCGTTACCGTTTCTAAGGACGGACGGGATCTGTTGCCGCTGATTGAGCAAACGGTGAGGGCTTGCCACGCCCTAAAAAGCCGGGCGCGGGCGTTAAACCGGCAAACCGATTCGATTCGCATTGGTACCTTTTCCAGCTTGGCAGGCAATTTGCTGCCGCCGGTTTTAAAAAAGTTTCGGCAGGACCACCCGGGCGTTACCGTTTCGATTCGCGTGGGGGGCGCCGAGGTGCCGGATTGGCTGGACAAAGGCGAAATTGATTTGGCCCTGCTGGACGATTCCCGCAAGCACGGCTTTCGGTTTACCCCCATTTGGGAGGACCGGTTTATGGCGGTGGTTCCGGCCGGGTTTCCCGTGCCGGAAAACGGGACCATTGCATTAAAGGAGCTGCTGCAGCACCCGTTTATTATGATTCAGTTAAACGAGCTGAAATCGCAAATTGAGCGGCTGCCGGGGCTGGATTTAAACGAGGGGATCCACCTGAACAGCGCAGATGATACGGTGCTGATTTCTATGGTGGCGCAGGGGCTTGGCGTTACGGTTATGACCGAGCTTTGCCTGCGCGGTAAGGAGCAGTCAGGCGTTTGCATTTACCCCATTACGCCGGAGCTGCGGCGCATTGTTGGGGTTGCCGCGCCAAAGCAGACCACCCCCAACGTTTTAGAATTAATTGAGTACATTAAAACCTACGGCAAGGCGTAGGCCAAAACAAAAAAGGGAGGTGCAAATTTGCAGCGTTTTAATTGGCAGCGTTTTAAGGCCCGGCATTTTAATACTCGGTATTTTAATGCTTGGCATTTAAAAAAAATAACGGCTTTTGTTTTAAGTGTTGCGGCGGCGGTTTTGCTGGCAGGCTGCTCCCCCAAAACCGGCAACGGCAGCCTGCTTGCGCCGCCCGGCGTTAGCGGAGATATGCAGCTGGTTGAAAAAACGCTAAAGGAGTATGTTAAGGGCAGCTACACCCTAAAATACCCTACGGCGGGGGAATACCGCTCGGCTTACATTTTGGCCGATTTGTTTGAAAACGGCAAAAAAGAGTTTGCCCTGGCGCTTTACAGCGTTACCGGGGCCGATAATATTAGCGCCATGCACCTGAATTTAATGAAAAAGGTAGATGAAAGCTGGGTAACCTACAGCGATGTGCAAATTGCGGCCGTTGGGGTTGAAAAGGTTGATTTTTGCGACCTGGACGGCGACGGCACGCGGGAAATTGTTGTGGGCTGGAACATTTACTCAAACATTGAAAAAAAGGCCGTTGTTTACAGCCTAAGCGGCGAATCGCTAAGCGCCCACACGCAGGAGCCGTACACCGAATTTTTGTGCGGAAAGCTGCGCCAAAACGGCGGAAATGACCTTTTTATTTTAAGCCACAATGCCGATAAAAAAGAGGCGGTTGCAAAGGTGCTTTCGTACGAGAATAACGCGTTTCGCACCGTTAGCAGCTGCGCGTTAAACGGGGCGGCAACGGCGTTTTCGGCGCCGCAGCTTTCCCGCCTTACGGGCGGTGCGCCGGCCGTTTTTGTAGATTCTACCCTAACCAACGGCATGCAGACCGAGGTGCTGTTTTTTAAAAACAGCCAGCTTACCAACCCGCTGCTGCAGCAGGCAAACGGCGGGCAGCTGGCAACCTTTCGCTCCTCCTCGGCGGTGTGCTGCGATATGAACGAGGACGGCTTTTTAGATATTCCCGTAATGCGGCAGCCGAGCCGCAAGGCGGTGCCCTCTAGCGCGGGGGTACCCCAAATTAATTTAACCGATTGGAGCAGCTACGACGGCGAGCAGCTGGTGGTAACGCTGGTTGCTGCCATGAACTACACCGACGGCTATTACTTTACCCTGCCCAAAAGGTGGGAGGGCAAAATTACCGTGCAGCGGGAGCCGGAGAGCCGCAGCTGCGCCGTGCTGCTGCAAAGCGGCGAGCAGCAGACCCCCACCGAGCTGGTGCGCATACGCGCCGTGGCCGAAACCGAGTGGAGCAAGGCCGACGCCGACAGCGACGCTTACTTTGAGCTTGCCCGCAAAAACAGCACGGTTTTTATTGCCATGCAGGGGGTTTACAGCGGCGAGGAAGCTGTAAGCCAAACCGAGATGAAAAGCATTTTTCACTTAATACAGTAGCGTTAAAACCGTAACGCGGCAAGGTTTTTCGGTCCCAAAGGCCGTTTGGGGCTTTGGGCCAATTGGCGCTTTTCGGGTGCTTTTAGCCCGGTAATGAAGGGCCGTTTGTTTTGCCGGGGCTTTACGGGTGGTTGTTTGGCCGGCTTTAACCAAGCTGCTTTTGGCCGGCGGGGTTTAACCGCATTGCTTTTAGGTACCTTTGGCGGCTTTGGCAGGCCTTGGTTTAGCCGGGCAGCCCAAATCAAAAACGAATTTAACAGCCACAAGGCGCAAAAAGGCGGAAAGGAAGCTGTGAATGAAAAAGATTTTAGTAGTAGAAGACGAGGTAGCCATTCGCGAATTTGAGGTTATTAACCTAAAGCGGGTGGGGTACGACACGGTAGAGGCCGGCAACGGCGAGGACGCGCTGCGACTTTACGAGGAGCAAAAGGATTTTGACATTGCGCTGCTGGATATTTCCATGCCGGGAATGGACGGGCTGACCCTGTGCCGGGAGCTGCGCAGCCGCTCCCCCTCGTTAGGGATTATTATGCTGACCGCCCGCACGCAGGAGATTGACAAGGTAAGCGGCTTAATGCTGGGCGCCGACGATTACATTACCAAGCCCTTTAGCCCGTCGGAGCTTTTGGCGCGGGTAGATTCTTTATACCGTCGGGTAGATGTTGGCCGCACCGCGGGGGAGAAAAAGGCCGCCGGCGACGAAATTGCGCTGGGCGAATTTAGGCTGAACACCCGCCGCCGAACCCTTTCTAAAAACGGTAAAAACATTGAGCTGACGCAGGTGGAGTTCCAAATTATTGAATACTTTTTTACCAACCCGGATACGGCGCTGGACCGTATTGACATTTTAAACCGCGTTTGGGGCGAGGCCTTTTACGGCGAGGAAAAAATTGTAGATGTGAACATTCGTCGGCTGCGTATTAAAATTGAGGACGACCCCTCAAACCCCAAGCACCTGCTAACGGTTTGGGGCATGGGGTATAAATGGAGCACCGGAAATTGAAGCCTTTAAAGATTTTTGTAAAAGGGGAAAACGCCATGACCAAGCTGCGGCTGGACGGGATTGTTCGCCACTGGCTGATCAACATTCTTTCGGTTGTTATTATTGTAGTAGCCGTGGTAGAGGTGTTTTTGGGCATTTTTATTCGCACTTATTATTACAACTCGGCCCGCAGCAAGGCCAACGAGCTTTGCCAGGGCTTTTCGCTGCTGGCAACCGCCTCGCAGGAGGATTTTCGCACAGCGGCCCGCCAGTTTGTAGAAAATTTTGAGGCCAAAGACCAAATGGAGGTTCAGGTAATTAACAGCAGCGGCATGGTGCTGTATACCTCTAACGGGTTTGAGCCCTCGCAAGACCCCATGCCCGATTACACGGCCGCCCTAACGGCCAAAACGCACACATCCTGGGCAACCTCCCGCACGCAGCTGGGGGAATCGGTTATGGCCCAAACAACCGTTTTGGGCGATTACGGCAACGGCTCTAACGGGGCGGTGCGCTGGGTTATATCGCTTAGCCGGGTAAATAAAAACATTGTAACCTTAATTGTAATTTGCGTGCTAATTGGCCTTGGCATTATTTTGTTTACGGCCATTTCGGGGCTTTATTTTGTGCAGTCTATTGTGCGGCCGGTGCAAAAGGTAAGCGACGCAGCCCGCAAAATTGCCATGGGCGATTTTAACGCCCGCATAGAGGGCGGGGATAAAGACGAGATTGGCGAGCTGTGCGACACCATTAACTACATGGCCAGCGAGCTGAGCCAGTCGGAAACCTTAAAAAATAATTTTATCTCCTCGGTCTCGCACGAGCTGCGCACCCCGCTTACCGCCATTAAGGGCTGGGGCGAAACAGCCAAAATGGCCGTTGGGAGCGACGATGAGCTGGTAAAAAAAGGGCTGGAGGTTGTGCTGAAGGAGTCGGAGCGGCTAACCGGTTTGGTAGAGGATCTTTTAGATTTTTCGCGAATGCAGTCGGGCCGGCTTTCGGTGCGCAAAACGCAAATTCAGTTGCCGCCCGTTGTGCAGGAGGCCGCCGCCATGTACACCGAGGTAGCCCGCAAAAGCGGCCTGGAATTTACCGTGCTTTGCCCGGCGGAGCTGCCGCCCATTATGGGCGACGCCGGCCGATTAAAGCAGGTGTTTATTAATATTATTGATAACGCCATTAAATATTCCACCGCCGGCGGCCATGTGCTGGTAGAGGTGCACGAGGAGGAGGGCTGCCTTTATGTTAAGGTCTCCGACACCGGGGTGGGAATTCCGGAGCAGGATATTGACCGCGTAAAGGAAAAGTTTTTTAAATCGAACACTACGGTGCGCGGCTCGGGCATTGGGCTGGCCGTGGCCGATGAAATTATTAAGCAGCATAACGGACTGCTGTTTTTAGAGAGTAAAGAGAATGTTGGCACCACCGTAACCGTGGTTTTGCCGGAATATTCGCCCGAGGAAAAACCAACCGAGCAAGCATAACGGAAAGGAAAACGGTAAATGAAAAAAACAACCATTGGCGGCCAGGCGTTAATTGAGGGCATTATGATGAAAGGGCCGGATAAAACCGTGCTGGCGGTGCGGTACACCGACGGCACCATTCGGTCGGAGCCCGTTTTGGAAAACGGCTGGGCCAAAAAGTACAAAATTTTGCGCCTGCCGGTACTACGCGGGGTGGTGGGGTTTATAAACTCTATGATCACCGGGTATAAATCGCTCATGCGCTCGGCCGACCTTTCCGGCATGACCGAGTTAGAGGAGCAGCAGGAGGCCGAAAAAAAGGCTAAAAAGGCTGCTAAAAAGGCCGGCACACCGGCCAACGAACCGGCCGCTGGCACCGAGCCGGACGCCAAAGCCGAGTTTGGGGCGGGCACCGAACAGGGCGCAAGCCCCGCGCCGGCTGCAGCGCTTAAAATGAACCCCGAGCAGGCCCAAAGCGTTGAACCGGCCGCCGAGCCGGAACTGGTTACAGGCCCGCAACAGGCCAACTTGGCGCAGGCCGGGCCGGAGCCGGCAAGCTTTGAACCCAAAAGCCCGGAGCAAGCCCACTTGGAGCAAGCCGAGCTGGAACACTCCGAATTGGAGCAACCGGGTTTGGAGCAAAGCTTAGACCAAACACACCCACAGCAGCCGGCCGCAGCACCGGCAGCCGACCCCAAAACAACGGGGGGCACAACGGCTAAATTGGCCGCCGAACCAAAGCAAAAAGAAAAGGTTTCTAACGCGGCTATGACCGGGGTAATGGTTGTGGGCTGCGTGCTGGGCGTGGCGCTGGCGCTGTTTTTGTTTATGTGGCTGCCCGCGCGGGTGTTCGACCTAATTAAAACCCTTTCCGGCGGGGCGGTTTCGGGCTGGTTAAAGCCGTTGGTAGAGGGACTTTTAAAAATTGCTATTTTTATTTTGTATTTAGTTTTGGTTTCTAAAACCAAAGATATTAAACGCGTGTTTCAGTACCACGGGGCCGAGCATAAAACCATTTTTTGTTACGAGAGCGGCGCCGAGCTTACGGTAGAAAACTGCCGCCGGCAAACCCGGTTTCACCCGCGCTGCGGCACCTCGTTTATGGTGCTAATGCTGTTTGTTGGTATTGCACTGGGGTATGTGGTGCTGGCGCTGTTCCCCGCGGTTGCCAATTACCGGCTGCTGTGGGTGCTGTTAAAAATTTTAATTGTGCCGCTGGTGTGCGGCCTTGGCTACGAGCTTATAAAGCTTTGCGGCCGGTACGATAATTTTTTAACCAAGATTATTGCAACACCGGGGCTTTGGGTGCAGCGCATTACTACCAAAGAGCCGGATGACAGTATGTTAGAGGTTGCCATTTGCGCGCTAAAGCAGGTTATTCCGGACGACCCGGAAAAGGACCGTTGGTAAGCGTAACGGCAGCAGCGGCGCTAAAAAGCACCGAGGCTGCCCTAACCGCCGTTACGCCCGACGCCGCGTTTGAGGCCGCCGAGCTGGTTTGCAGCGTGCTGGGGGTTACTAAAACCCGGCTTTACCTAAACCGGCAGGCCGCCCTTACCGCCGGGCAGCAGCGTAGGCTGCAAAGCCTGGTACGCCGGCGGCAGCAGGGCCAGCCGCTGCAATACCTTTTGGGGCGGTGGTCGTTTTACAATGTAGAGCTGCTGGTGGGGCCGGGGGTGTTGATTCCGCGGGCCGATACCGAAATTTTGGTGCAGCAGCTGCTGCAAAAGGCGGCCGGGCAAAAAGCCCCCGTAATTGCCGATTATTGTTCCGGCAGCGGCGCCGTTGCCATTGCGGCGGCCAAAAACCTGCCGGGGGCCAAGGTTTTTGCGGTAGAAAAAAGCAAACGGGCCTACGCCTACCTTTGCAAAAACATTTTATTAAACGGCGTGCAGGTGCAGCCGGTGCTGCAAAACGCGTTTTTGTTTCAGCCGCCGCAGGGCGCCGCCCCTACCGTTATTGCCTGCAACCCACCGTATATTCCTAAAAAAGATTTAAAAACCCTTGCGCCGGAGGTGCAGCGGGAGCCGGCCATGGCGCTAAACGGCGGGGCCGACGGCCTTTACTTTTACCGTCGGCTGGTGCAAACCGCAAAACGCGTTTTAGCCCCGGGCGGCTGGCTGCTGTTTGAGGTTGGCATTTACCAGTCTAAGCCCGTTTGCGCGCTTTTGCAGGCGGCGGGCTACCGCAATTTGCTGGTGCAAAAGGATCTAAACGGCATTGAGCGGGTGGTTGGCGGGCAGCTGCCGGGTTAACCGCGGCACCCGCGTAGGAACGCCAATTTTAAAGCAAATTTAAGTGCAAGCCTTGTAAAAAGCCTTGGGAATCCGTTAGGATCACCTGCGTTCCTGCCGCCCGGCCCGTAAATTGGCGCTCTGCAAAAAAACCGGGCAAAGCCGCCGTTTTGCAGGGCGGAGAAAAATACAGATTTGGCGCGCGCTACGGTTCAACGCACCGTGAAAACACAGTTTAATTAAACGGTTTAATTAAATTTAATATATAATAAAATAATAAGCAAGATTTTAGTTTAGAAGGGATGTTACAAGCATGGCAGCAACGAAGGAGAAAAAATTTGTAGGTAAGGTTGGCGCAAATGCTGACGAAAAGGCCAAGGCGCTTTCCACCGCGATTGAGCAGCTGGAAAAAAAGTACGGCAGCGGCACGGTCATGCGGCTGGGGGAGAATGTTTCTATGAATGTAGAGCACATTTCTACCGGGTCGCTTTCGTTAGATCTGGCGCTGGGAATTGGGGGCCTGCCGCGCGGCCGTATTACCGAAATTTACGGACCGGAATCTTCCGGTAAAACCACCATTGCGCTGCACGCCGTTGCCGAAATGCAAAAAAAGGGCGGCAAGGCCGCGTTTATTGATGTAGAGCACGCCTTAGACCCGGTTTACGCCGAAAGCTTAGGGGTAGATATTGACCAGCTGCTGGTTTCCCAGCCCGATACCGGCGAGCAGGCCATGGAAATTACCGAGGCGCTGGTTATGTCCGGCGCAATTGATATTGTAGTAGTAGACTCGGTTGCCGCGTTGGTGCCAAAGGCCGAAATTGAGGGCGATATGGGCGACAGCCATGTAGGCCTGCAGGCCCGGCTGATGTCGCAGTCGCTGCGTAAGCTTACCGGCACCATTTCTAAATACAACTGCATTGCCATTTTTATTAACCAGCTGCGCGATAAAATTGGCGTAATGTACGGCAGCAGCGAAACCACCACCGGCGGCCGCGCCTTAAAGTTTTTTGCCAGCGTGCGTATTGATATTCGCAAGGTAGAAACCCTAAAAAGCGGCACCGAGATGATCGGCTCGCACACCCGGGCCAAGGTGGTTAAAAACAAGGTGGCACCCCCCTTTAAAACCGCCGAGTTTGATATTATGTACGGCAAGGGCATTTCAAAATCCGGCGAGCTGATTGATTTAGGCGTTGAGTACAAGGTGCTGCGGCGTTCCGGCGCGTTTTACTATTACGGCGAGGCCAAATTAGGCCAGGGCCGCGAAAATACCAAACAGGCAATAGAGGCCGACGAGCAATTGGCAAACGAAATTGAGGAAAAAATTTACGCCGCCGTGCACGCCCAGCAGGAGGAGCAGGCTGCCAAGCGCAAGGCTCCCAAGGCCGGCGAGCCTACGGTTGGCGTGCCGGATGAGGAATTGCCGGAGCCGCCCCAAAAGCACATTAGCATTGATGTTGCCGTAGACGATTAACGCTTCATTATAAACCATGCACAAAATACAGTCAATAGAACCCCGCCGCCGCCACTTGGCGCGGGTTTGCCTGGCGCCGCCGCCCGACCTTACCGTGTACGAGGAGGACCGCCGCAGCCTGCTGCCGGAGCTTGAAAACGGCCAGCCGCTGGTAGATCGCACTATTATTGAGCGGTTGAATTTGGCGGTTGGAGACGCGCTAAGCGCCAATGATGTGCAGCAGCTTGTAAAGGTTTCGCTTTGCTTTCGCGCAAAGGAAAGGGCCGTGTGGCACTTAGCCTCGGCCGATTATTCGGCCCGCGGGCTGTACCAAAAGCTGCGCCCCGTTTTTGGCGCCGTGCCGGCCGAGTTTGCCGTAACCCAAATGCGGCAGCGCGGTTATTTAAACGATGAACACTACGCCGAGCGCCTGGCGCAGGCGTTAAACGCCAAGGGGCTTTCGGCCCGGGCGGCCACGCAAAAAATGCAGCAAAAGGGGTTGGAGCGGGCCGTTGCCGAGGCGGCTGTGCAGCGCTTTTTTACCGAAAACGAGGAGGAAAAAGCCACCGCCCTGGTTTTAAAAAGGTACGCGCAAAAAATAACCGACCCGCAGGATATTCGCAAAACAACCGCCGCGCTGGTGCGGCGGGGCTTTAGCTTTTCGGCCGCGCGGGCGGCCATTGCCGCCGCAAGGGCGCAAATAGCAAATGAGGTTTAGGCTCGCCGCGTTAGTTTTTGCAAATTTCAGCGCATTTTTAAAGGAGAAGTTTAACCATGCCAAAAATCGGAATGATCTCATTAGGGTGCCCCAAAAACCAGGTGGACGCCGAGCGGATGTTGGCCAAGCTGGCAGCTGCCGGCTGGGAGCTTACCGGGGACGAACAGCAGGCAGATGTTATTATTGTAAACACCTGCGGGTTTATTGAGTCGGCCAAAACCGAGGCCATTGAGAATATTATTGAGGCGGCCGAGTACAAAAAAACCGGCAGCCTAAAGGCGCTTATTGTAACCGGTTGTTTGGCAGAGCGTTATAAAGACGAAATTTTAACCCAAATGCCCGAGGTAGATTGCGTGCTGGGCCTTGGCTGCATGGAAAGTTTGGTAGAAACCGTGCAAAAGGTGCTGGCCAAAACGGCAGGGCGCTCGCTTTACGCCGAAAAAACGCAGCTGCCGCTTACCGGCAAGCGCATTTTAACAACCCCGCCCTACACGGCCTACCTAAAGGTGGCCGAGGGGTGCGATAACTGCTGCACCTATTGCGCCATTCCGGCCATACGCGGCCGCTTTCGCAGCGTTCCGCTGGAGGATTGCGTAAAAGAGGCCGAGGAGCTGGCCGCCGCCGGCGTAAAAGAGCTGGTGGTGGTAGCGCAGGACACCACCAATTACGGTGCCGACCTGTACGGCGAACCCAAGCTGTGCGAGCTGCTGCAAAGGCTTTGCAAAATTCCGGGACTGCACTGGGTGCGCACCCTTTACACCTACCCCGACCGCATTACGCCGGAGCTTTTAAATTTGGTGCAAAGCGAGCCCAAGCTGGTAAAGTATTTTGATATTCCTATTCAGCACTGCAACGCCGATATTTTAAAGCGCATGAACCGCACCGGCAACCGGCAGGAGCTGCTGGCGCTGCTGCAAAAAATTCGGCAAACGGTGCCGGGCGTAACGCTGCGCACCACCTTAATTACCGGCTTTCCCGGCGAGGATGAAGCCGCCTTTACTGAGTTGTGCGAGTTTGTGCGCGCCGCCGAGTTTGACCGTTTAGGCTGCTTTGCCTATTCGGCCGAGGAGGGCACCCTGGCTGCCAAAATGCCAAACCAGGTGCCGGAGCAATTGCGGCAGGACCGCGCCGAGAATATTATGAACGACCAAATGACCATTTCGGCCCGCAAAAACCAGCAAAAAATTGGCACCGAGCAAGAGGTTTTGGTAGAGGGGTATGACGATTACATAAAATGCTACTACGGCCGCAGCGCTGCCGACGCGCCGGATATTGACGGCAAGGTGTTTTTTTACAGCAACCGGCCGCTGCAGCCCGGCACCTTTGTAACGGTTTGCGTAAATGATGTAATAGAGTACGACCTTTTAGGGGAATTAAAGGAGGGGGACGGCCTTGAACCTGCCGAATAAATTAACGCTGCTGCGCATTTTGCTAACGCCGGTGTTTATGCTGCTGTTGCTGTGGCAGTTTCCGCACCACTATTTAGCGGCGCTGTTGGTGTTTATTTTCGCCTCCGTAACCGATTTATTAGACGGCCGCCTGGCCCGAAAGCACCAACAGGTTACCGATTTTGGCAAATTTTTAGACCCCCTGGCCGACAAAATGCTAACAACGGCCGCGCTGTTGGGCTTTATTGTGTTGAACATTGGCGTTGGCACGGTTTGGGTTGCGTTTATTGTAATGCTGCGAGAATTTTTAATGGCCTCACTGCGGCTGGTGGCGGTAGATAACGGCCGGGTTATTGCGGCTAACGCCTGGGGCAAGGTTAAAACCGTTTGCCAAATGGCTGCCATTATTTTTGCCATTTTTGCGCAGTATGTGCTTTCGCTGCCCGTTGTTGGCGGCCTTAGCTGCTACGGCACGCTTTGCACTGCGGCCAACTTTATTACCACGGTGTTTTTGTGGGTTTCTACCCTAATGGCGGTTCTTTCCGGCGCGGTGTACTTAGCGCAAAACGGAAAATTTTTAACCACCCAAAAATAAATTTTAAAAGCCCCAAAATAGGGGCTGGACAAAAGCACTGTTTTTGCGTATAATATTAGTAAAGCTTTATATTTTAAAATGCGTTTAGGCGGGCGAGTTTAAAACCCTTCGGTTTTAGGTTTTCGCCAACCTTGGGCGGGCGGGCGCCAAACCGGCACAAAGGGTTGGCTCTTGCCGGCTTTTAGGCAAAAAGAGTAGCACATTTGCCCCTTTAGGGAGCGGGCCGGTAACTGCAAAGGCCCGCAGGCGCGCGGTGTGTAAAGTGCGTTTGCCAAGCACGGGCGCTAAAGCGCGGCCGGGTTTTTCCGGGCGGCGTGTGTAGGTGTCTGCGGCGGCTCCGTTACAGCCAAAGCAGGGTAAGCGCTTTGCCGTTTGCCCAAAAACCAGCAAACGGCTGCGTTAGTGCGTTGGTTGGCCCCTTTGGCCGGCCGGGCAGCAGCGTTGTTGGGCTAAGCAATAAACCGGAGTGGAACCGCGGTTTTTAAAAAAACAATCGCCTCCCGTGCAATGCACGGGGGTATTTTATTTTTTAGGGGTGATTTTATGTTTAATCGCATAAAAGAGGATATTGCCGCCGTAAAAGAGCGGGACCCGGCTGCCCGCAGCAGCCTGGAAATTTTTTTGCTGTATCCCGGCGTGCGTGCCATTCGAATGTACCGGCGCGCCCACTGGTGTTATTTGCACAACCTTAAATTTTTGGCACGGTGGATCTCCCAACGGGCGGTGCGCAAAACGGGCATTGAAATTCACCCGGGGGCTACCATTGGCCGCCGGTTGGTAATTGACCACGGCACCGGCGTTGTAATTGGCGAAACGGCCGAAATCGGCGACGATGTTTTAATTTACCAGGGGGTAACGCTGGGCGGCACCGGTAAGGATGTTGGCAAGCGCCACCCCACCATTGGCAATAACGTAATGATTAGCTCGGGCGCCAAGGTGCTTGGCCCGTTTAAGGTTGGGGATAACAGCCGCATTGCCGCCGGGGCCGTAGTGCTGGAGGAAATTCCGCCCGATTGCACCGCCGCCGGCGTGCCGGCCCGCATTGTGCGCCGCCGGGGGGAACGGGTTCGCCCGCTGGACCAGGTTCATGTGCCCGACCCGGTTGCCGAGCAGCTTTGCAAGCTGGAATACCGTTTAAGCAAATTAGAGCATGAAACGCAGGAGAATACGCAAAAGGAGAAGGAAGAATGAAAATTTTTAACACCATGACCCGCGAAAAGCAGGAGCTAACGCCGCAAACCCCGGGCGAGTACCGCATTTACGCCTGCGGCCCAACGGTTTACAACTACATTCACATTGGCAACGCCCGCCCGCTTTGCGTGTTTGATGTTTTGCGCCGTTATTTGGAGTACCGCGGCAACAAGGTAATTTTTGTGCAGAACTTTACCGATATTGACGATAAACTGATTAAAAAAGCCAACGAGGAGGGCATTACCGTGCCCGAGGTGGCCGAGCGCTACATTGCCGAATTTTGGACTGATGCCGAGGGCCTGAACGTGCAAAAGGCCACCGTGCACCCGCGCGCCACCGAGAATATTGATGCCATTTTGGCTATTATTAAAACGCTGGCCGAAAAGGGCTACGCCTACCAGGCCGACGGCGATGTTTACTTTAGGGCCAAAAGGTTTAAAGAATACGGCAAGCTTTCGCACCAGCCGCTGGAGGATTTAGAGGCTGGCGCCCGCATTAATGTTGCCGAGCATAAAGAGGACCCCATGGACTTTTGCCTGTGGAAAGGGGCCAAGCCCGGCGAGCCGTTTTGGCCTTCGGAGTTTGGCAACGGCCGCCCCGGCTGGCACATTGAATGTTCGGCAATGGCGGGAAAATTTTTAGGCAAAACCATTGATATTCACTGCGGCGGGCAAGACCTTATCTTCCCCCACCACGAAAATGAAATTGCCCAGTCGGAGTGCGCCAACGGCTGCACCTTTGCGCGGTATTGGATGCACAACGGCTACATTAATGTAGATAACCGTAAAATGTCAAAGTCGTTAGGCAACTTTTTTACGGTGCGAGAGGTGGCCGAAAAATTTGGCTACGAGCCCATTCGCTATATTATGATCTCCTCGCACTACCGCAGCCCCATTAATTACAGTGTGGAGATTTTAGAGCAGTCGAAAAACGCGTTAGAGCGGCTTTACACCTGCTTTGAAAACCTAAATTTTGCCCTGCAAAACGCGCCGCAGGGCGGGCAGGAGCCGGCATTTATTGCGGCGCACCGGGCCGATTTTATAAAGGCCATGGACGACGATTTAAACACCGCCGACGCGCTGGCCGCCGTGTTTAACCTGGTGCGGGATACCAACAAGCAAATTGCCGAAAACGCCGGCAGCGCCACCCTGCAAAGCTGCAAGACCCTGCTGCAGGAGCTGTGCGGCGTGCTGGGGTTGGGCTACAACCAAAAAACGCAGGCGCTGGACAGTGAAATCGAAGCGCTGATTGAGCAGCGCACCGCTGCCCGCAAAAACAAAAACTACGCCCTGGCCGATGAAATTCGCGACCGGTTAAAGCAAATGGGCATTGTGCTGGAGGATTCAGCCGCCGGGGTTAAATGGCACCGGGTGTAACCGACCTGCCCGGGGTGCGTTGGCTGCCGCTGGGCAGCGCCAAAATTGCCGTTAGCCCGGCCCACACCTTTGGCACCGACGCCGTATTGCTGGCGCATTTTTCGGCCCCTAAAAAAAGCGACGCCGCAGTAGACCTTTGCACCGGCTGCGGCGTAATTCCGCTGCTTTGGCTGCAAAGGGGGCAAACCGCCGGCGCCACGGGGGTAGATATTGCGCCCGAGGCCATTGCGCTGGCCCGGCAAAGCGCCGCCCAAAACGGGCTGCAGGGCCGGGTGCGGTTTTTAACGGCCGATTTAAAAAATCCCTTTGCCGTACTGCCTAAAAGCAGCTTTAGCTTAGTTACCTGCAACCCGCCGTACTTTACGGTTGGCGCCGGGCCGCAAAGCAAAACCCCGGCCGGCCAAACCGCCCGGCACGAGGTTTGCTGTACCCTTTTTAATGTTATTCAAACCTCGGCCGCGCTGCTGCGTTTTGGCGGCCGGCTGGCGCTGTGCCAACGGCCGGAGCGGCTAAGCGAGGTTTTTACGCTAATGTCGGCGCAGGGAATAGAGCCTAAGCGCCTGCAGCTGGTTTGCAAAAACAAAAGCACCGCGCCCTGGCTGGTGCTGGTAGAGGGGCGCCGCGGCGGCAAGCCGGGGCTAACCGTTTTGCCAAACCTAATTTTGTACGAAAACGGCCGGCCAACCCCCGCGCTGCAAGCGGCCTACGGCCCGTTTTGGCAGTTTTCGCCGGGGCAGGAAAACCGTGGCGAATAAGCCGCACCGAATTTTGCCGCGGCCAAGAACAAAACCCTTGCCAAAAGCAAAAGGCTGTTCAACAAATTGCGAAAAATACCAATAAAAAGTAAGGCGACCGCCCCAAGACGGGACTTTTTTGGCAGTGCGTTGGCTTTAAAAGACAGCGTGTTTTTGGCGAAACGGCTTTGCGCGGCGTTCAAGGTTCAAAAGGAACCGCTGTTTTGCGTGCAAAGCAAAATTAATAAAATAAAATGAACAAAGTAAAACAAACAAAGCAACATTAGCAAAGTAAAAATTAATAAAGTAAAAAATGATTTTAACAATATAATCTGCGCTGAAATGCAATGGCTTTGCGGCCGGGTTGGCATTATAATTAAAATAATGCCGTTGGTACGCCGTACGGCAAAATTGCAAGCCGGCGGGCGCAAGCAGCCCCTGCTAAACCGGCCAAAACGGGGGATGTTGTTATGAAACCCTTTATGGACAAAGATTTTTTGCTTTCTACCCCTACGGCGGTAGAGCTGTTTCACCGGTACGCTGCGCCGCTGCCGATTATTGACTACCACTGCCACATAGACGCGGCCGAAATTTACCAAAATAAAACCTACCAAAATTTGGCTCAGGCCTGGCTGGGGGGCGACCATTACAAGTGGCGCGCCATGCGTATTTGCGGGGTAGAGGAGCGGCTGATAACCGGCAGCGCAACCGACCGTGAAAAGTTTAACGCCTTTTGCAGCATTATGCCAAAGCTGGCGGGCAGCCCGCTGTACCACTGGGCGCATTTAGAACTAAAAAACTATTTTGGCATTACCACCCCCCTTAGCGCCGAAACAGCCGAGCAAATTTGGCAGCAAACGGCCAAACAACTGCAAAAAATGCCGGTGCGGGAGGTTCTTGCCCGCTCCGGAGTGGAGACCCTTTGCACCACCAACGACCCTACCGAGGATTTAAAATATCACCGCCTGCTGGCTGAGGACGGCACCTTTGCCCCAAAGGTGTACCCGGCGTTTCGGCCGGACCGCGCCATTGCCATTGACAAGTCCGGCTTTACCAATTATTTGGCGCAGCTGGGGGCGTGCTGCGGGGTGCAAATTAACTCGATTGCCGCGCTGCAAAAGGCGTTGCTGCAGCGGGTAGAATTTTTTAACCAAAACGGCTGCCGCGCGTGCGACCACGGGTTAGATTATGTTCCCTTTTACGAAATTACCGCCGAACAGGCCGAGCAAATTTTGCAAAAGGCCCTGCACGGGCAGGCACTAACGCAAAACGAGGTAAACGGCTACAAAACCTTTGTGCAGCAGTTTTTGGTGCCGCACTACAAACGCCTAAACTGGGTTTGGGAGGTTCACTTTGGCGTTATGCGTAATGTAAACTCGGCGCAGTTTGCCGCCCTTGGGGCCGACACGGGGTTTGATACCGCCGGCCACCAAAACGACGCCGAGGCCCTGGCGCAGCTGTTAAACAGCCTTTACCAAAAGGGTGTGCTGCCCAAAACAATTTTGTTCCCCATTAACCCGGCCAATAATATTACCGTTGGCACGCTGTGCGGCGCATTTTGCTGCCCGGGCATGGCCGGCTTTGTGCAGCAGGGTGCCGCCTGGTGGTTTAACGATACCAAAAACGGTATAGAGCAGCAGTTAAAAAGCTTTTCCGAGCTTTCGGTGCTGGGCTGCTTTGTTGGCATGTTAACCGACAGCCGCAGCTTTTTCTCCTACCCGCGGCACGAATATTTTCGCCGCATTTTTTGCAACTACTTAGGCAATTTGGTAGAAAACGGGGAGTACCCAAACAGCCCGGCGGCTTTAAAGCAGCTGGTAGAGGGCGTTTGCTACGGCAACGCTAAAAATTTTTTTAATTTGGAGTAAGTATGAACAATAAGGTTTTAGTTGGTATGAGCGGCGGGGTAGACAGTTCGGTGGCGGCGGCCCTTTTAATGGATTCCGGCTACACCGTGAGCGGGGTTACGCTGCGCCTGGTTTCCGAGGAGCCGCAGGACCCCACCGCCCGGGTGTGCTGCTCGCTGAGCGAGGTAGAAAGCGCCCGCTCGGTTTGCGACCGCTTAGGGCTGCGGCACTATGTTTTTAATTTTACCGAGCCGTTTGAGCAGTGCGTGGTAGAAAAATTTGTGCAAAGCTACTTAAACGGGCAAACCCCCAACCCGTGTATTGACTGTAACCGATATATAAAATTTAAAGAAATGTTAAACCGGGCCACGCTGCTGGAGATGGACCACATTGCCACCGGCCATTACGCCCGGGTGCAAAAAAGCGGCGGCCGCTACCTGCTGCAAAAGGCGGCCGACGGCAGCAAAGACCAAACCTATGTGCTTTACAGCTTAACCCAGCAGCAGCTGGCGCACACCCTGTTCCCCTTAGGGGGGCTTACCAAAAAGCAGGTGCGGCAAATTGCCGCCGAAAAGGGCTTTCAAAACGCCCAAAAGCCCGACAGCCAAGACATTTGCTTTGTGCCGGACGGCGATTACGCCGCGTTTATTGAGCGGCGGCTGGGCCACCCTTACCCGCAGGGCGATTTTGTAGACGAAGCCGGTAGGGTAATTGGCCGGCACCGCGGCGCCATTCGCTACACCATTGGCCAGCGGCGCGGGCTTGGCATGGGCTTTGGCAAGCACATGTATGTGCTGCAAAAAAACACGGCCGAAAACCGGGTGACCTTAGGGGAGGAAAACGGGCTGTTTAAAAACCGCGTGTTAGTGCGGGATTTTAACCCCATTGCGGTAGAGCGGCTAACCGCGCCGGTGCAGTGTACCGGCAAGCTGCGTTACAGTCAAAGGGAGGCCGCCTGCACCCTGCACCCGGTAGACGAAACAACCGTTTTGGCCGAATTTGACGAGCCGCAGCGCGCCGTAACGGCCGGGCAGGCCGCTGTGTTTTACAGCGCCGAAACCGTGCTGGGCGGCGGAACCATTACCGGGTAAAGCCGTTATTTGTTTTGTCGGCACCTTACAGGGCCTACCGGCAAAAGGGCCGCTTTTAGTGCATTGCTTTTTGCGCGGCGGCAATAGGCGGCCTGCAGGGTTAAAATAATTAGGTTAACGGCCTAAATTTTTTTGAACTAATTTTAGGCAAAGGGTTTAAAGCCTTTACAAAACGCTTTGAGGTGAAAAAATTGAAAGAGCAAATTACAGCTACGCTGGCCGCACTGGCCGAAAACAATATGCAGCCGTACTACTGCGCCACAAAGGCCGAGGCCTTAGCGCAGGTAAAGGCGCTGCTTAAGCCCGGGCAAAGCATTGGCCTTGGCGGGTCGGAGAGTTTAAAGCAAACCGGCGTGTTAGAGCTGGTTGCCCGCCCGGAGTACCGGCTGCAAAACCGTTACGCCCCCGGCCTTACCCGGGCCCAGGCGCTGGATGTTATGCGCCAAAGCTTTTTGGCCGATGTTTTTATTTGCTCGGCCAATGCCATTACGCAGCAGGGCGAGCTTTATAATGTAGACGGCAACGGCAACCGCGTTTCGGCCATGATTTTTGGCCCCAAAAGCGTTATTGTGGTTGCCGGGGTTAACAAAATTGTGCCGGATCTTTCGGCCGCGGTGCAGCGGGTAAAGGCGGTTGCCGCCCCGCAAAACGCCAAGCGACTGGGCTGCCAAACCCCCTGCGCCAAAACGGGGCAGTGCCTTGCGCTGCAGCAGGGCAAAACCGGGTTGTGCAGCGGCTGCAGCGCCCCGCAGCGCATTTGCAGCAGCTACACCGTGTTGGGCTGGCAGCAGCAAAAGGGCCGCATTAAGGTTATTCTGTGCGGCGAGGAGCTGGGCTATTAATTTTGGTTTAATTTTTGGTTTGGGGCGGCGGGCAAACACTGCATAAAGCTAGGTTTTGTTTTACCGCAGCGCACGCAGCCGAACCCGCTTAAAAGGGCGAACATTGCACAAGGCTTGCCTTTTGTCGGCTTTGCCGCAGCTCTCGCGGCTAAACTCGCCCAAAAGGGCAAGCAACGGCTTTTTTGCTTGCCGTTTTTTTAAGGCGGCAGTCTTTACGGGCAAAAGCTTAAAATAAACGCAGCGCCGCCGCGGCAATATTGCCGCGGCGGCGCTTTGTTGTAATATTTCGTCAGCCGGCCGCTTTGTTGTAATATTTCGTCAGCCGGCCGCTTTGTTGCAAAAATTCGTCAGCTGGCCGTTTGTTGTAATCGTTCGTCGGCCGGTTTGGCCGGCTAAAATTTTGCTTTGGGTAAGCCGTTTTGGGCTACGCCTTTTTTGTTTGCAGCCTTTTGTGCAACCCAATTGCCGGCTAAGTTTTTTGTGCCTTTTTTGGTGCAACCCAATTGCCGGCTAAGCCTTTTTTGTTTGCCCGGTTTTGGCAAACCTTTAACCTTTGCTACTTTGGGTGCTGTTAGCCGGCCCCCAACGGTGCGCCCGGCCAAATGCTTTAGCGCCGGCTTAGGGGCGTTTTGGCGCGTGGCGCTTGCGGCTGTTTAAACCTTAAATTTTTGGTAGTAGCGGGCAATGCTGCGGTTAATAATTTCAATGGCCTCGGCGCGGCCTTTAATTTCGTCTACCGCGGTTGTTTTGCCCTCTAACTGTTTGTAAACCGAGAAAAAGTGCCGCATTTCATCAAACAAATGGCGGGGCAGCTCCTCAATGCTGTGGTAGGTGTTGTAGGTGGGGTCTTTAAACGGAATGGCAATAATTTTTTCGTCCTGCTCGCCGCTGTCTAACATGGTAAGCACCCCAATGGGGTAGCACTGCACCAGCACCAGCGGGTCAATAGGCTCGTTGCAAAGCACCAGTACGTCCAGCGGGTCGCCGTCCTCCGAAAGGGTGAGGGGAATAAAGCCGTAGTTGGCCGGGTACTGCATGGAGGTGTACAAAATGCGGTCTAAAATAATGCAGCCGGTGGCTTTATCCAGCTCGTACTTTTTTTTGCTGCCCTTTTTAATTTCAATTACCGCCAAAAAGTCCTCGGTGGAAATGCGTTCGGGTGCAACATCGTGCCAAATGTTCATAATAGGCTCCTTTTTTAAATAATGCAGCCAAAACAGGGCCTTGGCCCTTTAACGGCCAAAAACGCGGCGCTGAAAAATGGTGTGAAGGGCTGGCCGCTTTGGGTCCGGTTAGTTGGCTAAAGGTTTATTGGTTGTGGTTGGTTCCGCGGTTTATTGAAACAAATGAAAACAAAAGCCGGCAAGCTTGTGCCGGCTTTGGGGGTTAACTTTTACGCCTGCGGCTCGGCGGTGGGCTCTACGGCGTCGTCGGGCATTTTGCGGGCAATGGCAATGGGGGTCTGCTGGTCCGATTGATCTAACGGGTTATCGTGGAACATTTCGCGAACCTGCTCTACGGTAATATCGTTCGATTTACCTAAAACCTCGCAGCCAATGTCGTTGGTATCCATAATTACAACATAGCAGCCGGTGTGCTCGGCCAGCTCCCTGCAAACCTTATCCGGCTCCAGCGGGGCCATTTTGGCGTAGTGGTTGTAGGGGGGAATAACATATTCGCCCGGGCCGTCTATGGCGCGGGCTTTGGGGCCAACCACATTGTAAAACACGCCCTTAATGCCAAACGGCTTGGTAACGGCGGCGCAAAAGCAGCCCAATAAAATGCGGAACACGCCGCAATCGCGCAGCGCTAATTCCATGGTCCAGGGGCTGCCAAGCCCAATGCCATAGGGCGATTTGGTAACAAATTTAACTAAAAATTTAGCCAGCCGGGAGGGCTTAATCTCGTCAATATCCCAGGCGCGGCCCTGGCTGATGGCAACCATTTTTTCGCTTAAAAAAATGCCGTCCCCCTCGGTTAAAAAGGGCATAACATATTTGTCCATAATGTCAATTAAGTTATCGTCCTTTGTAACAACGTGGGTTTTAATGGGGTAGCGGGCAAACTTCCCGTGGGAGGTTTCAACAATTAATTTTTTACCTTGGTTTGGTACAAACGCAGACATATCCGGAGTTTGCATTTTAAAGGCTCCTTTGTTTTTTAATTGGCAGCACCGGCACTGCGCCTGGCGGGTTCGGCGGGGCAAAGCCCCTGCCGGCCCTGCGCGGCCGAGCCAACAACCCTTATTATAATCTATTTTACCTCCACTTTCAAGTATTTGGCCAAAAAAATAATGCCGCGGCAAAAAATTAAAGCCAAAATTGCGCCGGGCTTTGGCTTGCTTTAAAATTTTGCCAAAGCTTACAGGCTTTGGCCGGCGCAGCCCTTGCCCGCCCGGCTTTAAAAGTTTGCACTTGCAAACAGGGGGTAAAAATAGTATAATTATAATGTATTTGTATGCGCGGTTTGCAAATAATAAAACCAAACTGGAATAAAGGTGGTTTTATTTAAAATGCTTTCCGAATATGCAAAAAACCAAAACGGCAGCCAAAACGCCGAGAACACTGAAAATAACGAAAAGGCGGAAAAAACCGAAGGTAACGAAAAAACCGAAAGCAAAACCGATCAAATTAAAGAGTTTGGCTCGGTTACGCAGTCGGACGGGCGGTTTACCCTGCACTGCCTAACCATAGCGGGGGAGATTGAAGGCCACATTCAGCTGCCCTCCGGCACCAAGGCTACCCGGTACGAGCATTTAATTCCGCAATTGGTGGCGGTAGAGGAGGACCCGGGCATTGACGGCATGCTGGTTGTTTTAAACACCGTTGGCGGTGATGTTGAAGCCGGGCTGGCCTTAGCCGAGCTGATTGCCGGCATGAAAAAGCCTACTGTTTCGCTGGTTTTGGGCGGCGGCCATTCTATTGGCATTCCGCTGGCGGTTTCGGCAAGGTATTCGTTTATTGTGCCGTCGGCCACCATGACGGTGCACCCGGTTCGTACCAACGGGCTGGTGCTGGGCGTGCCACAAACCTTAAACTATTTTTCTAAAATGCAGGAGCGCATTACCGATTTTATTACCGGCCATTCGGGAGTTTCGGCAAAAAAGCTTACCGAGCTAATGATGAACACCGGCGAGCTGGCTACCGACATGGGCACCGTTTTATGCGGGCAGGAGGCGGCCGATATTGGCCTAATTAACAGCGTTGGCAGCTTAAGCGACGCATTAGCCCGCCTTTACAGTTTTATTGAAAGCGAGCAAAAAACCAAACCGGCGCCAAACAGCCCCAAGGGCGGGGCGCAAAAATAACCCCGCCGGTTACATAACCGCGGCACACGCAGCGAACGCCAATTTTAAAGCAAAAATTTAAGTGCGGGCACAGCGTTGTAAAAAGCTTTGGTAACCTGTTACACCTTGCAAAGTTAGCGAACGAAAGAGCCGTTATTTTACCCTTTTAGGCGGGTTCGGCTGCGGGTGTTATGTGTTTAAACCGCCGCGCCCGCGTGCGTTACGGCACACTGCGTTATAATACATTATTACGCTTTTTATTTAAAATAACCGTTACAACAAAACCTTACACACAACCTTTACGGGGGGAAGTTTTTTATTATGGCAACCAAAAAATCTGCACCGAAAAAGAAAAGGAGCGCCACCGCAACCGAAATTGCCGGCTCCAGAACGCAGCAGGCGCAGCAGGGGCGGCGGGAGCTTTGGGCGCTGCTGCTGTTTGCGCTGGCGGTGCTGCTTATTTTTTTAGTTTTTGTTAAGGGCAAAAGCGCCTGGACCTTTATGCACAACGCCCTGTTTGGCATTAGCGGAATATGCGCTTACATATTGCCCGTTTTTGCCTTTGCGGCCGCCGTTTTTTGCGCCATTGACCGGCCCCGCCCGAACTTTGGGGTTCGGCTGGCCGAGGGGATTGGCTTTGTGGTGCTGTTTCAGGCGGCGGTAGATGTTTTTAGAACCTCGGAGCTAACGCTGGAAACCTACGGTGAGCACCTTTTAGCGGCGTACCGCGCGGGGGTAGAAATTAAGGGCGGCGGCTTTGTTGGGGCCTTGTTTGGCAATTTGCTGTTTCGGGCCTTTGGCAAGGTTGGCGCCGCGGTTGTAGTTTGTTTGCTGCTTTTTATTTTATTAATGCTAATAACCGGTACCACGCTAATGCGGCTGCTGCAGGCGCTGGCCCGTCCGGTTAAAAAAATTGAGACCCAAGCGCAGGAAAATTACCGTGCCGCCAAAGAGCGGCAGGCTGAAAAGGCCAAGGAGGACCCCTCTAAGTGGGATATTCCGCTGGATGACGAGCCGCCGAAAAAGGCCGAAAAAGGCAAAAAAAAGGCGGCCGAGCCGCTGCCGGAGCCGGAAGCCGAGCCGCACCAAAAAGGGCTTTTTGAGGCAGAGCCCCCGGTTGAGCCGGAAACCGAGCCGCAGCCAAAGGCTTTGGAGGAGCCGCCCAAGGCGGAGGACGAAACCAAAGCCAACGCCGCGGAGGAAAAGCCGACCGAGCCCGCGGGCGAAAGCTACAGCTTTCCACCCCTTAGCCTGTTAAAGGAGAATAAGCGCCCCGCCGGCGCCACCTCGGAAAAAGAGCTGCGCGCCACGGCCGAAAATTTGGTAGATGTGCTGCGCAGCTTTGGGGTAGAAACCCGGGTGCTGGATATTAGCCGCGGCCCAACGGTTACCCGTTACGAGCTGCAGCCCTCGGCCGGGGTTAAAATTAGCAAAATAACCGGCCTGGCCGATGATATTGCCCTGAATTTGGCAACGGCCGGCGTTCGAATAGAGGCGCCTATTCCAAACAAGGCCGCCGTTGGCATTGAGGTGCCCAACAAGGCCAACGCCATGGTTGGCGTGCGGGAGATTATAGAATCCCCCGAATTTCAAAACGCCAAAAGCAAGCTAACGGTTGCCATGGGGCGGGATATTGCCGGCAAGGCGGTTGTGGCCGATATTGCCAAAATGCCCCACGGGCTAATTGCCGGCTCTACCGGTTCGGGTAAATCGGTTTGCATTAATACCATTATTATGAGCCTGCTTTACCGCGCCACGCCGGACGAGGTTAAGTTTTTAATGATTGACCCCAAGGTGGTAGAGCTTAGTATTTATAACGGGATCCCCCACCTGTTGGTTCCGGTGGTAACCGACCCGCGCAAGGCGGCCGGCGCTTTGGGCTGGGCCGTGCAGGAAATGGAGCGGCGTTACCGCCTGTTTGCCGAAAATGATGTGCGGAATTTAGAGGGGTATAACCATTTGGCGGATATGAGCGACGACATGGTTCGTATGCCGCAGGTTGTAATTATTATTGACGAGCTGGCCGATTTAATGATGACGGCCTCGAAGGATGTGGAGGACGCCATTTGCCGCATTGCCCAAAAAGCGCGCGCCGCCGGTATGCACCTGATTATTGCCACGCAGCGCCCGTCGGTAGATGTTGTAACCGGGTTAATTAAGGCCAATGTGCCCTCGCGCATTGCGTTTGCGGTTTCCTCCCAAACCGATAGCCGCACTATTTTAGATATTGGCGGTGCCGAAAAGCTGCTGGGCAAGGGCGATATGCTGTTTTGCCCGGTTGGCGCCAACAAGCCTACCCGCGTGCAGGGCTGCTTTGTAAGCGATGAGGAAGTAGAATCGGTTGTTGAATTTATTAAATCGCACGGGGACGGCGAAAGCGCCTACGACAACGCCGTGAGCGACGAAATTGAAAAGCTGGCCGCAGCCCAAAATGAGAAAGGGCAAAAAGGCGGCGACGCCGCCGACGGCGAAGCGCTGGACGCCATGATTGAGCAGGCGATTGAATGTGTGGTAGAGTCCGGCATGGCCTCTACCTCGCTGCTGCAGCGGCGGTTAAAGCTGGGCTACGCCCGTGCCGCCCGCATTGTAGACCAGTTAGAATCCTTAGGCGTGGTAGGGCCTTACGAGGGCTCTAAGCCGCGCAAGGTGTTAATGACAAAGGCGCAGCTGTTAGAGCGGCAGGCCGGCAAGGAGTAACGGTGGTTAAAACAGATTTTTTGCCCATTAGCCAAAGCGATTTAAAAAAGCGCGGCTGGGACGGCGTTGATTTTTGCTTTATTACCGGGGACGCTTATGTAGACCACCCCTCGTTCGGTACGGCAATTATCTCCCGTGTTTTAGAGTCGGCCGGGTACCGCATTGGCATTATTGCGCAGCCCGATTATCACACCCTGCGGGATGTTACCCGCCTGGGCCGCCCGCGGCTGGGGTTTTTAATTAACGCGGGGAATATTGATTCTATGGTAGCGCACTACACCGCCGCCAAACGCAAGCGCAGTGAGGACGCTTATTCCCCCGGCGGCAAGGCCGGTAACCGGCCGGACCGCGCCGTTTGTGTTTACACCGCCTTGGTGCGGCAGGCGTACGGCAATATTCCAATTATTATTGGGGGGTTAGAGGCCTCGCTGCGCCGGTTTGCCCACTACGATTATTGGGCCGACGCGGTGCTCCCCTCTATTTTAACGCAAAGCGGGGCCGACCTGCTCTCCTTTGGAATGGGCGAAAAGTCCATGCTGCAAATTGCCGAGGGCTTAAACCGCGGCCTTGCGGTAGAAAATTTAACCAACATTTTAGGCACCTGCTACAAAACCCGGAATATTGAGGGCATACGCGGCATAATGCTGCCCTCGGCCGAAAAGGTTGCAGCCAGCAAAACCGCTTACGCCAACGCTTGCCGGGTAGAGTACGACGAGCACGACGCCGTGCGCGGCAATGTGTTAATTCAGCTGCAGCAAAACGGGGAATATTTAGTGCAGAATAAACCCATGCCGCCGCTGAGCACCGAGGAGCTGGACGCCGTTTACGCCCTGCCCTACGCCCGTACCTACCACCCGTGCTACGAAAAGCAGGGCGGCGTGCCCGCTATTAAAGAGGTGCAGTTTTCTATTACCCACAATCGCGGCTGCTTTGGCGCCTGCAATTTTTGCTCTATTGCCTTTCACCAGGGGCGGCAAATTTCGGTGCGCAGCGAGCAGTCGGTGCTAAGCGAGGCACGCCTGCTTACCAAAATGCCCGGCTTTAAGGGCTATATTCACGATGTTGGCGGCCCTACGGCAAATTTTCGCCACACCTCGTGCGAAAAGCAGCTAAAGCTGGGGCTGTGCCGCGGCAAAAAGTGCCTGGCGCCAACCCCGTGCAAAAATTTAACGGTAGACCACCGTGCGTACCTAAACCTGCTGCAAAAGGTGCGGCAAATTCCCGGCATTAAACGGGTGTTTATTCGCTCCGGCATTCGGTTTGATTATTTAATAGAAGATACCGACAACGCCTTTTTTAAAGAGCTGGTGCAGTACCATGTCAGCGGCCAGCTAAAGGTGGCGCCCGAGCATTGCTCGGCTCCGGTGCTGGATAAAATGGGCAAGCCGCACATTGAGGCGTACTTAAAATTTCAAAAACGGTTTTACGAGCTTACCAAAAGCGTTGGCAAAGAGCAGTATTTGGTGCCGTATTTAATGTCCAGCCACCCGGGCAGCACGCTAAAGGACGCGGTAGAGCTGGCGGTGTTTTTAAAAAAACAGGGCATTCGGCCCGAGCAGGTGCAGGATTTTTACCCCACGCCGGGTACCCTTTCTACCTGTATGTTCTACACGGGGTTAGACCCGTACACCCTAAAACCGGTTTATGTTGCCAAAACTCCGGCCGAAAAACAGCAGCAGCGCACCCTGCTGCAGTACTATAAGCCCGAAAACCGGCCGGCTGTTGCCAAGGCGCTGCTTGCCGCCGGCCGGGCCGATTTAATTGGCCACGGGCCGCAATGCTTAATTCCCCCGCCGGCGGGCTACCGGCCAAGCGGTCCCGCCCCGGGCAAGCCTAATGGCCGCCAAGGCCCGGCAAGGGGCAAAAACCGGCCGGCTGTGCGCAATAAAAATAATCACTGGCAGGGCAAAAAGGGTCGGTAATGCCGCAAAATAAAATGCCAAAGGGCTTTGGCGGCCTTTAAGCTCTTGGCCGCTTGCCGGCGTAAGGCTTTAAAGGCGCCGCCTGCAAAGGCTTTGCTACCGGCCCGCAAGCTTAATTTGGGCAAAAGGCCGGCCCGCTTTCGGTTGGGCCCTACCTTTTTTACGCTGCGGTGCGGCCGCTTTAGGCCAAGCAGCCCGCTTAGGCGTTTTTAGCTTGCCCCTTTTAAATTTTCGGCTTTAAGGTAAGCTCTTTTAAATTGCGGGCTTTGTGCCAAAGGGGCTGCAAAAAAGTGTTGGCAAAAACGGGGCCGCCAAGCAAAAAAATGAAAGCCGCCTGTTTTGTGCAGCTGCACAAAACAGGCGGCTTTTTTTGTAAAATGCGTTATAGAATAAAACGCGGGTTGGCTTTACAGCGTTTTGCTTTAAAAGGTTAATTTTACGCAAACAAAGCTTAGGGCAAGTAGGGCAAAATGCGTTTTTCTAACAAATATTTGTTTAAAACCGCGTAGCGACAGTCGCAGTAATTAAAGGCGCCGCAATACTGCTGCAGCCAGCGGTTGCGTTCTACGCGGCTGGTAAAGCACTGCTTATAGTAGGCGGCGCAATTTTCTTTATTGGCGGCGGGCACCGCGGTGCAAAACAGGGTGTTGCCCAGCGTTTTGTGAAAATACGGGCAAATCATTAAATAATCCTCGTGTGGCATAAAGCTTACTCCTTTACAAAATAAATGTCGGCGTCTTTGCAGCGCGGGCAGGCGCTTAGCCGTTGGTACGGCGGGGTGGTAAAGCCGTGGCTCTCTAAAATAACGCAGGGGGTTAAAAATTTTAAGCTACAATTTTGGCAGCGGTACATTTTAACGGCCTCCGTTTTCTTTAAACCGGCAGCTCTTGCTGGCTGAAAGGCGGTTTAAGGCAATTTTGGCAGCGTACAAGGCGTCGTTTAGTTCGGTGATGTAGGCCTGCTGCTCGGCAATAATTTTGCAAAGGTGGTTAATATTTGTTGCTTTCATATTCTTTTCTCCTTAAAATTCTACTTTAAGTGTATATCAGCCAAAATCAATATCGTCTAAACAAACCCCGAATACGGCCGAAATTTTTGCGGCAACAGGGTAGGGTATGCGTTGCGGCAGCTTTTCGTATACCGTGTAGCAAAGGGTAGGAATGCGCAGTATATGCGCAACTTTGCGGCGTGACATTCGGCGGCTTCTCCGAATTTCCTTTAAAGTTTTCAACAGTGATCACCTCTTTTGAATGGAAAAATTTCGCAAATAATATTGTGAAGTAATTCCACAACAGTAACCAGTATATACTACAAAAAGTGGAATGTCAAGCCCTAATGTGAATTTTTTTGAAATTCGTGTTGATTTTATTCAACATATCGGGTATAATTTAATTGTTGAAAACCTGAAAGGGGGAAATTTGAATATGTCCATAGGGCAAAATATTAAAAGAATTCGCGAAAACGCGGGCATGACGCAGCAGCAGTTGGCCGTGGTGGCGGGCGTGACCGACAAGGCCGTTTCAATGTGGGAGTTGGGCACGCGCGCGCCGCGCATGGGGGCGTTGCAAAAAATTTCAGATTACTTTCATGTTGCCAAAAGCGAGCTGATTGACGAAGTTCCCAAAGCGGCCCAGGGCGGTTTTGTGCAAATTCCGGTTTTTGAAAGTGTTGGGAAAGCCGGCGATCTTTTTGACACCGGGGCGCCCATTGCGTACGAGTGGGTGCCGGGCAGTGCGCTGAGCAGCAAAGACCGCTGTTTTTTTATGGTCATGCACGGGCAGGAAATGGCGCCGCTGATTAGCGAGGGCGACCTGGTTTTAATTTGCGTGGGGGCGCCGGTTACCCCCGGCGATTACGCCGCCGTTTGCTACATAGAGACCGGGCGCGTTTGCATAAACAAGGTGGTTCACAGCCAACACGAAAACCGCATTGTGCTAATTTGCGAAAACCCTTATTACCCAAAACAGGTTTTTACAGGGGAGGAAACCAAAAAAATTAGTGTAATTGGCGCGGTGCGGCGGGTAGTGCGCAATTTTTAGCGCCGGCTGTACAGGGGCGTACAGATCCTGCAGACTGCACGGGTCGCACAGAGTGTAGGGGTTCTATGAAGTGCGCGGCCATATAGGGCTGCACACTTCATATCGGAGTGTTTGAGCCGTACAAAGCCGCACGGGGTGTAAGGGCTGCTAAGTTATGCGGGCGTACTGTTTATATAGGGCGCACTGTTTATATAGGGCGCACCGTTAATATACAAGGCAAAGGCCGCACCGGCATCTAAGTAATACAGGCCGTATGGCGTATGGGCAGTAAGATTACAGGACCATACCGGCTGTACGGCTTTTTGCAGTGCGGCAATTAAGGCTTACCGACCCCGGCGGCCGAGTTCCGTTTTGGCGTTCTCAGCGCCGGCCGTATTGGCCGCACGGGTTTTACGGGTCACATCGGCCGTACCGGCTTTACGAGTTCTACCGGCCAACGGAGCAATAACGGCAGTACGGGCTGTATAAGGTCACCACCCGCCTGAGTCGCGCCGGGCGCCCAGGCTGCCTGAACTTACGGGGCGCACGCCGGCAGCTTTTAGGGCCCAAACGCCTGAAACAAGCCGCGGCGTTGCCCGGGGCAAAGCTTTTTACGCCGTATTCACACTTTTTTAACGAAATTTGTGTAAAAATGGCTTGATAATTCGCCTTTAGCACTGTATAATATATCTTAGGCAAAAATTGATTTAAGAGTTAGAATGTTAAATTTCTAACAATCAGAATGGAGCGATAAATTATGACGAATAACAAAACGGTTCTTGCCTGGGTTGAGGAAATGAAAGCGCTGGTTACCCCCGATAGGGTAGAGTGGATCACCGGCGATGAAGCCCAATTAGACGCTTTACGCAAAATTAGCGTTGAAACCGGCGAGATGATAAAGCTAAACGAGGACCTTTTGCCCGGCTGCTACCTGCACCGCACCAAGGTAAACGACGTTGCCCGTGTGGAGGGCCGCACCTTTATTTGTGCCCGCACCGAGGAAAACGCCGGCCCCACCAACAACTGGATGGAGCCGCAAAAGGCTTACAAAATGCTTTACGATATTGCCCGCGGCAGCTACAAGGGCCGCACCATGTATGTTATTCCGTTCTCCATGGGCCCAATCGGCTCCCCGCTGGCCAAGGTTGGTATTGAAATTACCGATTCTATTTATGTTGTACTAAACATGGCTATTATGACCCGTGTTGGCCAAAAGGTGCTGGATGTTTTGGGCGACAGCAACGACTGGGTACGCGGTCTGCACGCCAGCTGCGATATTGACGCCGAAAAGCGTTACATTTGCCAGTTCCCGGAGGATAACACCATTATTTCGGTAAACTCCGCCTACGGCGGCAATGTTTTGCTGGGTAAAAAGTGCTTTGCGCTGCGCATTGCCTCTTACCAAGGGTGGAAAGAGGGCTGGATGGCCGAGCACATGTTAATTTTAGGCCTGCAGAACCCGAAGGGTGAAGTAAAATATATTGCAGCCGCCTTCCCGTCGGCTTGCGGTAAAACCAACCTGGCTATGTTAATTCCGCCTAAATACCTGCGTGATAAGGGCTACAAGATCTGGACGGTTGGCGATGATATTGCCTGGATGAAGATTAAAGAGGACGGCCGCCTGTACGCCATTAACCCGGAGAACGGCTTCTTCGGCGTGGCTCCCGGCACCAACGAGCACTCGAACTTCAACGCCCTGCAATCTACCAAGAAAAATACCATTTTTACCAATGTAGCGCTGAATTTAAAAGACAATACCGTTTGGTGGGAGGGCCTGACCAAAGAGCTGCCGACCGATTGCATTGATTGGAAAGGCAACAAGTGGGATCCCGCTAAGTTTGACAAGCACGATAAAACTACCTGCGCCGCACACCCCAACTCCCGCTTTACCGCACCGGCTGAAAACTGCCCCTGCATTTCCGAGGAGTTTGATAAGGGTGAGGGCGTGCCGATCTCGGCCATTATTTTCGGTGGCCGCCGCGCAAAGTGCGCTCCGCTGGTTTACCAATCTAAAAGCTGGGAAAACGGCGTATTCGTAGGCTCTACCATGGCCTCTGAAACCACCGCTGCCGCTGCCGGCGCCGTAGGCGTTGTTCGCCGCGACCCCATGGCCATGCTGCCGTTCTGCGGTTACAACATGAGCGACTACTTCCAGCACTGGTTGGATATGGGCAAAAAGCTGGGCGATAAAGCGCCGAAGATCTTTAATGTAAACTGGTTCCGCACCGATGACGAGGGCAACTTTATTTGGCCCGGCTTTGGCGACAATATGCGCGTGCTGAACTGGATTATTGACCGCTGCGAGGGCAAGGTAGACGCCAAAGAAACCGCAATTGGCTATGTTCCCTACGCCGACGATTTAGACATGACCGATTTAGACCTTGACCGCGACACGCTGGAGAGCATTTTAAAGGTTGACCGCGAGACCTGGCTGAAAGAGGCCGACGAAATTACCGAGCACTACAAAAAGTTTGGCGACAAGCTGCCGAAAGAGCTGAAGCAGCAGCTTGAAACCTTAAAGGCCAACTTAAAATAAGCTTGGTTTTAAGCGTTATTTAGGTTTAACAAAGCAAACGCAGCCTACGGCATTGCGCCGTGGGCTGCTTTTTTTGTAAAGCCGGCGTCGTAAAAGGGCCGGCGGTGCTTTTGCTGGTTAAAATTTTTCTTGGCGCCGCCTTTGTTTGGCTAAATTTGTTGCCAAAGCCTTGTTGGCCGCGCTTCTGCCGGCTGCGGCAAACCCGCCGGCGGCTTTGGGGCGGCGCTAAGTGTTGAAGCATGGCGCACGCAGCCGAACCCGCCGACCAAAAATAACGCGCTAAAACGGCGCAAATTTTTGGCCGGCTTTTAGCTTTTTTAAGAATCTAAGAATCCTTTTTAATTTTTTCAATCACGCCTTTTTCCAGCCGGCTTACCTGCGCCTGCGAAATGCCAATCTCCTTAGAAACCTCCATTTGGGTTTTGCCGTCTAAAAAACGCAGGGTCATAATTTGCTTTTCCCGCGGGGAAAGGCTTTTTACCGTTTCCTTAAAGCTAATTTCATCCAGCCAGCAGCGGTCGTCATTCTTGTCGCCCACCTGGTCCAGTACATAAATGGCGTCGCCGCCGTCCGAAAAAACCGGCTCGTAAAGCGAAAGCGGCTCTACAATGCTTTCCAGCGCCAAAACAACCTCGCCGCGCGGCACCTTTAAGTCCTCGGCAATTTCCGAAACCGTTGGCTCCCGGTTGAGCTTGGCGGTTAGCTTTTCCTTGGTTTGCATGGCGCGGTAGGCCATATCCTTAATCGATCGGCTTACCCGAATGGCGTTGTTGTCGCGCAGGTAGCGCCGAATTTCGCCAATAATCATTGGCACCGCGTAGGTAGAAAAGCGAACCTGCTGGGTAATATCAAAATGGTCAATGGCTTTCATTAAGCCAATGCACCCAATTTGAAACAAATCGTCGGGGTTTTCGCCCCGGCCGTTAAACCGTTTAATTACGCTAAGCACCAGCCGCAAATTTCCTTGAATCAATTCGTTTCGGGCGGCCTGGTCGCCCTTTTTTACCTGCAAAAGCAGGCGCTCCTTATCCTTTTCCTTTAAAACGGGCAGGGTGGCGGTGTCTACCCCGCAAATTTCAACCTTACCGTACGGCACGGCCATAAAAGCATTTCCCCTTTCAACAAAAGTATTGCCGAATGGGGCGCCGCCATTCAAAAAACATTTTTTTCACACCGACGAAAAAGGCTTGTATTCGACAAGCAAAAAAGCAACCAAATCGGCTTTCAAAATTTTTTAATAATTTGTTCATAATGCGGAAAGTGGTTAAAAAATTAAAAAACCTGTTGACAGGGGCAGAACCATTTGTTATAATGCAGATGTAAAATTCATACAGTCGCTGATATAATTTTGGATGTACAAGCCGTTACCGCTTGCCGGGCCAAAAGTTTCTACCATGCACCCCGCCAATGCATGACTATTAGCTGCGCAGCCTTTTCCCCGCTTTTTTTCTTTTGGTTGGCCTTGGGGCTTGTTGGTGTTTTGGCTGTGTATATATCGGCAGACGGTTTTGGCGTGCTGCCGTTTTTTATTTTTCGGCAGGCGGCTCCTTTTGGTTTTATTGTAAGGCGACCTTACATAAAATATATTTTTTAGGAGGCAACTCAACATGAAAAAACTCATCGCGCTTGCTTTAGCACTGGTTTTGTGCCTGTGCAGCTTTACCGCTTGCGGCAAAGAAAACACTTCCAGCGACGCTGCTCAAACCGGCGAAACCGCAGACCTGTTACCGCGCAAGGAAATCAAATCGGATGTTACCATTCCGGACGATTTTAAAATTGGTATGATCTGCCTGCATGACGAAAACTCCACCTACGACAACAACTTTATTCAAGCTTTAAAGTCGGTACAAAAAGGCCTTGGCTTAAAAGATGAACAGGTTGTAATTGTTCCCAACATTGGGGAGGACAATAAGTGCTACGACACCGCCGTTGACCTGGCTAAAAACAAGGGCTGCAAAGTTATTTTTGCCGATTCTTTCGGTCATGAATCCTTTTTGAAAAAAGCCGCTCAGGAGTTCCCGAATGTGCAGTTCTGCCACGCTACCGGTACTTCTGCAAAGCTTGCCGGCATTAAAAACTTCCACAACGCGTTTGCCTCTATTTATGAAGGTCGTTACCTGGCCGGTATTGCCGCCGGTATGAAATTAAACGAAATGATCGAATCCGGCAAAATTACCGCCGACAAGGCCGTTATTGGTTATGTAGGCGCCTTTACCTATGCCGAGGTTGTTTCGGGCATGACCTCCTTCTTCCTGGGTGCCCGCTCGGTTTGCTCCTCTGCTACTATGAAGGTTCGTTACACCGGCTCCTGGTACGATCAAGCCAAGGAGCAGGAGGCTGCCACCGCTTTAATCAACAACGATAAATGCGTACTGATCAGCCAACACGCCGACTCTTTAGGCGCTCCTACCGCTTGCGAGCTGGCCGGCGTTCCGAACGTTTCCTACAACGGCAGCACCTTCTCGGCCGGTGAAAATTCTTTCATGGTATCCTCGGCTATTAACTGGGCTCCGTACTTCCAGTACATTATTGAGTGCGTTGCCAAGGGCGCAGCTATTGACGCCGACTGGTGCGGCGATATTGCCACCAACTCGGTAGTATTAAGCGGGCTGAACCAAAACGTTGTTGCCAAAGGCACCAAAGAAAAAATTGACGAAGCCATAAAAGCCTTTGAGGCCGGCACTCTGCACGTGTTTGATACCTCTAAATGGACCAAAGACGGCAAAGCTTTAACCGAGTACAAGGCCGATGTGGACGGCGACTTTAAGGGCGAGACCAACGTTATTCACGACGGTTACTTTGATGAGTCTAACGCCAAGCAGTTCCGCTCTGCCCCGTATTTTGACATTATTATTGACGGCGTAGAAAACCTGAACACCAACTACGGCGACTAAGCTTTTAAAACGCTCAACCACACAAGGGGAGCTGCAGGCTCCCCTTGTGTGGTTACTGCTATTTATATAGGAGGATCTTTGTGAAAGCACTGGAATTACGCAATGTCACCAAACGGTTTGGGGAAAAGGTAATTGCGAATAAAGATGTTAGCTTTTCTGTAAACGGTGGGGAAATATTAGCTGTTTTGGGCGAAAACGGCAGCGGTAAAACAACCCTAATGAACATGATCGCCGGCATTTACCACCCGGATGAGGGCGAAATTTTGGTAAACGGTGAGCCGGCCAACATCAACTCCCCGAAGGACGCCTTTTCGTATGGGATCGGCATGATTCACCAGCACTTTAAGCTGGTAGATGTTTTTACCGCAACCGAAAACATTGTTTTAGGCATTAACGACGGTAAGCCTTACCGGCTAAAGGAGGCCACCAAGCGCGTGGCCCAAATTTCGGAAAAATACGGCTTTTCGGTAGACCCTAAGAAAAAGGTTTACACCATGTCGGTTTCGGAAAAACAAACGGTAGAAATTGTTAAGGTTTTGTACCGCGGTGCCGATATTTTAATTTTAGACGAGCCAACCGCCGTTTTAACCCCGCAGGAGACCCAAAAGCTTTTTGCCGTGCTGCGCCGTATGCGGCAGGACGGTAAGACCATTATTATTATTACCCACAAGCTGCACGAGGTGCTTTCGCTTTCCGATAAGGTTGCCGTTTTGCGCAAGGGCGAATACATTGGCACAGTAAACACGGCCGAAACCACCGAGGCCGAGCTAACCGAAATGATGGTGGGCAAAAAGGTTGATTTAAACATTGCCCGCACCACCCCGCACGACCCGCAGGATCGCCTAATTGTGCGCGGGGTTGATTGCCTGAACCGCGACGGTGTGCGCCTGTTGGACGATGTTAGCTTTACGGCCCGCAGCGGCGAAATTTTAGGTATTGCCGGTATTGCCGGCAGCGGCCAGCGCGAACTGCTGGAGGCCATTGCCGGCTTGCAGCCGCTTTCGGGCGGGGAGATTTTGTACCAAGACCCCGCCACCGGCGTTACCGAGGATTTGCGCAACAAAACGCCAATGCAAATTCGCGAGCTGGGGGTTCGGCTCTCCTTTGTTCCGGAGGACCGGCTGGGCATGGGCCTGGTTGGCAATATGGATATTGTAGATAACATGATGCTGCGCAGCTACCGCAAGGGGAAGTCCCTTTTTGTTGACCGGCAGCCCCCGCGCGAGCTGGCCGACAAAATTATTGAGGACTTAGGCGTAGTAACGCCGGGCGTTTCTACCCCCGTACGCCGGCTTTCGGGCGGTAACGTGCAAAAGGTGCTGGTAGGGCGCGAAATTGCCTCGGCCCCTACGGTGCTTATGGCGGCTTACCCGGTGCGCGGGTTAGATATTAACTCCTCCTACCTTATTTACAACCTGTTAAACGAGCAAAAGGAAAACGGCGTTGCGGTTATTTTTGTTGGGGAGGACTTAGACGTTTTAATGGCGCTGTGCGACCGCATTTTGGTGCTGGGCAGCGGGCGCATTACCGGCGAGGTAGATGGCCGGAACACCACGAAAGAGGAAATTGGCTTACTTATGACCAAAACAAAAGGGGGTAACAACCGTGACGAAAGCAAAGCATAATAAAGAGCCTCTTTTTTATGTAGTAAAGCGGGACACAATGCCGCTGAGCAAATCTGTTTTAGTGCGGGCCGTTGCCATACTTTTAGCAATGGTTGTTTGCGGCGTTGTAACAAAGGTATTAACGGGCGATAACCCCATTTCAATTTTTACCACCATTTTTCACGGCGCGTTCGGCACCGGCCGAACCTTAGTAACCCTGCACGATATTGCTATTTTGCTGTGCATTTCCTTAGCTGTTACCCCCGCTTTTAGAATGCGGTTTTGGAACACGGGGGCCGAGGGCCAGGTGTTAATTGGCTGCCTTTCTACCGCGGTTTGCATGCTGGTGTTGGGCGGCAAGGTGCCAAACCCGGTGCTTATTTTAATTATGACCGTTTCGGCGGTGGTAGCGGGCTTAATTTGGGGCGTTATTCCCGCCTTTTTTAAGGCGCATTGGGGCACCAACGAAACGCTGTTTACCTTAATGATGAACTATGTTGCCATTCAGCTGGTAGAATACTTTTTAAAGGTTGCCGACAAAACCGGCTCCAACGTAGTAGGGCCGGATTTGTTAAAGCACGGCTGGTTCCCTAACCTGTTTGGTGTGCCGTACCTGCTAAACATTTTAATTGTAGCGGTGTTAACCGTTGCCATGTACATCTACTTAAAATATAGCAAGCACGGGTACGAAATTTCGGTTGTGGGTGAAAGCGAAAACACCGCCCGCTACATAGGCATTAATGTTAAAAAGGTTATTATTCGCACCATGGCGGTTTCGGGCGCGGTTTGCGGCCTGGCCGGCCTGCTGCTGGTTGGCGGCTCCTCCCACTCTATTGATTCTAACTTAGTAGGCGGCCGCGGCTTTACGGCCATTATGGTTTCGTGGCTGGCAAAATTTAACCCGTTTTTTATGATCTTAACCACCCTGCTGCTGGTGTTTTTAGAGCGTGGTGCCGATGAGGTGGCCTCCCGCCTTGGGCTAAACGGCGACTTTGCCGATATTTTAACCGGCATTATTTTGTTCTTTATTATTGGGTGCGAATTTTTTATTCATTACGAGGTGCATTTCAACCACCGCAAAAAAGCCGCATTGGCCAAGGAGGGCGAATAAAATGGAAGTTTTAATTGGTTTTATTCAACGCGCTATTTTGCAGGGCACCCCCTTGCTGTTCGGTTCCACCGGCGAAATTTTAACCGAAAAATCCGGCAACCTGAATTTGGGTATTCCCGGTATTATGTACGTTGGTGCCATTTCGGGCGTTGTGGGCGGCTTTTTTTACCAAAACTCGGGCGCTAAGGTGGTGCCGTTTTTCGCAGTGCTTATTCCGCTGCTGTGCTGCCTGGCCGGTTCGCTTTTGGCCTCGCTCATTTACTGCTTTTTAACCGTTACCCTTAAAGCTAACCAAAATGTAACCGGTTTGGCGTTAACCACCTTTGGCGTTGGGCTGGGTAACTTTTTTGGCGGCTCGCTGATTAAAATTGTTAAAAGCGATGTTCCGTACCTTTCGTTGGTTAAAATTGCAAAGGCCTTTAAAACAACTCTCCCCTTTGCCGAGGATTTAGGCCCGGTAGGCCAGCTGCTGTTTTCCTACGGCTTTTTGGTTTACTTAGCCGTGATTATTGCCGTGGCCGTTAGCCTGTTTTTAAAAAAGACGCGGGCCGGGCTGCAGCTGCGTGCCGTGGGTGAAAACCCCGCCACGGCCGATGCCGCCGGCATTAACATTACCCGCTACAAGTACTTTGCCACCTGCATTGGCGGTATGATAGCCGGGTTGGGCGGCCTGTTTTACATTATGGATTACAGTAACGGCATTTGGTCGAACAACGGGTTTGGCGACCGTGGCTGGCTGGCCATTGCCATTGTAATTTTTGCAACCTGGAAGCCTACTATGGCTATTTTGGGCTCTTACCTGTTTGGCGCGCTGTTTATTTTGTTTAACTACATTAATGTGCCAATGCAGGTGCTGCCGCTTATTCAAATGCTGCCTTATGTGGTAACAATTTTGGTGCTGGTTGCCGTTAGTATTCGCAAAAAGCGCGAAAATCAGCCGCCGGCCCATTTAGGTCTTTCCTATTTTAGGGAGGAACGGTAATTTAAATTTTTTGGCCAATTTTTCGGGCAGCAGTTTAAATTGCCTTTTTGCGGAGCGCTTTGGCGCTTGCCGGCCGCCGCAAAAGGGGCTTTAAAAATTTTAGTTTGTTTTTTCCGCAGCGCTTTACAGTGCTGCGGTTTTTTTAGGGGCAACTTTTGGAACATTTTGAGGCAACTTTTTTAAGCAGCCTTTTTGGCGGATTGGCGGCCGAGCGGCAAGCTGCAGCTTAGCTACAAGCGGGCATTAGCCTTTTTAAGGCCGGCAGGCAAAAAGCTCCCCGGTAACTGGCAAGGTGCCGGAAAGCTACCGGTAATACCATTGCCGAAAACCAACAAAAGCCCGGCAAAACCTTTTTAACCGGCGGTGTTGCGGCAAATGCCGGCCAAATTCGGCGGCTTAAAAATATAACGCCAGGGGGGAAAACTGTTTGTTTTGTTAAAATTTAAACCGCGAACCAGGGAAAAGTAGAATGTTTTGCCAATGATTGACAAAATTGCCGGGGCATGATATAATTATTAAAAATTTATTAACTTTTAGCCGGCGGGGAACCAAACGGTTTTAGGCTTGCCGGCAGGTAAAGGAGAGCGGAAAAATGAAAAAACTAATTGCGTGCCTTGTTTGTGTGCTGGTGTTGGTTAGCGCCTGCATAACCCCGGGCGCGGCCGGCGCGGTTGCCGCCTTAGCGGCCGAGGGGGAGCAGAACAGCGGGGTAGATTTTAGCATTTCGCAGGTTGCGCCTACCAGGCCGGTGGTAGAAAAAACCGCCGGCGGCTATAATGAAATAGACCAATTTTACGAGTACTATTTTACCGATTTTGAGCCGGTTTTCGTGGTTAACATAAACCGCGAGATGAAAGGAATTACCCCCGAGGAGCTTTTTACCTACGGGTACTCCTACTCCAGCACCAGCGATCAAGGGCTCGAAAATGAGTGGGGCGTTGGGGAGAACCACATTTTTAGGGTAACGGTTTATAACAGCGACAAAAGCGTTTATGGCAATTTTAATTGCGGGGTAAGTATTACTGAAAACCCCATTGAAAGCTTTACGGTTACCGCCAAAAATCAGCTGGTAGAAAAGGTTGGCGGTGATTTTAATGACGCCGGGCATTACGAATACGATTTTGAATCGTTCGAGCCGGAGTTTACTGTAACGCTGAAAAACGGCGGCACCGAAACAATTCCTTACGCGCAGCTGTATAATCGGTTTGGGTTTTATTACGACGCCCGGAGCGATCAATCAGCCAAAAACGAGTGGGGACAGGGTGACCACGAATTTACGGTAAAGCTGGGCAGCCTTACGGCAAGCTGTGCGGTTACAGTTACCGAAAACCCGATTGAAAGCTTTACCGTTGCCGTTACCAACCGGGTGACAGAAAAAACCGGTGGATATTTTAACGCGGCCGGATATTACGAATATTCTTTTTTTGCCTTTAACCCTATGTTCACCGTTAAGCTAAAAACCGGCGCCGAGGAAACCGTTCCTGCCATGTATTTGCAGGAAAAATACGGTTTTTCTTATTCTACTGTAGATTCCCAGCAGCAGGGGGAATGGGGCGTAGGCAAGCACCCCGTTACGGTTATTTTTGCAGGCTTGCGGGTTAACTGCGAGGTTGAAATTACCGAGAACCCCATTACCGATTTTACGGTTACTGCCCGCAAAAAGGTTGTGCTTAAAACGGGCGGAGATTATCATGGCTATTACGAATACCATTTTGAATCGTTCGAGCCGGAGTTTACCGTAACGCTGAAAAACGGCGAAACCGAAACGGTATCGGCCCAGGATTTTTACAATAAATTTGGCTTTAATTACAGCACCGGGAGCGACCAATCGGCCGAAAACGAATGGGGCGAGGGCGCTCACGCCTTTACCGTTAACGTTGCCGGCATTACAAAAAGCTGCACGGTAACCGTTACCAAAAACAACTTTAAAAGCATTACCGCCACTGCTACCAAGCAGCTTGTTGAGTATTCGCTAGGGTATTATAACGGCAGCTTTCATGGCTATTCGTTTACCGATTTTGAGCCGGTGTTTACCGTAACCTACGAGGATGACGAGGGTAACCTGCAAACCAAAAGCGCCTCGTACAATATGTTCTATTCCACCTTTGGGGTTTCAATTACCGAAAAAAGCAATCAGTCTGACGAGAATGTGTGGGGCGTTGGTGAGCACGAATTTACGGTTGAGGCCGGCGGGCTAAGCTGCATTTGCAAGGTAACCATTACCGAAAGCCCGATTAAAACGGTTACCGTTAACGCCACCCGACCGCTGATTGAAAACACCGGCGGCTACAACAATAACGGTTTTTACGAGTACTATTTTTACAGCTTTAAGCCGCAATTTACCGTAACCTTAAAAAACGGGCAGGTTAAAACTGTTTCGGCTGACGATTTTTACAACGAATTTGGCGTAAATGCTTTTGCCTCCAGCAATCAGACCTCTCAAAACCCGTGGAGAGCGGGAAAGCACGAATTTACCGTTTTTGTTACCGGCAAAAATTACTCTTGCCCGGTTTTGGTGGTTGAAACCCCGGTAAAAGAGCTAAAGGCCAGTTTAAAGCGGGCGGTTCCCCCCAATGAGTGGTATTCCGGTGAATATTTTTGTTTTGAGGTTACCTTTAAAAACGGTCAGACCCAAAAGTTTGAGGATTTTGGTTTTCGCTTTGGGCAGGAATACGGGCTGGATATTACCGATTTTAAAAACACAGAGCCGGGCAATTACAAAACTCGGGTTAGCTTTTTGGGCGTAACGGCCGAGCTGGCGTACACCGTGGCCGAAAGCCCCTACACCGTGCAGATTAGCGGTGAAAACGAGCTGTTTATTACCCTGAAAAACGGCGACAAAACCGAGCAGCACAAGGTTGTTGCCTACGAGGACCGCGGCGCCGGTTTTGGCTCGGGCTACGGCGTAATGAAAACCGATAAGGGAGAGGAATTTGTTTGCTACTCTGAATGGTATTGCCCGGAGGAGAACGAAGAAAACGAGGACCTTACCCGCGATTTTCAGCTAACGCTTTTTGGCCAAAAAAGCAACAAGCTAAACGGGTTTAAGTGGTTTAAGGCGCAAAACAAGCTTAGCACCCTGTACGATTTTAGCCTAACCTTTGACAGCAAAAAATCCTTTGCCTACAACGGGGCCGTTACGGCCGAGAATGTAGACGCCGTGCTAAGCGTTGCGCTGTACCCGCAGTGGTGGGATACCGAAGGCGTTTTTGAACTTGAAACCGCCAAGGCAGCAGTTGAAAAGTACTTTGCCTTAAACGGGTTTGATTTAACTACCGCCAAGTGCTACAACAAACAAACCGGCAAATTTTTGTTGCCGCCGTACGCTATGAACGACATTGGCCTGAACGAAATTACCTACGCCGCTGGTACGGGCTGGACCTTTACCCACCAAAACAGCGACGGCACGGTAGATACCCTTGTGCTGGGCGAAAACGGCCTGGTACAGAAAATGGCCTTTAACCAGCAAAGCACCGCCGGCCATAAGCACCAATTTTCGGCTGCTGAAAGCGTAGACGGGAATTTTCACAGCACCGCTTGCGCCGAGTGCGGGCGGTTTGAGCTGTCGGCACACCATTTTCACGGGGTAACGGTTCGCAAGGCGCCAACCGCAACGGCAAACGGCACCAGGGTTGGCTATTGCAGCGAATGTAACAAAGAGGTTGAAGCCCCCATTTACGCTGCCGAGTTTGAGCATTACGACCTAAGCGGCAACGGCGAGCTGGACCTGGCCGACGCGGCGCGACTGGCGCAGTATTTGGCCGGCTGGTACGGCAATGTTCCCGCCAATTGCGATTATAACGAGGACGGCGAAGTAACGCTGAAAGAGGCGGTTTTGCTAATGCGGCTTATTTTAAATTCGTAAAAGCCGCGGCATTTTAAGAATTACCCAACAATTAGTTCTGCCCCCAAAAGCTTAACGCTTTTGGGGGCAGTTTATTGCGGCAAGGCAAATTTTTAAGAATAAAGAAAAAAGCTGAACGGCAGGTTTAAAAGGGCTTAAATTTAAACGCCAAAAGGGAACGGGATTTTGAAGTTTTAGCAAGAACAAAATTTTAAAGTTTTAGCAAGGGGTGCGGGGCTTTTTTAAATCGGCCGGGCTAAGCCCATTGCGGCGGCCTTTTTTGTTCCAGCTAAGCTCGGCGCCTGTTAGGTAAAAAAAGCGCGGGTAATCTACCGTGGTGTAAACAACCGGCAATGGGCCGCCGGTTTTGGCGGCGGTGGCAAGGGCGTTTAGGGCGGTATCAATTCCGCGGCGCGGCCAGCAAAAGCGCGGCACCCGCTTTAAAAGCCAAACGCTGCCGCCCCCGCCAATGCCAACTCCGCCGGCGTAGCAAAGCCCATTTTTTTGGCACCAATTTTGAATTACGCGGTGGCAGCCGGCGGTTTGCTGCCCCTCGTAAAAGCCGCAGTTTACCAAGGTATAAACCGGGGTACCCGGCAAAAGCGCGCTGTCAAGCGGGTTTAAGGCGGCAAGCAGGTGTGCGGGCGGGGCGTCTAAATAAACCGGAAAAGCCAGCACCACCGCGCGGTATTCGGCAAGCGCTTTTAGCGTTTTTGGGTTTGGCTCGGCGTTTGGCAGCCGAAACACCGGTGGCGCCGGCTGCGGCCTTAAAAAGCGGGCAAGGTCGGTTAGCAATGCGCCGCTAACCGTGTTTTTGGGCTTAGGGCTGGCGTTTATAAAAGCAAGGGGTTTCAATAAAAATTCCTCCGTTTCGCAGGGTTTAACGCCGTTCGGGCCTGCAGGGTGCAGCGGCAGGGCTTGGTGGCTGCCCAAACGGGCAACGGCGTGTAGCCCCACCTAATAACCGCGCGTTTTGCGCTTGGTAAATTAGGGCACCGCGGGCGGCATTTGCGGCCAGCACGGTGCGGCGCAAATGCGCGGCAAAGCCTTGCGGCACAAGGGTACGCCAAAAGGCAAAAAGGCCGGCAAAAAAATACTGCACAAGGGTGTGGCAAAGTGTGCAGCAGGGCTAATTTAGCAGCGAAAAAATTTCGCCAGCATTATTGGCGAAAACAACGCTGCCAACGCGGCCGTGCAGGTTTACGGCGTTGGCGGCAATAATGGCCTTTAAGGTTTCCTGCTCGGCCCCGGTAACGCCGGGGCCGTAGGCGTAAACGCTTAAAACAATGCGGTTTTGGTAGCGGGTTTTGTGGTGCATTTCGCCCTTGTAAACAGTAAAGTAGGGCAAAACGTAAGAGATTGCCCGGTCTAACACCCCTTTTACAAAGGGGCTTAAGCTGCCGTAAACGCAGCGGCTAATCAGGGTTAACTGCTGCACGCCGGCCAGCTGTTCGCCGGTTTTTTGGTAGCCGTCCTTAACAATGCAGCGGCCGGGGGTTTTCGTCCAACAGCAAAAGCAGCCGGTGCAGGGCCGGGCCGCCGGCAGGGCGCCGTTGGGGGCAATAACGGCGGCGGTGCCTTTTAAGGCTTGGGGCAGGGCGGGTAAAGGGCAATCGGTAATAATTAATTGGTTTAACGGGCGCAAAAAAACGCCTCCCTTTTTGTAAAATGCACCGGGTAAAACGCACCTTTGTAAATGGGGCCTTGTAAAGTGTGCGGCGGTTTTGCCGCCGGGGCCGTAGGCGTAAACGCTTAAAACAATGCGGTTTTGTTTTGCCCTTTATTAGCGCCGCTTTGCGCGTATTCTTAGCAGGGGTTGGCTCTACGGGCCTTTTACGGTGCTGCTGTTAGTATTGGGGGCAAAAATGTAAATATTCGAAAACGGAAAAATAAACCAAAAAATTAGCCGCGGGCAAAAGCGTACCTGCGGCCAATAGGGCAAAAAATTAAAATGGTTTGCGGGCAAAATTAAAACCCGGCCGCTTTACCCGGTTGGTGGGGCAAAGGCGGCCGGAGGTGGAGCTGAACACCAACCGAACGGCGTTAGTGGCAGCCAAAAAAGCTGTGAAAAAGCGCTTGGCAAAGGCGGCAAAACGCTTTTGGCAGGGGCGCTATATTACCGGGAACAGAAAATGTTGGGCAAAGAGCCGGCTATAAACAAGGGCCGGCCAAAACAACAGCCGGTTTATTGCACCTTTTTGCCGGTAAAGGCCGAAAGCGCACCAACATTTTGCATAACGGCCGAAAACTCCTCGGGGCGTAGGGCCTGCGGGCCGTCGCAAAGGGCTTTGGCGGGGTCGTTGTGCACTTCTATCATTAATCCGTTGGCGCCTACGGCAACCGCCGCGTTGGAAAGGGGCGAAACTAACGAGGCAATGCCGGCGGCGTGGCTGGGGTCTACAATTACCGGCAGGTGGCTTAGCTGCTGCAACAGCGGAATGGCCGAAAGATCCAGCGTGTTGCGGGTCAGCGGCTCAAAGGTGCGAATTCCGCGCTCGCACAAAATAACCTGCTCGTTACCGCCGGCCATAATGTATTCGGCGCTCATTAGCAGCTCCTCAATCGTATTTGCCAGGCCGCGTTTTAGCAAAATGGGCTTGTTGCAGTGTCCCAGCTCTTTTAGCATTTCAAAATTTTGCATATTACGGGCGCCAACCTGAATAATGTCTACCTCGTTAAATAAATCTAAGTGCGCCAGGCTCATCAGCTCGGTTACAATGGGCAGCCCGGTGGCCTTTTTGGCGGTTAACAGCAGCTTAATGCCCTTGGCGTGCAGCCCCTGGAACGAGTAGGGCGAGGTGCGCGGCTTAAAGGCGCCGCCCCGCAAAAACCCCGCGCCGGCCTTTTTAACCGCCTGCGCTACGGCTACAATCTGCTCCTCGTTTTCTACCGAGCAGGGCCCCGCAATAACCGAGAAAAACTGCCCGCCAATTTTGTGCCCGGCAACCTCAATTACCGTGTCCTTAGGGTGGAATTTGCGGTTGGCGGCCTTGTACGGCTCCGAAACCCGTTTTACATCCCGAACCAGGGCGTTGGCGCGCAGCGAATCCTCATCAATATGCGAGGTGTCGCCCACCAGGCCAATAAGCCGGGTGTTTTCGCCGTTGCTGCGGTGGCAGGAAACCCCCTGCTGCTCTAACTGCTTTACTAAGCCGTTAATTTGCTCCTCTGCCGCGGTAGATTTTAAAATAATAACCATAATCTAAGACTCCTTTTTTAAAATTCGGCCACAAAAAAAGCAGCGCCCACGCTAAAAGCACTGGGCGCTGCTTGCTCTTAAAAGCCAACAATTAGCTTACTTTAAGCGCACGGCAAAATGCCCCTGCCGAATAATAGCAGAAGTAAAAGTAAGCGTAATAAAAGTTAAAAACAGCTTTTAACGGCTTCATGCGGTGCACTCCTTTGTAAACTTAACAAGCAAAGTATAGCACAAAGGGTACCGTTTGTCAACCCCAGGGTAAAGGCTTTGCTGCTTTTTTGGCTGCCTGTAAGAATTTGTTTTTAAGGTTGGCCGAATTTGTTTTAAAAAAAACTTGTTATTTCAGCAGTTTTCATGTATAATTATGTATTATGTACCGGCCGCGTTTTTTGCATTGGCGGGTATAAAATTAGCGTTTAAAATTTAAGCCGCGCGGGTTTGGCCCTTGGCGGCTTAACGGAGGTTACTATGAACGAGCTTTCCCTGGTTGCTATTTTTAATGTAATTAAAAAACAGTTGTGGAAAATTTGTGCGGCCGCAGCCGCTTGCGCCGTTGCCGCATTTTTGTTTTGCAGCTTTATTGCAACGCCTACCTACCGCACAAAGGTTTCGCTTTTGGGCAGCAACGGCGGCGTTGCCACGAATATTGACGGCGCCGGCACTATTTCCAACGCCAACGTTACCGCCTCGCTGGCCTTAATTAACACCTATGTTGGCATTTTAGGAACCGACGGTATTTACGAAAAAACCGCCACCGAAAGCGGGCTGAGCTATTCGGCCAAGCAGCTGCGGAGCATGATCAGCGTTTCGGCCCGGTCGGAGGATTCGTTGTTTATTGATGTAACCGTTACCTGCACCGACAAAAACAACGCCGTTAAAATTGCCAATACCTTTTTAAATTTGGCGGAGGATTACATTGTAGAGGTTATGCCAAACGCGTATGTTCGCCCGTTAGATCCGGCCAAAAGCGTAACGCAGAACTACCCCCGCACCACCTTTACCGTTGCACTGGCGGCTTTGGCGGGCGCGGCCGTGGTAATTTTAATTGCGTTAATTGTTTCTACCTTAGACCATACCATTAAAGGCGAAGAAGATTTTTCGGCCAATTACACCGTGCCGGTTTTGGGCAATATTCCAAACTTTAACCTTGCGGTAAAGGAGAACAGAAAATATGAAAAATAATACCAAGCCCTACGAGCAAAAAACCGGCGAGCAGCCTAAAAATCAAGTGCCCTTTGCCGTTATTGAAGCCTACAAGGCCATTCGCACCAACCTGATGTTTGCCATGCCGAACGCCGCCTGCAAAATGTTTGAGGTCTCCAGCCCCAGCGCGGGGGAGGGAAAATCTACCTGCGCGGTTAATTTGGCGGTTGCCTATTCGCAATTAGGGCAGCGGGTGCTGCTGCTGGACGCCGATTTACGCAAGCCCTCAATCCACCGTAAGCTGCACCTAAACAACGCAAAAGGCTTAAGCTCTATTTTAGTTGGCTTTTGCCCGGTGGAGGAGGCCATTACCCACATTAACCCTAATTTTGATGTGATTGTTTCGGGCCCGCTGCCGCCCAACCCGGCCGAGCTTTTAAGCAGCGACAGCATGGGCGATTTATTAGACCGTATGCGCGGCACCTACGACTGTGTGATTATTGACACGCCGCCGCTGAATGTTGTTTCGGACGCTTTAGCCCTTTCCCCCAAAACCGAGGGCATTGTAATGATATTGCAAAACAACCGTACCACGCACGACCAGTACCAAAAAGCGGCCGCGGGGTTAGAGTTTGCCGGAGCCAAGCTGCTGGGCGTTGTAATTAACGACAGTGACGAAAAAAGCGCCCGGTACAAGTACAGCGGCAAAAAGTACAAGTACGGTTACCGCTACTAATGTTTACCGACCTACACACCCACCTGCTGCCCGGCGTAGATGACGGGCCAAAGTACAGCGCTCAGGCGCTGGCGCTGGCGCGGGCCGCCCTGCAAAACGGAATTACCAGCCTTGCCGTTACGCCGCATTTTTACGCGTGGCGGCACAGCTTTGAGGAGCGGCTGACCACGCGCGACCGGCAATTGGCTGAGTTTTTGGCGCTGCTAAAGCAAGAACACTGCGGCTTTGAAAAAATTGCCGCCGGGTTTGAGGTTGCCTATTTTAAAAGCATTGCCACCTGCGAGGAGCTGGACCGGTTGACCATTGGCGGCTCAATGTACCTGCTGTTAGAGCTGAACGGCGGGGTGGTAAATAGTGCGCTGGTGGCGCATTTGCAGGCGCTTTGCGACCGAGGGTTTAAGGTTATTTTAGCGCATTTGGAGCGGTTTGTAAATTACCGCGGGTTTGAAAAGCTAATACCGCTTTTAAAAAGGCGGGAGCTTTTGGCGCAGGTAAACGCCGATTCTATTTTTAAGTTTTTTCCCCGCAGGTCGGTTAAGCTTTTGTTGGATGAGGGCTTGGTGCATTTGCTGGCCAGCGATATGCACAGCGTTGCCAAGCGGCCGCCGAAAATGGCCGAGGCCTTTGAATGGCTGAACAAAAATTACGGCAGCCTGCTTTGCGAGCGGCTGAATGAAAATGCGGCGGAAGTTTTAAGCGAGAGTTTAAGCGCGGAGTTTAAAGAATTTTAAAACGAGGTTGTTGCAGCTAATGGAAAAAATTAAATTCCCTAAATTTTCTATTCGCATTGCCACGATTATGGTAATAGACCTGCTACTAATGGCGTTGGCGTTTTTTGTTTGCTATTATTACACCGAACAGGTTGTTCACGCCAATGTAATAGGGGGCAAGCTGTTTTCAACCCTGCTTTGTTATGTAGCCGTTTATTTTTGCAGCATTGCGCTGTTGGGCGGCTATTTGCGAAAAACACTGTACCGGCTTTCGGCAACCGTGTTGCTGCTGTTGGCCTCTACCATTTTAACCGACGCAATTATTGTTTTAATAAACCCCGTGGCAACCCAGCAGTTTTTGTTTGGGCTGCTGCTTTGCTCGGCGCTTTCATTCACCCTGCTTACGGCCGCCCGCATTGTACATAAGCTAACCTTAGAACGGTTTATTTTAAAACCCGGTGGGCTATTTCACGCAAAGCCGGCGTTAATTATTGGGGCGGGCTTTTCGGGCAAAATGATCTACCGCGAGCTGGTAGAAACCGGCAGCGGCTACACGCCGGTTTGTTTTGTAGATGACGATGAATCTTTAAACGGGCGCTCGGTTTGCGGGCTGCCGGTTTACGGCTCCTCCATGCTGGTTCCGGAGCTGGTGAAAAAATATCGTATAGAATTGGTTGTTTTGGCTATTCCCTCTATTAAAGACGAACAGCGAACCCGAATTCTTTCTTACTGTAAGGATTTAGACTGCAAGGTGCGGGTGCTGCCCTCGCTGAACGCGTTAATAGAGAATGAGAGCTTTTTTAACCAGGCGCACGCGGTAGATGTAAAGCAGCTGCTGGGGCGGGAGGTTATTACCCTGCGCAACAGCGCCGCCGAGCAGCTAATTTCGGGCAAGACCTGTTTGATTACCGGGGGCGGCGGCTCTATTGGCTCGGAGCTTTGCCGGCAAATTATTAGCCTGAACCCCAAGCGCATTTGCATTTTAGATATTTACGAAAACAACGCCTACGAAATTCAGCAGGAGCTGCTGCGCAACGGCTACCCCAAGGAGCAGCTGGTGGTTGAAATTGCCTCGGTGCGGGATTATAACAAGCTGGACTTTTTATTTAACCTTTACCGGTTTGACATTGTTTTTCACGCCGCGGCGCACAAGCATGTACCGTTAATGGAGGATAATCCGGAGGAGGCCGTTAAAAACAACGTTGCCGGCACCTACAATGTTGCCCGTTTGGCGCAAAAGTACCGGGTTCAAAATATGCTGTTAATTTCTACCGACAAGGCGGTAAACCCCACCAATGTAATGGGCGCTACCAAACGTGTTTGCGAAATGGTGCTGCAAAGCCTTTCGCAGCTGCCGCAAAACCCCACCAAATTTGCCATGGTTCGGTTTGGCAATGTGTTGGGCTCTAACGGGTCGGTTATTCCGCTGTTTTCAAAGCAAATTGAGCAGGGCGGCCCGGTTACGGTAACCCACCCGGATATTATTCGTTATTTTATGACGATCCCCGAGGCGGTTGCGCTGGTGATCGAGGCGGCCGCCATGGCCAAGGGCGGCGAGGTTTTTGTGCTGGACATGGGCGAGCCGGTTAAAATTGTAACCCTGGCCGAAAATTTAATTAAAATGTACGGGTACGAGCCGTATGTTGATATTGACATTGATTTTTGCGGCCTGCGTCCCGGCGAAAAGCTGTTTGAAGAGCTGCTGATGAACGACGAGGGCCTGGGTCGAACCGAGAATAACAAAATTTTTATTGGCAGCGTGCAGCAGGTAGATAACGCGGTGTTTGAGCCGCAGCTGCAAGAGCTGTTAACCGTTGCGGGCGAGAATAACTCCGGCCGCGTGGTAGAGCTGCTGCACCAGGTGGTTGACACTTACCACAGCCCAAAGGTAAACGCCCACCCGCATGGTGAGCCGGTTTTAGCAAAATAGTTGTAAATTTAACTTAAAATTTCAGCTTAAAATTGTAATTTAAAAACGGTGCCCCGCAAAAAGGCGCACTCTCTTACGGAGTGCGCCTTAGTTATATTCGCCTAACGGCAGTGATATTGCTTCGCAGTGATATGATGCTTCGCATTGTTCTATTGCCTGCGGTAGTTTAACCGGCGAATAGAATATCACGAAAGCCGGCAGGCTTTCATATCGCTTTTTTGAAAGGAAAATATCACTCCGGGCAAAGCCCAGAATATCACTTTTATCTATTGATACAGCGAGCAGGGGCTTTGGCCACCAAAATCTTCTATGAATTTTTTTCGAATAGTACAAAAAAGGCAGCACAAATTAGCCGAGGTGCGATAACGAAGTATTTATGTAGTGTGGCGGTACAGCGAAAGCTGTGCCGCCATTCTGCGTTTAGGCGGATTTATTCTTTTGCCAACGCTCTTTTCTGCCATCATCTGCAATACAGTCATCTTTGCAAATGTTAATAATTCCGGCAGCTTTGTAGTAAATCTCAATCTTTTGCTTACGCTTCCCGCTGCTTTTATCGGAAGCGTGTATCACGATTTTATCAACCAAGTCATTCAGCAGTTCGGGAGTCAGTTCCTTTGGATCGGTGTATTTGCGGACATTTTTGAGAAATTGTTGCAGATCAAATTCGGTCTGTTCACCCGTATCAATCAAGGCTTGTAATTCCTCGATTGTCTGCTTGACTTTTCTTTGCTCATCCTCGTATTCTAAGGAGAGTTTGTCAAAGCGTTCCGCTGAAATCCTTCCCGATACCATATCCTCATAAATACGCTTGAAAAGGGTGTCCAAATCCTCGTCACGTCGCTTCAGCGTTACAATATCAACCTTTGCCTTATCTACCGACATTCTGTGCTGCATATTGGCTTTTTCACGCTCTTTTCTAACGAAAGACGCTTCAAACTGCTGGATATATGACAGCACATTTTTTGTGTGCTGAAAGACCATCCGATAGAGTGTGACGGCTCGGATATAGTGCCCCGTGCAAGTTCCCGTATTACTGCGATAGTTGGCACATACAAAGAAATCCTGATTATCGTTGAAAGCGTTTGCCGTACAGTAGTGTAGTTTTGCACCGCAATCCGCACAGAAAACCTTTCCTGCAAAGATACTGATTTTACCCGTTGCAGTCGGTCTGCGTTTGTGCTTTCGTATCTCTTGCACCGTTTCAAAGGTATGCTTGTCCACGATAGCAGGGTGGGTATCTTCAAACACTCTGCGATTTTCCTTATCGTTCCAAACACGCTTTTTACTGCGATAATTCTTAGAGGTGGTTTTGAAGTTTTCGGTATGCCCGATATACTCCATTCGCTCAAGAATTCGTGCCACCGTGTTCTGTGCCCACTTGAACGGGTTTTGCGGCAACAACTCACCGTTTTTCTGTGCCTTGTATGCCATAGGTGTCAGCACCTTTTCCTTCGTCAGCCGCTTTGCGATCTGTGTTGGACCGAACCCGTCAATGCAGAGTTTAAAGATATACCGTACTGTTTTTGCGGCTTCTTCATCAATCAACCACGCATTTTTGTCCTTTTCATCCTTTACATATCCGAAAGGTGGAATGGTGGTCAAATGCTTTCCGCTTTCGCCCTTCATTTTAAGGGTGGACTTGATTTTCTTTGCGGTATCTCTTGCGTAAAGTTCGTTGCAGAAATTTCGGATCGGTGTCATATCAAACTCTGTCTGCACGGCAGAGTCCACATTGTCGTTAATGGCGATAAACCGCACATCATTTTCGGGAAAAACAATGTCTGTATACATTCCGACCTGTAAATAGTTTCTGCCAAGTCTGGACATATCCTTGACAATGACCGTTCCAATTTCTCTGTTTTCAATCATCTGCTCCATTCTGCGAAAATCGGGGCGGTCAAAACTCGTTCCCGAATACCCGTCGTCTACAAAGAATTGCAGATTTTTGAAGCGGTGCTTTCTTGCATACTCGTTCAAGAGTGCCTTTTGGTTGACTATACTGTTGCTTTCGCCCTCACGCCCGTCATCTTGGGATAAACGGCAGTAAAGGGCGGTGATCTTATTCTGTTCTGATTGTCTGTTATTCAAAGTTTGCTCCTTTCCGACAATCGAATACAGTATATTGCTATAAGCATTATACCATATTTAATTGTCCAATTCAATGCTTTAATGCGGTAAAGTTTAAGTTTCTTCATAGAATTTATATCCGAGCTTTCGGATAATCGTGTTAATAAGGTATTCATCCGCTTCGGGATTAAAGTGTCCAACCACTTCATATTCCGTGTTGCCGTCTTTTTGAGTAAAATCGGCATCTGTCGGAATACGGCAAAGATCTTTCGGCTTTCTGCCTGTATCAATAACGGCAGTTCTGCTTAAAATCCTATCAATTTCGGGGCGTTGTTCCTCTAATCTCGCAAGGATGATTTCTAAATCCTTTTCTCTTTGTGTCATCGTTCCCATCCTCCTTTGTTTTTAGGTTTCGGTTTTCGTTCGGGCGCTTTCGGAGCAGATTTATCATCCACAACAAAATCCCAATTGCTCGATTTAAGTTTTATAGGCTCTGCCTTTTGCTCTACGGGCTTGTATCTCGGCTTAATGATTTTCTCAATAAACTCCATAACCTTTTTCGGTGCCATCGCCAAAGCCTCTAAAAACGGTTTGCATTTTGTTTTCAGCTCGGCAAGCTCTGCTTTAACTTCGGCAAATCTGTCCTTGTATGCCTGTATGCTGCTTTCAAGGATAGAGATTGTCCGTCTGTTTACAAGACACTCCTTCGCCAAGTTCGACAGATAGGTGTAATCTTCACCCAACATTTGCACTTTACCCGTCAGCGTTTTCTTGCCCATATTGTCTATGAGTTCCGCACTTGCCTTGACGGGTAAGATAGTGGACAGTTCCTCGTTTGCCTGCTCAATCTTTTCTTGGATCGCCGCAAGCCGTTTTTTGTCCTGCTCTGCTTGAAAACGTGCATTGTTTTTATTCTCTGCGGTGCTGCCTCGCACACCTCTGTCAAAGTCCTTAAATCCCGCCGATTGCATATGCTCGTAAAACTGATCTTGCAGGATACTGTAAGACGGTACAAGCACCGGCTTTCCTTTTTCGTTAAACTCAGGCTCGCCGTGTTCATCGAGTTTTTGCGGAGATTTCCATTTCTTTGAGTGGCTGATCTGTTGCACGACTTCCTTTACCGTACCGACCAATGCTTTATCCTTGCACCGCTTTGACCATAGCACCTTCTTTTCCACAACGGGCAACGCCATAACGTGCATATGGTAGTGGTAAACGGGATAACCGTATCTATCGGACAAAGTAAGGTTGATTTCATCGGCGTGCATAACGGCAGAGAGAATATTGTCCTTGCCATACAGTTTTTCGGCAAAGTAATAGGCTTCTTCGTAAAACGCTTTGGCAAAGTCATAGCCGCCGTGTTCTTCAAAGTATTCTGAGTTAATATCGAAGATAAGCTCGTCGTAAACTTTGGCATCCTTTTTCAGACCTCGCATTGACACCTTACCTTCATCTACCAACTTCTGAAGCATTTCGTTGTAGGTGAGTTCGCCGCAAGTTCGGTATTGGATATTCATAGGCGTTCTTTCTAAGTCCACATTCATATTGGCATAGTGTTCGTTCTTCCTTTCAATATGCCGTTCAAACTTGCCGACCGTGTCTTGTGTTCGTGTTTTTACTCTTGCAACGCTGTAATTCTGTCTTGACATTTTTATCACTTCCTTTCATTTTTGAGATAGATTTATCTGAGATAGCGTATTCTCTGTTACACACCTTTTCAAAGTGTGTAACCCACTATGACACTTTCACGGATACTCCGTGCAAAGATGTCAGTGGGCTCTCCGAGGGGGATGGGCGTTGCCCCGTTATCTGCGGATAACTCCCAGCAGTGCCGCCCTTTGAAAAGGGCACCCTGCACCCCGCCTAAACTTTACGGTTGCGCAGTCGGTTGTTTTGCCTCTTGGCAAATTCGCTTGCCGCCGCCCTTCGCTCATCGCTGTACGGCTCGGTCGACCGAAAGCAAAACCGACCTTTCGCAACCTCAAAGGAAAGACCGCCATCCTCTGTGTCATCGGTAAGCCTGCACAGATCGGGATGCTTTTTAGCATAGGCGGTCAATCTGTTTTTGAGATCGGTATTGTAGGTGTTCACCGTAATCCAACGGCTTGCTTCATCAAAGAATATCTCTGTTGTTTTCTGCGACTTTTTCAGTCCGGTTTTCATCACTTCACGTTCCTTTCAAAAAATAGCTTGATTTTTCTCGTGTTTTGTAAGTAAGGTTATTTTTGAGCAATTTTTCACAGTCCAAGACCTGTGAAAAACACGAAATTTTTAATAGGCACACCCCAAACGGTGCAGTCATCGTCAAAACCCTTTCTGTTTGGGAAAGCACCGACTTTTACAGTTCAAGAGCCAATTCGCCGTTCTACCCGAATGTCGTTCCTGCCCCTGCTTTTTCAGCGGCGTTGCCTTGCTCATATCATCGCAAAGTCGTATCCCATTCAGACGGTCATTCAGTTGTTAAGCACAAGCGGCTCTTTGCATATCCTCTCACTTGTTTGGAATAGGAGAGGGCAAATGCACACCCATTTTTGAAAACTTTCAGCGTTTCAATTTTTGCCCCTCAATGAGTAGCCAGCGAAAAGGGGTAAAATATTCGATTTTTGCGAAAATTTCTCAAAAAATTTTTAATCCCTCAATGAGTAGGCAGTGAGAAAGGCGAAAAATCCAAAGATTTTGAAAATTTCTTCTTTAATTTTTAATTGGGAACTTTTTATGCTTTTCAGCAAAGTCCTTTTTGAAAAAAGGCAAAACAAAAAAGCCGCTACACAGACATCAAGAATCGGCGGGAGCGTTGCTCTCACTTCAAAATGATGTTCTATGTAACGGCTTTGAAATTCAAAGACGGGACTGTTTTGCACCCACTCACTCGCTAACAGTACCAAAAAGCATAGAGTGATAGGTGGCGGCATTTTCTCTTAGCATACCGAAGGCGTTGGGTGGCTCTTGCCACATTCTCAATCTTACATCAATATTCAGTTGTCTGTAACGGTAAAACTGTCACATTTATATTATACAGAACGAACGTTCTATTGTCAATATTTTCTATCCCCAACACGAAGACTTTTTGGATACTGTTCAAAAAAACGGGAATAATATTTAATTTATATGTTCTATTTTGCTCAGTTGTCAAATTTGCCTATACGGATTTTGGTTCAATTTTTGCGCAAGGTCATATTAGACAACAAAAGTTGTCTAATATGACTACCTTTTTTGAGAGTAATGTGTTATAATAATAAAAACAAGGGGGTAATAAATTTGAAAAACTTAAAAAACAATATTGACCATTATATGAATTTAAAAGGGATACAAATGTATAGTCATTTGTTAGTGAATATTGCTCACGAGTTGGGGATTAAAGGACAAGAAGCATACGAATTCGCAAGCAAAGAAAAATCCAATTTTTCAAAAATGTTAAAAGGCGAACGACCGCTAAAATACGAATTTATTGTTCCTTTAGAAAAAATATTCGGTGTTTCATTGGCACGATTAATTGATGAAGATGCATATAAACTGCCGGTAGAAAAGCAAAATGTACCATTTAATAAAGGCTTTAGATATTACGCTTATTTAGATGATCCTCAGTTATACAGAAATGAATTTAATCTTTTGTTGGCAAGCGATGGAAAATCTATTATCACTCAAACAGACGAATTTGGCAAAACCTTTCTTGATTATGTAGTGGAATATCATTCGGTTAATGGTGTGAAATATCTTTATGAAGAGTATGGAATAAAATTAAAATGGTTTTATAATCAATTTGAATTTAAAAAAGACAAGGGAATAACTTGGATTAATTTCCAAAACAGCGTAGATTTTGCACGTCTCGTCGCAAGTATTAACGATACTGAATTATTCAATAGCATTTACGATTCCTATAATATGTTTTTTGCCTGCGGTTATTATGAGGTCGGTGACTGTATTTTTTGCAACAGTGATTATTTAGAACTAATTTTAGATAATGATGGTTTATTTAACTCAATATTTGAAGAAAAACCGTATGTATTTGAATTAAGTAATAGTGCCAAACGAAAAAAACAAGTTCAGTCTATTACATATCGTTCTATCAATCCGATAATCAATAATTGTTTGAAACACGCTTTAATGCATTTAGATAAATATAAGCAGAGAGCACTTACAATATTGAAATTTGGAATCAATCATAATATAAAAGTAGCGTCCAATATAGACTTTAACAATTGTTATGTTTGTAACGAACTTGGTGCTTTAAAAAATTTCAAAGACGAGGATTTTTACGAACTAACCATTTTTGTTGATGTAGAAATAAATGACAGTGAAATAAAAGCACTAATTAACCAATTGCCAAAATTCAATAAGTGGCGATAAGGAGGAACTTATATGTATTGTAAAAATTGCGGTAAAATTATAGATGATTCTGCGACATACTGTACCAACTGCGGAACGAGATTTGATAACAAGAATGACGAAACTAATGACCGTTCAAGTTTTGGGTTTGCTATCTTGGGATTTTTTATTCCAATTGTTGGTTTAATCCTCTTTCTCATATATGAAGGAAAGAAACCTAAACGAGCTAAGTCGGCAGGTAAAGGCGCTTTGATTGGCTTTATAACTAAAATCGTTTTATCTATTATTCTTGTAATTCTGTATGTAGTTTTTGCTGCTTCCCTTTTTAGTAACATATCAGATGATATTGAATCAAATATACCTGCAATTGGTGATGTATTTAGAGAAGAAACGACAGATGAAATTTTAGAAAAATATGTTGATGTTTCTTTTGGGGAATTCAAAGTAACTAATAACGGATACTTTTCTGAAACAGCACTTGATATTACAGTAAAAAACAAAGCTGAAAAACAATGCACTTATTACATAACAATTGAAGCAGTAGATGCAAACGGCGCAAGAATTGAAACAGATATGATTTACACTGATAGATTAGGCGCTGGACAAGAGATATATTTGAAAGCTTTTGAATATGTAGAACAGGAAAAATTAAATCAATTCAAAAATGCAACCTTCAGAGTTTTAGAGATAAACAAATATGATTATTAAATTTGCAATCGAGGTGCTATATGAGTAAGCATTTTTTTGATTTCGAGGACGGCGATTTTGCTCATTCTATCTCTGACAATATGGCAATCGATTCTGACGGAGATTTATTGATGAGAATGGGTGATAATATGGCAATGGATATGGATTCTGGCGAGTTACATATTATATCCGGTTGGTCTAACGATGAAGATGATGATTAAAATAGCGGCAGCAAGGAGAATTGCTCTTCCTGCTGCCGCTGTCGTTTAGGTGTAAATTATATCGTGGTTTACAATCTCTGTAGCTCTGCTGCGGATGTTATTCCTCCGACCAACCCATTCCATTTGGTTTTCTGCTTTGAGTTTTTCCGTTACTCCCTCACGTTCTGCCATCTGTTTTACGAGCCGAAAAAACATTTCCTCAGCTTGCTTGTTTACATCGGCAAGGTGTGAGTTCAGTTTGCCGCTTGTGAATAGATTGGTATAAAGCACTTTTCGATGTTGCTTGAGATACCTTAACCTACGCTGTCCCCAAATACCGATCTCAACTTCTTTTTCGGCAGGTAACAGATTAGGTAAATAGTAATCTCCAACCTTCGTATAAGTGCCACCCATTTGTTCAAATAATGATTTCATTGCAGTTTCCTCCAAATATATTTTAGATTTTCTGCAATATACCGTAACGACTGTCTTTACCACTTGTTTTCAAAACCTTCGTTACGGCACATCATCATTTAGCGCTGTCTTCTTTTTTATAAAGCCCTTTTAGGGGGCGCTTTAAGTACCCGGCCGTGGTGCTTTAATTTTTTGCCGCTGCGCCGGCCGGGCTGTTTTTCTTTTTCATTAACGCTGCGGTGCAAAGAATCATTACCAGTGGGAACACTGACGTTGCCAAAAACCCCAGCTGCATACCGGCCTGCTCGCCGGTTGCGTGAAAGGTGCGGGCAAACGCCCGGTCTAACCCCAGCCGGCCGGAAAGGGCTGTTAGGCCGGTAAGCAGCACCGGGCCAAAGCCGCAGCCAAGGTCCCCGGCCATGGCCAAAAAGCCAAACATTTGGGTAGTGCCGCCGCCATAATGCTTTGCGGCCAAGCTGTAGGTTCCAGGCCACATAACGCTAACGGCAAAGCCGCAAACCGCGCAGGCAATTAGGCTTAACAGCGCGTTGGAGGAAAAAGCAACGGTTAAATAGCAGGCAAGGCAAAGCAGGCCGCAACCAAAAATGGCGGCATCTAAGCGAATACGGTCGCCAATTAGGCCAAACAGCACCCGCCCCAGACCCATTAGCACCGCAAAGGCGCAGGGGCCAAGCAGATCGCACACCCACTTTTGAAGCCCAAAGCCTGTTTGCACAAAAAACGAGGACCATTGAACCATAGTAATTTCGGCCGCGCCGGCACAAAGAATAACAATTAAAAACAGCCAAAGTCCGCGGTCTTTTAAAATGGCGGCGCCGTGCGGGGCGGTGTGTTCGGCTGGCAGCTCTAAAATAGGGGCCTTGTAAAACAAAAAGGTGTTAACTGCCGGCAACAGGGCCCAAAGGGCGGCAATAAGTTGCCAGCGGCCGTTTTCCAGCACCAAAAGCAGCAGGGTGGTTCCGGCAACGGCCAGCACCTGCCCCCAGCTGTAAAATGAGTGCAAAAGGCTCATGCTGCCGGATTTATTGCGATTGGGCAGCGCCTCAATAATAGGACTGACTACCACCTCTATGAGTCCGCTGCCAAGCGATAAAAACAGCATAGATACCAGCACCGCCGGGTAAATTGGCAGCAGGTTTGGCAAAACGGCCAGGCACAAAAATCCTAAGGCCGAAAGCCCCTGTGCCGTTACCACGCAGCGCTTGGAGCCGAATTTTGGAACAAGATAGACCGAAAGTACATCTACAATTAATTGCAGGGTAAAATTAATAAACGAAAGGGCGCCTAACTGCTCAATTTTAACACCGTAGGGCGGGGCGTTAAAAATTACATACAGCAGCGGCAAAAAGTTGTTTACAAGAGCCTGCACAATGTAGCCGGTGTAGCTGGCTACGGTTGTTAGTTTATATTTTTTCATTTAATTTTGCGGGTGCTCCAGTAAAATTGTTTTTAGTTCCTCGGCGTTGGCGGCAAAGGCCTTGGCGCCGGCCTCTGCCAGCTCCTTTTTTTCACGAAAACCCCACAAAACGCCAACCGGGTAGGCGCCGGCATTTACCCCGGCCAAGATATCCATGGCGGTATCCCCAATAAAAGCGCACTGCTCGGGCGTTACGCCAAGTTGCTTCATCACTAAAAAAGGTCCGGTCGGGTCCGGCTTTGCGGGAATACCGGGCTGCATACCTAAAATAACCTGAAAACGGCTGCCGTAAAGCTTTTTTACAACAATTTCGGCAAAGGCCTGCGCCTTGTTGGTTACAACGGCAACCTTAATGCCACTGGCTTTCAAATCGTCAATTAATTGGCAAAGGCCGGGGTAGGCGGCGGTTTTGTCGGAGTAGTGGGTGGCGTAGCGGGCGCTAAAAACCTCTTGCACCTTTGCAACCGTTTCGGGGCTGCGGTGCTGCTCGGGCAATGCGCGCTCTACCATTTTGGTAATGCCGTCACCCGCGTAGTAACGAAAATTTTCTACCGGGCGAGTAGGGTAGCCGAATTTTGTTAAGGCGTGGTTTACGCAATCGGCCAAATCAAAAAGGGAGTTGGCTAAGGTGCCGTCTAAATCAAATAAAACTGCTTGAAACATTTTTTCACCTGCTATTATGCTATTGTGAGAGGGTATTGGTAAAATTTTGTTTTGCCCCGGTGGGGCGGGTTTAGTTGGCAAGAGTTGGCTTGAACGCCTGAAAATTAATTCTTTTTCCGGCGGGGGTCTTTTGCCGGGCCAAACGCTCTAACCCTTAAACGCGTAGCTCAGCCGCTACGGCACCGTGAAAATGGCGGGCTAAAACCGGCGCAGCAACCTCGGTAATAAATTCGGTAACCTGCTCGCTGCTGCGGCCGGTGTACAAGGCAGGGTTTAGCATTTGTGTTAGCTGCTCGCGGGAAAGGCAAAAGGTCGGGTCGGCCGCAATGCGATTAATTAGGTCGTTCGTGCCGCCGTTTAGCTTAACATTTTGGGCGGCCGCCTGTGCGTGTACCCGCAGTCGTTCGTGCAGCTCCTGCCGGTTGCCGCCGTTTTTTACGCAGTCCATCATAATATTCTCGGTTGCCATAAAGGGCAGCTTTTCCATAACGCGGCGGTGAATAACCTTTTCATACACTACCAGCCCGCCCGAAATGTTTATATAAATATTTAAAATGGCGTCCACGGCCAAAAATGCTTCGGAGACCGAAAGGCGCTTGTTGGCAGAATCGTCCAGCGTGCGCTCAAACCACTGGGTGGCGGCTGTAAAGGCCGGGTTTAAGGAGTCGGTTATAACATACCGCGCCAGGGCGCAAATGCGTTCGCTGCGCATGGGGTTGCGTTTGTAGGGCATGGCCGAGGAGCCAATTTGGCTTTTTTCAAAAGGTTCCTCTACCTCCTCAAACGATTGCAAAATTCTAAGGTCGTTGCCAAACTTGTAGGCGCTTTGCGCAAAGCCCGAAAGAACCGCCAAAAAGTAAGCGTCTACCTTGCGGGAGTAGGTTTGGCCAGAAACCGGCACACAGCCGGTAAAGCCCATCTCCTCGGCAATTTGCTGTTCTACCGCCTTTACTTTTTGGGCGTTGTTGCCAAACAGCTCCATAAAGCTGGCCTGGGTGCCCGTGGTACCTTTAGAGCCTAACAGTTTTAGCTGGCTCAATTCAAATTCCAGTCGGGTAATATCCTGAATCAGGTCGTACGCCCAAAGGGTGGCACGCTTGCCAACGGTTGTTAGCTGTGCCGGCTGCAGGTGGGTGTAGGCAAGGCAGGGCAGAGATTGGTACTTTTCGGCAAAATCGGTTAAATTTTTTAGCACCTGTGCGGCCTTTTTTAAAATAACTTTAGAGGCCTCGCGCAAAATAATCACATCGGTATTATCGCCAACATAGCAGCTGGTGGCGCCTAAGTGAATAATAGGCTCGGCTTCAGGGCACTGTTTGCCGTAGGCGTAAACATGGCTCATAACATCGTGCCGCACCTCGCGCTCGCGCTGCTCGGCGGTGGCAAAATCAATATCCTCCACATGGGCCTGCATTTCGGCCAGCTGCTCGTTGGTAATGTGTAACCCCTGCGCCTGCTCGGCGCGGGCCAAGGCAACCCAAAGGCGGCGCCAGGTGGTAAACTTAAAGCGCTCGGAAAAAATGAATTGCATTTCGCTGCTGGCGTAGCGGGTAGAAAGTGGAGAAATGTACTTTTCTTTTTCGGTCATATAAATACTCCTATTCCCAATATTTTCTGTCTAAACTTCTAAATTGAATTGCACCGAAAATGTGGCTGTTTTCTATTTGTTCGCTGCCGTCTAAGTCGGCTAAGGTGCGGGCAACCTTTAAAATGCGGTCGTACGCGCGGCCTGAAAGCCCCAGTTTGTGAAACGCGGTTTGCAGTGTTTCGGCTGCCTGGCTGCTTAAAACGCAATACTTTCGCATTAGGGCCGGCGTTAATTTGGCGTTGCAGCGAACGCCGGTGCCGGCGTACCGCCTGTTTTGCAGGGCGCGGGCACGGTCTACCCGGGCTTTAATTTCGGCCGAACTTTCCTCCCCGCCGGGGGCGTTTAGCTCCTCGTACTTTACGGGCGGAACCTCCACATGAATATCTAACCGGTCCAGCATGGGGCCCGAAATGCGGCCCAAATACTTGCTAACAGCCTTTGGCGTGCAGGTGCAGCGCTTGGTTGGGTGGCCAAAAAAACCGCAGGGGCAGGGGTTCATGGCGGCAATTAGGGTAAACGAGCAGGGGTAGGTTAGGGTGCCCGCCACGCGCGAGACGGTAACGGTGCCGTCCTCTAACGGGGCACGCAGCGCCTCCATTACATCGCGCCGAAATTCCGGCAGCTCATCCATAAACAATACGCCGTTGTGCGCTAAAGAAATTTCGCCGGGTTTTGGCACTGAGCCCCCGCCCGACATGGCCGCCATTGAAACGGTGTGGTGCGGGGAGCGAAAGGGCCGCGTTGTAATTAACGGGGCGGCTGCCGGCAGCACCCCGGCAATGGAGTGGATTTTTGTGGTTTCAATAGATTCCTGCTCGGTCATTTCGGGCAGAATGGTTGGAAAACGCTTTGCCAACATACTTTTGCCCGAGCCGGGCGGCCCAATTAACAGCACATTGTGCCCGCCGGCGGCTGCAACCTCTAAGGCTTTTTTGGCCAGCACCTGGCCCTTTACCTCGCTAAAATCTACCGTGTAGCGCTGCTTGGTAAGCTGGGCGGCGGTTGGCTGAACCGGTTGGGCGGTTTCTTCGCCGTTTAAAATTTTAACCAGCTGCTCAACGCTTTGCACGCCAAAAACATTCAGCCCGGTAACTACCGCGCCTTCGGCGGCGTTTTGTAAAGGCACAAACAAATTTTTAATGCCGTGCTCACGCGCCAAAAGAGCCATGCAAAGCACGCCGTTTACCGGCCGCAGCTCCCCGTCTAACGAAAGCTCGCCAATAAACGCGCAGTTATTGGTGCTTTGGCGCAGCTGCCCGGTTGCCGCCATAAGGGCAATAAAAATGGGAACATCGTACAGTGTGCCCTCTTTTTTACGGTCGGCCGGGGCTAAATTTACCGTAATTTTGCCCGAGGGAAAGTAGTACCCGCTGTTGCGCATGGCCGACTGCACCCGGTTTTTGGATTCCCGAACGGCCAGGTCCGGCAGGCCTACAACATCAAAGCTGAAAACGCCGTCGGAAACATCGGCCTCTACCTCTACCATGTAGGCGTCCATGCCAAAAAGGCCAATGCTGTTTTTTCTTGTAAAAATAAAAATCCCCCCATTTTGTGGCTAAAAAGGTAAAATGGTTTGTTAGGCGCCGCCCTGCGGGGCGTAAGCGCAGCGCCGCAGGAAAGAAAGGAACAAACAAAGCCGTGCGGTGTTTGCCCTTGCCGGCCTAACCTTAGCGTGCAGCCAAACCCGCCAAAAAGGGCAAGGCAACGGTTTTTGCCGGTTGCTTTTTTAAAGCCTTTTGCTTGTTGTTTTTGCAAGGCTTTTTGCCGCAGGTTTTGTAAGCGGCCGGCCTTGCGGCACCCGCTGTGACAAAACCGCCCGCAAGCTTTTAAAGCTGCAACTTTTTGGTAAAAGGCGTTGGCAAGCTTTTAGTAAGATTCGTACCGAACGGTATCTACCACCTTGCCGTTTTGCAGCACCAGGCGCGGCACCCGGTGGGAAACGGCGCAAAGCAGCTCGTAGTTAATGGTTTGCAGCAGGGCTGCCGGCTGCTCTACCGGCAAATGCTCGCCAAACAGCTCAACGGCGTCGCCGGGTTTGGCGGCCGGGCAGTGGGTAATGTCTATCATAGCCTGGTCCATGCAAATGCGGCCCAGCAGCGGGCACAAAACCCCGTGCAGCCAAACGCTGCCCTTGCCCGAAAGCCCCCGCATGTACCCGTCGGCGTAGCCGGCGGCAATGGTGGCAACCTTTATAGGCTCTTTGGTGGTAAAGGTTCGGCCGTAGCTTAGGCTTTCGCCGGGCTGCACCGTTTTAATTTGCGAAATAACCGTTTTAAACGAGAACACCGGTTTTAAGGTAACCGGCAGCTGCAGTCCGTTTGAGGGGGTGCAGCCGTACATAATAATGCCGGCGCGGTAAAGGCTGGTTTTAAAATCCTTTTGCAGCAGCGTTGCGGCCGAATTGGAGCAGTGCAGGCAAAGCTGCCGCCCCGGCAAAAGGGCCTTTAAGCTTTCGCAGGCCGCTGTAAATCGCCGGTACTGCCCGGCGGTAAAGGCGCCGGTGCAATCGCCGTCGGTGTCGGCCGCGGCAAAGTGGGTAAAGGCGCCGGTAACCTGCAGACCGGGGGTGCTTACAATTTCTTTGGCCGCTTTTGCAAGTTCCGCCGGCTGCCAATGCTCGCGGCAGTTTAGGCCCAACCGGCCCATGCCGGTATCTAACTTAATGTGGCAGCAAAGGGTTTTGCCGGCAGGCAGCTGTTCGGCAAGGCCCCTGGCGTAGCTTGGGCTAAAAACGGCTACGGTAACGCCGTTTTCGCTAAGCTCGGCCGCCGCGGCCGGGTCTACCCGGCCCAGCACCAAAACGGTGCCCGTAATGCCGTGGCGGCGCAGGTCTAACGCCTCGTACTCGTTAGAAACGGCAAAGTGCTGCACGCCCAGCCGCTGCAAAAACGGCACCACGGCCCGGCAGGTGTGCCCGTAAGCGTTGGCCTTTACTACCGCCATTATTTTTTGCACGGGTGCAAATTTTGCAATTTGGTTTAGGTTGTATTCTAAATGGTTTAGGTTAATTTCCGCCCAGGAATGTTGGTACATAAAATTGCCCCTTAATTTTTAAAAACGCCCGCCGCCGCAAAGCCGGTAAAATGCCGGCGGCAAAAACGGCAGGCGCTTTACAATTTTGTTATTTTAATTGGTGTTGAAAAAAGTTTTTTAAAAGCCACAGCGGCCTTTTACATTATACATCAGCTATAAAAGCCAGTCAAGAAATTATTAAAACTATTCATAATGTCAAATTCAAAATTTTTCATTGACATTTGGTAAAATTTTAGATAGTATTATATATAGGTGTATATAGGGGAGTTTGGCCTGTGCCGGCTCGCCGCGGGTCAAGCCCCGCAGGCCTTACCCAAACATTTAAAAACATTTAGGCTGTTTGGCACTGCTGCCGGCAGCGTTTAGGAGGAAATAAAATGGATAATACCAAAAAATCCATGGATACCATTGTAAACCTGGCCAAAAGCCGCGGGTTTGTTTACCCGGGCAGCGAAATTTACGGTGGCCTGGCCAATTCCTGGGACTACGGCCCCCTTGGCGTAGAGTTAAAAAACAACATTAAAAAAGCCTGGTGGAAAAAATTTGTGCAGGAATGCCCCTACAACGTTGGGCTGGATAGCGCTATTTTAATGAACCCCGAAACCTGGGTGGCCTCGGGCCATTTAAGCGGATTTTCGGACCCGCTGATGGACTGCAGGCAGTGCAAGACCCGCCACCGCGCCGACAAATTAATTGAGGACTATGTTGCCGAAAACGGCCTTTCGGATAATCCGGCCGGCATGAGCGACGCTGAAATGATGGACTACATTCGCGCGCACCACATTACCTGCCCGGCCTGCGGCGGCGCCGAATTTACCGATATTCGCAAGTTTAACCTAATGTTTAAAACCTTTCAGGGCGTTACGGAGGATAGCTCCTCTACCTTATATCTGCGCCCCGAAACCGCGCAGGGCATTTTTGTTAACTTTAAAAACATTCAGCGCACCACCCGTAAAAAAATCCCGTTTGGCGTGGGGCAAATTGGTAAATCCTTCCGCAACGAAATTACCCCCGGTAACTTTATTTTCCGTATTCGGGAATTTGAGCAAATGGAGCTGGAATTTTTCTGCAAACCGGGCACCGATTTGGAATGGTTCGATTTTTGGCGCGGCTACTGCCGTAAATGGCTGCTGGATCTTGGCCTGAACGAGAATAATTTGCGTTTGCGCGACCATGATAAAGACGAGCTTTGCTTTTACTCGAAAGCCACCACCGATTTTGAATTTATGTTCCCGTTTGGGTGGGGCGAGCTGTGGGGCGTTGCCGACCGTACCGATTACGACCTTTCGCAGCATGCGGAGCATTCCGGCGAGCCCATGGAGTACTTTGACCCGGAAACCAACGAAAAGTACACCCCGTATGTAATTGAGCCCTCCTTAGGGGCAGACCGCGTAACCTTAGCCTTTTTGTGCGACGCTTACGACGAGGAGACCGACGAAAAGGGCGACACCCGCGTAGTGCTGCGCCTGCACCCGGCGCTGGCCCCCTTTAAGGCCGCCGTGCTGCCGCTTTCTAAAAAATTAAGCGAGCAGGCCACCGCCATTTTTAACGACCTTAGCAAAGATTTTATGGTAGATTATGACGACGCCGGCTCTATTGGCAAGCGCTACCGCCGGGAGGATGAAATTGGCACCCCCATTTGCATTACCTACGATTTTGACTCGGTAGAGGACGGCTGCGTTACCGTGCGCGACCGCGACACCATGGAGCAAAAGCGCATTAAAATTGAAGAACTTAAAACCTACATTGCTGCAAAAATTGTTTTTTAATCCGGGCAAGGCTTAGGCAAGAGCGCAGGTGTGTAATTCACCCTTCATTCCTGCGCCATGGTTCACCTGAACGGCCCAATAAAAGCGCAGTGTTAGCCTACCCAACCGGCTTTTAAGCCGGCGGCTTGCAGCCCTAAAACCGGCTGCGGGCGGGGCGGCTGCCGCGCACTTTACAGCACAAGGGCGGGCTGACCAAAACCGTCGGCCCGCCCTTTTTGCAAATTTAGGAGGAGCTTTATGACATCAACAAGCGTTTTACTTATGCTGGCAGAGCTTTTGGGCGGCCTGGCGTTTTTTATGTTCGGCATGAATATTATGTCCGGCGGGCTGGAGACCATGGCCGGCGGCGCCCTGGAGCATACCTTAAAAAAGGTTACCAAAAGCCAGTTTTTAAGCTTTTTTTTAGGGGCCGGTATAACCATTGCCATACAGTCCTCCTCGGCCATGACGGTAATGCTGGTGGGTCTGGTAAACTCGGGCATTGTAAATTTTTGCGATTCGTTCGGGGTAATTATGGGCTCCAACGTTGGCACCACCCTTACCGCCTGGCTGCTAAGCTTAACCGGAATTGAGGGCGGCAACTTTTTTTTAACCCTGTTAAAGCCCATGACCTTTGCCCCTATTTTGGCCTTTGTTGGCATTGTGCTTCGTATGTTTGCCAAAAGCCAAAAAAAGCACAATATTGGCTACATTTTAATTGGCTTTGCCATTTTAATGACGGGCATGGATTTTATGAGCAACTCTATGCAGACCGTGCAGGAAATGCCCGGTTTTCAAAGCATGCTAACGGCCTTTGGCAACAGCCCGCTGTTGGCGCTGCTGGTTTCAATGGTCTTTACCGGAATTATACAGTCTTCGGCTGCCACCATTGGTATTGTGCAGGCGCTGGCGCTTTCGGGCAGCATTTCTTACGAAATGGCCATTCCGCTGGTGTTGGGCGCTAACATTGGCACCTGCATTACGGCGCTTATTTCGGCCTTTGGCACCAGCAAGGCGGCCAAGCGCGTGGTTGCCATGCACATTTACGTTAATGTGATTGGCTCGGTTATTTGCCTAATTTTGCTTTACATTGTGCGGGCCTTTAACCCCGGCCTTACCGGCAGCACTATTTCTATGTTAGGGGTTGCCGTGGTGCACACCTTGTTTAATACCATTAACACCATTGTGCTGGTGCCGTTTCGCAAGTGGGTTATTCGGCTTTGCGAGGTTACCGTGCCCGATAAAAAGGGCGAGACCTCGCATACCGTTTTTTTGGACGAGCGTATTTTTTTAAACGCGCCGCTGGCCTGTGACGAATGTAAGCGCCTGACCGGCGAAATGGCCGAGCTGGTGCGGGGTATGATGCTTTCGGCCATTGGTTTGTTTGAGCAGTACCACAGCAAAACGGCCGAGCAGATTAACGAGAACGAAAAACTGGTAGATAAATACGAAGACCGCTTGGGCACCTATTTGGTGCGCATTGGGGGAAGTGACGCCACCGAGCAGATCTCCCACAAAATTGCCCGTATGCTGCACAGCATTGGCGATTTTGAGCGCATTGGCGACCACGCTGTTAACCTTTGCAAGCTGGCGCAGGAGATGCACGAAAAGGGCGTTGCGTTTTCGGAAAACGCCCGAAACGAAATTAAGGTAATGACCGGTGCGCTAATTGAAATTGTAAACCTTACGGTAGACGCCTTTGTGCACGACGACGCAGCCGAGGCGGCGCATGTAGAGCCGTTGGAGCAGGTAATTGACAAATTGAACGACGAGCTGCATGCCCGCCACATTGACCGGCTGCAAAACGGCATTTGCACCATTGAGCTGGGCTTTATTCTTTCCGACATTTTAACCAACTACGAGCGCATTGCCGACCATTGCTCGAACTTAGCGGTTTACACCGTGCAGCTGAGCGGCAGCAAGTTAGATACGCACAAATATTTGCGCAAAGTAAAGTCGGAAAAAGCCGGCGCCTTTGTTGAGGATTACCGCCAATTTGAGCAAAAGTACGCACTGAGCGAGGAATAACACAGGTGGACAAGCTGTTATTAACCCCCATTGCGCACATTCAAACCGATTTTAACGAAAAATTCGGCATTCCCCGCCAAAGCCGGCTGGTAGCCGGGCTAAAGGCCAAAATTGTTTTTGCGCCCGAGTACCGGCAGCCGCAGGCGCTGCGCGGGCTGGAAGATTTTTCGCACCTTTGGTTAATTTGGGGCTTTACCAAAGCGTTTGGGCACCCGTTTTCCCCAACCGTTCGCCCGCCGCGGCTGGGCGGGAACGAAAAAATGGGGGTGTTTGCTACGCGGTCGCCCTTTCGGCCCAACCCCATTGGGCTTTCCTGCGTGGAGTTGGAGAGTATTGAGCAAACGCTAAACGGCCCGGTTTTAACGGTGCGCGGGGCCGATTTATTAAACGGCACCCCTATTTATGATATTAAACCCTACGTTCCTTACTCCGACAGTGTACCAAATGCCCTGGCCGGGTTTACGGCACAAAACAGCACCTACACCCTGCAGGTAAACCTGCCGCCGCAGTTAAAGCAGGCGGTTCCGCCCGGAAAGCTGCCGGGCCTGCTGGGGGTGCTGGCGCAGGACCCCCGCCCCCCTTACCAGCAGGACCCCGACCGGGTTTACGGGTTAAGCTTTGCAAATTTAGAGGTGCATTTTAAGGTGCAAGGAACCGAGCTAACGGTAATTGATATTACTAAGAGCGGCAGAACAAAATAATTGCTTATTTTGCCGCAATAAATTTTGCGGCAAAACGGCCGGTTTTAACCGCCATTTTACAGCGCTTTGTTTTATGCTTTAGGTTCAATCGCGGTATGCAGCGGCCAATTTTATAGCCTATAGCCTGTTTTAAAATAAAAAAATAAAATAACCCCGCCGGCAAAGGGGGCCACAAAGGCCCAAACCCTTTTGCCGGTGGGGTTATTGATTAAGCGCTTAATTATTCAGGCGCTGCCAAGCAAAATTTACAACAGCAAGAGCCAATCTACCCGGCATATAACCGGGTGCGGGCAGATTAAAATTTTTTGGCAGCAAAGCCCTGGCCGCCGTTGCGGGAGCGGCATTTTTAACGGTTAATTTTGCCGTAATTTTGCCGCGCGGTGTTAAAACACGGGCCGAGTTTTATTGAAAAAGCTTAGCTGTTTTGGTTATCTGCCGCGTAAACCACACGGGCTATTCCCGTAATTAAAGAAAAAAGAATGGCGCCGCCAAAGGCGTTTTGCAGTGCGGCGCCGGCAAAAAACCTGCCAGCCCGGCCAGCGCCATAACAATAAGCGATACTACGGTTCTAAATATATTTATTGCTTTTATTACCGGCGCTGCTCAATTTCCCGGATCATTTGCACGCGGCGTTCGTGGCGGCCGCCCTCATACTCGGTTTCTAAAAACGCGTCTACCAGCATTTCGGCAAGCCCGGGGCCAACAACGCGGGCGCCAAAGGCCAGCATATTGGTGTTGTTGTGCAGGCGGGAAAAACGGGCCGTGTAGGTTTCGGAGCAAACCACGCAGCGAATGCCCTCAACCTTGTTGGCAGCTAAGGAAATGCCAACACCGGTGCCGCAAATAACAATGCCGCGGTCTACCTCCCCGGCGGCTACCGCGCGGGCAACCTTTTCCCCGTAAATGGGATAATCTACCGAATCGGTGGTGTCGGTGCCAAAATTTACTACCTCGTGCCCTTTTTGCTGTAAATAAGCCATAATGTGTTTTTTTAAGGCGGTGGCGGCGTGGTCGTTTCCAATTGCAATTTTCATTAATAAAACCTCCAAATAATACGGTGTTATTTTTTAAGGGGCAAAGCGGGGCTGGCCCGTTTTTACCAAGCCTTTTTAAAGCGCTACTCAAAGCCCTTTAGCAGGCCGTTTTCTAACATGCTTTGCGCCGCCAACAGCACGCCGGCGTGGGCGCTGTGAAAGTTCAGCCCCCCTTGCATCCAGGCGGCGTAGGGTTCGCGCAGCGGGGCGTCGGCCGAAAGGTCTATAGAGGAGCCTAAGGTAAAAGCGCCGGCCGCCATAATTACCTGGTCGTTGTAGCCCGGCATGTCCCACGGCTCCGGCGTAACAAAAGAATCTACCGGCGCGCCGCGCTGCATACCCTGGCAAAAGGCAATAAGGGCCTTGGGGTTTTCCAGCACAATGCTTTGAATAATATCGGCCCGCGGCTCGGCTGCTGTTGGGGTAACGGTGTAGCCGCAGCTTTCAAAAAAAGCGGCCGCAAAAACGGCGGTTTTTAGGGCTTCGCCCGTTACATGGGGGGCGTTGAACCAGCCCATGAACAGCTCGCGGCTGTGGCCTAAGGTGGCCCCAATCTCCCGTCCTACGCCCGGGGCCGTCATGCGGTAGGCACACTGCTCAATAAGCTCTTTTCGGCCGGCAATGTACCCGCCGGAGGGGGCAATGCCGCCGCCCGGGTTTTTAATTAGCGAGCCCATTATTAAATCGGCCCCAACGCAGCAGGGCTCCTGCCGGTGGGTAAATTCCCCGTAGCAGTTATCTACCATAATAATAACGCCGGGGGCCGCCGCGCGAATGGTTTGGCAAAGGCGCTCAATTTCGGCAATTTGCAGGCTCGGCCGCAGGGAATACCCGCGCGAGCGCTGTATGTAGGCAACCTTGTAGGCGCCGCTTTTTAGCTCTTCGGTAATGGCTGCGTGGTTGGGCGTGCCGTCCGGCTTTAGGGTAACCTCGTTGTACTCAATGTTAAAATCGGCCAAAGAGCCGCTGGTTTTTTCGTCGCAGCCCAAAACGCCAATAAGGGTATCGTACGGGCGGCCGGTTACGCACAGCAGCCGGTCGCCGGGGCGCAGCACGCCAAACAGGGCAACGGCAATGGTGTGGGTGCCGCTGGCAAAGCTGTAACGCAGCAGGGCGTCCTCGGCGCCTAAGCTTTGGGCAACAACGCGATCCAGCGTGTCGCGGCCGCGGTCATCGTACCCGTAGCCGGTTGTTGCGGCAAAATGGCTTTCGCTAACTCCGTTTTCAATAAACGCGTTTAAAACCTTTAGCTGACAATACTCGGTTGTTTTTTCAATTTCGGCAAACGGTTTGCTGCATTGCTGCAGCACGGCGGCGTCCAGCTTTTGCAGGCGCTCGTCTATTTTAAAAAAATCCATTTATTATTAAAGTTCCTTTCTTTAGCCGTTGCTGCGGTTGGGTGCGGGCTTTGCCCGGCTGCCAACAATTTTTAAGACCGGCGGTTTTTGCTGACGGTGCTTAGCGGCCCTTTTTGGGGCTTGATGCCGCAGGGCTTTGGCCTTTTGGTTGGCGCCGCACTGCGGCGCAGCGAACAGCCGCAGCAAACAATTACGCTTTGCTGTTGCAGTATAAAACGGCGGCATTTTGGCGAAAAAATTTTGCCAAAGCAAGAGTGAGAGTTTAACGCCTGCGGTTACTGCCGCTGGGGGGTTACTACTGGCTGCAGCAGGCTGCGGAAATTTGTTTTTTACAGCCGGCCTACCGTAACGGTTCGCCCGGTTTTTACAAAGCTGCAGGCCCTGTAAAACGGCTCGGTTTGCGGGGCGCAGCAAACATAAAACCGCCGCACCCCGGGTAAAACAGCGGGCAAAGCGGCTAGCAATTGCCGCCCGCGACCCTTACCGCGCAGCTGCGGCAGCACCGCCACTCCGCTAAGCACGGCGCTGCCGCCAAACAGGTGGGAAACAACTGCGGCCGCCCCGTTTAGCGTGGCGCAAAAAGCGTAGCCGTGCCGAATTTTGTGCGAAAGATCGGCGTACCAGCCGTTGTACTCTACCTTAGCAATGCTTGAGTTGGGGCTGCTGTACAAAATTTGGTAGCAGCCTTTTAGGTTGTTTTGCTGCACGGCGGCCGGTGCTGCGGGGCGCCCGGCCGGCTGCAGGCAGTATTCAGCAAACAAAACGGGGCTTTTTAAGGCGGTTAAATTGCTCGGCCCCTGCAGCTGCAGGTGGCGCCCGCCAACTGCCTGCACAAAGGCGGTAAGCTCGGTAAAATCAGCCCCTTCGGCAAAATCAGCCCCTTTGGCAAAATCAGCCCCTTTGGCAAAATCAGCCCCTTCGGCAAAATCAGCCCCTTCGGCAAGGTCTGCTTTCTCGGCAAGGTCTGCTTTCTCGGTAAGGTCGGTCCCCTCGGCAAAATCGGTTTTCTTTGTTTTTTCAGAAAAATCGGCTGCGCTGCCGGTGCAAAGCAGCCAGGAATCCTCTTTTTTACAAAGCAGAGCGGTTGCCCGGTTTTGGGGGTCAAGCTGCTGCCAGGCAGTTAAAAAAGGGTAACCGGTGCCGTAGGCAAAAAGGTCGGCGGCAATTTTGGTGCCAACGCTGCCCGGCGGCACCGAAAGATTGTTTAAATTTTGTAAAAGCTTTATCATGCGTTTTATATGGTGCGTTTGTAATACTTTTTAAAACAATTGTAAAACGGGCAAAGCCAAAAGGTCAGCCAATTTTTGTGTTTGGAGTTTGGGAAACCCCGCTTTTGATTTTTAAAGGCTGCAAAGCTTTGGCAGCAGCGCTGCGGCAAGGGTTTGCAGAGCCTTGCAATCTTCAAAGCTGGCAACGCCGGAGGGGGAGTGAATGTACCGGCAGGGTAACGAGAGCGCCAGCGTGCGCACCCCCGCGCCGGAAAGCGAGATAGCCCCCGCGTTATTGCCGCCCGCAACGGCGTTTTTGGTTTGCACGGCAATTTTTTGTTCGGCGGCGGTGGCAAGGGCCAGCTCAAACAGCTCGCGGTCGTACAGGGTGGCGCGGTCCATAAACGAAACAACCGCGCCGCCCCCGGCAAGGCAAACGGCCTTTTCGGGTGGGGTGTTGGCAATGTCGTTCGCGGTGGTGGCCTCCAGCACCAGGGCAATATTGGGCTGTACGGTAAAGGCGGCGGTTTTGGCACCGCGGCAGCCCAGCTCCTCCTGCACGGTAAAGGTAGCGTAATAATCGTACTCGGCCGGCTGGCTTAACAGCTGCATAAGCAGCGCGCAGCCCACACGGTCGTCTAACGCTTTGGCCTTAACAAAATTGCCCTCAAGGGGGGTAAATTCGCTTTCAAAGGTACCGCAGTCCCCAGGCTGCACTAAGGTTAGTGCTTCCGCCCGGTTTGCGGCGCCAAAATCAATGGTTAGATCCTTTTGCGTAAAGGGGTTTTTGCGCTCCTCGGCCGAGGCTAAGTGAATGGGCTTTGCCCCAATAACCCCCAAGTGGCCGTTTACCAACACCCGCTTGCAAACAAGGGTCTCGGGCAAAATGCCGCCCAGCGGCTCAAACAGCGCAAAGCCGCTTTCGGTAACGGCGGTAATAATAACGCCTACTTCGTCTAAATGCGCGTCTAACATCACGCGGTTTTTGGGGCGTTTTTTACCCTTTTTAAAGGCAATAATGTTGCCGTTTAAATCTTTTTCGGCGGTGCAGTAGGGGGCAATTTTTTGCAAAATATAATCGGCCGCCGGCTGCTCGCTCCCGCTGGGGGCGTTTAGGCAGCACAGGGCTTTTATAAGTTCGTTCAGCGGTTCCATAACTTCAGCACCCCTCCTTACAAAAGTGGGCTAACAGGTTGGCAACGGCGGCAAGGTCGTTTAGGTTAATTACCTCGCACGGGGTGTGCATATTTCGCAGCGGAATAGAAACAAGGCCGGCCGCCATACCGCCGCCGGTTACCGAAAGCACATCGGCATTGGTGGAGGTGTTAGAGCCCATAACCTCTAAGGTAAAGGGAATGTTATTTTGCTTTGCCAGCCGCTTTAAAGCGGCGGTGACTTTGCCGCTTAGTACCGGGGAAACGCCCACCATGGCACCGGTGCCCAAAACGGCGGTATGCTCCGGCTCGCAGCCGGGAAAATTGCCAAAGCTAACATCTACCGAAACGGCGCAGCCCACCTTGCCCAGCAGGGCAAAGCCGCCCGTTTTAGCGCCGCGGCAGCCCAGCTCTTCGCCGTTGGTTAGCAAAACGGTAACCGGGCGGCCGCCTTTTTGCGCGGCGGCCTTTTGGGCGGCCAGCAGCACAGCGGCAACCCCGCTGCGGTTATCTAACGCTTTGGCGGTAACGCAGCTGCCGGCCAGGGCGGCGGCGGGGGCGCAGAACACGGCAAAGTCCCCCGGGCGCACTAAATTGGCGCCGGCTTTGCCAATATCAATTTTTAAATCATTAAACCCGGCAACCTTACTGCCGCTGCTTAGGTGGGGCGGCACGCTGGTAAAAACGCCGGGCACCGGCCGCTGCCCCAAAACGGTAACGGGGGTGCCGGCTAAAATGCGGCTATCTACCGAGCCAACAGGGGCAACAGTTAAAAAGCCGTTTGGGTGAACGTGGGTTACGGTAAAACCAACCTCGTCTAAATGCGCCTCCAGCAAAACCGGCTCCCCGGTGCCGGGCACGGCTGCAATAAGGCGGCCGGGGCTGCGGGTTACGGCCGCAAAGGGTGCTAAAAATTCTTCGGCTACGGCAAAGGCGTTTTCTACCGGGCCAAGGCAGGGGGCGTTACAAAGGTTAAATAATAATTGTTGCATACAAACCCCTTACCCTTTTAGCGCGTTTACCAGCTTTTTAAAAGCGGTGCCGCGGGCAGCAAAGTTTGGAAAAGCGTCAAAACTGGCGCAGGCGGGGCTAAGCAAAACCGTGTCGCCCTCTACGGCGTTTTCGGCCGCTTTGGCCACAGCCTGTTCCATGTTGCTAACGTGCACAATGGCAGGGTTAAAGCCCATGTAGTTAGGGTCGGCCTTAATGGCTTTTTCAATTTTTTCGGCGGTGGGCCCGCTCAGCAGCAGCAGCTTAACCTTTTCAATAATATAAGGCACCATAGGCTCAAAGGGAATGTGCTTATCGTACCCGCCGGCAAGCAGAACAATGTTTTTGTTAAACGATTTTAAGCCGGCAATGGTACGGGTGGGGCTGCTGGCAATAGAATCGTTGTAATATTTAACGCCGTTCAGCTCCCGAACAAATTCAATGCGGTGCTCCACGCCTTGGAACTCGTGGGCCACGGCGCGGATCTCCTCGGCTCCTACATAGCCCCAAACGGCCGAAATGGCAGCCAAGTAATTATCTACATTATGCTCGCCCATAATGGCAATTTCGCTTTTGTGCATAATAGGGGCGTTAATGCCGCGGTAGCTTACAACCAGGTTACCGTCGGGGTCTAAATAAGCGCCGTTTTTTACCCGCTTGGTCATAGAAAAATTCAACATCTGGCCGCGCACCTCCCCGGCAAAGCCGGCGGTAATGGCGTCGTCTAAATTCAGCACCGTGCGGGAAAAGGCGTTTTGGTGCAGCATAATATTTTTTTTGGCGCTAATGTATTCGTCCATATCCTTATGCACATCTAAATGGTTGGGCGCCACATTGGTAATTACGGCAATATCCGGGCTTTTGCGCATGGAGATCAGCTGGAAGGAGGAAAGCTCTACCACTACGCAGTCCTCCGGCTTAATAGATTCAATTTCGGGCAGCAGCGGGCGGCCAATGTTGCCCCCTACATGAACGGTTCGGCCGGCCTTTTCCAGCATTTTTGCAATTAAGGTGGTGGTGGTGGTTTTACCGTCCGACCCGGTTACGGCAAAAATGGTTGCGGGGCAAAGGTCAAAAAACACTTCCATTTCCGAGGTAACGGCAATGCCGTTGCGGCGGGCCTCGCAAAGCTCGGGCATGTTAAAGTTCATTCCCGGGGTGCGAAAAATAACATCCACCTCTAAATTTTTTAAATAATCCTCCCCCAAACGCAGCTCGGCGCCGGCCTGCTCTAAGCGGTCGGCCAGCTCGCCAATGGCGGCGCGCTCCCTGCGGTCGCAGGCTAAAACGCGCGCCCCGCGCTTTAAAAAGTTTAAAATAAGCGGGGTGTTGCTAATGCCAATGCCGCACATGGCAATGCGTTTATTTTCAAGCGAATCAAAAAACTGCTGACAGTCCATTTACAAAAACCTCCAAAAAACATTTAAAGCAACCGCCGTAAATGTACTTTAATACACTTTATATTATAAAGGCTTTAACCAAAAATATCAATTACAAATTGGTATTATTTTGAATTTTAAGCTTTTAGGGTAAAATTGCAAAGGCGGCAGGGGTAAGGGCGGTTTATTTTAGAGCGGCAAAGCGCTTGCCCGCCGGGCTAACGCCTTACGGGTAATTTTGCGCCCTACTGCGGGCATAAAGGGGCGCAGCCGTGCGGCGTTTACCCCTTGACGGGCTTACCCAAGCACCCAAAAGGGCAATAAAGCCCCAAAACAAAAAAGCCCCGCTAAGGCAAAGCCTTAGCGGGGAAAGAAGCGGGGGAAAGCCTATTTTGTGGAATCTACCGCGGCGGTGCGGTAAACAAATTTAACCTGACCGTCCATTTCGTTGGTAATGCCGGAGAAGGAGCGGTAGTTTTTAGAAACATCTACCACGGCCTTTAAGCGGGTAACCAGGCCGCCCAAGTCGCCGTTTACGGCGTCGCTTAGCTTTTGCACGCCCTGGGCGTTAAACTGTTTAATGCCGGTGCTTAGCTTTAACGAGCCGGATTTTAACTCGGTTACACCGTTTACCAAAGCGGGGGCGCCGTTCTTTAAGGTTAAAATGCCGTTGTAAAGCTCGGCGGTGCCGGCCTTTAGCTCGGTAGCGCCGCTGGCGGCCGAAGCAACGCCATTGGTGTAATTGTTTACGCCGGCCTGGTATTTATTAACCTTTTCCAGCTGGGCTTTTAGGCCGGTAATTTGCTTTAAGCCGGCAGCGGCTTGCTCCTTAGCGGCCTTTAGCTGGGCCTGCGCCTTGGCGCCCTGCATGGCGGCGGTAACCTGCGCGTCAATAGCGGCTTTGTTGGCAGCGGGCAGGTTGTTATAAGTGTTTTGGTCTATGCCGACGGTAGCTAAAACCTGTTTTAACACCCCGGCGCGTACCTGCGCGGTAATATTTTCCTCCGAGAAAATGGCCGAAAGCTGTTTAACCAGTTTATCCAGCTCGGTGGCGTAATTTTTAGCGGTTAGGGTTGGGGCGGTAACGCCGTAGGCGGCGTACTGCGCCAGGCTTTGCTTTAGCTGGCTGTTGGCGGTGCTGTAAACGCTGGCAACCAGCTCGGCAGTACCTGCCTGCAGGGTAGAATTGTTGGCCGTTAACTCGTTTAATCCGCTGGAGAGCTGCTCGGTACCGGATTTTAGCTTGCCGGCGCCGGCGGCAAGGGCGTCAATTCCCTGTACCAATTGGCCGGATTTTTCCAGCAGGGTAGTCAGCCCGCCGTACAAGGCGTTAGAGCCGTTTACCAGCTGGGTCATGGCGCTGTTTAATTTGTCCAGCCCGGCGGTAAGGTCGCTAACCGAATTGAACTTAGAAGTATCAATTTCATTAAAAATGCCGTTGGTGGCAATGGTAACCGTTTCGTTCAGCGTAAAGCCCTGAACATCGGCGCTAATTTCAAAGTAGCTGGGAATTTCAAACTTGTCGGAATCCAACGACAGGCTTTCCTGCAGGCCGGGAAAGGCAAAGCCTACCACGGCGGTGCGGTCGCCGTCGTTTAACAGCTTACCGTTGGTAACGGTTACATTTTTAAACACGCTGTTATCTAACAGTGCGCCGGTGAGCATTCCAAATGGAACATAAATTTTTTCTTTTTTGCCGTCAATGCTAACGGTTTCGTACTGGTTGTTCTGGTACTCATACCGTAGGGTAACATGGCCGCTTTTGCCAACCAGCTCGGTGGGCGAAACGGTTTTGCCGTCTAGCTTGTAGGTAACCTTTAGGTTTACCGGCAGGGCCTGCTCGGTGGTGCCTTTGCAGTAAATGTCGTTGCCCTTTGCGTCCCAAACGCGCATATTGTTTTGGTTTAGGGTGTAGCTTTCGTCGCCCTTAACATTTTCAACATCCTTTAAATTGCCGGCGTCGGTTAAGGTAGCGGCACCAAGGGCATTTTTAATCCAATCGCTTACAATAATTTTTTCTACCGTTCCGTCGGCTCCGGCCAGCACATAAACCGTTTCGTCCTTGTAAACGGCCTCGTCCTTGCTGCTGGAGGAGGGGTTGGCCGAAGCGGTTTCGGTTTTGGCGGTTTCGGTTGGCTTTTGGTTTAGGGCATAAGCACCCGCGCCCAGGCTGCTAACAAGCAAGGCGGCCGAAAGCGCTACGGCAATAGGTTTTTGAATAAATTTTTTCATAAACTTCAAACCTCCAAATTCTTTTGCTTTTTAAGGTGGCGCATACCAAGCGTGGTGGCGCAAATCAGGCGGTCGCACAGCATGAGCAGCGCCGGCAGAATAAAGATAACCAGCAGCATACTAATAATTGCGCCGCGCGCCATTAACATACACATAGAGCTAATAATGTCAATATCCGAATATATTGCTACGCCAAAGGTTGCTGCAAACAGCCCCATGCCGCTAACAATAATAGAGGGGATTGAGGTGGCCAGCGCAATTTGTACCGCCTGGGCTTTGGGCTTTAAGGCAATGCGCTCGGCTTTGTAACGGGTCGTCATTAAAATTGCGTAGTCTACCGTGGCGCCCAGCTGAATGGTACTAATGCAAATAGGGGCAATAAACGGCAGTGACTGCCCAAGGTAATGCGGCAGACCCAGGTTAATGAAAATGGCCAGCTCAATAACCGCAATTAAAATAAACGGTAAAGAGATGCTGCGTTCTACCAGCAGAATGATGACAAAAATGGCAACAATTGAAACGGCGTTTACAACCTGGAAGTCGTGATTGGTGGTTTCAATCATATCCTTCATGCAGGGGGCCTCGCCAATTAGCATACCGTTTTGGTCGTACTTTTTCAAAATGGTGTTCAGCTCGTTAATTTGGGCGTTTACCTTGTCGCTTGCTACTTTGTAAGAGGAGTTTACCAGCAGCAGCTCTAAGTTATCGCTTTTCAGCACCTTTGTTAAGCGCTCGGGCAAAACCTCCTCCGGCACGCGGGAGCCAATAACCGATTCCAGCCCCAGCACATACTTTACGCCGTCTACCTTTTCCATTTCGCTGCACATATTGCGCACCTGCTTGGGGTCGGTCTTGGCGTCAATTAAAATCATGTGGGTAGAGGCTATGTTAAAGTCCTCCGACAGTTTGGAGTTTGCAATAACATACTCCATATCCTCCGGCAGGCACTGTCCCATGTCGTAATAAACCTCGTCGTTGGTTTTTTGGTACCCGTAAAGGGAGGGGACGATTAACAAGGCAAAGATGATTAAAAACACCGGGAAAATTTTTACCACGCCGCGGGCTAAGCCGTTCATATCCGGCAGCAGCGGGCGGTGGCGGGTGGCGTGCAGGGGTTTATCTAATACCAAAATCATAGAGGGCAGCACGGTAACGCAGCCAATAACGCCTAAAATAACGCCCTTGGCCATTACAATGCCTAAATCGCGCCCTAAGGTAAAGGTCATAAAACACAAAGCTGCAAAGCCGGCAACCGTTGTAAGCGAGCTGCCCACTACCGAGGTCAGGGTCTTGCTAATGGCAACCTCCATGGCCTTTTTGTGGTCATCAAAATGCTCGCGCTCCTCATTGTAGCTGTGCCACAGGAAAATAGAATAGTCCATGGTAACGGCCAACTGCAAAACGGCCGAAAGCGCTTTGGTAATGTACGAAACCTCGCCAAAGAAGTAGTTGGTGCCAAGGTTCAGCAAAATCATTAAACCAATGCTGGCCAAAAACACAAACGGAACCAGCCAGCCGTCTAAGAATACCACCATGGCAACGGCGGCCAGCACAACGGCAATGGCAACGTAAATAGGCTCCTCTTTTTCGCAAAGGTCTTTTAAATCGGTAACCAGGGCCGACATTCCGCTAACAAAGCACTGTTTGCCGGCAATGGAGCGGATCTCCCGCACGGCGTCCATGGTAATATCTGCCGAGGTGGAGGTGTTAAAGAAAACGGCCAGCATGGTGGCGTTTTTGGTGTTGAATTCGTTGTAGATCTTTTCGGGCAGCAGCTCTTTCGGCACCGAAATATCTACCAGCGAATCGTACCACAAAACCGTTTCAACATGGTCCACCTTTTCAATTTTTTGCTTTAAGGCGCTTACATCCTTGTCCGGCATATCCTCTACAATAATAAAGGAAAACGCGCCCTTGCCAAAGTCATCCATCAGCTTTTGTTGGCCTACTACGGTGTCCATGGTGTCAGGCAAATAGTCCAACATATCGTAGTTAATGCGGGTCCCTATCATCCCTAAAACCGAGGGCACAGCCAAAATTAAAGCCAAAATAATAATGGGAATACGGAATTTTACAACCGCTTTAGAAAAACGCATGGCTGATTATTTCTCTCCTTCTTCGTGAATGTGCACCTCAACCACATCGGGCTGTTGGTGCCGAATAATTTTTACCGCGGTAAGCATGGTGCTAAGGTTTAAAATGCCTTCTATCAGCAAATTAAGACCCAGCAAAACGGTAAGCAGGCGGCTGCTTTCGGTTGGTCGAAGCACTAAAAGCAAGCCGGCAACAACGGCCAAAACAGCAATAGCTAAAATTAACCACCAGGTGTTAAGGCCAAAGCTTTTGGCGTCTACGGCTATTTGAATTTTAAATAGGCCGTCGGTTAAAACCGAAATGCCCAGCACAATGCACACCAGCCACAGCAGGCCGGAGGGGCGTGTAAGCAGCACAATGCCCAGCGCAATTAAAAGCAGGCCAAACGCTAAGTCGTACTGAAAGGCTAAGCGGTACAAATCGCGCGAGAAGTAGCCAACCAGCTTAAACGCGCCAAAGGCAATGCAAATAATGCCGCACAGGGTGCCAATAAAGCAAACCGAAAACGACGGGTAGCAAATAAACATGAGCCCGGCCAAACAAAGCAAAGCCGAAACCACCATGCAGCCTATTTTTGCCGTTTTCATTGGGGCGGTATGACGCATTACAATTCCTCCTTTAAAATTTAATCCTAATGTATTATATCTGCCCTGCCGAAAAATAGAAACGGGCAGATTTTGCCGCGTGCCTTATTTTTGGGCAAATTGGCCCTTTTGCACAAACTTTTTGGGACTTTGCCCGGCCGGGCACCGGCCTTTGGGTGCGGGTGTTTTACCAACCTAAAAAAGCAGGCCAACTTTTTAAAAGGCGCACCGGTGTTTGTAAGTGCGCTTGTAGCGCCGGTTTTAGCCGGCGTTACAGGTTCAACCCAAAAAGCGAAAAAACCGCGCGGTTTTAGGCCGTTTTGAGTGTTTTTTGTTTTGCTGCAAAATGGTGGGGGGAAGTTTATTTGCCGCCGTATTATAATACTGCTACACCCGGGAGCTCACGGGCGTTGACCCTTCGGAACAGACGATGAATTTTCAAAGGAGGCGCCAAAATGGAAAATAGTAAACCGCAATTACCTGCGGCGGAGGAAAAGAGCGTGCTGACCACCCCGGAAAACCAATTAGAAAAGAGCGGGCGTACAGCAGCCAAGCAATCGCAACCGCCGCAAAACGGTGACGCCGACCGTGCGGATTTTGAAAGCCTGATTCAGGGAAGGTTTAAAGAGGCCTTTGCCGAGCGGGTGCAAAAAATAATTGACGGGCGATTTAAAGAAATGAAGCAGCTGCAGCAGCAAAACGAGCAGCTGCAGCAACAACTAAAGGGGGAGCCGGCCAAACCAAAGGCCGAAGCCCCCAAAAGCCAAGGTACAGCAGCGGCTGCCCCGGCCAAACCGGGCGGGGAGCTGGCGGATCTGCTAATACAAAACGGGGTTGCCCCGCAGGTTGCCGTCGCGGCAGCGTATTTAGAACAGATTATGCAAGATTCGGCCCAAAACTGCGCCGTACCAAAACTGGCCGCGCAGCCGGCCCCCCGCGCCGAGCGGCCCACCGAAAACGGGCTGCACGCGACGGTTGGCGTGGCTGCCAAGCCCAGCGTTTCGGGGCTTAGCCCGGCACAGCGCCGGGCCTTGGCCCAAAAGGCCCTAATGGGCGAAAAAATCGGCTTTTAACAAGCGCAAAGCTTAATAAATGCTAAAACAAATAAAGCAAAATTAAAGGAGAATTTTTATGCCAGAAAATGAAAAAACCCTTTCCAGCGATATGCGAACCTATTATAAAGATTATTTGCGGGATAACGCCAACGAAAACCTGGTGCACGACCAGTTTGGCCAAAAGCACCCCATTCCGGCCGGCAATGGCAAGACCATTGAGTTTAGAAAATACTCCCCGCTGCCAAAGGCAACCAAGCCCTTGGCCGAGGGCGTAACCCCCAACGGGCAGGAGCTAAAGGTTTCTACCGTTAGTTCTACCGTTTCGCAGTACGGCGGCTGGGTTGGTATTCCGGATATGATTAAGCTGACCGAGCTGGACAACAACATGGTGCAGGCCACCGAAATTTTGGGCGACCAGGCCGGCCGCACCTTAGACACTGTGACCCGCGAGGTTTTAAACGGCGGCACCAATGTAATGTACGCCCCTATTGTAACCGAAAGCGGTACCACCCCGGTTACGGCGCGCAGCTCGCTTACTACCAACGCCAAGCTTAGCGTAGATTTAATTTTGCGCGCGGCGGCCAAGCTGAAAAATAACTTAGCCAAAACCATTGACGGCAGCTATGTTGCCATTATTCACCCCTATGTTGCGTATGACTTAATGCGCAGCAGCGAGTGGATGGAGGCCCACAAGTACGCCGCGCCGGATCACCTTTTTAACGGCGAAATTGGTAAAATCGGCAATGTGCGTTTTGTAGAAACCAACGAGGCCAAAATTTGGCGCGGTGAGGACCTGACCGCTGCCGCCCGGAACCTAACGGTTAAAACCGCTGTTTCAGCCGCAACGGCCGTTACGGTAGCGCAGGCTGTTTCGAACGAGGAGGCCGCAGCCTTAAAGGGCCGCAAGGTTTTACTGGGCGGTGCCCTTTACACAGTAGAGGGCTGCACCGCCGGGGCTGCCGGCAGCGCCGCAATTACCTTAGACCGGGCCGTAACCTGCGAGGCCAACGCGGTAATTTACCCCGGTGAAGGCGGGCAGGATGGCGTTTCGGTTTATTCTACCCTGGTGCTGGGTGCAAACGCCTACGGCGTAACCGAGTTAGAAAACGGCGGCCTGGAGCATATTATTAAGCAGCTGGGCTCGGCCGGTACCGCCGACCCGTTAAATCAGCGCGCCTCCGCCGGTTGGAAGGCAACCAAAACCGCCGAGCGTTTGGTAGAAAGCTACATGATCCGTATAGAATCCTGCTCTACCTTTGCCGACGAATATTCCAACTAATTTAACCAACAATAAGCGGCGGCGAAATTTTTTCGCCGCCACAACAGGAGCGCAGAAATGAAGCTGAAAGAACTTTTACAAATTTTACACGGGCGCGGCCTGCAAAACGACGCTTTAATTTGCAGCAGCGTGGCCGATTTAGAGGCCCGCCTTTGCCGGGAGGTTTTTGGCACCGCAGCGCCTTTGGCCGAGCAGGATTACACCCTGCCGGCCGCTGCCGAGCGCAAACTGCTGTTAGGGGCCGACGATTTAGAGTTGTACGCCGAATACGCCTTGGCTCAGGAGCATTTAAGTAGGGGTGAGGGCCCGGCCTACAACACCGCGCTGCAAGCGGCGCAGCAGCGGTTAGGCCAGGTTGCCGCCCGCTGCCGCAAGCAAAAGCGGCCGCCCAAAATAAGCCTGAATTACTGGAGCTGATTGTATGCAACAAACCAATAAAAGCGCCGACCTTTGCTGTACCGAGGTTTTGCTGAGCGAGGGAATGCAGGCGCCAAAAAACGGAAAATGTACCGTCCAAAACGCGGTGAATTTAAGCTTTTCGGGCTCCTGTACTACGCGCAGTGCCCGGCAGCCGGTGCAGGTTTTAACTGCCGAGCCGGATGAAATTATTCCCGCGGCCGGTAAGCTTTACTACCGTTACGGCAACACCCTGCGTGCTGTAACGCAGCAAAACGGCGAGTTGGCCTTTACCGGGCAGGAGATTGCCCTGCTGCCGGGCTGCAGCGGTAAAAACCGCAGCGTGATTCGCTACGGGCAGCAGCTGTACATTTTTCCCGATAACATTACGATTCACGAAAACAGCCAAACGCTGCCCTTTGCCGCGGCCAATACCGTGGCGCAAAAATTCCCCTTTACCGGCAGCACAACGCTGTTTTACAAGGTGCCAACCGAGGGCGAGACCCTTGCCTGTGCCGACGCCGATTTATTAACCCAATACGCCACGCTGCGCTTTTCGTTTAGCAATACCGAGCACACGGTGCTAAAAAGGGAGCAGGTTTATTCGGTGCAAAACGGCGTTACCACCTACCAAGGGGTGCAAATAACCCTTTCGCCGGCCGTGCCGAATTACAATAACATTCCGGCCGGGGCAACCGCTACCCTGCAAACGCCTTATTGCCACCCCATTCAAACAATATATTACGGGAACCCCAACTGCAGCTACAGCCTGTTTGAAAACACGCTAACGCTGCAGCAGCCGGTTGGCACCAAAAAGTTTGAGGATTCTTTTAAAAACTACTTTAGCCCCGGGCAGGTTGTTTGCCTAAAGGGCACCGGCAGCAACGCGCTGGGCGGGCAATACACCCTGCAAACGGTGGAGGATGACACCTTGACCTTTACCGAAAGCTTTAACACCTTGTACAGCTTTTCCGGCCAGGGGTTTTCGGTGCAAAGCTTAATGCCGCAGGCCGATTTTGCCGTAATGAACGACGAGCGCTGCATTTTGGCCGATAACGAAAATCATGCCGTTTGGCTTTCAGCACACCGCAACCCGGCGCGTTACATGCTGCAGCCCCAGCTTGCCACCGACGGCTGCAAGCTAACGGTGGCCGGTGCGGGCAATTTTACAGCGCTGTTTTTAAGCGGCGGTGAGGTTTACATTTTTACGGCCGAGGGCGCGTTTCGGCTTTACGGCAGCAACGCGCTGAACTACCAGGCGGCCGCCATTAACAGCAGTGGCGTTTCGGCTGAATTTTCCCGCTCGCTTTGCGGGCAGGAAAAGCAGTTTTTTTACTGCACCGGGCCGCAAATTGTAAAATACCGCTCCGGCAACTGCCGGGCCGTTTCGGCCGGTATTCTTGCCAATCCGCAGGCGAAAAGGGCGGTTGCCTGCGGGGGGCTTTGCTATTTTTTAGGAAAAAACCGCCTTTATATATATTCTCCAGCCGGGGGCAAGTGGTGGACAGAGGACGCCGACGGATTTAGCGAAATTTTTTCGCTAAACAACACACTCTACCTGCTTTCTAACGGTGTTGTTTACGCCGGGGGCGGCAGCCTGCCCGTAAGCTGGCAGCTGCAAACCGGCTGCATTACCGGGCAAATGCTTGGTAGCCGGGTAGTTCCGGTTGGTGCGCGCCTGCTGCTGGAAAGCGGCTCGGGCTGCAAAATTACGGCCCGGCAGCCGGGCGAAAACGGTTGCGGGGCGTACCGCACCGTTCGGGGCCGCCAATTTTTGCAGCTCCCTTTAAACAGCACCCCGGTGCAGGAGCTTGCTCTGCAGCTAAGCGGCGAGGGGCCTGCAACGCTGCTGCGATTGCAAATTCTTTACAGGAGGCTTTTGGAATGTTAACGCCGTTAGATACTTTGAATATTGATTTAACAGAATTTGAAGCTTGCGAAGAGCCGGTGCAGGAGCTGGCTGCGTTTTGCGCCCAGTTGTTAGAGGCGCTGCGCTTTATGCTGGACTAACCCTTTGCCCCGCGGCCGGGTTGATCATAGCCCCGGCCGAACACCGATTTTAAAGGGAAAATTTAAAACAGAGCCACTGCCTAAAAAGTTAGGCACCCTAAAAGCGTTTTGGCAAGAGGCGGTTAAACCGGCCTGCCAAACCTTTTAAGGCGCCTTTTAAACCCGGCGGGGCTCTGTTTTTTTTGCTAAATTTAAATGGCCGAAAGCCAAAATTTAAAAAAGGAAATAACAGTAATTTTTGCTTTAACAAGTTTAATGTACAAGCGGCATTTAATGCGAAAAGCCGTGCAGCAAGGGGCGCTACGGCATTACTACTTTTTCTAACGACTTTTTCAGCTTGTCAATAATCCGCTTTTCTAACCGCGAGATGTAGGATTGCGAAATGCCAAGACAATCGGCAATTTGCTTTTGGGTGTATTCCTGGTAGCCAAACAGGCCAAACCGCATTTCCATAATCTGGCGTTCGCGCGGGGGCAGGGTGGTTACCAGCTGCTTTAGCAGCTTGTGTTCGTCCTCGGTTTCCACCCCGCGGGAGATCTCGTCCCCTTCGGTGCCTAAAATATCCGAAAGCAGCAGTTCGTTGCCGTCCCAATCTACATTCAGCGGCTCGTCTAACGAAATTTCGGTTTTTAAATTGGCTGTTTTTCTCAGGTACATTAAAATTTCGTTCTCAATGCAGCGGGAGGCATAGGTAGCCAGCTTAATGCCCTTTTCCGGGTGAAAGGTGTTTACGGCTTTAATCAAGCCAATGGTACCAATCGAGATCATATCTTCAATGCCGGCGCCGGCCGCCTCAAATTTTTTAGCAATGTAAACCACCAGGCGCAGGTTGTGGGTAATCAGCTCCTGCCGAACTGCCTCGGTGTCAACCGGCAGCCGGGCAAACAGCCGTGCTTCCTCCTCAGCGGTCAGCGGCGCGGGTAAAACATCCGGCCCGTTTATGTAGTGCACGGCAACGCGGCGGTGCAATGCGGCACGCAGGCCGCGCAGCCATTTTTTTAAGCGCTTTTTTAGTTTCATTGCAATTCTCCTTAAATTCGGGCGGCAAAAATGCCCGCCGTACCTTAAAAATTAAAATTTGGTTTAAAAATGGGGCTTTAAATTGGCCCTTTGGGGCGGTGCCCGGCGGCTGTTTTGGCTGCCCCAGACTAATTATGCAAAAAGGCCATTCGTGGTTGCGGCTTTAGGGTTTGTTATTGCGGCTTTTAGGTTAAATTTTTGGGTTAAGACTTTTGGGGTTGTTTTAAGGTCTCTCGGTTTTTTGACCGGCCGCCACTTTTAACCTTACCGGCTCCCAGGGTAGGTCCGGCCCAATTACCGCGGTGTATTCGCCGCCTAAATTTTTTAAGCTTACCGCCGCGGTGGCGCCCGGCAGGGTGTAGCGCTGCCCCGCCAATTCAGTCTCAACCCGCTCGGGCTTAAAGCCAACCAGCATTCCACTGCCCCCAACGGTAGAAAACGGCACCAGCCGAAAGCCCGGCAGTTCGGCCGCTTTGGTAAAATCGTTGGCGCTTGGCACAAAACCTAAAAGGCGGCCTGCAGTAGAGCCCGAAAGGATTAACACCGGGGCATTGTCGGTGCAGTCGGTTAAGCTGTTGCCGGTATCTACCACCGCGTTGGCCAAAACCGTTTTGCCCTTTACGGTAATCCAAAGCCGGCAGGAGCTAACTTGCGGCAGCCGCCTTTGAGCCGCCCGCCGCAGCAGCGTTAAAACCGCGTAGGTAACAAGGGTAACCGTAATTAGTAGCAGGGGCGAAACATTAAAGTAAACCACGCCGTTGTTTACCGCCATGCCGCCGGGTTTTAGCAGGTACCAAACGGCCAGCATAAACCCGGCGTACAAAAGGCTGGCCGCAAAAAACACGGCAACCCGCCGCAAAAACGCCTTTATCCCCGCAAAGGGAAAAGCCAAAGTTACCACAACGGCGCCGGTTACCAGCTTTACGGCGGATTGGGTAAAAAGGTCGCCCATTGGCAGTAAAATGTAAAGGGAGAACAGCGCCCCAACAAAGGAGGCCAGCAAAATGCGCCAGGCGCGGGGTTTTTCCCGGCACAAAACAGCCGAGAGCCGCAAAATAAAAAAATTAACAAACATATTTACAAAAATTAAAACATCAATGTACACGCACAACCAATGTTCCCCCCTTTGGCGGCTGCTGGTGCTGCCCTTTGTAAAATAATTGTACCAAACGGGGGGTTCAAAGTTTGTCAAAATTTAGGGGCGGTTTAAAAAAATTTGGCCGCGGTTCTTTACAAGCGGCGCCGCACATTATATAATGGTAAGAGCATTTTAAATAAAAGGTAACGGTGATTTTTTTGCAAACACTAAGTGAACTTAAAGCCGGGCAAAGCGCCACGGTGCTTTCGGTTGGGGGCAGCGGCGCGCTGCGGCAGCATTTTTTAGATATGGGACTGATTCAGGGCACCACCGTAACGGTAGAAAAATTTGCTCCAATGGGGGACCCTATTGAACTGAGCGTGCGGGGGTACGAGCTTAGTATTCGGCTGGAGGAGGCCCGGCAAATTGTAGTAGAGCAAACCGCGGCCAAACGCCAGCCGGCAATGGCGGCCGCGGGTCGGCCGTGCGTGGTGGCGCACCCCGGCTACGGCGAGGGCGGCCGGTTTCACAATAAGGCAACCGAGCAGCCGCTGCCCGAGGACACAACCCTTACCTTTGCCCTGGCCGGCAACCAAAACTGCGGCAAAACAACCCTGTTTAACCAGCTAACCGGCTCAAATCAGCATGTCGGCAATTTTCCCGGCGTTACGGTCGATAAAAAATCCGGTGCAATAAAAGGGCACCCTAACACTTTAATTACCGACCTGCCCGGCATTTATTCTATGTCGCCCTACAGTAGCGAGGAACTGGTAACCCGCGGCTTTATTTTAAAGGAAAAGCCTACCGGCATTATTAATATTGTAGACGCTACGAATATTGAGCGGAATTTGTATCTTACCATGCAGCTCATGGAACTGAATGTGCCAATGGTGGTGGCGCTGAATATGATGGACGAGGTGCACGCCAACGGCGGCTCGGTAAGAATTAACGAGATGGAGCAGCTGCTGGGGGTGCCCGTTGTGCCAATTTCGGCCGCTAAGGGCAACGGGATAGCGGAACTGATTGACCATGCGCTGCACGTTGCAAAATACCGTGAGGCCCCGGGCGAAATTGATTTTTGCAGCCCTACGGGTAAAAACAGCGCCGTTCACCGTTGCCTGCACAGCATTATGCATTTAATAGAGGACCACGCCGCAGCCGCCGGCCTGCCGCTGCGCTTTGCCGCCGCCAAGCTGGCCGAGGGGGACGCCCCCGTTTTGCAGCAGCTGAATTTAAGCCAAAACGAGCAGGAGCTGTTGGAGCACATTTTGCTGCAGCTGGAGGAGGAGACCGGGCTGGACCGCGCCGCCGCGATTGCCGATATGCGGTTTATGTTTATTCAAAGCGTGTGCGAACAAACGGTGGTGCGCCCGAAGGAGAGTAAGGAGCGTGTCCGCAGTCGCAAAATCGACCGCTTTTTAACCGGAAAATACACCGGTATTCCGGCCTTTATTGCAATTATGGGCATGGTGTTTTACTTAACCTTTCATGTTATAGGCTCCGGGCTTTCTAATTTGCTGGCGCTTGGGATCAACGCCTTAACCGTTCCGGTTGAGGACTTTTTAACCGCCGTAAAGGTCAGCCCGGTGCTGCGCTCGTTAATTCTTGACGGCATTTTTGGCGGCGTGGGCAGTGTGGTAAGCTTTTTGCCTATTATTGTAACCCTGTTTTTCTTTTTGTCGCTGCTGGAGGATAGCGGCTACATGGCCCGTGTGGCGTTTATTATGGATAAGTTTTTACGCCGTTTGGGGCTTTCGGGCCGCAGCATTGTGCCAATGCTAATTGGCTTTGGCTGCACCGTTCCGGGCGTTATGGCCAGCCGCACCCTTTCCTCCGAGCGGGATCGCCGCATGACCGTGCTGCTTACCCCGTTTATGAGCTGCTCGGCCAAGCTGCCGGTTTACGCCTTTTTTACGGCGGCGTTTTTTCCAAAATACGGGGCGCTGGTTATGGTGGCGCTTTATGTGTTTGGCATTCTTATGGGCATTTTGGCGGCGCTGTTTATGAAAAATAATTTGTTTAAGGGCGAGCCGGTGCCGTTTGTAATGGAGCTGCCGAACTACCGGCTGCCAACCTTGAAAAATGTGGGGCAGCTACTGTGGGAAAAGGCGCGAGACTTTTTGCAGCGTGCCTTTACCGTTATTTTTTTGGCAACGCTGGTTATTTGGTTTTTGCAAACCTTTGATTTTGGCCTAAATGTGGTGCAAAGCCCCGAAAGCAGTATGCTGGCGGTTATTGCCGGCTGGATCGCGCCGATCTTTGTGCCGCTGGGCTTTGGCAATTGGCAAATTTCTACCGCGCTAATCAGCGGCTTTATTGCAAAGGAGAGCGTTGTTTCAACCCTTTCGGTGCTGCTGGGCTCGGCCGGGGCCTTAACCGCAATGTTAAATTTGCCCGGCGTGTTGGCGCTGCTGGTGTTTTGCCTGCTGTACACCCCCTGCGTGGCGGCGGTTGCTGCCGTTCGGCGGGAGTTGGGCGGCAAATGGGCCGGGCTAATGGTTTTAAGCCAGTGCGCCGTTGCCTGGGTGGCGGCGCTGCTGGTACATACCGTTGCCATATTGGTGTAAAAAATTACGCCCGGGTGGAAATTTGTGTGCTATTTGCATGGAAATAAACGGAAACAGTGTTCAAAAAAACTTCAATTTTTCTTAAAAAAGTTTAAAAGAATGAAAAAAGTGTCTTGACTTCCCGTTGGCAGATTGCTATAATGTTATTGCAACAATTAACTTTTTTGAAGGGAAGGTATTCGTTTATGAAAAAAGTTCTATCCGTTCTTTTGGCGGTAGCACTGTGTTTCAGTGTCTTTTCCGTTGCGGTTTTCGCCGAGGGGGAGGATATTCAATTAAAGCTTAACGCCCCTGCCAACGCAAAAATGGGCGATACGATCGCAGTCACCGTTTCATTAGAGTCTAACAAGGGCTACGCTGGCTTAATGTATGAGCTGGGGTTTGATTCTACACAGCTTTCTTTGAAAGACGCCAAGTTTGAGGGCAACTTTGCAGGCGACGGTTCTGCCGCCGGTATGCTGGGTATGTTCAGTGACGACAAGACCCGCGCTGCCAGCTTGGTACTGCCCGCCGATGGGAACGCCGCCGGCGTAACCACCGAAACCGGCAAGTTAGCCACCTACACCTTTAAGGTACTGGCCAACGGCACGAAAGATGCCGCAACCAATGTGAACCTTACCTTAACCGTGAAAAACGTGTTCGATGATGGTAAGGACATGAACGACCTTTCGGCCAACGCCCCTACCGCTACGGTAGCCGTGCAGTATACCGATAGAATACTGGGCGATGTTAGCGGTGATGGTGAAGTAACAAGTTTGGATGTAATGATTATCAAACGCTATTTAGCAGAGTGGCCGGATTATGTTTCACAGGACGTTACAGCCGGTGATGTAAGTGGTGACGGTGAGGTAACAAGCTTGGATGTTTTGATTATCAAGCGTCACTTAGCGGAATGGCCCGGTTACGAGGATTTATCAAATATTAAGTAAGGTATACAGACAGTAAGTTAGGAGGACTATCATGAAAAAAGTATTGGCAGCCATTTTGGCAATTGCAGTTTTAGCATCTAGTTTATTGCTAGTGAATGCTGCTGCAGACGATTCAAAGGGTATTGTTTCTCTTGGTTCCGTTGCGGCATACCCGGGAGACACAATTTCCGTTCCTGTTAAAATTGACACAAAAGCTACCGGCGGTGTTGCTGCGCTTAAATTTTCAATCTCGTATGATGATTCGGTTTTTGAACTTGTTGACACAACTAAGCTTGAAAACAACTGGACAAACGGAGATTTGTTTAAACAAAGTGCCTTGATGTCGCCTAAGGCTAAAAACCCCTATGTTGTTTATTATGAGGACACCACCGCTGATGAAAATGCTGCTGGCAATAAAACCGTTGGCACATTAAAGCTTAGAGTCAAAGATACTGCCAAAGTGAAAGCAGAGGGTTATGAACTCTCTGTGGTAGTTGATTCAAAAAATACAATCAATTTGGACGGTAAAAAAGTTGCTTTTGATGTAACTAACGCTAAAGTCACCTTGTCTTGCAAAAATCACAAATTTGGTGCTTACACCTACAATAATGACGCCACTTGTGCAAAAGATGGCACCGAAACTGCGACCTGTTCAGTGTGTGGCTTTAAAGATACTCGCACCAAGGCTGGCACTAAAACGGACGATCATAAATTTGGCGCTTACACCTACAATAATGATGCTACCTGCCAAAAAGATGGCACCGAGACCGCTACTTGCTCCGTTTGTAACAAGAAGGATACTCGCACTAAAGCCGGCAGCAAAGTAGACCATAAGTTCACCAAGTATGTGAACGATAACAATGCCACTTGCCAAAAGAACGCTACCGAAACTGCAAGTTGTGACTTTAATTGTGGTGCTAAAGATACTCGTGATGTTGCCAATAGCACTGTAAACCATAAATTTACGAACTATGTTTCTAACAAAGACGCTACCTGCACTGCGGACGGCACAAAAACGGCCAAGTGTGATTATGGTTGCGGCAAGGAGGATACTGTAGCTGATAAAGGCAGCGCTTTAGGTCACAAGTTTGGCGAGTTTAAAGAAACCAAGGCTCCTACCTGTACCGAAAAAGGTACCAAAACCGCTTCCTGCGAGAATGCCGGCTGCACCGAAATCAAAACCGAGGATATTCCGGCTTTAGGTCACGAGGTTAAGGAGTGGACCGTTACCGAGGAAGCTACCTTGGAAAAAGAGGGTAAACGCACCGGTACCTGCGACCGCTGCAAAGAAACCTTTGAGGAACCTATTCCCAAACTGACCAAAGAGGTTAAAACCGGCGATGACGCAAAAGTAGAAGTTGTTATTGACTCTGACGAGCCCTTTACCGGTTACACCGAAGTTAAGGTAGGCGAGGTTGCGACCTCTGAGGCTGATAAAGTAGACGGCAAAGATGTTGTTGGCGGATACAAGATTGATATTATTGATGCCGACACCAACGAGCCTGTAGCAGCCGACAAAAAGGTTAATGCCAAAATTAAGCTGACTGATGCCATGAAAGCAGCATACAAAGATTTTGATGCAGCAATTGACGGCACCGCTTTAGGCGCAACCGTAACCGAGGACGGATACCTTACCTTTACTGCCGAGGCAGGCAAGCTTGCCAAGGTTGTTGTAATTGGTACTAAAATTGAAACCAACGGCGGCAACAATGACAACAACTCCGGCGAAAATGATGGCAATAGCGGTTCCTCTACTTCTCCGAAAACCGGCGAAGCTACCGGCGCTGCCTTAGCCGTAACCCTGTTTGCAGCAGCTGCTGCCGGCGTAGTTCTTTCTAAGAAAAAACGCGGCTAAGCTAAAAGCTAACTGGTAATAAATTTTCAGCCCTGCACTTTTGTGCAGGGCTGTTTTTTTATGGCTTTAGCCGGTTGAGGACGGGAGGACCGAAACAAAGAACCACCCGCTATGCGGGTGCGCGACAGTTGTTATACAAAAAAA
>OIZO01000009.1_pt1 | contig 177002 bp, 168 predicted proteins | sample 1588551 | NCBI WGS metagenome assembly OIZO01 (sample SAMN03283271) | human gut metagenome | biome: human-associated habitat; material: feces | host: Homo sapiens | place: Peru | collected 2012
CCGCCCCAACCGAGTGGAACGAACAACCAGCAGAATGCCTTGCCGATGTATGCAAGAATTGAAATGTCCATGTCGTCTGTCATTTGGAATCCACCCTTAAAGGTGAATGCCTGCAAGAACCAGATGAGGATTGTTGCAAGTGTGATAACTGTACCTGCTTTTTTGATGAATGACCAAGCACGCTCCCAAGTTGAACGGAGCACGCTGCCTACTGTCGGCAAGTGGTATGCCGGAAGTTCCATTACGAACGGAGCAGGGTCGCCTGAGAAAATCTTTGTTTTCTTGAGCATAATACCCGAAACGATGATAGCGGCAACACCGATGAAGTAAGCCGAAGTTGCTATCCAACCGCTTCCGCCGAAGCATGCACCTGCGATAAGTCCGATGATAGGAAGCTTAGCAGAGCAAGGAATGAATGTTGTTGTCATAATTGTCATACGGCGGTCACGCTCGTTTTCGATTGTACGAGAAGCCATAACACCCGGAACGCCGCAGCCTGTACCGATAAGCATAGGGATGAATGATTTACCTGAAAGACCGAAGTTGCGGAAAATTCTGTCCATTACAAATGCAACACGGCTCATATAACCGCATCCCTCAAGGAATGCAAGGCAGAGGAACAATACAATCATCTGCGGAACGAAGCCGAGAACTGCACCTACACCGGCAACGATACCGTCTTGGATAAGACCGTAGAGCCAATCTGCAATTCTGCCCTCAAGTGCTTTTTCAATAAGGTTTGGTACCCATTCGCCAAAGAGCACATCGTTTACCCAGTTTGTACCCATAGCACCGATCCATTGCATTGCAATGAAGTAAACAAGTGCCATAACACCGGCAAAAATCGGCAAACCTAAAAATCTGTTTGTAACAATTTTATCAATCTTATCGGAAGTTGTCAACTTGCCTTTGTTTTTCTTTGTATATACACTCTTGATGATTGATGCAATGTAGAGGTATCTTTCGTTTGTGATGATTGATTCCGCATCGTCATCAAGTTCTTTCTCTGCATTTTCAATATCGTTTTTGATATGTGCAAGTGTTGCAGAGTCAATCTTTACTTGTTCAAGAACTTTTTCGTCGCCTTCAAAAATCTTGATTGCGTACCAACGCTGTTGGTTGTCGGGCATTGAATGCAAAGCAGCTTCTTCAATGTGAGCCAAAGCGTGCTCAACAACACCGCTGTATTTGTGTTGTGGCTCGGTAGGCTCTTTGCTTGCCGCCTCAATAGCCGCATTTGCAACTTCCTTAATACCTGTGCCTTTAAGTGCCGAAATTTCGTATACAGGGCAGGCAAGCTGGCGTGAAAGCTCTTCAATGTTAATCTTGTCGCCGTTCTTTCTTACAATATCCATCATATTTACGGCAACAACAACCGGAATACCAAGTTCAACAACCTGTGTTGTGAGGTAAAGGTTTCTTTCAAGGTTTGTGCCGTCGATGATGTTAAGTACAGCGTCAGGCTTTTCGTTGATGAGATAATCTCTTGCAACGATTTCTTCGATTGTATAAGGGGAGAGGGAATATATACCCGGAAGGTCGGTGATTGTTACTTCACTGTGCTTCTTGAGCTTGCCTTCCTTTTTTTCTACTGTTACACCCGGCCAGTTACCTACATATTGGTTTGAACCCGTGAGTGCGTTAAACAAGGTTGTTTTACCGCAGTTAGGGTTACCTGCAAGAGCAATTTTAATACCCATTTGTTTTCATCCTTTCTTAGTTAGTTACAACTAACTCTTGTGCTAAAAAAATTATTCAACTTCGATAAGTTTTGCATCGGCTTTTCTGAGTGAAAGCTCGTAATCTCTTACGGTAATTTCAACAGGGTCTCCGAGAGGAGCAACCTTTCTTACATAAACCTCTACGCCTTTTGTGATGCCCATATCCATAATTCTGCGTTTAAGCGCACCTTCACCATGAATACGAACAACTTTTACGGTTTCGCCGATTTTTACATCTTTGAGCGTTCTCATATTTTTCCTCCTATATAAATAAATATTAAACAAAAATTTTCATTGCCATATCTTCGCCGAGTGCAATTCTGCTGCCTTTTACATTGACAATCAAGTTACCGTCAACGCTTGAAATTACAGTAATGTTTGCACCTACAACAAAGCCGAGATCCGCAAGGTGTGCCTTAACGGCAGGGAGTCCCGCAATTCTGATTATGGTCAATTCTTCACCAATGCCTGCAAGTTTTAATGGCATCATAAAATTATCTCCTTTAGTTAGTTTGTGCTAACTTTTATATCTGAATTAAAGTTAGTCAGGACTAACTTGATTGGCTAAAGTAAAGGTTAGTCCTCGCTAACCGTGTATATAATACATCAATCGAGTATATTTGTCAATAATTTTTTGAATATTTTTGCAAGTATTGTTGACAAATAAAATCAAAATCGATATAGTTATTTTATACATTATTATAGTAGGTGAAAATATGAAGTGTAAAAATTGCGGTGCAAGGGTTGAAAAGGAATCAAGTATTTGCCCAAATTGCGGCGCAACAGTCAATAAAAATTCAGATTATGTCCTTCTTACAAATCAGAGTAATGTTTATGAGGATGTATATTCTTCAAAACGAAAAAAGAATAATAAAGTGTTAACTAAAATACTTGCCGTTATTTTATCTCTCGTTATAATTGTCGGGGCAGGTGTAGGCTCATATTTATTCTTTTACGGAAAAAACAGTGCAATCGACAAGCCTAAACTTTCGTTTTCGTCCGGATATGGGGTAATTAATGAGGATGAACAAATTGTTTATGTGACTATCAAGGACTCCTCATCAATTCAGTATATTCACGGCGTTAATCTTTATAACGGTGAAGTTAATGAAAAAACAATAAAAAAGCAAGAGGCTGTTTCTTCGGATTATAATTATACCGAAAATGTCGACAATTCGTTCAGATGTATCTTTTTTGATGCAAAAAGTCTTAATCTCGATAAATCCGGAAATTATACATATACATTTGAGATGACATTTTCAAACTATAATGATGATAACAGATATACTTATTATAAGACGGTTAATTTTTCCGGTAATACTACTGCCGATGTAAGTGATAAGGTTTTCGACCATTCATTGAATGAAACAACCACTGAAAAAACGACTTCAACCGAAAGTACTACTAAAAAGGAAGAAACGGCAGATTATATTTATAATACATACTGGTATACCGCTCCGTATAACGACGCAGACAGTTACAGTATTTCAGCTTTTAAGTTTAACAGTGACGGAACATTTACTTCAACCGATTATTCCAAAACAGGGGAGCAAGATTGGGTCGTTTCAACAAATAAAGGTGAATTTAAGATTGACGGAAATAAGCTCACAATAAGCACCTCCGACGGTGAATCGGATGAACTTACTATTGATAAAGATAATCAAACAATAAGTCAAGGCAAAAACAAACTCACCTCACGAAAATATAACAGTATCAAAAATGCCGAAGACTTCTTTGGACTGTAAAATGCAAAATACTCCTTGATGAAAGTCAAGGAGTATTTTTATGCCTATTTATTTTGTTGATGATTGTTTTTATTTCATCAATGATGAATTCTTCTTTGAGCAGAATTAAGCAACCAATGTAAACAATTGCACATATGAATATCGCTATTGCCATTGTTAATACTGTGCTTGGCAATAATTTTATAATTACAAAGCCTGCTAAGCCCATTATCAGTGTTGAGATGGTAAAGTTCTTGCTGTTTATCAAAAAATTTTTAATGTGGTATTGCTTTGTAAAATGTAAATATGCTAATTCCAAAATCATTATTGTTGCTTCTGAAACAAATGAGCCTATTGCTGCACCTATGGCTTGATATTTTGATATAAAAATAATGTTTAGGACAACATTTACTATTAAGCCGCACAGCATAATGATAATATGTTTGATTGTTTGATTTGTAGAAATTAAGTATTGAATGCCCGTAACGCTGCTTATTCCTGTAAATATAAATAAAAAGCTGAGTATTTGTAAAATAGGTATTGCCTCTGAAAAATCATTGCCGAAGAACCACGGAACAAAAATAGGAGCAATAAGTACAAGACCTAAAGACATAGGCATACCTAAAAAAAATGTGAACTTAAACGATTTGCTTAATGCTTTAATAACAACATCTTTATTTCCGTTATTAAATTCTCTTGAAATTTTCGGTACCATAACAATGCTTAAGGTTGTAATTACCGTCATAAGCATATTAATCATTTTAAAGGCTTGTTCATAGTACCCGTTTTGGGCCATTGAGCCGGTTATCCAACCTATCATTGATTTGTCTATTACCGAATAAAATTCTGTTGCATTGTTAGGAAGGAAAAGAATAAGTGCCGGTAAAAACCATTTAAAAGGCTTTAAATTTTTAAATTTTGGTGGATAAATATATTTCTTTATAGGAAACCAAACGATTAATATACCTAAAAACAAAAAGCCGGCGTGACATATTATATATATAGGTAAGTCATTTTTATTTTTTACAAAAAGAAATATACATATAACGCTTAAAATTTTGGTAATAAAATTTCTAATGCTGATTTTTTTAAAATCTTCCATTCCTTGATAGAACCAAGAAATATCTATGGCTGCACCAAATAAATAAATGCTTTGTAATGCGGCAATAGTTTTGTTTTTTGCGGCAAAAACAACATAAATAAAGTAACTTATCAGCATAACTGTTGAAAGAACAGCCTTAAGAGATAAGATATTCCAAAATTCATCGCTTCTTTTTTCTTTTGATTCCTGCCATATGCCTATTGTTTTTGTGCCTAATGTAGAAATGCCGATAACAGAAGCGAGCCAAAAATATTTTGCAATAGAATATGTGTAACTGTATGTACCTATTCCGTCCGCACCGAGAACTCTTGAAAGATAAGGCGTTGTTATAAGCGGAACGAGTAAAGCAAAAACCTGATAGCTTACATTAAATAGATAGTTTACTTTTGAACTTTGTTTCATAAGTTTTTCTTCTTTTTTAAATTAAGCAATAGCTTTTGGGGCTTTGTTTTCTTCTGCAATTTGAACAAGCTTTTTCTTGTAACTTTCTTCGTCAATATTCATTTGCATTAAAATCATAAATGTAAGTATCCAAAGTGTAATCGTGCCACTTGCAAGAAAATGTGCAACAAAGAGTTCGAAGAAAATGAAAAGCATTATTATAAATTCATATATATTATGTTTTGTAATTTTAAAATAAGAATATGTAAAGGTAATTGTACCGATAATTGTTGTTTCCATATATATTCTTAAAATATCATTGTGCATATTAAATTGACCCGTGCGACCTCTGCTTTCAAGGAAGTAACTTGTTGTTCCCAATCCGTAATTTGTAAGGTGGGCGTCAATTACCGCATTGATAATTTCAAGTCTTGACATTGTAAAATAGTTGAAATCAACTCCTGTTTTCCTGTAAAACCAACTTACAAATGTATCATCACACATATAATAAACAACAAACGGTGCAATAATAAATGCAATTATTGCAAAATAATATATAAATTTTGGAACTTTTTTGTGTCGTGGAATGAATTTTAAAAATACGGCACACAAAATTACAAATAAAACGGAAAATCTCTTATAACTTAAAAAGCTGAATATAAATGCTGCAATTCTCCGTTTACGGTCATTTTTGTAACTGTAATAAATATAAAAAATTGTAAAATAAATACTTAAATCGGATTCTTTAATAGGTGAAGTTGAATCTATAAAAAGATTTTTTAAGTTAAACAGAGCAATAAAATTGCCTAAAGAAAAGTTGCCTGATGAAATAAAAATATATATTAAGCTCAGTATTGAAACATTGAACATAAGATTTATATAATCATCTAAATAATTCTTTGCCGTACTGTTAAGCAGGATAATTGCAAAAATCAGAGGGATGATGAAATAGTACACTTCTTCTAATGAGTATCTTTTAAACGCCCCTTCTTTTATTTGAAAAGCGAGAGATATTATATACAGTATTCCTGCCGAAACAAATACGGGTATAAATTCTTTAACTTGTTTTAATTTTTTTCCGTTAAGAACTATTAAACTTAAAACGATTGTAATCATTAATAAATAATGTTTTATATGCATACCGTCAATCGGTTTTAAAAATTCAAGCCTTTCGCAGCATATAAAAAATGTTATTAATAATGAATACCATGCCTTTAAAAGATTTAATTTCATTGTTTAAATTTATCTTTCTGTTTATTTTTTTACTTCATTATATATTATCATCAAATTGTTATAATAAGCATTTGGTGAGTAATTTTTTTCGTAGAGTTTTCTCGAATTGTTTGAAAAATCTATGACTTTTTCATCATTTACAAACAGTTCCTGCATTTTTTCTTTTAGTTCAGATACACTGTCTGATTTATACAAAAAACCGTTTTTGCCGTTTTCTATAAGTTCGGGAATACCGCCTATACGGCTACCGATAACAGGTTTGCCTATTTCAAGCGTTTCCAATATCGAATAAGGACAGTTTTCATACCAAATTGACGGAACAACAATAAATCTTGAATTTCTTATGTATTCCCTTATATTATCTTGATTTTGATAGCCCAAAAGCGTGATTCTGTCACCCAAATTGTGCTTTTCAATATAAGCTTCGATATTTTCTCTTTCCGGTCCGTCACCTGCAATGAGTAGCTTTGAGTCGGGAATATCCTTGATTGCCTCAACTAAATTCAATATGCCTTTTTCTTTTGAAAGTCTGCCAAAATAAAAGGCATAATCACCAAGCACATATTCCTTGTGTTCACTTTCGTTTACAAAATTGTGCAAAACCTTTATTTCATTGCAATTGAGTTTTCCTTTGATAAATTGATTTTTGTTAAATTCGCTTGGAGAAATAATGCAGTCAACTTTTTTGAAAACTCTGTGACAGTCGTAATACTTCTTTTCTGCATATCCGATAATGCTTTTGAGTGTTGAACCTTTGTTGCATTTTTTCTTAATACACTGTGCATAACCTTTAGTTAAACAATACTCACATGGCTTGCCGTCATAAAGCATAATGCTTGCCGGGCAAATAGGGTTCAAATCGTGTGCCGTCATAACAATCGGAATGTTTTTTTCCTTAATTGCGTCTATGATTGAAGCTGAAAGCTGACGCTGAAAATTGTTGATGTGCACAATATCGGGCTTGAATTCATCAAGTGCCTTGGTCATCAATTTTTTGTTTGTTTTGGAATAAATAACATCAAAGGCTTTTAGTTTTGAACCGGTGTTTAAATCGATTTCGTCAACAAAATATTCCTTGTCGCCGGTTGTTATGTTTTCCGGATGCTTCATTGAAAAAAAGGCAACAGTATGGCCTTTACTTTTCAGTAAATTTGCAAGCTCAAAATAATATTTTTCACTTCCTCCACGCAGATAGTGAAATTTGTTAACAAGTAGAATTTTCATTGTTTATCTTCTTTTCATATGTACTTATGAATTTGTCGCTCAAAATATCCCAAGTAAATTTTTCGGTAATCTTTTTATGGGCATTTTGTGAAATTTTTGCAGAATTTTGTGAGGCTTCAATAATTTTATCGCACCATAATGATTTGTTAAAAACATCAATAATATATCCATCAATGCCGTTTTCAATCAGCATTTGGCTTCCGCCGTTTTTTGTTGTTATTGCAGGTGTGCCAAAGTACATTGCCTCCAATAATACCATACCGAATATCTCGTATCTTGTCGGAAGAAGGAATATATCGGCGTTTTTGTATGCGTATTGCAAGTATTTTTGCTCTGCCTTTTTTATGTGGTAAATGCTGTCGAAAACACCGCATTTTTTTGCATAGTCAAAACAATTTTTGCAATATTCTTCGTCGCCGTTTCCTATCATTACAAGCTTGGCGTTTACATTTCTGTTTTTAAGTTCATTTAGAATATCAAACAAAAACGGAATATTTCGTCTTTCCTCGATTTTGCCGATGTAAAGAAGTTTGATATCCGCCTTTATATTTTGAATTTCTTTAATTTCGGCAGGAATTTCGTTTGTATCGCTTTGCTTAAAGGCATCAAGGTCAATACCCACTCCCACGGTAGTGACATTTTCACTTTTTATACCTTTGGAAGTTAAAAAATTATTTGCAAGGTCGCTTTTTACCAAAAATGTTGTGCCGTTTTTCTTGTATGCGGGCAAAACGATTTTGTCAAACACTTTGCACATTGCATTGTATCTTTTGTTAAACTCGCAATAATACGGACCGTGATAAATAACAGTTTTGTCGGGATATTTCTTTGATAATTTCCAAGCTGCAAGTTGGTTGTATTCACTCGGCTCAATAATATCGTATTTTTTAATCAAATCGTCAATATCAAAAAATGCGTTTTTCAAAAATACTTTTGATTGCCTGTAAAATACGGTAATGCTGCTTTTTCCATCAACATCAACCTGCACTTCTTTTTCTTCCTTATCGGTCCAAAAAACAATATCACATTGATGTCCTTTTTTAACAAGTGCTCGTGCAAGACCGATTTCCTGAATATTGTAGGAGGCGTTTTTTACCTCCATATATTGCGGAAAACACCGAATAATCAGTATTTTCATACCGTCACCTAATCTCTTTTAAATATGTCTCTTGTGTAAACTTTTGATTTTATGTCGTCAAGGCAACTGTCGTATCTGTTTGCCAAAACGGTGTCGCTCTGCTTTTTGAATTCGTTTAAATCGTTAACGACTTCCAAGTCAAAAAATGTTTTTTCTTTGAGCGTCGGCTCGTAAATTATTACATTTGCTCCTGCGTTTATAAGTCGTTTCATAACGCCTTGAATTGAGCTTTGGCGGAAGTTGTCGCTGTTTGTTTTCATAGTCAGTCGATAAATTCCTATTGTAACATTGTCGTTACCTTTTGAGTAACCGGCAGCCTCAAGCACTTGATTTGCTATAAAATCTTTTCTTGTGTCGTTGCTGTCAACGATAGCCTTTATAAGGTTTTGCGGCACATCTTTGTAATTTGCAAGTAACTGCTTGCTGTCTTTAGGCAAACAGTATCCGCCGTAGCCAAATGACGGATTGTTGTAATGGTCGCCGATTCTGTCATCAAGGCATACACCTTTGATGATTTCCTGCGTGTTAAGTCCTTTAATTTCGGCATATGTGTCAAGTTCGTTAAAGTACGAAACTCTGAGAGCTAAATATGTATTCGCAAAAAGTTTAACCGCTTCAGCTTCCGTGTAGCCGATAATCAGGGTAGGGATGTTTTCTTTTATTGCTCCCTCCTGCAACAAAGCGGCAAACTCGTTTGCTTTTTGTGTCAGTTCCTTGTTTTCAAGGTCTGTGCCCACAATTATTCTTGACGGATACAAATTGTCATATAAAGCCTTTGATTCTCTTAAAAATTCAGGGCTGAATATGATGTTTTGATTGTTGTAAGTGTTTCTTATTCTTTCTGTATAACCAACAGGAATTGTACTTTTTATAATAATTACCGCATTTGGTGAATATTTAATTGCACTTTCAACAGCCGCTTCAACCGCTGAAGTATCAAAGTAGTTTTTTTCGCTGTCGTAATTTGTCGGAGTAGCTATGACAACAAAATCCGCATTTGTATATGCTTGTTCTTGATTTGTTGTTGCTGTTAAATTAAGTTTTTTTTCGGCAAGATATTTTTCTATATATTCATCTTGGATAGGCGATTTTTTGCTGTTTATCAAGTTAACTTTTTCCTCAATAATATCAACAGCCCACACTTCATGGTGTTGGCTGAGAAGAGTTGCAATAGAAAGCCCTACATATCCTGTGCCTGCTACTGTGATTTTGATTTTTTTATCCATAAAATCATTCTTTCAATTATGTAACATTTCTTTGTATATACTTGCCGTTTTGTCGGCAATTTTTTTCCAATCGTATTCTGATAAGTCATATTTTTTATTATGAAAATCAGATAATACTTTTTGGTTAATTTTTTTTGCGAGTTCGTTTGTATCTGACGGAGGATAATAATCCGAGTCGTCAAGCTTTACAAGTTTTGCGGCAGAAATGTCACTTGCAATAATGTCGAGATTATAACTCATTGCTTCAAGCAGTACAAGAGGGAACCCTTCGTTAAATGATGATAAAACATATAATCTTGCGTTTTTGTAAAGTTCGGCAAGATTTTCACCGCAAGCGTAGCCTGTAAATACAACCTTGTCATCTTGAATTAAATCGTCAAGCTGTTTTTTGTATTCATTTTCAAATTCCACACCGCCGACTATTGCAAGTTTATATTCATTTTTTATATCGGATTTGTAAAATGCTTCAATGAGTTTATCAAAGCCTTTTTCGGGTGTTATTCTTCCGACAGAAATTATATATTTTCCTTTTTCAAGTCCGAACTGCTTTAAAAAAGATGTGTCATTTGTATTAATAGGAGGATTTACTCCGTTTGGAATATATGCTGATTTAGCCTGTATTTTTGCAGAATATTTGCCCATTTGTTCTTTGTTTACAAATATTATTCTGTCAGAATATTTCAGTGCAATATGTTCGCAAAATCTGAGAATAAGTTTTTCCGGACCGTTCCACTTTTCGTGCTCATAGTTTGCACTGTGATATGTAAGAACGGTTTTTATACCAAATAGTTTCAATAACGGAGCGGTCATTCCCGGACCGATATTGTGAATATGAACTGCATCGGGTTTTGTTTTTATTGCATAAAATGCTGAGGCTAAAGAGTGGAATGCTGCTTCGAGCCCTCTTTTTTGTGTGTTGCTTATATCAACAAAGTTAATATTTGGAAAAGTTGTGTTGGTTGTTACATATGATTTTCTTCTGCATACATCAAATTTAATGTCGTTTGGCATATGCGTATATAAGTTTTCGCAGTGTTTTTCAACTCCGCCCTGTATATTCGGAAATCCTCTTGTACCAAAAACACAAATTTTCATTTTACGCCTCGATTATTTTTACCAACAAATATCTTTACCTTGAGAAATCCTTATTTTGTTATTTAATATCCATTTGATAGGTACCCAAGGTCTTCTGACCATATCATGTCTTTCCGTTACAATAAATGCACAGTTTCTTTTACACTCGGCAACTTTTTTTGCAGCTTCTTTTGCTTTTTCGGAATTCATAATATTTTCAAACGAATCTTCTTTTATGTTGCCTATTATCCATTCTTCACCGGAGCCGTTACACGGAGTAACATTTCCCCAAGGGTCGATAAAGAAAAAGTCTTTTAACGCACCGCACGGAGGTCTGTAGCCGAAGTCATCGCCCCTAAGTCTGCGGTGAATACTTTTATTAAAGTATGCTCTGCCGTAATCTTTGAGTCTGCCTTTAAGAGTTCGTCTTTTTGAGGTTAAAAGTGCCTTTACAAACTCTTCATGTGCGGCAAGAGCGGCATCGCTTGTTATTTCGTTATTATCTTTATGGAAATACCATGAATTATGTACAACAGAGTTACCAAGTTCAACATCGAGTGCAACGCATAATTCATAAAGGTGAACTAAGTCCTGATAATTGTCAGGTGAAATAACTACCGAAAAACCGATGTTTTTGCATTTTGTTTTCTTTAGTTCAAGCATTGTTCTTAATGCATGGTCAAATCCGTCTTTAATTCCTCTTTTTTCATCATTGAGTTTTGGCAAGCCCTCTAAGCTTACTCTGATTAAGATGTTAGGGTACTTGTTTGCAAGTTCAATGATTTTTTCTGTATTATAGCCGTTTGTACTGAGTTCAAGCAGTTTTGAACGGGGATAAAGATTTTCAAAAATTTTATCAATATCTTTTCTGAGAGTTGCCTCGCCGCCCGTTATGTTTATTCTTAAACCGTCAGGTAATTTTTCATAATAATGATAGTCGAGTTCTTCTTTTGGATTTGTCGGGCACTGCCAAATGTTGCACATATTGCAGTGAGCATTACAACGAAATGTTGTAATAAGACTTCCTTGCATTGTTGTTTTATCTTTTTTCATAGTATCACCATATGCCTTAATTGTTTCTTATAAAATAAAGCTTATTTTATTCCGCTCCCTCATGGGTGAGTATAACTTTTACTGTTTTTAAGAGAATTTGTATATCAAGCCATAAACTCCAATTGTCGATATACTCACAATCAAGCTTTACAACTTCTTCAAAATCGTTGATGTTTGATCTTCCGCTTACCTGCCACATTCCTGTAATTCCGGGCCGCATAGAGAGACGGCGTTTGTGGCGGTTCTCATATTGTTCAAACTCTCTTACCGTAGGAGGCCTTGTTCCTACAAGACTCATATCGCCTTTAAGAACATTAAAAAATTGCGGTAATTCGTCAATGCTCAGCTTTCTTATAACTCTGCCGACTTTTGTAATTCTTGGGTCGTTGTCCATTTTGAACATAAAACCGTCCATTTTGTTTTGAGCCATAAGTTCTTTTTTACGCTCTTCTGCATCCTTGTACATTGAGCGTAGCTTGTAAATGTTAAACAATCTGCCGTTTTGACCGACTCGTTCCTGCTTGAAAAAAAGAGGACCGGGTGATTCAATTAATAACGGAATTGCTGTTATCGCAATAATAGGTATTGATATAATAATTCCTACCAACGAACCGATAACATCAGTAAATCTTTTAATTGCAAGTTGTGTACTGTCATGTACTGCCGCTGCAAATGTGGCAAGCGGATAGCCCGAATAGATTTTGCAGTTGATATTGTTAAAGGTGCTTTCGTTAAGCATGTTGTCAAGTGTCGGAACATTAAGGTGCACGGTAACGCCCATACCTTCAAGTTCTTCTACAATTTCAAAAACATCACTGCTTTCATAATATGGAAGATTGATGAAAACCTCATCAAGCGGAGTTTTTCTTATCCAATCAATAAATCTAATGTCAGTTGCGATTACGGGAACATCTTTTGCAACAACATGCGGAAATCTGATTTTCTTTTTTGTTCTTATTTTTTCGTTGGTGTATTCAGAACCGAATTCAAAATTTTTGTCATATGTAAATCTGCCGTTTTCAACAAAATTGTCAAGCAAAGCAACGCCTGTAATGTTGATTGACCAATCTTCTTTTAACCCGGATATAAATTCTTCGGCTCTGTCTTTTGTTGTCAAAACACCGACATATGATGCAAGTTTTGGATTTGCTTGCGTATATCCTCCCGTAAGCCATCTTTTTAAATAGTATCTGCCCACAGTTGTAAATGTTATAAACAAAAATAGTGAGGATATTATAACAACTCTTCTGTTAATTAATTCGCTTTTTACCAATGCAAGAAAAGCGATAAATATCAAAAATACAAGAATGTCATTTTTGACAGTGTTGGCAATTTCTGCAATTTTGCTTCTTCTTTTTATATTAACATTTGTGTGAAATAAAAAGTAACTGAGTAAAAATGCGGAAAATATGAGCAAACAATATATAATCCATTGATGTACGGTGTCTGTTTTATCTACCTTATGCCAAATGTATTTTGAAAACAGAAACGAAATTCCGGTTGAAGCTGCAAGTGAAACAATATCGATTGTAAATTCAAGCCAAAATTGTGTTTTTGCTCTTTTGTCCATTTTTATTGCACCTGCTTAAAACTATCTTTTATCGTTTCCGTATGTGTATTTATAATTATACGAATAGCTTCTGCTGTATTTTCTGTAATAAGAGTAGTATTTTTTCTTCTCGCTGTTTGTATCGTTAATTATAAATCCCAAAATGTTTGCATTAATACTTTGGAGGGTTGTAACAGATGCTTTGAGTTCAGGAACATTCGTTGTGTCTGTTTTTACAATGAGAATATAACCTGTTGTTTTCTGAGCGAAAACTGTTGCATCGGTTACGATGTTAATAGGAGGTGTATCAATGAAAACACAGTCATAATGTTCTTTTACAAAATCAAGCAATTTGTCCATCCTCGGTGAAGAGAGAAGCTCTGTAGGGTTTGGAGGAATTTTGCCTGCTGTCAAAATCGACAAATTCTCTATGTCTGTTTTTGTAACGGTGATGTTGTCGGTAAGGCCTGCAAGAATTTCCGAAAGACCGTTTCTTGAACTTAATGAGAAAAGCTTGTGAAGCGATGGGTTTCTCATATCCGCATCAATAACGAGCGTCTTTTTGCCCATTTGAGCAAAGTTAATTGCAAGGTTAGCCGAATTGATTGTCTTACCGTTGTTAGCAGTAGGGCTTGTAACGACAAATATAGGACATTTTTCACCTTGTTGAGTAAAGAGAAGGTTTGTTCTGATTGAATTGTATGCTTCTTTAACTGCGAATATTGAGTTCTGATTTAAAAGCTTTTGATGATCATTTGATGATATAGAGTGATGTGCGGCTTTTTTATTCTTTCCTAGCATTATTTGTCATCTCCCTTCGCATTTTGTATGTTTTCAAGTATTTCGTCACTTGGTTTTAGGACAAAATCAGTATCGCTTTTTTTGTTGACTGTTTTTGTTCCGACAATTTTTGAATCTTTTGTAGGATACTTTGAATTTTCTGTGTTATTTTCAAGATTTGGAACAGTACCGAGAATAGGAATGTCAAATTCACCGATAATATCTCTTTCACTTGTGATTGTTGTGTCAAACAATTCATAAAGGAAGAAGGCAACAAATGAAATGAACATTGCTGCAAGTGCGGCAATTGTAATGTTGAGTGAAAGATTTGGCGATGATGGTTTAGTAGGTACTTTTGCGTAGTCAATAATTTCTACACCGCCGGCCTTAACAACTCTTACAATTTCCTTTGGAGCAATTTTTGCAATTGAGTTCGCAATTTTTGCGGCGGTTTTTGGCCCTGATGCTGTTACTGTAACCTCAAATGCCACCGTTTTGTCGGCTTGTTGTGCACTTATTCCGCTTCTTAATGCAGAAGGGGAAATGTTAAGGTCAAGGTCTTTAATAACCGCTTCAAGAACCGTATCACTTTTGAGAATGTAGATATATGTATTTACTAAGTCTTGTGATGCCGTAAGCTCGGTTGATGTAATTGTTGAGTCGGTTGAAATTCGGTCTGTGTTTGAATATACATACATTTTTGTTGTAGCCGAATATCTTGGTTTAACGCAAAAATGTGTAATAAGTCCCGAAACAATAGCGGCAACTATCGTAAAGATGATAATGTAAATAAACTTGTTGCGCATCTTGTAAAAGATTTTGCCGAGATCTATTTCAATATCTTTGTTTTCTGTTATTTGATCCATTAAGAGTAACCTCCGATTTCAGTTAAAGTGTCAGTATTTATAATATCATTATTCAAATATATTGTCAATTATTATTATATATAAATATTAATTATAATTATATATATAGTGCACAAATGAAAACCGACAAAGTGTCATACTTTGTCGGTTTTCGTGTCGAAAATACTTTTTCGACACGCTGTAGGCTGTTGAGAAAGCTTCTGAATTTCGTTTTCTTGCGAAGGAAGATGTACGATGGTACCTCGACTGAGCAAAAAACGAAAAACGCCAAAAGCACCGCAAATTCGATACTTACGGTGCTTTTACAATCTCTCCGTCAACACTTCGTATTGCCGCTTCTCTTTATAAGAGAGGCATAATTCAGTTAAATTTATTTGGCGTGTTTCAGGGGCTTTATCGATAGTCTGAACCGACAAAGTGTCATACTTTGTCGGTTTGGATGATTGATACTGTGAATTCGGTTCCGCAGTCGATTTCGCTTTTTACAGCAATTTTGTTATCGGTTAAATCAATTATTCTTTTTACCAATGCAAGTCCGAGCCCATTGCCTTTTTCAGAATGAGATGTATCTCCTTGGTAAAATTTTTCAAATATGTGCTCTTGTGTTTCCTTACTCATTCCACAGCCGGTATCTTTAATGCTAACATTAATTTGATTTGCTGATTTTTTCAATATAACAGAAATCGTTCCGCCGTTCGGCGTAAATTTTATTGCATTTGAGAATAAATTTGACCATACAATTTTCATAAGTTCTTTGTCGGAACATATAAAAACATCGTCTTCAACCGCAAATTCAATATTTATGCCTTTTTCGTCCCACATTTCTTCAAAGTCGAGCAGACTATGCGACAACTGAGATGAAAGGTTATATCGTTCAAATTTTGCTTCGGTTTGATTGTTTTCAATTTTGTTCAGCTTTAAAATATTTGAAACGAGCGCAGAAAGTTGTTGAGTTGAGGCTGATATTTTGCTCAAATATTCCTGTCGTTCTTCTGCACTTAAATCTGTATTTTGCAAAATAGTAGAATATGATTGAATTACCGCAAGCGGGGTTTTAAGCTCGTGGGATACATTTGCTACAAAATCGTTACTTAGGCTGTCAACCTTGCCGAGTTGCTCAACCATTGTGTTGAAATTGTCGGCGATGTTCATAAATTCCAAACTTCCGAGATAAAGATTATCCATATCGATTCTTACGGAATAATCGCCATGTATAACCTTTTCGCTTGCGTTTGCAAATTCTTTTGTAGGCTTTTCAATCATAAGTCGAGTAAATACCAACTGCCAAACAGTGTAAAAAATTATAAGAATTATTGAAAAAAACAGTAATTCACCGAAATTTTTGTCCGTATCAAAAAATGGAATTTTTTCATCTGCCGCCCGCAGTACACTTACAGTTCCTAAAGTTGAAAAGCAAACAAGCAATGCCATAAATAAAAATGAATTTATGACATTTCTTATGTGGTATTTGTAATTTACTCTTCCTCGTTTTAAATCGCAGGTTTGTGTGGGATTTGCCTTATTTTTGGCTTTCATTTATAACCACCTTGTAGCCTAAGCCGTGAACCGTCACGATTTCAAATTCTTTGCATTTTGAGAATTTGTCACGCAGTTTTGTCATATAAACATCAACGGTTCTCGTTCCAGATGTTGTATCCGTTCCCCAAAACTCGTCCATCAGCTGTGTGCGTGAAAATGTTTTTTTAGGATAGGACAGCATTTTGTAAATGATGTTGAATTCTCTTGATGTAAGATTAATTTCTTCACCGTCATAAATAACGCTGCGCTCGTCTGCGTTTATGCTCAGCTTGCCTATTGTGATTCTTTTGCTTTCGGCTATTTTGGCACGGCGGAGCAGGGCGTTAATTCGCATAATGAGCTCGTCCAAATTTACAGGCTTAACCATATAGTCGTCAATTCCTAAATTATATCCCAATTGTTTTGATGCAATGTCATCTCTTGCGGTCATAAATAAAATAGGAATATTTGTGCTTAGTTTTCGGATGTTTTTGGCAAATTCAAAGCCGTCTTCGCCGGGCATCATAATGTCCGATATAATCAAATCGTGCACATTATCGTACATAGCACTGTATGCCTGTGTTGTATTGTAACAGCCCTCTGCATCAAAGCCGTTTTTTCTCAAATATGTGCAAACGGCGCTGTTAAGGTCTGCGTCATCTTCCACTACTAAAATTCTGAACATAGCCGATCCTCTCCTTTTTTCATTTTTAATTGAGTGCCGAGATGTATTTGTTAAATATTGTAATCTATTGCAACGGATGATTCACGAACAGCATGCATATGCTTTTTTACAACGTTGCAGTGATATTCGTCGTTTTGATATTTTTCAAGAGCTTCTTTGTCGTCCAAAACAACTTGTAAAATAATATCGTATGAACGCTCCGAATGTAAAAAATCAACGCCTACTTCAATGTCACGAATGAGGTCTACTTTGCCCTCCATTGAGCGTAAAATCTCTGCGGTTTTGTTACATTCTTCTTCGCTGTTGTCTTTGAGTTTAAAACATACAATATGTTTAATCATATTTTAGTCCCTTCTTAAAGCAAATAGGGCTACCGCACGGCAACCCTATTGATTGTAATAGTTAATTTGTACTATTTTGCAACATCTGAGTGTCTGCTTTCACGGATGATATTAACCTTGATTTGACCCGGATATTCCATTTCTTCTTCAATTTTCTTTGCGATTTCATGTGCAATGTATGGCATCTTTTGGTCGGAAATAACATCAGGTTTAACCATAACTCTTACTTCACGGCCTGCCTGAATGGCGTATGCTTTTTCTACGCCGTTAAAGCTTGTTGAAATCTCTTCAAGCTGCTGCAAGCGTTTGATATAGTGCTCGATGTTTTCTCTTCTTGCACCCGGTCTTGCGGCAGAAACTGCGTCGGCAGCCTGTACAAGGCATGCAACTATTGTCTTGCATTCAACATCACCGTGGTGAGCCTGAATTGCGTGAACAACAGCTTCGCTTTCTTTGTACTTTCTTGCGTATTCAACACCGAGAGCGACGTGGCTTCCTTCCATTTCATGGTCAAGAGCCTTGCCTATATCGTGAAGAAGACCTGCTCTTCTTGCAAGCTTTTCATCTGCTCCGAGTTCGGCAGCCATAAGACCTGCAATGTATGAAACTTCAAGTGAGTGTTTAAGTACGCTTTGTCCGTATGATGTACGGTATTTGAGTTTACCTAAAAGTTTTACAAGTTCAGGATGGATAGAACCGCAGTTTGCATTGATAACGGCTTTTTCACCCTCTGCTTTGATTGTTTGATTGATTTCTCTCTTTGACTTTTCGTACATCTCTTCAATTCTTGTAGGATGAATACGACCGTCCTGAATCAATCTTTCAAGTGTAAGGCGAGCGATTTCTCGTCTTACAGGGTCAAATGAGCTTACCGTGATAGCCTCCGGCGTGTCGTCAATAATTAGTTCAACACCGGTGATTTTTTCGATAGAGCGGATGTTACGGCCCTCTCTGCCGATAATGCGTCCTTTGATTTCGTCTGACGGAAGCGAAACAACCGATACGGTGGTTTCGGCGGTGTGGTCAGCCGCACAACGCTGAATTGCAGTGCCGATGATTTCTCTTGCGATGACATCGCTTTGGTCTTTAATCATCTGCTCGTGTTCAAGGATTCTCTTGCTTTTTTCAATATCAAGCTCGGATTCGAGTGAGCTCATAAGTTGAGCTTTCGCATCCTCTTGTGATAAGCCCGAAATTCTTTCAAGCATATCAAACTGACTTTTCTTGATGCCATCGATTTCAAGTAATTTGTCATCAGCAGCCTTAATCTTTTCACTTAAAGCTTCATTTTTCTTTTCCAAGGTGTCGGATCTTTTGTCAAGATATTCCTCACGCTGGTTAAGTCTTTTTTCTTGTTTTTGAACTTCGTTTCGTCTTTCGCGTATATCTTTGTCCGCGTCGGAACGAAGTCTGTGGATTTCGTCCTTTGTTTCCATAAGCTGTGTTTTCTTTGTCTTTTCAGCTTCGGAAAGAGCGTTATTCAAAATCTTATTTGCTTCTTCTTGTGCGTTGCCCTTTGTTGTTTCGTCATCTTTTCCTCTTTTGTTATAGCCGAATAAAAATCCGAGGACGGCGAAAAGCACGGCGCATACAAGTGCAATAATTATTGCAACAATAATACTTACTTTCATATCAATAGCACCTCCTTCTGTTCTAAATTTTTACATAATTGTTAATTTCATCAGAAAAGGTACAGTTTTATGCAATTTTGACATTTGTAAGCCACATATACAATAGGTTTATATACAGAATGTCACAAATATAATACTTCAATATATAGTATTTGTCAAGAAAATATTTTGCGTAAGGTACTGTGTTTAGAAATTTAAAAAATGTTGCTTGACAAACAAAATCAACAGTGCTATTATACATTCAAAAGCAAAATCTTTGATGAGGACACGGCATTCTTTGCGAGATTTCAGAGAGCATCCGGCAGGTGAAAGGATGTATCAAACATAGTCTGTTACCGCCTCTGAGTACCTTTAATACAGGTCGGGTGCTCCCGTTACAGAGCATTGAGCGGCGATATTTTTTATCGCAATTCAGGTGGAACCGTGGATATTTATTCACCCTGTTTATCAGGGTGATTTTTTTATTTTTAAGGAGGAATGAGATTATGAAAATCACATTAAAAGACGGCTCTGTTTTAAAGTATAATGAAGCAAAAACGGCTGCCGACATCACAAAAGACATTTCTATGGGACTTTTCAGAAACGCAACCTGTTGCAAAATCAACGGCGAAGTTAAAGATTTGAGAACAGTTATTGATACCGACGCAAGCCTTGAAATACTCACATTTGACGATGAGGACGGCAGAAAGGCATTCAACCACACCGCTTCTCATATTATGGCACAGGCTGTTAAACGCCTTTATCCGGAAGCAAAACTTACTATCGGTCCTGCAATCGACAACGGATTTTACTATGACTTCGATGTTGAAAAGTCATTCTCACCTGAGGATTTGACAAAGATTGAAGCCGAAATGAAGAAGATTGTTAAGGAAAATCCTGAAATCAAGAGATTTGAACTTCCTGTTGACGAAGCAATCGCTCTTATGGAAAGCAAGAATGAGCCTTATAAGATTGAACTTATTAAGGAGCACGCAGAAAAAGGCGAGCCAATCAGTTTTTATGAGCAAGGCGAATTTACAGAACTTTGCGCAGGCCCTCACCTTATGGATATGAAGGTTGTAAAGGCATTTAAGCTGACCCAGTGCACAGGCGCTTACTGGAGAGGCAATGAGAAAAACAAGATGCTTTGCCGTGTTTACGGTACCGCATTCCCTAAGGCTTCAATGCTTGAAGAACATCTTGCAGCTCTTGAAGAGGCTAAAAAGCGCGACCACAACAAACTCGGTAGAGAGCTCGAACTCTTTACAACAGTTGATTACATCGGTCAGGGCTTGCCTATTCTTCTTCCAAAGGGTACAAAAATTATCCAAACTCTTCAGCGTTGGGTAGAGGACGAGGAAGAAAAGAGAGGTTGGTTGCTTACAAAAACTCCTCTTATGGCAAAATCGGACCTTTATAAGATTTCAGGTCACTGGGATCACTATAAGGAAGGTATGTTTGTTCTCGGCGATGAGGAAAAGGATAAGGAAGTTTTCGCACTCCGTCCTATGACTTGCCCGTTCCAGTATCAGGCATATCTCAACAGAGCAAGATCATACCGTGACCTTCCGCTCAGATATGACGAAACATCAACTCTTTTCCGTAACGAGGCATCGGGCGAAATGCACGGCCTTATCCGTGTTCGTCAGTTCACAATTTCAGAGGGTCACTTGATGTGCCGTCCAGATCAGCTTGAGGACGAATTTAAGGCTTGCCTTGAACTTACAAACTATATGATGGATGTTTTGGGACTCAAAGAGGATTTGACCTATCGTTTCTCACAGTGGGACCCTGAAGATACAGGAAAGTATATCGGCACAAAAGAGCAGTGGGATGAAGCACAGGGCGTTATGAAAACTATTCTTGACGACCTCGGTATTGATTACAAAATCGGTATCGGCGAAGCTGCTTTCTACGGACCGAAGCTTGATATTCAAATCAAGAATGTATTTGGCAAGGAAGATACTCTTGTTACAATTCAAATCGACCAGATGCTTGCAGAAAAGTTCGGCATGGAATATGTAGACAAGGACGGTCAAAAGAAAAATCCTTATATCATTCACAGAACATCAATCGGTTGCTACGAGAGAACACTTGCTCTCCTTATCGAGAAGTATGCAGGTGCATTCCCAACTTGGCTTTCTCCTGTTCAGGTTAAGTTCCTTCCTGTTGCAGACAGACATCAGGATTATTGCCGTGAGGTTATGTCAAAACTTCAGGCAGCAGGCGTTCGTTGCGAACTTGATGACAGAAGCGAAAAGACAGGCTTCAAGATTCGTTCCGCACAAATGGAAAAAGTTCCTTATATGATTATCGTTGGCGATAAGGATATCGAAGCAAACACAATTTCTGTTCGTTCAAGAAAGAACGGTGACGAGGGTGCAACCTCTGTTGACGAATTCCTTTCAAGAATCGTAACCGAAATCGCAACAAAAGCAAGATAATACAGCACAAACCCCTGTAAAGAGAAAATCTTTACAGGGGCGTTTTTATTTTTCAATTATTTTTCTTGCTTCAAAAACCGAAATGTTGTTTTCTTCCGCAGATTTTACAATATCGTCAAATTCAATTTTTTCGGTTTGTGTGCCGTAGCCGTGCGAACGCTTGATGCAAACACCGTTTTTTTCGTATATTTTTCTGTCGAGAATAGCACGAACACACTCAATCTGCCTTATGCCAAGCGTGGTTGTGTGTTTGAACATCTGCCTTGTAAGTTCGTCTTTATCGGCAGGTGAGCAGATAACCGTAAATTCAAAGGCGGGTCTGCTCTTTTTCATAACAATCGGCTTGATGTATGCGTCTTTTGCACCGAGGGTGAGCATTTTGTTCAGTGCATATCCGAGTTCCTCGCCTGTCATATCGTCAATTTGACAGCGAAGTTCAAACACCGTGTCGGTGTCGTTTTCTTTGATAAAAGCCCTTATAATGTTTGGCTTTTCAAAGTCTTTTGTGCCGGCACCGTAACCGATTTTTTCGTATTCGCCGTTTGAAGCGGAAAATTCGTTTGCAAAGAATTTGACAAGTGCCACACCTGTCGGAGTCGTCAGCTCACTTTTTATGTCGCCCGTAAAGCACGGTATCTTACTTAACAATTTCGCTGTTGCGGGTGCGGGAACAGGCATAATTCCGTGAGCCGTTTTGACTTCGCCAAAGCCTGTTGCAATCGGTGAGCACACGATTTTGTCAATTTGCAAATAATCAATCAGTAAACAGCAGGCGGTGATGTCAATTATGGCATCCTTTGCACCGACTTCGTGCAGGTGAACATCGGCAACCGTTGTGCCGTGCACCTTGCTTTCTGCCTCGGCAATCAATTTGTAAACAGCTTTTGCATTTTCCTTGACTTGTTGCGGAATGTCAAAACCGTCAATAATATTGTATATTTCGGATATACTCGTGTGAGTATGTCCGTCTTTTTTTATGTCAACATCAAATTTTGTTGCACGAATTCCGTTTTTGCTTACTTCTCTAAGACTTACGGTTACATCACTTAATAATGTATTTAATTTATTTATTATATATTCTTTGCTTTTTGTATCAAGTGTGTCAAGCAAAGAAGCACACAGCATATCGCCTGCCACACCCATATTACATTCTAAATATAAACTTTTCATATGTTATTCCTGATGATTTATCATACTTGCTATGTATGCTGCACCGAATCCGTTGTCTATGTTAACAACGCTGACATTGCTTGCACAGCTGTTGAGCATAGCCAAAAGAGCCGAAACTCCGCCAAAGCTTGCACCGTAGCCAACGCTTGTAGGCACTGCGATAACAGGGCAGGAGGCAAGTCCGCCAACAACACTTGCAAGTGCACCCTCCATTCCGGCAATTGCAATAACAGCCGTTGCGTTTGATAAAATTTCTGCTTTGTCAAGCAGTCTGTGTATTCCCGCAACGCCGACATCATACATTTCAACAACTTCGTTGCCGAATGCTTTTGCCGTGATTACCGCCTCTTTTGCACAGTACAAATCTGATGTTCCTGCACAGCAAACAACGATTTTGCCTTTTCCGTTTGGCTTGGGTATAATTCCGGCAACCGCCGTCCTTGCTTCTTCGTCATAGTCAAGAGATATGGTTTTATTTATATATTCTGCCTTTTCTTTGTTAATTCTGGTGATGAGCACCGTTTTTTCTCCGCTGTCAATCAGCTTTTGTGCTATCGCTTTTATTTGCTCGGCGGTCTTGCCCTCACCGTATATCACTTCTCCTACCCCGTGACGGAGTGAGCGTGAGGTGTCAACATTTGCAAAGCCTATATCTTCATACGGTGCAAGCTTAATTTTGTTCAGTGCTTCGGCAGGGGATAATCCGCCGTTTTTTACACCTTCTAATATATATAATAACTGTTCTTTATTCATTATATCACCTAATATCATTATCCATATAAAAGGGGTGTTGTCAAGTTTTTTGAAAAAAATATATAAAACCTATTGACATAGTGGGTTTTATAGGTTATAATGCAAACATAACAACAAAACCTACTTGTACAGTAGGCAATAGGAGATTGGTTATGAACAATTTATTTGAACGATTGCTACGCCAAAATTTCCGTTTTGGGCGAATGTGTTTTTGCTGTTGATTTATTAAAACCGATTATCACAAAAACATTTTTTAACTTGAAAGGAAATTATTATCATGGCTAATTATAAATTTGAAACATTACAACTTCATGTAGGACAGGAATCACCGGACCCGGCATCAGACGCAAGAGCAGTGCCGATTTACCAAACAACTTCTTATGTTTTCCGCAACAGCGATCACGCTCAGGCAAGATTCGGTCTTGCAGATGCAGGTAATATTTACGGCAGACTTACAAACAGCACACAGGATGTTCTTGAGCAAAGACTTGCAGCTCTTGAGGGCGGTGTAGCAGGCTTGGCAACAGCTTCGGGTGCAGCGGCAATTTCTTATGTATTTCAGGCACTTGCTTCTGCAGGTGACCATATCGTAGCCGCAAAGACAATTTACGGCGGCACATACAATTATCTTGCACACACTTTCCCACACAGCGGTGTTACAACAACATTTGTTGACCCTGACGATGTTCAGAATTTTGAAAATGCAATTCAGGACAACACAAAGGCTATCTTTATTGAAACATTGGGCAATCCAAACTCAAACATTATCGATATTAAAGCAGTTGCCGAAATCGCACACAAGCACAACATTCCGCTTGTAGTTGACGATACATTCACAACTCCATATCTTCTTCGTCCAATCGAACTCGGTGCGGATATTATTGCTTCATCCGCAACAAAGTTCATCGGCGGTCACGGTACAACTCTCGGCGGTATTATAGTAGACAGCGGCAAGTTTGATTGGAAGGCTTCGGGCAAATTCCCGCAAATCGCAGATCCAAATCCAAGCTATCACGGTATCAGCTTTGTAGATGCCGTAGGTCCTGCGGCATTTGTAACTTACATTCGTGCAATCATTCTTCGTGATACGGGTGCTACAATTTCGCCTTTCAACGCATTCCTTCTTCTTCAGGGAACAGAAACTCTTTCACTTCGTGTAGAGCGTCATGTTGAAAATGCAAAGAAAGTTATTGAATACCTCAACAATCATCCACTTGTTGAAAAAGTAAATCACCCGTCACTTAACCCTAAGTATCAGGCACTTTACAATGAATATTTTCCTAACGGTGCCGGCTCAATCTTTACATTTGAAATCAAGGGCGGCGAAGCAGAAGCAAAGAAGTTCATTGACTCGCTTCAAATCTTCTCAATCCTTGCAAATGTAGCAGATGTTAAGTCACTTGTTATTCACCCTGCAACAACAACTCACTCACAGCTCAGCCCTGAGGAACTTGCAGAACAGAACATCAAGCCAAATACAATCCGCCTTTCAATCGGCACAGAGCATATCGATGATATTATTGCCGACCTTGAACAGGCATTTGATAAAATTAAATAAATCCTCTCTGCATATTATGCATAAAAAAAGATGAACCGTGTTTTTAATACGGTTCATCTTTTTGTTTTGTGTATCAACAAATTCTCGGCAATCCCTCACCAATCAGCACATTTACTTTTCTTTGTCCGCCGAGCGGAGTAATAAGCGTTACGCCGTCACCGTTTGTTACTTTGCCGATTATTGCGGTGTTTTCGCCGTATTTGCTCTTTTTCATTAATTGTACCGCCTTGTCGGCTTGCTCGCTCGGTACAATCGCAACAAGCTTACCCTCGTTGCCCATATGCAAAATGTTAAGTCCCAGGATTTTTGAAAATGCCTTGACTTCATCGCTGATCGGAATTGCACTTTCTTCTATCTCAATTCCTTTGCTGGAGGCGTTTGCAAGTTCGTTGAGTACCGTTCCGAGTCCGCCTCTTGTAACATCACGCATACAATGAATGTCAATTCCGCCGTCAATCAGGCTTTTTACAATGTCGGTCAGCGGAGCATTGTCCGATTTGATGTTGTTTTCGATTTCCATTCTTGCAGAAAGAATTGTTGCGTGGTGGTCGCCCATAGTTCCGCTTATGATTACACAGTCACCGTCTTGCAAGTTTGTTGAAACAATGTTTTCGTTGTCAACAAAGCCAACCCCTGCGGTGTTGATGTACACGCCGCCGTTGCCCTCGATAACCTTTGTGTCGCCGGCAACAACGGTAACTCCGGCTTCTGCCGCAGTTTCAGCCATTGATTTTGCAATGTGTTCAAGCGTTTTGGTGTCTGCACCCTCCTCGATGATGAATGCGGATGTGATGTATTTAGGCACGGCACCTCGCATGAGCAGGTCATTTACCGTTCCGCAAACGGCTAATCTGCCGATGTCGCCACCGTTAAAAAACAGGGGAGTCACAACAAAACTATCGGTTGTTATTGCGATTTTTCGGTGTCCGTCAACAACTGCACTGTCCTCCATCATATTTAGTATCGGGTTTGAAAAACTGCGTGCAAAAATTTTGTCTATCAGCTCGCTTGTAGCCTTGCCGCCGCTTCCGTGTGATAATGTGATTTTCATATTTTTACTTCCTGTTGTTAGTTATGTAGTTGTGGCAAGTGCCCTCATTGCTCACCATACAAGCACCTTTTGGATTTTCGGGTGTGCAGATTTTGTTGTATAAAGGGCAGTCGGTCGGCTTCTTGTTTCCTGAAATTATCTCGCCGCACAAGCACCCTTTTTGGTAAGAATAATCATTCGTGAGTTCTCGTGAACCTGCATCATATTTTGCATATTCTTTTTTTAATGCCATTCCCGAGCCTTTTATAATGCCCAATCCTCGCCACGGTGCATCATATTCTTCAAAATATTTGTGCACAATTTCAAACGCTTTTTCGTTTCTTTCGCTTGTTACCGCCGATTTGTAAAGGTTGATTACTTTACCTTGTTTGCGAAGTTTAATAAGTGCATATATTGATGCAAGTATTTCTTCCGCTTCAAATCCGCTGACAGCAAACGGCAAACTGTATTTTTCGGCAAGAGGCACAAATGCGTTGCTTCCCGTAATAACCGCAACATGCCCCGGAGCAATAAACCCGTCAATCTTGTTATCGCTTTCGCAAAGCGTGGCAATAACATTCGGCATAGTTTTCAGTGCGGTCAAAAGTTGCACATTTTCAATTTTTTGCTTTATGATTTCGTCAAGCAATAGTGCATATATCGGCGTTGTGGTTTCAAATCCGACTGCCGCAAACACAAAATTTTTGTCCGGTTCAGCCTTTGCAAGTTCAATCGTTTCCGTCGGGGAATATACCATTCTTATGTCGGCACCCTCAAACTTTATATCTTTGAGGGCTTTTTTACTACCCGGAACTCTAATCATATCACCGAATGTAACTATTACATTGCCGTCAAGTGCAAGTTCAATCAACTTGTCAACATAGTCCGAAACCGTAACACATACAGGGCAACCCGGACCGCTGATAAGATGAATTTTGTCGCTTATAAGTGACGGAATGGCGTTTTCGCTGATTGATGCGGTGTGAGTTCCGCAAACCTCCATCAGCGTGATTTCTTCGCCGTCATATTCTTTGAGTGCTTTTATAACATCGTTTATGTTCATTGTCCAAGTTCCTCAAGGTCTTTGAATAGGTCAACCATATATTCCGCTTCGTTTTCGGGCAAAACCTGAATTATCAGCCCTGCGTGAACCAAAACCCAATCTCCCACCTTGCAGTCAACTATGCCTTTGTTGACGGTTGTGATGTTTGATGAGTAGTCGATTTTTGCCGTGTTTCCGTTTATTTCAATTATTCTTCCCGGTGCCGCAACACACATATTTATCCTTCTTCCTGTTCGTCAAGTGCCGCAAGATATGCTTGACCGAGGCAAATGCCTTGGTCGCCTGACGGCACTTTGTTGTTTATGTATACTTTTATGTTGCTTTGCTTCAAAAGCTCAAAGGTTCGCTCGGTAAGTATTCGGTTGTTGAAACAACCGCCGCTGAGCGTGACCTGTTTTGCGTTGTGTTTTTTTGAAATATTCAGTATCAACCTTGCAAGCATATGATGAAATCCAAGTGCAATTTCTTCCTTTGGTGCGTTTGCGTTTATGATTTCTTCAATTATGGCTTTTGGTGATAGGGTAGGAGTAAGTTCAAAAGCCGTGCTTGCTTTTCGTGCCATGCGTTCAAGTGCAATGGCACATTCGCCCTCGTAGGTGTTGTGGTGGCAGATGTCAAGCACAGCCGCCACGGCGTCAAACAGTCTGCCCATACTTGATGAGTTCACCGTGTTTATGTTGTGCTCAATCGCACTTTTTACAAGCGGATTGCTTTTGTCATAGCAGGCAAGGCAGATGTCCGCATTTTTTGAAATCTCGTCACTTGAAAGCATTTTTGTGTATTCAAGGTGTTCAACTCTTTTTTGATTAAAAAATACTTCGCCGCCCCAAATTGCACCGTCTGTGCCGTAGCCTGTGCCGTCAAAAACAAAACTTAACACATCACCTTTTAGCTTGTGTTCGGCAATAACGCTGTATGCGTGGGCCAAATGGTGCTGATATTTGCCGTTTGTTTGCATTGCCGTTGACGAATAATACAACGGGTGCATATCGCAAACGGCTTTTTCGGGTGTAAAGCTGTGGAGTTTGCAAAAACGGTTAATGTTGCTTTTGTATGCTTCAAAACATTTTGCGTCTTCCAAATCGCCGAAGTATTGCGACGGATAAACATAGTTGCCGTGCATTATTGCAAAACTGCTTTTTAGATCGCCGCCAAGTGCAAGAATGTTGCTTTTCGCCTTAATTCCCACATCTATTGTAAGCGGAACATAGCCTCTTGCACGGCGGATAAATTGCACCTCACCTGCGTTGATTTGCACCACGCTGTCGTCAAGCGGTGTTAGTATTTCTCGGTTGTGAGATAAAATTTTCACGCCGAATTTTTTGATTTCTTCATCATCGATTACTATCGTCTCGCCCGATAAGTTTGCACTTGTCATTATAAGCGGCGATATGCAGTCGAGTATAAGTATTTGTATCGGATTGCACGGCAAAAACGCTCCTATAAAGTCCGAATTGTCGCACACACCATGCGGAAATGGTTTTTTCGTTCTCAGCAAAACTATCGGCCGTGCAGGGGACAGCAGAAGTTCTCTTTCCTTGTCGGATATTTCGCAGTATTCGGCAATTTCGTCAATGTTCTTGAACATAACTGCAAACGGCTTTGTTTCTCTGCCCTTGATTTCACGGAGTTTTAAGGCACACTCTGTTTTGCATAGACACGATAGGTGATAACCTCCGATGTCCTTGATTGCAAGGATTTCACCGCTTTTCAGCGTCTGTACGGCTTCGCTGATTGTAATACTTGTTGCAGGTCCGCAGTCGTTGCACGCAATGGTCTGTGCGTGACACCTGATGTTCTGCGGTGTTGTGTATTCCTTTTGACATTCGTCACAAAGAGGGAACACGCTCATTGTAATGTTTTCTCTGTCGTATGGCAAAGTGTTGATTATGGTATATCTTGCTCCGCAGTTGATACAACTTATAAACGGGTGTTTGTATCTGCGGTTGTTTTCGTCTTTAAGTTCTTTTTCACAATTCGGGCAGGTTGCCAAATCGGGAGTGATGAAGGGAATGTCACTGTCGTTTGTAGAATGGATGATTTTAAATTCCGTGTAGCTTTTGTTGTTTATTTTTTCTTCATTGTACGATGTTATGTTAAACATACCGATAAGGCGTCGGATAAATTCTTCCAACGCCTCATTTTCTGCCTGTGCGATAATTTCAACATTACCGCCTGTGTTTTTCACTTCGCCTTTTATGTCAAGCTCTTGTGCGAGCCTCAGGGCAGTGGGGCGAAATCCGATACCCTGAACGATACCTGAAAAGGTGTATTTTTTAGTAATGCTTTACGCTTCCTTTTTGTAGGTTACTTCTCCGCTTTCGCCGTCATCTTTTGCATAGCTCAAACTGTGGAATTTTAAGCAAGCTTCAATGCACGCACCGCATTGCACACATTCGTCACGGTTGATACTCCAAGTTTTCTCGTTTCTGTCAACTGTGATGGCGTTTGACGGGCACTTCCTTGCACAAAGTCCGCAAAGGATACACTTGCTTATATCGTTTTTAATCTTGCCCGATGTAAGAGCAGGGGAGTCGCCTGATTTGTTTTGGTTGTTGTCGGTTGCAGGCTTTTCCGGAATAGGTTGTGAATAACTGTCAACGGTTTTGATTCTGCTTGGCTCTGTATAACCCGGTTTGATGTGCAGACACTTTTTCGGACAGCCCGAAACACAGTTTTCGCACTGCACACAGCCCATTCTTTCAATCGACCAGGTCCTTGTTGCACGGTCAACCTTGATTGCACCCGATGGGCACTTCCTTTGGCACATTCCGCACATAATGCAGTCGTCTATGTCAATTTCAATGTGCCCCCTTGAACGCTCCGGATAAACCGCAGGTTCGGCAGGATAATTTTTTGTAGCCGGCTTGGAAAAAAGGTTCTTCAGAGCAAAGCCGGTAAAATCCATAAGCTTCATATTTTACTCCTCCTTATCTTTCCGTACAGCTGATGCACGGGTCGATGGTGAGCACCTGAATAGGTACATCGGCAAGTTCACTGCCCGGCAAAATATGAATAAGCGATTGAATGTTTGTAAAGGTAGGAGTACGGAGTCTGAATCTTTCAAGGAATTTTGTTCCGTTTGCCTTTGCGTAGTAAATTGTTTCACCGCGAGGCTGTTCTATTCTTACAAACGCTTCGCCGTTCGGGTTGCCCTTTTGCGGATTGCAAATTGCACCCTGCGGCATTTTTTGAGCACATTGGCGGATGATTTCGATTGATTGAAAGATTTCGCCGATTCTTACGGCACATCTTGCGTATCCGTCACAGTCGTTTGATGTGATGATGTCAAAATCAATCTTGTCGTATGCTTCGTATCCTGTTTTTCTCATATCCATTTCAATGCCGCTTGCTCTTGCCATAGCACCTGCGGCACTCAATTTGTGTGCGTCCTCTTTTGTGAGAATACCGACTCCTTTGAGCCTTTTTTGAACAGAATAGTCGTTGAGGAAAACATTTGTCATTTTTCTGATGTCTTTTTCCATACCGTTCAGTATGTCAACAAAGCTGTTAATCATACTGCTATCCATATCTTTGAGGACACCGCCGATTTTGTTAACCGAAAAGATAACACGGCCGCCTGTTGATTCTTCAAACATATCAAGCACTTTTTCTCTCATTCTCCACGCTTGCATAAACAGTGCGTCAAATCCGAATGCGTCTGCAAGAAGTCCGAGCCACAAAAGGTGAGAGTGTATACGGCTCATTTCAAACCAAAATGTACGCAAAAACTTTGCTCTTTCGGGCACTTCGGCATTGAATATTGCTTCAAGTGTTTCGCAGTAGCCGAGTCCGTGACCGAACGAACAAATACCGCAGGTTCTTTCAACAACATATTGATAGTCGTTGAAATCTCGCTTTTCTGCGAGCATTTCAAGTCCTCTGTGAACAAAGCCGATTGACGGAACAGCTTCCACAACCTTTTCGTCTTCAAGTACAAGGTCAATGTGGATAGGCTCCGGCAAAACAGGGTGTTGAGGTCCGAAAGGAATAATTGATTGCTTACTCATCCTTTTTGTCCTCCTTTTTTATAACCGTGATTTGCTTTTTGAACGGTGTTTCTTCTTTTATTCTGTAAAACTTGTTGTGGTAGTCAATGTTCATACCGACAACTTTGACGCCCCAAAGTTCCTTGATTTCGTTTTCGTAAAGGGTTGCGGCAGGGAATATGTCCGAAAAACTTTTGATTTCTTCATCTATAGGAAGTTCAATTTTGTAGTTTTCCATAAGATATTCTTTGTTGACCGAGTAAATTACCTCGTTATATCCCTCAAAGGCAACGGAGCAAATTTGTGAAAGACGGTAGCCGTCCTCATATTTCTTTTGCATAATGTCATAAAGTTCATCTTTGGTGACCTTTGTGATTGCAAAATCGTTGTAGTTATTCATCCTTGAGTGCCTCCTTTACCTGCCTTCTCTTTTCTTTTAGCTTTTCGCTTTTTTCTTTGAGCAATTCAAGTGATTTTACAACGCCGTCAATGATGGATTGCGGTCTTGCGGCACAGCCCGGAACATAAATGTCAACCGGGATAGCTTTGTCAACACCGCCGAGAACATTGTAGCAGTCTTTGAAAACGCCGCCGTTGCAGGCACAGATTCCGATTGCACACACAACCTTTGGTTCTGTCATTTGTTCGTATATTTGCTTAACAACGCTTTCGTTCTGTGAGTTGACCGAGCCTGTGATAAGCAAAATGTCCGCATGCTTTGGATTTCCTGTATTGATAATACCAAAGCGTTCTATGTCATATAATGGAGTTAGGCACGCAAGAACCTCTATGTCGCATCCGTTGCATGAGCTTCCGTCATAGTGCATAATCCAAGGTGATTTTGTTACATCTGCCATTTATATTACCCCCTTGCCTTTAAGCACTTCAATAACAATAAGGTTGAGTGCACCCAAAACTGCGGTAACAATCCAGGTGTTATCAAGCATTTGCTTCCATTTGAGTCTTGCATTTGTGTTGTCAATAAGAATTTCCGCAAAATAACAGATAACCATACAAACTATTGCAAGAAGCACGCTCCATGGTTTTGAATTGAGGAAGAAGAGCGACAAAAGTCCCAAAAGGAATATGTTTTCGTACCAGTGTGAAACTTCAACAATCGCAAACATCTGACCGTTAAACTCTGTTGTGATACCTTTTACCATCTCTTGGTGAGCGTGATGCGAGGTTGAGAGGTCAAACGGGTGCTTGCGGAGTTTGATTGTGAGGATAAATACAAATCCGAGGAAGATACCCGGCAAAAGAACAATTGCAGGCAAACTGTCATGAGTTGCGATTTCCGACACTCTGAAGCTTCCCGATACAATGTAAAATCCGATTGCCGCAATAAGAACCATAGGCTCATATGCAAGCATCTGCACAAGTTCTCTGCTTGCACCCATAAATGCATATGGTGAGTGACCGCTTGATGCAGCGATTACAAGGAAAATGTTTGCGGTTGTGAGCGTAAAGAGAACAAGCATAATGTCGTAGCCTGCGAAGAAAAGCAAGCCTGTTACAATGATGAAAAACAGGAACGAGAGAAGGTAAAGCATCTGTACTCTGTTGATAACCTTTGTTTGTTTTTTCATAAGTTTTGTTACATCGTAAAGCGGCTGAAGAACAGGCGGTCCCTGTCTGCCTTGCATTCTTGCTGTGATTTTTCTGTCAATTCCGGCAAGGAGTGCACCCAAAAACGGAGCAAGTATCAAGTAAAGTACTGCACTGATGATAGGTAAAACAATATTTTTCATTAGCACAAACCTCCTGTTACTATTGTTGCAACGGTAAATGCCGCAATCAAGAATATTGAAACATAAACACTCGGTTTGTACATGTGACTTTCACCGAAGATGTCTTCCATATACCAGTTTGTAAGGAATTCCTTTTTTTCATTGCCGAACGAGTCGATAAAGCCGACTTGGTCGGGAGTACCGATACCGTTAAAGTATCTCTCTGCTTTAGGGAACGGTCTGTTCTTTGCAACAAGAACATATGTAAGTATAGGAATAACAAAGATAAATACAACCATAAGAATTGTAAGCACAATGTTTTCGCTTGAAATAACCGCATACTCACTGTTGAATATTGTTGCCGTATACGGTTTAACTACGAATTTTGAAATGAGCGGGAACACAAACACAATAAGAATCATAAGTCCTGCGTGAGTAAAGAGCGAAGTCCACTGATTTGCCGTGATGGTGTTTTTGCGGCGTTTGTCGGCAGGGTTTGATGAAAGTACGGTAGCAAGCCACTTTGACCAATAGAAAAGTGTTGTTGCCGAGCCGAAGCAAATGCAAAGCACAAGAAGTGTAGAAACGATGATTTCAAGTGTGCTGCCGCTTGCAAGACCGGTATCAACAAATGCCTTGAGTGCTGCCCATTTTGAAACGAGCATGCCGAACGGAGCAAGGAACATACCTGCAATACCTACAACAAGAGTCCATGTGAGATATGGATATCTTCTTACCAAGCCGTGCATGGTTTCTATATCTCTTGAACCTGTTTGATGTTCGATAGAACCGACTGTTTGGAACAAAAGTGATTTTGATACGGCGTGGAAAATCACAAGGAAAATTGCCGCCCAAACGGTTTCTTCCGTACCTATGCCGGCACAAGCCGTGATAAGTCCGAGGTTTGAAAGTGTTGAGTAAGCCAAAACTTTTTTGCCGTCATATGCCGTGATTGCAAGCATAGACATTGCAAGGAAGGTAAGGCCGCCTACAAGACCTACCATATATCCGCTGAATTCTCCGCTCATAGCCGGAGCAAGACGAATTAAAAGATAAACGCCTGCTTTAACCATTGTTGCACTGTGCAAAAGCGCCGATGACGGAGTAGGTGCAACCATTGCCCCGAGCAACCATTTTGAAAACGGAAGTTGCGCACTTTTTGTAAGAGCACCGAATGAAAGACAAATTACCGGTAAAACTATAAGTGACTTGTCTTGTGTGAGTATGCTCTGCAAGTCGGTAACGCTGTGGTTAATGCCGAAGATTACAATACCAACAGCCATACCCAAACCTCCGAGAAGGTTCATCCACAAAGCCTTAAAGCAGTTGTTGATTGCTTCGCCTGTCTTTGTGTAGCCGATGAGAAGAAATGAACATACGCTTGTTACTTCCCAGAAGAAGTAGAGCCAAATAAGGTTGTTTGAAAAAACAAGACCGAACATTGCACCGATGAACACATACATAATCGCAAAGAAAAAGCCTCGTCTGTCTTTAACTTCGTCACCGTGATGGTGGTGATAGTCGTCCATATATCCGCACGCATATACGGTTATAAGCGTACCTACTACGGCAACAATCATCACCATAATGATTGTTAGTTGGTCATAATACAGATTGTTGATTTGAATTTCAGGCTTAATTCCCGAAAATTCATACCAAAATTCAAGCCCTGTTTGTGCTATTGACAAAATTGCCGCATAGTATTTTTTGTACTTGATTGATAGCACGGTGATGAGTACCACTAAAAATACTTCGCCGGCAACCATCAGGTAGTCAACAATTTCAACAAAAGGTACGCCGCCTATGAGCGTTTCCTCGTTGAATGTCATTTGTCCGCCGCCTAATGTGTAATAGGTTACGGTAAACATCAGAGCCGCAAAAATAATTGCGCCTGCAGATACATAGGTTATGATTTTTCTTGTCTTGTTGTTTTTTGTAAGTCCCTGCAACAATGCACTGATGAAAGGGAAACCGACAAGAAATGCAATCATAATTTCCATTTTTTTGCCCCTTTTCCTAGGAGAATCTACTCCAAAATCCTCTTTATTTGTATCTAATTTATACCGCATAAGATAATAGCACATATTTTGTTCAAAATCAACAAAATAAGTTATATTTTAGGAAAAATTTAGTATATTATTTTTATAAATATTTACTGATTAATATTTTATGTTTTCTATTGATTAAAAAAATTTTTTGATGTATAATGTTTTCAAACTTAAGTAATTGGAGGAAGTCATGTCCAGAAAAATCAGATTGACGGGTTTGGTGCTCACGGCAGTTATTTTGCTTGCGGGATTAATCGCAATTTGCGGTGTTTCTTCGCAAAATATAGGCCCTGTTAAATCACCGGAAATTGTCGGCACCTCGTCGGATTCCGTCAAACTTTCGTGGAAAAGAGTAGGTTCGTCCGACGGATATTTTGTTTATCAGAAAAAAGGTGATAAGTTCAAAAAGATAAAGACTGTAAAAGACCCGCAAAAGCTCGGTTGCACAGTTAAAAATCTTGATGATTCCACTGCATATACATTTGTTGTAAAGGCTTTTAAGCAACATAAGAAAAAACTTGTTGAAAGCGAAAAGTTCACAGAGGTTTCAGCTTGCACCGTACCTAAAGCACAAAATGCTAAGGTTGAGGCTGTTCAGGCAAACGCCCTCAGAATTTCCTGGCAGGCAAATCCAAAATGCGGCGGATACGAAATTCAATATGCAAAGTCAAAAGATTTCAGCGATAAAGAAAGTATTAACATCAAAAATGCAAAATCGGATTCTACCGATATTTTGGAACTTAAAGTTAATGATGAATATAATGTTCGCGTTCGTTCTTATGTTTATTTTAATGAGCAGAAAATCACCGGTAAGTGGAGCAAGGTTGTAACCGCAAAGGTGCTCGATGCAGCAGGAATTGCCGCTGTTGACGCCACAAAGCCTATGATTGCCGTAACTTTTGATGACGGACCGGGCTACAATGGAGCTTCGGACAAAATCCTTGATGTCATCGAAAAATATCACATCAAGGCAACATTCTTTATGCTCGGCTCAAACGCTTCAAATCTTACAAAGAATGTAAAGCGCAAGGTGGCTCTCGGCTGTCAAATCGGCAACCACACCTACAATCACGAGCATTACGGCAAAAATGTTACTCCTTCCGATATTACAAAGGCGTCCGACGCTATTGAAAAGGCTTGCGGAGTTCGTCCTACTGCGTTCCGTTCTCCGGGCGGAATAACAACGGATCTTATTCGCAACACCTGTAAGCAGGAAAAAATGCCGCTTTATTATTGGTCACTCGACACTCAGGATTGGAAGAGCAGAAATGCCGATAAGGTGTACAATGCCGTTATTAAAAATGTGTCCGATGGTGATATAATTCTCATGCACGAGATTTACACTTCAACTGCAGATGCGTTTGAAAGAATGGTTCCCGTTCTCATTAAAAAGGGTTATCAGTTTGTTACCTGTGATGAACTTGTTGCCGCCAAATCAGGCAAAAAACCCGAACCGGGCACACAGTATGTAGACGGCAAAACTATAAATAATAAAACTTCGTGATAAATTGTGATAATCAGATTATCGGCTCTCCTTGATTTTTCAAGGAGAGTTTTTTATTCAATGTGACCGTTTTGTCCTCACAATCGTTTTGATAGTAGAGAAGGGAGATGATGACAGTGATAAATTTTGATGAATTGTATCAAAAATACGGAGAAATGCTTTATAAAATAGCCTTTTTGTATTTTGGCAATTCGCACGATGCCGAGGATGCTTTGCAGGAGGTTTTCGTCAAAGCGTTGCAAAAACTCCCCAACGGTACAGATGAGCATCAAAAAGCGTGGCTCATTCGTGTAACGCAAAATCAGTGCAAGGATATGCTTAAAAGAAGCGAAAATAAAAATTGTTGCATTGATGATGTTGTGATTGTCGGTGAGTGCGAAAACATCAATAACGAAAGCAGAATTGATATTTTGCAAAAGATAGTCAAACTTTCGCCAAAATATAAAACTGCTGTCATCCTTTATTACTATTATGATTATTCCGTGTCGCAAATTGCCGATACATTAAAAATTTCACAGTCGAGTGTAAAAATGCGATTGAAGCGTGGACGGGATATTCTGAAATTAGAATTGGAGGGTTACGAAAATGAAATATTATGATTTTAAAAGCTCGTTAGATTTTGTAAAACCCGATGTCCATTTGCAAACAAGATTAAAGGCAAAGGTTGAGGGTGCTCAAAACAAAACGAAAAAGTCAAAAAAACCTGTGATTTTGGGCTTGGTATCGGTTATGGCATTGGCAGTTGTTGTAACAGGTTTGGGAGCAAATGACCTAATCGGTACAGATAAGGTGCTCACCTCTGAACATTCGGTTTCGGCACCAACACAATCAGATTCAGCAACATGCAAGGTCGCACCGGGTTTTGTCAATATCGTGTATGCTAATGATAAAAAAAGCTACGCAATGGATGTCAGCGAAATAAGTGTCGAATCACCGCCGTATTGTCAAATCGGTGCATGGAGTATTAAGGGCAAATCCGAGGCGGAAATAAATGATATGAGAGAGCAAATTCACAAGGATTTCGAGCTCGTTAAGGGTTTTGTCGGTGAAAACGAAGTTTATTTTTCCACAGCTTGGCATATTGAAAGAATGGATAATGCTCTTGTTTATTCTGCCTATTGCGGTGCGTTTGACTTTGATTTGAGCGAGGACGATTACGCTAAAGTAAAAGAAATTCGTGTTACAAATTCAAATAAAAAATACGGCGAAATGGAAATTGTTGCCGAAGATTCATTGTTTGATGAAAATTTGAAGCGAATAGACGGTAAAACTTTAGCCGATGTCGATGAATTAGAAAATATCTATATCAAAAATCGCAACACGAAGTACGCATCTCTGTCGGGTGACAGGTTTCGCAGATGTATGAAACTTGAAAAAACCGGTGATGCAAGCTTCAGAATCAATTGGAAAATGAGTGACGCATTTTACAAACTTTTCGATGAAAATCCCGATGTTGACCTTACAAAAATAAAAGACACCCTCACATTCGAAGTTGTTTTTAATGATGATTCGGTGTCAAAAAGCGTTGTTGATATTTCGTTTGATAAAAACGGAAATATGAAAACCAAACCCGCTTCGTTCCAATATATTCATAACTAACATAACTAAAAAACGACACCGCTTTGCTATGAAGTGGTGTCGTTTTGTATAGTGCTTATTCTTCTTCTGCTTCTGCTTCTAAAACTTGGTATGTGCCGTCCTTTTCAATCTTGTCAAGAACGCCGTATTTCTTTGCCATTTCAGGAATGTACTGCGATGTGAGTTTTTGCGGTGACTGAATATTCATTGTTGCCGGGTCTTTGCCGTTTTCAAGAATATCGTATGCCATCAAGCCTGCTTGGTAGCCGATTTCATAATAATCGATTGAATATGTAGCCACAGCGTTGTATTTGAGGCAAGCCATTGCTTCGGCACCGATGATTGGTGTGTTTGCACTTTGGCAAACTTCGTCAACAATTGCACCGTTTGATGCAACAATATTGTCGGTCGGAATGTAAAGAACATCCGATGATGTTGCGGCTTTTTGTGCGGCTGATTGAATATCGTTTGAGTCGGTGAATGTGTATGATTTAACATCAAGACCCATTTTGCTCATAATGCTTGTCATTTCGTCTGCCTGAAGTTTTGAGTTAGCCTCTGCCGAGCAGTAGAGAATTCCAACCTTTTTAGCTTCCGGGAACAATGTCGCAAGCTGTTCTGCTTGTTTGTCAAGCGGTGCAAGGTCGGTAGTTCCTGTTACATTGATGCCTGTTGCTCCGTCAGCCGGCATATCAATGTCGAGTGCTGTGCCAAAGTGTGTAACAGCGGTTGCAACAATCGGTGTTTGTGATGCTGCGGTTGCGGTTGTGCAAGCCTGAAGTGCAGGCGTTGCAACTGCCATAATGAGGTCGTAGCCCGATGATACAAACTTGTTTGCGATTGTTGTGCAGTTTGCTGTGTCGCCTGATGCGTTTTGAACATCAACTTCAACCTTGTCGCCCAACTTTTCCTTGATTGCAGCTTGAAAACCTTCTGTTGCTTTGTCGAGTGCAGCGTGCTGAACAAGCTGACAAACGCCAACCTTGTACACTTTGTTGCCGTCGTTCTTGTCGCCCTGTGTACTGCATCCTGCAAACGCTCCGCCTATCATAAGCACAGAAAGTGCCACGCAGGCCGTTCTTTTGATTATCTTTTTCATTTTAATACCCCTTTAAATTTTTTTATTTCATTTATTTCAATAACAGTGTACCACCAAAATAATTTATGTTCAAGCGTTTGAGCATAAAAGATTTTTATCATATGTAGAAATTAAATTCAACAAAGATAATAAAAACCGTAAGACGATTTGTATACGCCTTACGGTTTTGTTAGTTATAATATTGAACAGATGTAATCCATAACAGTTTGCATTGCAGGAGTAATCCACTTGCTTTTGTGGTAGAGCATCTGAATCCAAATTTCATCGCTGATGGTGTCAACTTCAAATTGCTTAACCTTGCCTTTTGCAACATATTCGTCAGTAATGAAGTCGGGAAGATACGAGATTCCCATATTTTTTTCAACCAAATGGCAAATGAGTTCGGTGTCGCCGATTTCCAAAAACGGATTGATTTCCATAGATTCTTTTGCAAGATAATCGTCAAGTCTTTGGCGATAACTCATACCTTTTTCGGTGAGGATAAACGGCTGTTCGAGCACATCCTCAATGGTGATTTTGTCCTTTTTAAACAGCGGATTTTCATTGCCCATAATGAAGTGAGTTTTCACCTTGTGCTCTTTTACAATCGTGTAGTTGCTGTCGTAAATATGTTTGTCGAGCGTAAAGATAAGGTCAACATCGTTTTGGTTTGCAAGGCGGAACATTTCCTCTGTGCTTGCAGGAAAAATCTTGAGCGAAATATTTGGATATGTATTGTGAAAATGGTCAAAATTATCCCAAAACAGCCAGTGACAAAGCGAGTCGCACATCGCAATTCTAACCTTGCCGTTGATGTCTTTTTTGCTGCTTGCCGTGTTTTCAATATCTTCAACGGTTGCAAGCAATTTTTGTGCAAGCTGAAGTATCTGCTCGCCCTTTGGAGTCAATTTTACCGTGTGGTTTACACGCTCAAAAAGGAGCACTCCGTATGCGTGTTCAAGCTGTTTGATTTGTGCCGAAACCGCCGACTGTGTGTAGCCGAGCTTTTTAGCCGCTTTTGTAAAACTGTTTTGGTCCGCAACCTGTATAAAGGTTTCAAAATTTTTAATGTCCATAGTAAAAATATGTTCCTCTCAAATAACACAATTACTTTCTTTATTATAAATGATTTTTATTAAATTTTCAAGTTTTATTATTTTTCTTTATATTGTAACAATTTCTGACGCTGTTCTATTGACATTTTACTAATAACGATATATATTTAAATAAGTATAGTTAAAAATACAAAAAAATTTTAATATAGGATTTTAAGAGTATGAAAAAGGATAATTTTATAAAAACTGATACAGTAATTGTCGGCTCCGGTGTTGCCGGACTTTTTGCCGCACTTTGCCTGCCGAAAGAACAGGATGTTTTGGTAATCACCAAGGAAAATCTTGACGACTGCGATTCATTTTTGGCACAGGGCGGAGTGTGCGTTCTTAAAGACATAAACGACTTTGACTGCTATTTTGAGGATACTATGAAAGCCGGACATTATGAGAATAATCCGGAGTCTGTTCGTGTTATGATTGAGTCGTCGCAGGATGTCATCGGCACGCTTATTGATTTGGGAGTAAAGTTTGATACCGACGGTGACGGCGAATACGATTACACTCGTGAGGGTGCACATCGCCGCAACCGTATTCTTCACCATAAGGACGAAACGGGCAAGGAAATAACCGCAACGCTTCTTGACATTGCAAAAACAAAGCCTAATATTACATTTGTTACACGCACAACTATGATTGACCTAATTGAAAAAGACAATATGTGCTACGGCATTGTTTGCTATGATGAATACGGCGAAAAAGGTGCAATCCTTGCAGACAATGTTATTCTTGCAACAGGCGGTATCGGCGGTCTGTTCAAGAATTCAACCAACTATCCGCATATTACGGGCGACTCGTTTGCTCTTGCTCTCAAGCACGGAATTGAACTTCAAAATATGAACTACATTCAAATTCACCCAACCACTCTTTACAGCAAGAAAAAGGGCAGACGCTTCCTTATCAGTGAGAGCGTAAGAGGTGAGGGTGCAGTGCTTCTTAACGAAAACGGCGAGCGTTTTACGGATGAACTTCAACCGAGAGATGTTGTTACAAACGCTATTGTTAAGGAAATGAAGAAGTTTGGCACAGACCATGTGTATCTTAATCTTCCTACTATGACAAGCGAAGAAGCAAAGAAAAGATTTCCAAATATTTTTGAGGCTTGTATGGAAGAGGGCTACGATATGACAAAGGACAATGTTCCCGTAACTCCTGCACAGCACTATATGATGGGTGGTGTCAAGACCGATACAAACGGTGTAACTTCTATGAAAAATCTTTATGCCGTAGGCGAAACCGCTTGCAACGGTGTTCACGGCAAAAACCGTCTTGCATCAAATTCGCTTCTTGAAAGCCTTGTTTTTGCAAAGCGTGCGGCCGATACAATTGCAAACGACACTTCGGTTAAACCAAGTGATGTTCCTGAGGTTGACCTTGAAAAGTACACTTCAAAGGAAGAAATACAAAAAGAATTTAAACATATTATTATGGACGAGATAAAGAGAAAGGACCCGGATTTTTATGCTAAATGGTGTAACGATGAAGATTAATGTTGATGATTACATTATCAACACATTAAAGGAGGACATCACCTCCGAGGATGTAAGCACAAATGCTGTTATGCCTGAAAACAAGCAGGGCAAGGCAGACCTTATCTGCAAGCAGGACGGTATTGTTTGCGGCCTTGATGTTTTTGAACGCACATTTAAAATTCTTGATGATACAAGCCGCTTTGAGGCTAATTTCAAAGACGGCGATTTTGTTAAAAAAGGCGATTTGATCGGCGTTATCTACGGCGATGTAAAAGCGATTTTGTCAGGCGAAAGAACTGCACTTAACTATCTTCAGCGTATGAGCGGTATTGCCACCATGACAAGAGAATATGTAAATGAACTTAAAGGCTACAAAACCGTGCTTCTTGACACAAGAAAAACCACACCTAATATGCGTCCTTTTGAAAAGCACGCTGTTAAGGTCGGCGGTGCAACAAACCACAGATATAATCTTTCTGACGGTGTTCTTCTCAAAGATAACCACATCGGTGCGGCAGGTTCAGTTACAAAGGCTATCGAAATGGCAAAGGCTTACGCTCCGTTTGTAAGAAAAATTGAGATAGAAACCGAAACTCTTGAGCAGGTTAAGGAAGCTCTTGACGCAGGTGCGGATATTATTATGCTTGATAATATGGACAACGACACAATGCGAAAGGCTGTTGAAATGATAGGCGACAAGGCTCAAACAGAGTGCAGCGGTAATGTAACAAAAGAACGACTCAAAGAAATTGCCGAAATCGGCGTTGACTTTGTTTCTTGCGGTGCACTCACTCACTCTGCAATGATTATGGATGTCAGCCTTAAAAATTTAACAACGATTGACTAAGTTAATAAAAATCGTAGGGGACGGGCTTGCCCGTTCCGATATCTAAAGGGGTGTTATTATGCTTTACAATCCTAAGTATAATGAAGACGGCAAAAAATATCTTTGCCGAATGAACGGCGAAAACAGCGATATGCTGATGGATATTTATGTAAAAAAATTAGCCGAGGGCGAAACCTTGACTGTTGATGAGGACAAAAACGAGTGTGCAATTCTTTTGCTCAGAGGTGCCGTTAATTTTACGGTGGGCGACAGCATCAACGAGGATTGCGAGCGTGCAAATCCGTTCCAAAAAACTCCGTATGCCGTTCACTTTTCGCACGGCACAAAGGCTGTTGTAACAGCAAAAAAAGAGAGCGAAGTTATTGTTCAAATGACGGATAACGACAGAACTTGGGAGCCTGTGTTTTACAATCCCGACAACTGCCTTTATCAGGAATTCGGCAAAGGTCAATGGAACGGTACAGGTCACAGAATCGTGTCTACAATGTTTGACCTTGACAATGCACCGTATTCAAATATGGTAATGGGCGAAGTTTTCAATCAACCGGGCAGATGGTCGTCATATCCGCCTCATCATCATCCGCAACCTGAGGTTTATTACTATCAGTTTGACCACGAGGAAGGCTTCGGTGCAGGATTTGAGGGCGATACACCGTACAAAACTCAAAACGGCTCTTGCCTTTGTATCCGTGGCGGCAACGCTCACCAGCAGGTTACGGCACCGGGATTTGAGATGTACTATGTATGGATGATTCGTCATCTTGACGGTGACCCGTGGGATAAAACAAGAATTTATGTTCCGGAATATGAGTGGCTCGCAAATGCAGACTAAAGGTAAGGTGCTTGAAAGCTACCGCCAAATAAAGGATGTTTTTGAACAAAACAATGTCAAAAAGCCTTTTGTTTGTTGCGGCAAAAGCTTTCAAAAGACAGAGATTTTTGAATATTTAAAACAATTTAATATAGTAGTGTTTGACTGTATCAGACCTAATCCGAGATTTGAGGATATGGTTGATGCCGCAAAGATTTTTAATGATGAAAAGTGTGATTTTATCATAGGTGCAGGCGGCGGTTCACCTATTGACAGTGCCAAAATGATTAGGCTTATGGCAACAAATGATGTGTCAAAATGCCTTGAAGAACCTATGAAAAATAACGATATAAAGTCGCTTTACATCCCTACAACCGCTGGCACGGGTGCGGAAGCCACAAAGTCATCTGTTTTCTATGTAAACGAGGTGGACAAAATCAGCGTTGCAAATCTTGACTTTTTGCCGGATTATGTAATTCTTGATTCAAGCCTTTTGTCAACGCTTCCGCTTTATCAGCGTAAGTGTACCTGCCTTGATGCACTTTGCCATTCAATCGAAAGCTATTGGAGTGTCAAGGCAACCGATGAAAGCCGTGAATATGCCAAAAAAGGCATACTCGGCTTTATGGCAAATAAGGACGGATATATTAATAATACCGCAGACGGCAACGAGGGTATGCTTTGGGCATCTTACTATGCCGGTAAGGCTATCAACATCACGGGTACAACTTCGGCTCACGCAATGTGCTATTGTATCACTATGAACTGCGGCACTTCTCACGGCCATTCCGTTGCTTCGGGCTTGTCCGTTATTTGGGAGTATATGCTTGATAATAACGGCGAGGAAGCATGCGCAGGTGCGTATGACAGATTTGACGAAATCGGCATACTTCTCGGCGGTAAGAACGCAAGAGAAGGTCTTGAGATTTTTAATAATATCCTCAAAGAATTTGAACTCCCTTATCCTAAAACCGACAGCAAGAATATTCCGATTTTTACTTCAAAGGTTGATGTTACAAGGCTCGGCAATAATCCGATAAAATTCACCTCCGCCGATGTAATGAATATTTACAAAGAGGTATTTGCGAGATGATGAAAAAAATCGGTGCTCTTTTGCTTGTGATTTTAATATTATTGTCCGTATTTTCGGCGTGCTCAAAATCAGCCGATACAAAAGACGACACATCCAAGGTGCAAACCACGGCATCGCAGGAAAAGTATTATGACGCTAAGGGCAACTCTTATTCGTCAACGCTTGATGTCCTGGTTTATGACAAGGACGGCAACGCCTATAAGCTTGAAACGGCAGAGGATTATATGCCCGATTATGTCAATCAGTCAACGGGCGAACGCTTAAATGGGCTTCAGTGCTATGTTACCGAGCAAGGTTATCTCTATTATGATGAGGATAACAAGCTTTCGCTCAAAGACGGCAGTATGTCGATATACTATGATGACAGCAAAAATGTTTACTACGATATTTCAACCGTTTCTTGGGATAAAGACGGCACATTAATACATCAAAATTAATAAATAATATTAAAAAGGGACTGTTTTTTACAGCCCCTTTTTTATGTTTAAAGATTAATTGTTGTTTTAATCATATCATCACTTAATGAGAATAATTCTTGAATTTCCACTTCGATTTCAGATTTTTTGTTGCGTAACAAATATGCTTTTTTCACTTCTTTTGTGATACCGGGTTTTAAATCTACTGTGTCTAAAAGTTTTGATTCGTTGTCATCATTTAAAATTGCACTTTCAAGCTCAATACCGTCTTGATAAAGCTTGTCGTCAAGTGAACCGTCAAAGCTTATCGGACTGTCTGAATTGTTTGTGAATTCGTATGTGATAAGTACAGCGTCTTTGCCTTCCCAATCTTTTGTTAATTTTGCACCTTTAACAACACATTTAAAGTCGCCGATTGTATTTTCATCAGTTTCTTTCTTTTCGGCATTCACGGATGATACGGTAGTGCTTTTGTTTGAAGAAGCATTCGTGTCATCATTCGATTCTGAACCGGAAGCGGCAACTGCAATTACAATAATTACAGCAATTATAACACCTAAAATAATAAGTTTTTTCTTCTTCTTTTTCTTCTTTTCTTCATTCAGTGCTGCATTTACTGCTTGCTGAACTTCAGGACTGTTTTGTTGTTGAAAATTGTTGTTTGCCATCAGCAAATCTCCTCCTTTTATTTTATAAACTTATATTAACACATAAGTATGCAAAATGTCAACATATGTATTCATAAATTATTAACTATTATCATAAAATCATTATGAGGTGATTTTATGTTTGTACCTACTCTTGATGCAAAAATCGTTGGTGAGGTTATACATGAATTTAGAAAAAAGAAAGGGATTTCGCAAGAGGTTTTAAGTGGTCTTGCCGATATAGGAAGAACACATTTGTCTGCGATTGAACGAGGTGAAAGAAAGCCTACTCTTGAAACTCTTTACAGAATTGCAACTGCACTTGATATTAATATGAGTGATATTGTTATAGAAATTGAGAAAAGAATAAAATAAAGTATAAAAATATAAAACCGTCCTAAGCATTTAAACTTAGGACGGCTATTTAGGTTAACAGTGCTTTATTTTATAATTCGGCGATGAGTTCAACCTCGCAAAGAACACCCTTTGGAAGGTCTTTAACCGCTACACAGCTTCTTGCCGGCTTTGATGTAAAGTATTTGCCGTAAATCTCGTTGAAAGCACCAAAGTCGTTGATGTCTGCCAAAAAGCAAACAGTCTTTACAACCTTGCTCATATCTGTACCTGCGGCTTCAACAACAGCCTTGAGATTTTCACAAACCTGAGTTGTTTGCTCCTCGATTGTTTTTGCCTCAACTGTGTTGGTTGCAGGGTTGATAGCGATTTGACCCGAGGTGAAAAGCAAACCGTTTGCTTTTACTGCCTGTGAGTAAGGTCCGATAGCGTTTGGTGCATTGTTTGTTGCTACATATTCCATGATTTTTATCTCCTTTGTTTGTTATTCCAATACTTTAAAACCTGCGTCTGTAAGAGCTTTTTTAACAGCAACAATGTGCTCAAAGTTCCTTGTTTCAACGCCGATTTTAAGATAGCAGTCTGTAATGTTCATATCAAGGTCGGTTGAGTCGTAGTTAACGGAAACAACATTTGCGCCTTGCTCGGCTACAATCTGGCTTACGCCTGAAAGCTGACCCGGTTTGTCCGAAAGGGCAATAACAATGTCGGCTGTTCTGCCGCCCATTTTAAGACCACGCTCGATAACTCTTGAAAGGATGGTAACATCAATGTTGCCGCCCGATACAACGCAAACAACATTTTTGCCGTCAATATCCGGGATTTTGCCGTTCATAACAGCGGCAACAGGAACTGCACCGGCACCCTCTGCGATGAGCTTTTGCTGTTCAAGAAGTGTGAGAATTGCAAGTGCTATTTCGTCATCGGATACGGTAACGATTCCGTCAACATATTCGTTGCAAAGATCATATGTAAGCGAACCCGGAGTTTTAACGGCGATACCGTCAGCAATGGTGTTAACTGTGTCGAGGGTTTCAATCTCGCCGTCTGCGATTGAGTGTTCCATAGACGGAGCACCGGCAGCCTGAACGCCGTATACCTTGCAGTTTGGCTTTAATTGCTTTATTGTGTAAGCAATGCCGCTGATAAGTCCGCCGCCACCGATAGGTACAACCACAACATCGGCATTAGGAAGTTGATTGAGAATTTCAAGACCGATTGTGCCCTGACCTGCGATAACATCGGGGTCGTTAAACGGATGAATAAATGTAAGACCCTTTTCGTCTTTGAGTTCAAGTGCTTTATTGTATGCGTCGTCATACACGCCTTTTACAAGGCAAACCTCTGCACCGTATCTTTTTGTGGCTTCTACCTTGCTGATAGGAGCACCGTCCGGCAGGCAGATGATTGATTTAATTCCGTTTTTGGTAGCCGCAAGTGCAACACCTTGTGCATGGTTGCCGGCAGAGCAGGCGATAACGCCTTTTTGTTTTTCTTCTTCTGTAAGCTGGCTGATTTTGAAGTATGAACCTCTGATTTTGAATGAACCCGTAACCTGAAGGTTTTCTGTTTTAAGGTAAACATTGCAACCTTGGTGAAGTTTAGGTGCCGCAATCAAATCCGTTTCTCTGATAATTTCTTTGAGAACGGTGGAGGCTTTGTATACTCTGTCTAATGATAACATGATATTTTCCCCTACTAATCTGTTTAAAATATAATAAGATATATCTATTATAAACTATTTATTGTGCTTGTCAAGAAAGTTGAGTGTAAAACATAGGTAAAAATATATATTATTTCTTGACTTTGAATTGGATATAATATAAAATTGTCTTATATGATTGGAGGCTTTCCTATGAAATTTATCAAAAAAATCGGTGCAGTGCTTTGTGCGGTTGCAGTTATTGCAATGTGCTTTGCAGGCTGTTCAAATCAAAATTCGGAAAAATACAGCAGTGACACTGCAATTATCGGATACACAAGTGAGGCGGCTCCGTTTATTACCGATGTAAAAGACGGTAAGGCGAGCGGATTTGAAGCAGACTTATGGAAAGCTATATTTGACAGCGTAAAGGGTGACCTTAAATCTTATCGCTTTGAAAAGGTTGACGAGGGCTACACTCTTGAAGAAGACGGCGGCTTTTTTGACAGTACAGACAGAGAATACAGTGCTTGCCTGCTTTTTGGTGCAGTATCCAAAAACAGCGGTACATTCAACAAGGATTATTCTTATACAGAACCTATTATCTCTGACAGAGTAATCACTCTTGTACCGAAAAACAGTAAGATTAAATCATATTCGGATTTTGAAGGCGCAAAAGTTGCTGTTGTCGGCGATATTGCTAAAACCGCTTTTGATAAAAATTCGGCTATATCAAGTGCTTGTGCTTCGGTTAATACCGTTTCACTTGATGATGCGGTAAATTCCTTGGGTACAAAGTATGATGCAGTGGTTGTTGATGAGCTTACATATTGTCCGACAGAAAATGCAAAGTCTGAAAAATTTGATGTTCTCAACGGTGAACTTGATACAATCGAATATGTTATTGCCTGTGCAAAAAACAGCGGATGGAAAGATTCAATCAACGAGGCTATCCGTGAAATGAAGTCTGAAAAGTACGGCGACGGCGATGAATTTACTCCGCTTGTTCAAAAGTATTTCGGCTACAATGCTTCGTCATTTAACTATCAGGCAGACGGCGATGATTAATAGAAACAAACTGCTTTGCAAATAATAATGCAAGGCAGTTTTTTTGATGATACGGTGATGTTATGAAAATCGATATGCATATGCACTCAACATTTTCCGACGGCACTTTTACCGTGCCTCAAATTGTTGAATTTGCAAGAAAAAATAATTTTGAATATGTTGCAATAACCGACCATAATAATATTCAAAGTGTTGATGTTTTAAAAGAAACGGCAGGTGAATTGCCACATAAAATTGCCGGGATTGAGTTGTCAACAAAGCATAACGGCAAAAAACTTCATTTGCTCGGATATTTTAATATGAAAGATGATTTTGACAGCAAAAAATTTGCTCCTTTAAGGGTGCTCCTTGACAGAGAAGCGGAGTCAAAATCTGTTCAGGTTAGGCAAATGATTGATAATCTTTCTGCAGATTTCGATGTTAGCTATGATGAGTTCTTGTCAATGCTCAACGGTGACGGATTTGTTAACCGTGTTCATATTGCAAGGTATCTGACGGATAAGGGTATCACAGAATCTGTGAGCAGTGCGTTCAAGACCGTAATCAATACAAAATCAAAGTATTTTGTAAAGCGAAGAGAAATGACTTTTGAAGAGGGGTTGAATGCTATTGTGCAATGCGGCGGAATTCCGAGTATTGCTCATTTTGTTGAATATAGATTTACAGATGAAGAAATAGATGAGATAGCAGCTATCACGGCAAAAGTAACCGATACGGTGGGTGTTGAATTGTGGCATTACAAGCAAAATGCCGATTTTCGTAAGCAGATAATTGACAGGTGCAAAAAATACAATAATCTTAACATTATTTTTACGGCGGGTTCGGACTTTCACGGTGCAAACAAGGTTCAAAATATCGGTGAAATATCTCCTGACGAATTGACTGCGGAAGAACAACGGTTTTTTGATGAACAAATCAAACACACACTTGAAGTGTTTAAAAACAGAAATATAATAAAGGACAGAGATTAATTTCTCCGTCCTTTTGCTGTTTATAATCCCCAATATTTTCTGTCGAGTGCACGGTATTGCAACGCTTCCGCAATGTGCTGAACCTCAATGTTTTCGCTTTCGTCAAGGTCGGCAATTGTTCTTGCTACACGCAAAATTTTATCGTACGCTCTGCCCGACATTCCGAGCTTTTCAAAGCTGTTTTTCATCATTGCATCGGCTTGCGGCGACATTGTACAGTATTTTTGCGTTGCGGCAGGAGTCATTTTTGCATTGCAGGCAATGCCCGTTCCCTCAAAACGCTTTTGCTGAATGGCTCTTGCCTTGTCAACACGCTTTTTGATTTCAGCCGAGCTTTCCGCCTTTTCCTTGCTTGATATGGTTTCGTATTCCACATTTTGCACTTCAATGTGTATATCCATTCTGTCAAGGAGCGGTCCCGATATTTTGTTTTGATACTTTCTTTTTGCCGCTTCCGAACATCTGCACGGTGTTGTGGGGTGACCGAGATAACCGCACGGACATGGATTCATAGCGGCAACAACCATAAGATTTGCAGGATAGCTGACCGACCCTCCCGCACGGCTGATTGTAACTTTTGAATCTTCAAGCGGCTGACGGAGAGACTCTTTTGTTCGCCTGTCGAATTCGGGAAATTCGTCCATAAAAAGTACGCCGTTGTGTGCAAGTGAAATTTCTCCCGGGCGGAGATTTGTTCCGCCTCCCGTCAATCCCTGTGCAGAGATTGTGTGGTGCGGACTCCTAAACGGTCGTTTTGATATTAATTTTACATTTTCAGGCAACATTCCGGCAACGGAATAAATTGTTGTGGTTTCAATCTTTTCTTCAAATGTCATATCCGGCAAAATTGAGCCTATGCGTTTTGCAAGCATTGATTTACCCGTGCCCGGAGGTCCGATCATAATCAGGTTGTGTGAGCCTGCCGCAGCAATTTCAATAGCTCTTTTTGCGGCTTCCTGACCTCTTACATCTGCAAAATCAAGTTCTTCTTTAAGCATATCGTCATCGTTAATGTCGTGAGAAACAGGCTCAATGAGTTTGCCGAAATCAAGGTGTGCAACAATCTCTTTTATGCTTCTTGCCGGATAAATATCAATGCCTTTTACAACGCTTGCTTCAAATGCGTTTTGATACGGCACAAATATTGCACCTAATCCCTTTTCTTTTGCTCGCAAAACCATTGGCAAAACGCCGTTTGCTTTGCGTATTTCACCGTCAAGCGACAGCTCACCGATAAATGAAAAATCATCCAAATTTGCCTTGATTTGACCGCTTGCTTTCAGTATTGAAACGAGTATAGGCAGGTCGTATACGGCACCCGCTTTTTTGATGTCGGCAGGTGCAATGTTAACCGTTATTCGAGAAACGGGGAAGTCAAAGCCGCAGTTTTTGATTGAGGCTCTTACACGCTCACGGCTTTCCTTTACTGCCGCATCGGGCAAACCTACAAGGTCAAACCTCGGCATACCCGAGCTGAGATCGGCTTCAACCTCAACATCGTAGCTTTCTATTCCCAAAAGTCCTTCGCTTTTTACTTTAGCAAACATAATTTATCCTTTCAGTTTGTCTTTGTGTGAAAACAGCTTTTGCGATACCTGATTGAACAGCGGATTGCCACAGAAATACGCTGTCAGTATTGCAACAGGGATGATTAGATATGCCCAGCTGTTTGGAAAAACGGATTTGAATATACTTTGAATTTTTAATACATATACGGCAATGTATACGATTACATAATGGAACATATATATTCCGAGGGTGCGTTCACCTAAAGAGGTAAAGCCTTTGATTTTTTTCCTCGGAATAAGGCTGATAAGCAAAAATATTGCGGCAAATGAAATTGCATATGTCAAAAGCCGCAGTTCCCATCCGTAAGGTGCAAATCTGCCCAATTCCGAATATGTGTGCCTTGCCGTATTTAATCTGCTGATTTTGTTTGCTTGCTTTGGATAGAAATATATCAGCAAATAAATTGCAACAAAAAATATTACAGCCGTGATTTTTATGCTTATCTTGTTTGTTGCTTTTTCGATTTTCTCTCGGTCCGATATGTAGCCCAAACAGAAAAACGGATATAATGTAAGCGTTCTCATCCAAGTGAAAAAGTCGGGATTGTTTGTTTTACAAAATCCACACATAACCCCTATAATAAGCGACAGCACAAATATGTATTGAGGCTTGTAATCCTTTATGAGCATTGTTATCAAAAACATAAAGAACATCGACATCAAATACCACGAAATTCCCGACGGACTGAACAATTCAAAAACAGGTGCCCAGCCGAGCAATGCTTTTGTTATAAAAAGTATCAGCGTTGTCGCAAAAAAGCAAGTTAAGTACGGCAATATTTTTTTGATGTCTTTTTCATTTACGGCTCTTTTTGAAAACAATCCTGTCACAAAAATAAAAGCCGGCATATGAAACGAATAGATGAATACATAAATTCTTTGTAATGTTTCGTTATCCGCTCTGAATTGTTGGGTATAATGTCCGATTACAACAAATATAATTAACAGGAACTTCAGATTGTCCCACAGTGCAATTCTCTTTTTCATTTTCATCACCAAAAATTTTGTTAATAATTATTATACATTATATTTGAAATATTGACAACACCCAATAATAAGTTTAAAATAAGATTATATTTTTATTGTCACCAAAATAGACAAAGGAGTTTGTTATGGATATTAACGCTTTATATAATGAATGGTTGCAAAAGGCAACGGGTGATCCCGACCTTACCGCCGAACTTGAAAGCATTAAGGGCAACGATGATGAAATATTGGACAGATTTTATCGTTCGCTCGAATTCGGTACTGCCGGACTTCGTGGCGTAATCGGAGCAGGCACAAACAGAATGAATATTTACACTGTTGGCAGAGCAACTCAGGGACTTGCGGATTTCTTAAACGCTCATTATGAGTCGCCGTCTGTGGCTATCGGTTACGACAGCAGAATTAAATCGGAATATTTCAGCAGGGAAGCGGCAAGCATTTTGGCTGCAAACGGTATCAAGGTTTATATTTATGACGAACTTGAACCTACTCCTTGCCTGTCATTCGCAATTCGTCACTTCCACACCTCAAGCGGTATTATTTTAACAGCTTCGCATAACCCGGCTAAGTATAACGGATATAAGTGCTACAATCCAAAGGGCTATCAGATGACCGATGAGGAAGCTGCCGAAACATACGGGTTTATTCAAAAGGTAGATTACTTTACGGGTATCAAAAAAGTTGATTTTGACAAGGCTGTTGCCGACGGTATGATTGAATATATCGGTCAGGATGTTATCGAGCTGTTCCTTGACGAAGTTCAAAAGCAGTGCATAAATCCCGATATTGTAAAAAATGCGGATTTGAAAGTTATTTACACTCCGCTTAACGGCACGGGCAACAAGCCGGTTCGCCGAATTCTTGACAGAATCGGAGTTAAAAATGTTTATGTCGTTCCCGAGCAAGAAAATCCTGACGGAAACTTCCCGACTTGTCCGTTCCCAAATCCTGAAATCAAGCAGGTATTTGAACTCGGACTTGAGATGAATAAAACCATCAACGCCGATTTGCTCCTTGCAACCGACCCGGATTGCGACAGAGTGGGTATTGCGGTTCCCGATGACAAGGGCGAACCTGTTCTTTTAAGCGGTAATGAGGTAGGTGCAATGCTCCTTAATTACATCCTTTCGGAGCGTAAGGCAAAGGGCACATTGCCGTCGTCGGCAATTGCTGTTAAATCCTTTGTTTCAACCGACCTTGCAGAAGTTATCGCAAAGAAATATAACTGCACATTCAAAAATCTTCTTACGGGATTTAAGTATATCGGCGAGCTTATCACCAATCTTGAAGAAGAGGGCAGGGCAAGTGACTTTGTTATGGGCTTTGAGGAAAGCTACGGCTATCTTGCAGGCACTCACGCAAGGGATAAGGACGCAGTTGTCGCTTCAATGCTTATTTGCGAAATGGCGGCTTATTACAAAACAAAGAATATGAACCTTGTTGATGTTATGAATTCGCTCTATGAGGAATTCGGCTACTATGCAAATGTTGTTGAGTCTTACACCTTTGAGGGTGCGGCAGGTATGGACAAAATGGCATCAATTATGGACAGTTTACGCAGCAATTCACCAAAGGAAATTGCGGGTATGCCTGTAACTGCCGTTTCGGATTACAAAACTTCAACCGTAACATTTGCAGACGGTTCTCCTTCAAAAACAATAGATTTGCCAAAATCAAATGTTCTTGCCTTTGACCTTGTAAACGGCAACAAAGTTATCGTTCGACCGTCGGGCACGGAACCTAAAATCAAGGCTTATATCACCGCAATCGGCACAAATAAGGAAAGTGCACACGCACTTGCCGATACTATGGTTGCGGCAGCAGGCGAATTTATGAAATAAGAGGAAAACCAAATGAACAGAACTTGGATAAAAATTACAGCAATTATATTGGCAGTGCTTATGGGACTCAGCGGTCTTACTGCCGGTGTCTTTGCGTTTATAAACTAATAATGGGATAATTGGGTAGTTTTGTAACTATCCGATTATTTTATTTATAATTGATTAGGAGGAAATTTAATGTTTGACAATTTACACGAAGAGTGCGGCGTTTTCGGTATATTTGAAAACAAAACAACCTATGTTGCTCAGTCAACATATCTTGCCCTTTATGCACTTCAGCACAGAGGTCAGGAATCTTGCGGCATTGCCGTTAATGATGACGGTGTGTTCACCCATTACAAGGGTGACGGTCTTGTTCCCGATGTTTTTTCAAAGGAAAAACTTAAAGTTTTGGGAATGGGCAATATGGCTATCGGTCATGTGCGTTATTCAACTACGGGCGGCAAAAATCATAACAACATTCAACCGCTTGTTATTCGCCACATCAAAGGTAATCTTGCACTTGCACACAACGGCAATCTCGTTAACGCAAACGATATAAGAAAAACCGTAGAACTCAAAGGCGGAATATTCCACGGCACTTCCGATACAGAAAGTATTGCTTATACCATTGTAAAATATCGCTTGAGTTCAAAGAGTACCGAAGAAGCGGTTGAAAAGACGATGAACGATATTAAGGGCGCATATTCCTGCGTAGTTATGACTGCCACAAAGCTTATTGCTTTTCGTGACCCTAACGGCTTCAGACCGCTTTGCATAGGCAAAACTGCCGACGGTGCATGGTGTGTCAGCAGTGAATCGTGTGCACTTGACACAATCGGTGCTCAATTTGTCCGTGATGTTCTTCCGGGCGAAATTGTTGTTATTGATACCGATGGTGTTCATTCAAACAAAACTCATTGCAACGATGTTGAAAAATCAAAGACAAGCCTTTGCGTTTTTGAGTACATTTATTTTGCCCGTCCGGATTCCGTTATTGACGGCGTATCGGTTGAAAAAGCAAGAATGAGAGCTGGCGAGTTTCTTGCAAAGGAGCATCCTGTTGATGCCGATATAGTTATCGGTGTTCCCGACAGCGGACTTGATGCGGCACTCGGCTATGCAAACGCAAGTGGTATTCCTTACGGCATCGGATTTATTAAAAACAGATATATCGGCAGATCGTTCATTCAGCCGTCACAAGGTCAAAGAGAGGACGCTGTCAGAATCAAACTTAATGTTATCAAGGAAAATATCAAAGGTAAACGGGTTATTATGATAGACGACTCCATAGTAAGAGGTACAACCTGTGCGAGAATTGTCAGCTTGCTTCGTGAAGCGGGGGCAAAAGAGGTACATATGCGTGTTTCATCACCTCCGTTCAAGCACCCTTGTTATTTCGGTACCGATGTTGACAGCGAGGAAAATCTCATTGCCTGCCGTTTTGACACCGTTGATGAAATAGCAAAGGAAATCGGTGTTGATTCTCTTGGTTACCTTTCGGTAGACGCCACAAAGCAGCTTGCAAAAGAGGCAAATGTTAAGTTCTGCGATGGATGCTTTACAGGTAATTATCCTGTTAAACCGCCTGAAAATTCGGGCAAATCAAAGTTTGAAGAAAAGATGAATAATTTTTCAAATTACTATGATGTATTAGATTGATACAAAAAGTTATGGCATATTTTGTGATAAATGTATAAAATTGCGGCAGTTTACATTTATTTAATATATTGTGTTGCTAAATATATTAATTTATGCTATAATTTTCTTGTATATTAGCCGTTCGTATGTTAATTTTTAACAACTTATATGTTAATTTTTAACAACGACAAACAGATTAAAGGAGGAATTGTTTTGAAAGAAGCAAAATCAATGGCATTTGTCAACGCATACGGTGTTCTCGCAACATTAGAGAACCTTTGCGATATGGTTGACGAAGCAAAAGCAGTTTGCCGAGGACTCAAAAAGCCTGTTTCATTGTGCTTTGATGTTACAGACGGTCCTTGCGTAACCTATCATTTTACACAAGACGGATGCAAAATGACAGAGGGTGATTATGGTTGCACCTGTAAGATGAAGTTTGCATCTCCTGAAAAATTCAATGCTCTTATCGATGACAGCAAACCGGGTGTTCCTACAAAGAACATTGCTCAGGTTTTGTCATTCCTTATGGGTCCGTTCACCAAACTTACAAACATTTTAACAAAGTATCTTATGCCGAGCGAAGAAGACTTGAAGGATAAGGAGTTTTTCAAAAAATCAACCATCCTTACAATGTACACAATCGGCGGCGCAATTTGTGCTTTGGGCAACACTGATTCAATCAGCAAGCTTTCGGCGTCATATATCCCTGACGGTGACGTTCAGATGGGCATTACAGATGCTTGCTATGTAACTGTAAGAGCAAGAGACCATCATCTTGAACTTATCAAAGAAAAGCCGGATACTCCGAGAGCGGTAATGGAGTTTAAGACTGTAGAACTTGCAAACGCACTTTTCAACGGCACTGCATCAACTATGGCAGAACTTTGTGCAGGCAATATCTATATGTCCGGTATGATTAATATGATTGACAATATCAACAGAATTCTTGACAGAGTTGCTGTATATTTGGGCTAAGGAGGACACGACATAATGAGTAAATATCCGGAATACAAACACGAAAAATCACAGGAGTGGTTCAACAGAGCACTTGCGGCAATTCCTTCAGGTGTTTACGGCCACCTCGGTCCGTCTGAGGGCTTGTTCCTTCCGATTACAAAATGGCCTTTGATGTCCGATCATGCAAAGGGAACATATTTTTGGGATGTAGACGGCAATAAGTATCTTGACTTTATGTGTGCTTACGGTCCGAATGTTCTCGGCTATTGTGATGAGGATGTAGACGCTGCCGCTATGGCACAGCTTAAGCAGGGCAACTGCACAACTTCTCCGTCATATAAGATGGTAGAGTGTGCCGAACTCCTCAAGGATACTGTTGCAACAGCCGATTGGGCATTCTTTATGAAAAACGGCTCGGATGCCACAACATTCTCTGTAATGTGTGCAAGAGCACATACAGGCAAAAAGAAAATGATGTTCTTCAAGGGATATTATCACGGTGACTTCCAGTGGGCTCAAAAAGCCGACTATCCGGGCATTCTCCCTGAAGAAGTAGAAAACAATGTTGTTGTTCCGTGGTTTGATATGGACGCTATGCAAAAGGCATATGATGAGGCAAACGGCGATTTTGCAGGTCTTATCGCACAGCCTTATGACCACGGTAACTTCTTTGATAACACAACTGCAACCAAAGAACAGTGGGCAAAGGTTCGTAAGTTCTGTGACGATCACGGTATGGTTCTTATTATTGATGATGTTCGTACAGGCTTCCGTCTTGACCTTGCAGGTTCCGACCATTACTATGGCTTTAAGGCAGACCTTATCTGCTTCTGTAAAGCACTTGCAAACGGTTACAATATGTCTGCCGTATGCGGTCAGGAACATATGAAAAATACAGCTTCTTCCGTTGTATATACAGGCTCTTATTGGATGAGTGCCGAGCCGTTCGCCGCTTGTCTTGCTTGTATTCCTAAGATGAAGAGACTTGACACACCTAAGATGTTCAGAGAAAAGGGCACACTTCTTTGCGACAGCCTTGTTGCCGCAGGTAAGGAACACGGCTTCAACCTTAAAGTTTCGGGTGAGCCTGCACTTTTCTATCTTCGTATTGCAAATGATGACAGCCTTATGCTTCATCAGGAATGGATTGCCGAGTGCGTAAGCAGAGGCTTGTTCCTTGCTTCTCACCACAACCACTTTATGAATGCCGCAGTTACCGATGACGATATCAAACTCGCTGTTGATATTGCGGAAGATGCTTTCGGCGTAGTTGCCGCAAGACATCCTGAATTAGGTCTTAAATAATTTTTGGAGTAAATTATTTTAATAAAATTTGAAAGGGGTATTTTTATGCCAGCAAATTATGTGCCGTTCGATAAAGAAGAATGGCTCCGCCTTGAAAAAAAGGCAGACAGATTAAGACGCTATTGCTTGCAAACAGCCGTATGGGGTGGCTCGGGACATGTAGGCGGCTCGTTATCTGCAATGGATTGTATGACAATTCTTTACAATCGTTTTATGAAGATTGATCCTCAAAATCCGGATATGCCTGACAGAGACCGCTTTGTTCTCTCAAAAGGTCACTGTGCAGTAGGTTACGCTCCTGTGCTTGTTGATCGCGGCTTTATGCCTGAAGAAGAACTTAAAATCTTTAACCTCACCGGTGCAAAAATCGGTATGCATATGGACTGCAACAAGGTTAGAGGTGTAGACTGCTCAACCGGTTCACTCGGTCACGGCCTTTCTCTTGCAGTAGGTTTTGCACTTGCAGGCAGAGTAAACGGCATTGACTATATGAACTATGTTCTTACCGGTGACGGCGAGCTTAACGAGGGTTCAAACTGGGAGGCTGCTATGAGTGCCGCACAGTTCAAACTTTCAAATGTCGTTGTTTTTGTCGATAACAACAAGTGTATGATTGACGGTCGTGTTGACGATGAAATGAAGGTTGAACCTCTTGATAAGAAGTTTGAAGCTTTCGGATTCAATGTTTTTCGTGTTGACGGTCATAATATGAAAGAACTCAACGATGCTATTGAAGCCGCTATCAAAAATCATCAGGACGGCGGCGACAAGCCAACCGCTATTATTATGGACACATTTAAGGGCGCAGGCGTTGACTTTATGCAGGATGACTACAAGTGGCACTACGGTTCACTTGATGATGAAAAACTTGCAAAAGCATATGCATCACTTGATAAATATTTGGCAGAGCGTTGTGCTCGTGTAGAAAAGGAGGCGTAAGATATGGGTGGTATGTCTTATACAATGACAGATACAACAAAGCTGTCAACAGCAGAATGCTACGGTATCGCTCTTTGTGAGCTCGGTGAAGAACATAAAGATGTTGTCGCTCTTACAGCCGACCTTGCAAAATCAACAAAAATCGGAATGTTCGGTGAAAAGTTCCCGGACAGATTCTTCAATGTAGGTATCGCAGAGCAAAATATGTTCGGTGTAGCAGCAGGTATGGCTAAAAACGGATTGATTCCTTTTGCTTCAACATTTGCTATTTTCACCGCAGCAAGATCTCTTGACCAAATCCATACAGACATTTGCTATCAAAATGTTCCTGTAAAGATGATTGCAACTCACGCAGGTACATCATTCGGTCAGGCAGGTTCAACTCACCATGCACTTATTGATATGGCTTGTATGAGAACTTTGCCTCATATGACTGTTATTTGCCCTTGTGACGGTGCAGAAACATACAATGCGGTTAAGGCTGCTTATGATATTGAAGGTCCTGTTTATATCCGTATCAACAGAGGTTTCGACCAGGTTATTTATAAGAGCCCTGAGGAGTGCAACTTCGTTTGGGATAAGGCTTCTGTTATGAATGACGGTACAGATATTACTGTTATCGCTTGCGGTTCTTGCGTATTTGAGGCTATGCAGGCTGCTCGTATCGCTGCATCAGACGGCGGTCTTTCGGTTCGTGTTCTTAATATGCACACAATCAAGCCTATTGACAAAGAGGCTGTTCTTTCGGCTATTTCTGATACTCGTCGTATCATCACTGTTGAGGACCATGAGGTTATGGGCGGTTTGGGCTCAGCTGTTGCAGAAGTTGTTGCTTCTTCGGGTAAGGCTTGTGCATTCAAGATGCTCGGTCACCAAGACGCATTCTCAACAATCGGCTTGCAGGAAGACCTTCTTGCTATGGCAAAGATTGATGCAAACGGTATCGCAGAAACAATTCAGGAAATGATGCACGCTGACTTTGAGGCAGACGATGCTTGGGATGATGAGTTCTAAGGAATTTTCACCAATCTCAATTGTTATCTAACCGAAAGGAGTGTATTATTATGCCAAGCGATGAAGTTCGCTACACAAATAAAGTCTTTATGGCGGGCGCAATGCCACTCTTAAAGACTATTGCTACCGATGTTCCGGAACTTAAAAAGAAGTTTGAGGGCGTGGATGCAATATATCAGGTTTCCGCAAAGGTAAATGCGGAGGATAAAGAGGCTGTTCACTTTATTATCGAAAACGGTGAATGGACTGTTAAGCTCGGTGAATATCTCGGACAGAAGAATATTGATGCAGAGCTTGCTTTTCCGTCAATGGAAAAGATGAATGAATTTATGAAGGGCAAGGTTGCAAACCTTCTTCCTGCTTTGAGAATTAAGAATTTCGGCAAGTTCTTGAAATTTATGCAGGTTCTCCTCAAGATGTCATCACTTTTGGGCATCAAGGACCCTGACAGCGTTGATGAGCCAACCGCAATTCTTCTTTGCAAGCTCTATTTCTACTTGCTTTCATCAGGTATCTCACAGCTTAATAAGCTCGGACATCCTGACATTCACGAATGGGCACTTAAATCACCTGACCGTTGCTATCAATGGGAGGTTATCGGCCATCCTGAATGTACAGCGTATATTCGTATCAAGGCAGGTAAGTCGAGAGCCGGCAGAGGCGAGTACAAGAGAGCAAAGCCGTTCTTCAATATGAAGTTCGACTGTCCAAAATCTGCTCTTATGATTCTTCTCGGCACAGGCGATATGTTCAAAATGACTGCTGAAAAGCAACTCATTATGGACGGTGGTCCTGAGTTCGGCGTTCAAATCGGCGACTATATGATGCTTGTCGGAGCACTTGCTTCATAAACAAACTTATTCAATAAAACACCTTGGATTTTAATTCAAGGTGTTTTTTTATATAGAAAATTGTATCTGCAACCTATAGTTGACAAATAATTGCTGGAAATCCATACAAATTGTTGCTATAATTATTGTATGAAACGGAGGGCATTATATGGATTTGGGTCAACGATTAAAACAACTTCGTACAGAAAAACATTTGTCACAGGAAACCGTGGCGTTTGAACTTAATGTGTCACGACAGGCGGTTGCGAAGTGGGAAAATAACGCTTCAAAACCGAGTACCGCAAATCTTATGGCAATTTGTGATTTGTACGGATTATCATTAGATGAATTGATTTCAAATAAATCGGATGAACTTTCGGCAGAAAAAACGGAACCGAATAAGTCAAAAGTCAAAACGGCAATCGTAATTCTTTCCGTTGTCGGCGGAATATTGCTTATATTGTCCGTGATTTTAACTGTGTGGACAAAAAGAATGTCTGTCCCCGATAATATAATCGGTTATGCAGACGCACCAACAGTAATTTTTGTCACTTCATCACCATGGTTTTTGTATGTTTTGTATATGCTCGTCGGAATACTCATATTAACTATAATTACCTTGTTGTTAAAACTAAAGAAAAAATAAAATCGAGGCTACGGATTTCCGTAGCCTCTTTGTGTACTCAGCCGTTAGTGACCTATTGTAGCATATGAATTATCGCTTAGATCTTTCATACTTTTTTTGATTTGTCTGTTTAACTCTTTACGTTCATCACTTTTTATATAATTTTTAATTGCCTGCTTCTTTTGCTTTTTTATTTCTTCGGATGTTGTTGCACCGACAGCAATATTATATTGGCATACATTATGAGAATTAATAATACTCTTTTTTGTCAAAATATCAATTATGTTAACAATAACAAATCCGCCACAAGTTGCGAGTTTTATAACACCTTTTAAGTATTTGCCTTCATAAAAGGAATCTCCGCCAAACCAACCTAATGTCAATGCTAGAATCAATGCAAGTGTCGGATTCTTATAATTAGCCGTTTGTATTTTTGCAAAAGTCGGTTCGTCACAATTTTCTAATTCAGAAATAATAATTTTCCAATTTGGTTTTGTAAAAAGATTTTTGTTTTTTTCAAACCAAAGTCGTCTTTCTTCTTTCATTTTAATCTCTGTATCCTTTCTGGCAACAATAGTTGCTGTTAATCGCCATATATCCTGTGTTGCCTGAACAAGAGTGATGGCGATTTTATATGTTTATTTGTAACTGTTGCATCCTTGTCTTTCGCTTGGATAATAGTAATGACCGTACCAAGTACAGTATGTTCGTCCGTTTGAATCTTTTTTGCTTGGATTCCAATATGCACAGCCTTCATCACATCTTCTTGTGTAAAGTGAAAACGGCTTAAGTTCGATTTTGCTCATCTTCTTCACCTCCTGTAATTTTATATTTTTCACTGTATATTTTTACAGTATTGTTTTTTATTTTGGCAGAATATAAATATAATTTATCCTTTGGCAATATTAACGGAAAATACAATTTGTCTATATCATTCGACATATCTTTCATTATTGCTTTTATTGTTTCAATATCACCTTTTGATAATGATTTTGACTTATCTGTATGGGTATGAAATATTCCGCAAAAATTAATTGAATTGTTTTGCCATTCTTCAATTTTTTTATTCAGATATTCTGTGTTGGCTTTATATATACCCATATTGTAATTCGGTGTGGATTTGTCAAAGCAAACCTCGCAAATTATATTGTTCTTTTCTCCGATTATTCCGCCAATTTCATATTCCATAACCAGTATGCTTGCTAATTTTATATATACTTCATTTTTTATTTGAATCATTAGTAGTTATATTTGTTCTGATAGTATATGTATTGTTGCATTCTTGTTTGATATCTGCTTTCCATAGCGGTTATTGCTGTTGAAGCTTCGGTTGCTCTTGCACTTTTTAATATCTCTTGGTTGCTTTTTTCAATGTTTTTTATACTGTCAAAGGCTTTTTGAGCAATGCTTTTTGAATCTTGAATTTCATCGTAAAGCATTTGTTGATTTTCGGCGATGATATCAAGTTTGTTATTAATGTTGTCTAATGTTCCGATAATTCTTCCGAATTTTATTTCATAGTCGTACCTGTCAAACAATCCTCCATGACCGTATATTTGTGTGCAAATTCCGTATTCAAGCCATTGATACATTGTTGCCGCTGCTGCAAAATTTCTGTATTGCGGCGGTAAAATGTTTTCTGCATATGCTCTTTTTAAATTGTTATATGCAATGTTTTTTGCTCTGTTTGCTTCTGTTGACTGAATGTTGTAACTTTTAAGAATCAAACTATTTTTTGCTTGTAATTGTTTTGAATTTTCAAATTCATTTTTATATGCTCGGTTTAAAATTTTTTGGTCCTTTTTTCTTACTATTTTTTTTATTAATGCTAAAATAATAAAAAATATAAATAGTCCTGCATATACTGCAAATGCAGTCCAAAATTCTTTTTCGGTGAATTGTCCTTCTTTTATTTGTCTTCTACCATTTAATAATGTAGGTATCGTAAGTAACATATAGATATAAACCCACCATGGAATCATCTTGAAAATGCTGATTTTTTTATTTGTTTCCAAAGTATCTTCAAGATAATTATTTATATCATAATAGTTTTGATTGTTAAGTGTTTTAATTCGATTGTTAATTTTTGCAACCAGCAATCTGCTTGCGTAATAGTCCGATTCCATTTGCATAACCAATCTGAGGTACGCTTTCATCTGATTAACTCCGACATTTTTCATAATATTCCTCCTTTTGTTAACAATTATAAACAATCTGTTTATAAAAGTCAACAAAATTGCATTAAAAACTGATTGTTTTGTTTATATAATTAAACAAAGAGGTGATACTGTGCTTTATGATAACATTAATTTAGAAATTGGTAAAAGAATATATGAACGAAGAAAACAGCTTGGAATCACACAGGAATATTTGGCAGAGTTGGCTGATACAACGCCTCAGGCAATATCAAATTATGAGCGTGGCGAAAGGGAACTTAAAGTAACTACAATATTGAAAATATCCTCGGCACTTAAAATCACAACCGATTATCTGTTAACAGGTGAAGCAAATACTTTCAGCATTAATAATGATTTTTCAAATGTTTCGGATAAGAATGTCAGACTTATTAATGAAGTTGTAGAACGCTGTATTGAATTGACCGAAAAATAAAATATATAAAAATCGAGGCTACGGAAATCCGTAGCCTCTTTGTGTACTCAGCCGTTAGTTACAACCGCAACCGCAGTCGTTGTTGTTGAAACCGCCACATAAAAGAAGGATGATGATAAGGATAACAATCCAATTGCAGTTACCGCATCCGTTATTGCAACAACCCATTGTGCGACCTCCTTTCGTGTTTTCTAACTCATACTATGAAAATCGCACGGAAGTGTTACAATCGGAAAAACCACACCGATTTTTCGATGTGGTTTGCAGAATGTGTTTTTATTTAAAGATGATTATCAGCCCAAGAACTTTGTCATCTCAAGTGCCGCATTTACGTCGCCGTCAACTGTGAGTTTGCCGGTTGTGAATGCTACAACGGGATTGAGTTTGCCGTTGATGAGCTTGATCCAGTTTGTGCCGTTGATGTGAATAATAGCATTTCTGTCATAATATTCATAAGGCTCAACATGTACCTGACCGTCTTTTATTTCTATGTAAAAAATGCCGTTTACTGCTTTGCCTTCGATGTTAATCTGAAAAGCCATTGTACCCTGTACGTTTGAAACATCTGCGTTGTAGAATTTTGTTCTGGTAGCTGCCACGATTGATTCATATGTCATACCTGCCATGATAATTCCTCCTTTAAAATTATTATATCTATATTTTATCATACAATATTAATAAATGCAATAGCACTTTTATAGGTACATTCACCAAAAAACAGGGCATTTTTGGCGTGGTTTTATATTTATGGTATATTGAACGCAGTCGAATTTTGTGGTAAAATAATTTAGAAATTTTATGATTGTGAGGATAAGGTATGTCAAAATATGTTGATATGACAAAGGAAGAACTTCTCAAAGAACAGTCTGTTCTCCTTAAAAAATTTGAAGAATACAAGGCAATGGGTCTTAAACTTGATATGTCAAGAGGTAAGCCGTCAAAGGAACAACTTGACCTTTCAATGGATATGCTCAAACCTATTGATTACACAGAGGACGGCTTTGATGTTCGTAACTACGGACTTCTTGACGGTATCAAGAGCTGTAAGCAACTTTTTGCGGATTTGCTCGGCGTTGAAGCAAAAAATGTTATCGTCGGCCCATCGGCTTCTTTAAACCTTATGTATGACTATATCTGCCAGTGCTATTGCGAGGGTGTTCTCGGTTCAACTCCTTGGTGCAAACTTGACGAGGTTAAATTCCTTTGTCCTGTTCCGGGATATGACAGACACTTCACAATTTTGGAGCATTTCGGCATTAAAATGATTAATGTTCCTATGACAAGCGAAGGTCCTGATATGGATGTTATCGAAGAGCTTGTAAAGGATGAAGCCGTAAAGGGTATGTTCTGCGTGCCTAAGTATTCAAACCCACAGGGCATCACTTTCTCTGATGACACAGTTCGCCGTATTGCCGCACTTAAGCCTGCCGCAAAGGACTTCAGAATCGTTTGGGATAACGCATATTGCGTTCACGATATTAAGGATGAGGGCGACACACTTCTCAATATCTTTGATGTTTTGGGTGATAACGAGGATATGGTTATCGAGGTTTGCTCAACTTCAAAGATGACTTTCCCGGGTGCAGGTGTTTCGGCACTTGTTGCAAGCGATGCAAATATCGCACAGATTAAGAAAAGACTTAACTGCGAAACAATCAGCTATGACAAGATGAATCAGCTTCGTCATGTAAAGTTCTTTGGCAATGTTGACGGCCTTTTGGCACATATGAAAAAACACGCAGCTATTTTGAAGCCAAAGTTTGATATGGTTATCGAACACTTTGAAAATGAACTCGGCGGACTCGGTATTGCAGAATGGCTTGACCCTAAGGGCGGCTATTTCATCAGCCTTGATGTTATGAACGGCACTGCAAAGAGAGTGGGCGAACTTTGCAAGGAAGCAGGCGTAACTCTTACAACAGTCGGTGCAACTTATCCGTACGGCAACGACCCTAACGACAGTAATATCCGCATTGCCCCGTCACTTCCTCCTGTTGCAGAACTTGACCTTGCAACACAAATCCTTTGCACAAGCGTTAAACTTGCTGCAATAGAAAAGTTGGTGGGTTAATGCAAGTCGGTGCTTCTTCCTCTTGCTTTTTTCCGCTTTTAACGGAAAAGTCGCTTGATAATGTTTTATCTCTCGGCTTCAAGCAAGCAGAGGTGTTTTTCAACACTTCTTCAGAACTTGAAGAACCGTTTGTAAAAGAACTAAAAAAGAATGCGGATGACCACGGTGCAAAAATTTTATCCGTTCATCCGTTTTCATCGGCACTGGAAAGCAACTGCATCTTTGCCGAATATGAGCGTAGATATTACGACTTCATCGGATTGTATCAAAAGCATTTTCACGCTGCCGCTCTCCTCGGTGCAAAGAATGTTGTTATTCACGGCTCGGTTGCAGTTCAAAAGAGGAATATGAGCGAGGAGTTTTATTTTGACCGCTTTGCTTCTCTTGTTGAACTCGGCAAAAAAGAGGGCGTCAATGTTTGTCAGGAAAATGTTGTTCGCTTCAGAAGTCAAAGCGTTGATTTCCTTAAAAAAATGAGAGCATATCTCGGCGACGATTTTCATATGGTGTTTGATATAAAACAGGCTATCCGCAGCGGTTACGACCCGTTTTATGTTGCCGATGAATTTAAAAATGAAATCACACATATCCATTTAAGCGACAACACCCCTGAGGTTGATTGTATGCCTCCGGGTAGGGGAACATTCGATTTCAAGCGTTTGTTTCAACTAATGAACGATGCCGATTATAAGGGCGGATATGTGATAGAGATATATTCAAAGGGCTATGATGTAATGAAAGAACTTGCCCTGAGTAAGGAGTATTTGGACAGTATAAAATTATGAATAAGTTAAGCAACAAGACAAAGGGAATTTTTTGTATACTTTTTTCCGCTCTGTGTTTCAGCGGAATGAGTTCGTTTATCAATCTTTCGGGGGATGTTCCTGTTCCGCAAAAGGTGTTTTTCCGCAATCTTGTTGCTCTTTTTTTCGCTTCGGCAGTTTTGATTAAAAATCACGAGCCGTTTAAGCCTACAAAAGGATGCCTTAAATATCATTTTTTGCGTTCAAGCGTGGGACTTTTGGGTGTGTTCGGCAATTTTTATGCAACAACACATATGGCACACACGGCAGATGCGGCAATGCTCAACAAACTTTCGCCGTTTGCAACGCTTCTGTTTTCTGCAATTTTTCTCAGGGAAAAGGTTAAACCGAAGCAAGCAATCGCAATTATTATTGCCTTTGTCGGTGCAATGTTTGTTATCAAGCCGACAATGTCTAATATTGAGCTGATACCGTCAGTTGCCGGATTGATAGGCGGACTCAGTGCCGGTGCGGCTTACACCTGTGTTCGACATATGGCAAATAAGGGCGAAAACGGCAGGTTTACGGTATTCTTCTTCTCGCTGTTTTCGGTTGCTGTCACAGCACCTTATCTGATTTTTAATTATTCTCCAATGACGGGCAAACAGTTTTTGTATCTTATGCTTGTAGGCCTTTGTGCCGCAGGCGGTCAGTTCGGAATTACCGCCGCATACGGCTTTGCTCCGAGCAGCGAAATCTCAATTTTTGATTATTCAAATATAATCTTTACTGCTATTGAAGGCTACTTTTTCCTCGGTCATCAGGTACCGGATACCCTATCCGTAGTAGGTTATGCAATCATTATTGCTATGGCGGTTTGGATGTTTATATACAATAACAAGGATAACTCACTCAAAAAAGCATAACATAAACTATATATAGATTTGCTGTTTTTCTTGCATTTTTCTATATATTGTGGTATAATAGCAATTATTCAATAAGAAACAACTGTTGCATTGGAGGAAAATGCTATGAAATGTCCGTTTTGCGGTTATACCGAAAGCAAGGTTATCGATTCTCGACCGACCGACGAAAATGAGCGTATTCGCCGCCGCAGAGAGTGTATTCAGTGTTCAAAAAGGTTCACCACCTATGAAACCATAGAGGATGTTCCTGTTATTGTAATCAAAAAAGATAGGTCAAGAGAAGTTTTTGACAGAAATAAAATTCTCAAGGGTATGCTTCGTGCCTGCGAAAAGCGTAAGGTTACCGTTGCAGAACTTGACGAAAAAATTGATGAAATCGAGGCACAGCTTCAGTCATCGGTTGACCGTGAGGTTTCTTCATCTCGTATCGGTGAACTTATTATGGAAAAGCTAAAGGAAATTGACGAAGTTGCCTATGTTCGTTTTGCGTCGGTTTACAAGGAGTTTGATTCTGCCGAATCCTTCCGTGACGAACTTGCAAAACTCGGTGAATAAAATATAAAAATTAAGTGCTTCCTCTGTTTAGGGGAAGCACTGTTGTTTTTTAATCCATATGTGTATTTGTCTTTTTCGGGTTGGTGTTCGGTTCTTTTTGTTTGAGTTCGTCTTTGGATTTTCTGCCGTTCTTGCTGTTTCGTTTTTCGTTGAGTTCCAAATCAATGAACATCATAAGGAAACTGATTGTCAGCAATGCACAGCATACCCAAATTGCTTTTACGCCGAGTTGTTTTGTTATAACACTGCCGAGACCCGCACCGATTGCAAACACGCCGATAACGCTGAAATATACAATTGCCTTTTCTCTGATTTTTTTGTCCTTGTACTGAAAATATGCAAACAGCGAAACAATGGCACTCCTCATATTTCCTATGCACATTGTGGATGCGTAAACCTGACCGCGAACCTTGTGGAATGTTTGCACCTGCATTGCACATACAAATGAAACAAGGGCATTTGCAAGTGCGTTGTGTTTTTGTGAAATGAACCCAACAGAAAACAAAAGCACAATTTCGCAAAGAATAATGATTTGTCGCCAGTGTATTTTTTCAAGATATTTAAAATGGTAATGCACATGCTCCGCAACATATGTACCTATCATAAATGATATCAACGGTATTAAATATTTAACGCAACTTTTGAATTCGCCTTGAAAGAGGTGTGAACTCATCAAAACAATGTTTCCCGTTTGAGCGTTTGCAAAAACCTCATCTCTGCACATATATGTGTAGGCATCCTGAAATCCGCCTGAAAGCACAACAAATATTGCTGTTATGAACGAATCGGACATTTGTGATATTTTCACTTTTTCAAAAATCGATTTCATCTTTTATCCCTTCGTTTATTTTTTGTCAAAATGATTATATCACAGGAAATTTTTGTGTTCAATAAATTGTTGCCTTTTTTGTCAGGATAACCAAATTTTTTGAAAATACCGCCATAGAAGCATAATTTTTGACTATATAATTGCACTTTACTTTTATTTATGTTATTATTATTTTCGGTGATGATATGACATTAAAGTTTAATAACGGAAAATTCAGAATACTTATGATAGCCGACACCCAAGAGGGTAACAAGGTTAATTCGGATACAATCAAACTTATTGAGGCTTCTCTCGACAGAAGTCAACCTGATTTGGTTATTTACAGCGGTGACCAAATCTGGGGTAAGCATAGTTTCAAGGGAGATGCCAATAAGGTAAAAGAGGTGCTCTCAATTCTTGTTGAGCCTGTTGTAAAACGCAAAATTCCTTTCGCAATATGTTTCGGCAATCATGACAGACAGGTCGGACTTACAAACGAGGAACAGTTTGAGATTTACAAAACCTTTGATGGCTTTGTCGGTGAAAGTGATGACGGCGTTGACGGAGTCGGCAACCATTGCTTCGAAATCAAGGACGGCGATGAAGTTAAGTTTTTGCTTTATACAATCGACAGTCACAGCAATCTCAAAGTTGGCTATGACTGTGTGCACGAAAATCAGATTGATTGGTATCGAGCAATTCGTGACAGCTATGAGCAAAAACTCGGCAAGGTTGTGCCGAGCGTTGTTATTCAGCATATTCCTGTGTGCGAGGTCTTTGACCTGCTCAAAAAGGTCAATTTCACAAAGCGTGGCTCTGTAAGAGGATTCAGAACTCACGAGGGCGAATACTTTGTACTCAAAAAGGATAGGGTGAACAAGGAAGCGTTTATGAAAGAATCTCCTGCCGACCCACAGGTCAACAGCGGAGAATTTGACGCTATGTGCGAAAAAGGCGATGTAAAGGGTATTTACTTCGGTCACGACCACAATAATTCCTTTAACGGTAAAATCAACGGCGTAGATGTTGGCTACACTCAGGGTGCAGGCTTCAATGTTTACGGTCCGGGTATGGACAGAGGCACAAGAGTTATCGACCTTTTCACCGACGGTCATATTGAAACCTATGATATGCGTTATAAGGACATTGTCGGCAGAAAAGTGGATAATCCCGTTAAGTATACAATTATGCAACTTTGCCCGACGAATACTTTTGATGCCGTAACCCGTATTGTCAAAGCGTTTGTTACAATCGCAGTTATTCTCGTTATTATTCTTTTGCTTACAATGTTTTTAAAATAATTTAACCTCACGGATACGCTTTTGCATCCGTGAGGCTTTTTTATTGCTCAATATAATTCCTAACCTCTTGCATGAATTTGTCAATTTCTTCATCTGTGCCGATTACGGCAAAAATAATAATTCTCTGCAACTTTTTGGTGTTCTGAACTGTTATAATAGTGAAAGGACCTTTCAGAGAGGAGGCGAAATGATGACAGAAGAAAAGTTTATACATGCTGTCAAAAGAAACAGTCAAAGGTTGTTTGTCATAGCGTTTTCGTATTTAAAGAATAAACACGATGCCGAGGACGCTTTGCAAAACGCATTTTTAAAGCTGTGGAAAAGTAAAATTGAATTTGATGATGATTTGGGAATTGACAAATGGCTCACAAAGGTGCTTGTTAATGATTGTAAAAACTTTTTCAATCTGTCATTCAGGCAAAATAAATCTATTGAAGAAGTTTACGATGTTTCAACATTCGATAAATATTTTAATGTGGATTTATACAATGCTGTTATGTCGCTCAATAAAAAAGAGCGTTTGTGCGTGATTTTGTTTTATTATGATGATTTGACAATAAGCGATATTTCAAAGGTAACGGGTATTAAAGAATCAACGGTAAAATCATTGCTTAAACGCTCAAGAAACAAATTGAAACTTAAGTTGGGAGATGAATGGATATATGAACAATAAGGAAAATTTCAAGGGCACATTCTCAAATCTTTCTCCGTCTGATGAGTGTATGGAAAAGATTTGCAATATTACAACCGAAAATAAAAAGGTTAAAGGATTTGTCGGATATAAGCGTTTGGCGTCTGTAATGCTTGCGTTTGCAATACTAGTTACAGGCAGCGGTTTGGGAGCAAATGCCGTTATCAAAAATAAAAAATCCAATCAATCTTTCGGCGTGGTTGTTGCATATGCGGATGAGCAGGTTAATATTATCAGAGGAACAAGGCAAAAAGTTCGTAACGGTTTGTATTTTGCATCTGCCGATGATGAAAAGGAATGTGAAAAGCAGTATAAAAAAGCTAAAAAAGATTGTAATGAAATGCGAAAAGAAATTGAAGGTTTTGATGAAAACGAATCTTATCAACTTCGCGGAATACTTCAAACCGATATTTGTGATGAAAATAATAATGTGCAGGGTAAATTGTATAGTACACAATCGGGCTTTTTTGTTGCTGATGTAAATGATTTTACAAATGTTAAGTCTATGACCGTTGAAAATAAAAGCCCGGACGGATTTATACAACTTGAATGGTCCGGATTGTCGGACCTTTTGGAAAATCAAAAAGAAGAAACCGTTGATAAAGATAATCCTTATTCGTTATTTATTAATCATAAGCTTACGCTTACCGGCGACCAATTGCGTGAAAGTCAGAATTCATTTGGCAAATATGCTTATGAGGTTATTTGGGTATCGGCTTATGAATATTTTGAAGCGTACGGAACGAATTATAAAAAAGGTTACAAGGCTTCTGAAATTAAGGATAAAATAACTTTTACCTTTGAATATGAGGACGGAACAAAACAAAGCACAAGCATAGATATTTCGTTTGATGATTACGGTCATATGATTGCATCATAAATAAAAACCTCACGGATACGCTTTTGTATCCGTGAGGCTTTTTTATTGCTCGATATAATCCCTGACTCCTTGCAGGAATTTGTCCATTTCTTCGTCTGTGCCGATGGTTATACGCACATATTTGTTGATTCTCGGCTGGTTGAAGTATCTGATAAATATCTTCTTCGTCTTTAGGTACTCAAACATATCTTTAATGTCGAGCTTGTCATTCGTTGCCATAATAAAGTTTGTTTGAGAATCAAGAACCTCAAAGCCGAGTGACCTCAATTTATCGGTAACCCTCTGCCTTGTCGCTTTAATCATTTCAACCGTTTTGTTGAAATATTCAACATCGTTCATTGCTTCAACACCCATTGCGATTGAAAGTGCGTCAACCGTGTATGAATTGTAGCTGTTCTTCACCGCTTCAAGGGTGTTTATCAGCGTTTCACTGCCGATTGCAAAACCGATTCTTATTCCCGCAAGACTTCTTGATTTTGAAAATGTGCCCGTAACAAGCAGGTTTTCGTATTTCTTTGTGAGCGGTACGCTTGTTTCACCGCCAAAATCACAATATGCCTCGTCAATGATAACAACGCAGTCTTGGTTGAAGTTGAGGATTTTCTCCACAAATTCCGTGCTCTCGCCGAGCGAAGTCGGGGCGTTCGGGTTCGGAATAACCACACCGCCGTTTTCTGCCTTGTAGTCATCGGCATTGATTCTGAAATTCCCGTCAAGTTTCGGGTTTGTGTATTCAATGTTGAAAAGACTGCACCAAACAGGATAAAAACTGTATGTGATGTCGGGGAAAGCAATAGGCTTGTCGCTGTTAAAAAAAGATTGAAACGCAAGTGCCAAAACATCGTCCGAGCCGTTGCCGACAAAAACATTTTTTGCCTCAACACCGTAGAAATTTGCAATAGCCTGCTTCAACGGCATACTGTCCGCCTGCGGATAAAATCGCAGCTTGTCCGTGTTAAAATTTTTCAGAGCCTCAACAGCTTTGGGCGATGGGGGATAAGGATTTTCGTTTGCGTTAATCTTCACAATGTCCTTGTCTTTGCTTTGTTCACCCGGTGTGTACGGCTCAATATTTCTCAAATTATTTTTCCATAAATCATTCATTCTTATCACCTTTTAACATATTAGCACATTAAAGCGTTAAATGCAATATAAAAAACAAAAATTTTCTCTTGACATTGCGGCGTGCTTTATGTATAATATCATTGCTGTAAAGAACAAATACTTTACAAAGGCAAAATACTTTACAGGGAGGGTTCGTATGGCTAAAAATCTTGAGATTTCGTACCTTTTGGATTTTTACGGTGAATGCTTAACAGAAAAGCAGAGAAGTTTTATTGACTTCTATTATAACGACGACCTCTCTTTGTCCGAAATCGCAGAGAACGAAAACATCACCCGTCAGGGTGTGCGTGACGCTATCAAAAGGGCAGAAAACACTCTTATCGATTTGGAAAACAAGCTGGGTTTTGCAAAGAAAAACTCGGAACTTACCAAATGCCTGAATGACATCAGCGAGTGTGCGGATCAAATTTATGATTTCAACCTCACCACAAATGTGTCAAAGGATATAAACGATAATGTCGCAAAGATTAAGGCTCTGTGTGAATACCTAAATAGGATGTGATTACTTGGCATTTGAAGGACTAAGCGAACGCCTTGAAAATTCATTTAAAAAACTTCGTGCCAAGGGTAAGCTTACCGAGGCAGATGTTAAAGAGGCTATGCGTGAGGTGCGACTTGCACTTCTCGAAGCCGATGTAAACTACAAGGTAGCAAAAGAATTCACCAACAAAGTTACCGAGCGTGCTATCGGTGACGATGTTATGGAAAACCTGACCCCGGGTCAGATGGTTATTAAGATAGTTAATGAGGAACTTACCGAACTTATGGGCGGTACGGAATCCCGTCTTTCTATCGCAAAGCATCCGCCAACAATTCTTATGATGTGCGGTTTGCAAGGTTCGGGTAAAACAACTCATTCGGGCAAACTTGCCCTTAAACTTAAAAAAGACGGTCACAGACCGCTTCTCGTAGCGTGTGACGTGTATCGTCCGGCTGCTATCAAACAGCTTCAGGTTGTCGGCTCACAGATTGATGTTCCTGTGTTTGAAATGGGCACAATCAATCCTGTCAATATTGCCGAGGAGGCTGTCAAGCACGCTAAAGACCACGGCTATGACTATGTTATCATAGATACCGCAGGTCGTTTGCATATCGATGAAGCACTTATGGAGGAACTTCAAAACATCCGTTCAACGGTTCATCCAAATGAGATTTTGCTCGTTATCGATGCAATGACAGGTCAGGACGCAGTAAATGTTGCAAAAAGTTTTAATGAGTCGCTCGGTATTGACGGCGTTATTCTCACAAAGCTTGACGGTGACACACGAGGCGGTGCGGCACTTTCCGTTCGTGCGGTAACAGGCAAGCCGATTAAGTTTGTCGGCACAGGCGAAAAACTCGAAAATCTTGAGGTTTTCCACCCGGCAAGAATGGCGTCCCGTATTCTCGGTATGGGCGATGTGCTTTCGTTTATCGAAAAAGCCGAAATGGCTCTTGACGAAAAGAAAGCGGCAGAGCTTGAAAAGAAACTCGCAAAAAACAAATTCGACTTTAATGACTTGCTTGACCAGTTTGAGCAAATCGAGCGTATGGGTTCACTCAAGGACACAATCAAGATGATTCCGGGTATCGGCAAGCAGATTAAAGATGAAGATATAGACGAAAGGGCATTTGACCGTTTGAGATGTATCATTTACTCAATGACAAAGCAAGAACGAGCAAATCCCGAAATAATCAATCCGTCTCGCAAACGCCGTATTGCGGCAGGTTCGGGCACAAGTGTTGAAGATGTCAACAAGCTTATGTCGCAGTTTAAGCAAATGCAAAAGATGGTTAAGCAGGTCGGCGGCCGTAAAGGACCTAAGGTCAGCAAAAAAATGCGTCGCTTGATGCAACAAAATCCTGAGATGGCTCAAAAAATGATGGGTCAAACAGGCGGTAACAACAATCCGTTCGGATTTTAATCAATTCAGTATTAACCCAATTAAGTTTGTAAATTTGGTTGATAAATAATAACTATATTTATTTGGAGGTAAGAAAAATGGCAGTAAAAATCAGACTTCGCAGAATGGGCGCAAAGAAGGCTCCTTTCTATCGTGTAGTAGTTGCAGATTCAAGATATCCTCGTGACGGTCGTTTCATCGAAGAAATCGGAACATACAACACAATGGTTGACCCGGCTGAAATTAAGATTGACGCCGACAAGGCTAAGAAGTGGATTGCAAACGGTGCTCAGCCAACTGACACAGTTAAGTCAATTCTCAAAAAAGAAGGCATTCTTTAATCTTGCATCAAAACAAGATTATAGTAGGAGGTGTTTTCTTTGGAGGAATTGTTGATATCCATTACAAAGGGTCTTGTTGATGATCCAACCAAAGTTTCCGTTGATATTGACGAGCCTAACGAAGAAGGCGTAACAGTTTATCATCTTCATGTTGCCGAAGGTGATATGGGCAGAGTAATCGGCAAGCAGGGCAGAATAGCAAAGGCTATCCGTGTTGTTATGCGTGCCGCAGCTACCCGCAATGATGCAAAAATATCAATCGAAATTGATTAATCCTAAAATCCCGTGCAAAACACGGGGTTTTTCTTTTGTATAATTTGTTTGCATAACATAAAAACTTATGTTATATTAATATCGGTGATTAAATGAAACAGTATTTGGAAATAGGAAAAATAAATAACACTCACGGCTTGCGTGGTGAAGTTAAAATGCTTATGTGGTGCGACGGTATCGATTATATTAAACAGCTGAAAACCGTTTACCTTGATGACGAGGGCAAAAAGCCGTTAACTCTTGTGTCTGCCCGTCAGCAAAAGAATGTTGCAATTCTCAAATTTGCCGAAATCACAAACATTGACTCGGCAGAAGAATTGAAAAATAGGGTGCTTTACTGCAATAGGGACGATGCCGTTATTGATGACGATGCTCATTATTTGGCAGATATTATCGGCTGTGCCGTTGTTGATGTTGACACAAACGAGGAATACGGCAAAATAGTTGATGTGCTCAATTACGGTGCAAGCGATATTTACGATGTTGAATTGAACGGCAAGCACACTTTGATTCCTGCTATTGACGATGTCGTTGTCGAGATTGACACGGAAAATCAGACTGTTCGTATAAAACCGATGAAAGGACTTTTTGATGAGGATTGATATAATGACGCTTTTCACCGATATGTGCAACAGTGTGCTCGGTGAAAGCATTATCGGCAGAGCAAGAGCCGCAGGCAAGGTGGAGATTAACACCGTTGATATTCGTGACTATACCAAGGATAAACACCGCAGAGTGGACGATAAGCCTTACGGCGGCGGTATGGGTATGATTATGGCACCACAGCCTATATTCGATTGTTTTAATGCCATATGCGATGAAATAGGGGAGAAGCCGCACCTTTTGTATATGACTCCGCAGGGTAAAACGCTTACGCAGGACAGAGTTAAGGAACTTGCACAGATGGATAATATCGCTATTTTATGCGGCCATTATGAGGGTATAGACGAAAGGGTTATAGAGGAGCTTCAGCCTGAGGAAATCTCAATAGGCGACTATGTTCTCACCGGCGGTGAATTACCGGCACTCATTGTTGCAGACAGCATTTCCCGTATGCTTCCGGGCGTGCTTTCGGATGACGAATGTTTTGAGGATGAGAGCCATTTTAATTCGTTGCTCGAATATCCGCAATATACTCATCCTGCGGTATGGAACGGCAGGGAAGTACCCGATGTTTTGCTTTCCGGACATCATCAAAATGTTGATGCTTGGCGCAGACAACAGTCTATTAAGAGAACTTTTGAACGCAGACCCGATATGCTCGAAAATGCAGAGCTTTCAAAGAAAGATAAACTATATCTTTCACAACTTAAATCGAATGAAAAAGCAGAATGAAATTTTTGTTAAATATGCACAAATTAAGACATTTTTTGTTGTCTGTAATTAATTAGTTACACGAAGTTTGATTAATTAAGTTGACGATTGAAAAAATCGTGATATAATACCATTGTAAGATAAATAATTAAGTAGTGAGATACTGCTTTGTTTTAAGATTAGTTGAGAGGTATTATTATGTTCGTAAAAGATGTTACTGTTGAAAATCAAGTTGGATTGCATGCTCGTCCTGCAACATTCTTTATTCAAAAGGCTAACGAATTTAAGTCATCAATTTGGGTAGAAAAAGAAGAAAGAAGAGTAAATGCAAAGTCACTCTTGGGTGTTCTTTCACTCGGCATTATGGGCGGTACAGACATCAGAATTATTGCTGACGGCTCAGATGAAGAAGAAGCTGTGGAAGGTCTTGTAGCACTTGTAAAGAGCGGTTTCAACGACTAATTACAACACAAATAAAACGGTACGCAAAATCGTACCGTTTTTCTTTTTGCATATAAATTAAAAAGCGGTAAAGACAAAATCTTTACCGCTTTGTTTCATTTTGGATTAGCCCTCTTTGTGCTGAGCGTTTGAGATACCCTGACGGATTCTGCGAACGTCTGTAAGTGCCTTGTAAAGTGCGTCGTCAATAGAAAGAAGTGTGTCGTCTGCATAGTTGTTAACGGCAGTGAGCATTTCTCTTGACTTGTTTTGAGCAGATGTTACCATTTCGTTTGCCTGTGTGGTTGCGTTGCTCAAAATTTCAGATGCCTGATTTTGAGATTCTGTTACCATCTGCTTGCCTTGCTCGTTAGCCTTTGCAATGATGTCTGCGGCTTCAGCCTGTGCGGTTTTTGTGATTTCATCCTTTGCAACAAGCTCTCTTGCTTCTTCCTGAGCCTTTTTGATGATTTCTGCGGCTTCTTTTTTTGCTTCTTCAAGAATTGTGTTTCTTGAGTCAACAATAGCCTTTGCCTGCTTTGTTTCCTGCGGAGTGTTGAGTCTGATGTCCTCAATGATAGTCTTTATTTTATCAACATCAACAGCGCATTTTTTAGAAAGCGGAATGGATGTAGCATCATCAAGCACATCCTCAAGATCTTCAAGCAAAATATCAGTATTAGTCATTTTATTGATCTCCTTTGCATCTTTTATAAATATCGTTTATTATTTCTTTCGGAACGAATGAAGAAATATCCCCTCCGAGTGAGCAAACCTCTTTTACCATGCTTGATGACAAAAACATATTTTTGCCTTTTGTGGTTAAAAACACTGTTTCAACCTGTGGGTAAAGTGATTTGTTTGTAAGTGCCTGCTGAAATTCGTACTCAAAGTCCGACACGGCACGCAAGCCCTTAACTATTGCGACGGCACCTTTTTGTTCGGCATAGTTTACCAAAAGACCGTCGTATGTATCAATTTTTACATTGTCGGAATGTATTGTCCTTTTCAGCAGGTCAATGCGTTCCTCAATAGTAAACAGTGATGTCTTTTTTGATTTGTTGCTCATTACCAAAACGATAACTTCGTCAAATAATTCGGCAGCTCGCTCGATAATGTCAAGGTGTCCGAGTGTTACAGGATCAAAGCTGCCCGGACAAATTGCGATTTTCATTGCTCCTGACCCTTTCTGTAATAGGTTAACTTGGTCTTGCCGTATTTTTTTTGCTTTGAAATCTGCCACGAATTCACTTCTTCGGGAAGTTCTTCGTCCTTGGCGGTTTCGCAAATAATCACGCCGCTGTCGCTCATCATATTTGTAAGAAGCGGCAAACTGTCCGTCACCAAATTTTTGTGATACGGCGGATCCAAAAATGCAATGTCAAAGTTGTCTTTTTTCATCAAAAAGCTCTTTGCTTCCGAAAAGACTAAATTTGCCTTGTCGGTGATTTTGCACTTTTCAAGATTGTTTTCAATTATTTTGTATGCGCTTTTGTTGCTTTCAACAAAGGTGCAAACCCTTGCTCCTCTTGACAGCGCTTCAATCCCAAGCTGACCCGAACCTGCAAACAAATCAAGTACCTTTCTGTCCTCTATCTCAAACTGAATAGAACTGAACAGTGCTTCTTTTGTGGCTTGCGTGGTAGGTCTTGTGACATCGTCACCGCCTAAAGTTTCAAGATTTCGTCCTCTTAAAGAACCTGTAATTACCTTCATAAAAACATTATCCTTAATTTTTTACTATTATATTATACAGATACAACTGCTTTTCGTCAAGTTTTCTTTTATACTTTAATCATTTCTGTAAAATTGATAGACACTTTTTGCATTTGCTTTCGATATTCCGTTGACTGCTGAAAGTTCATCAACGCTTGCTTCCTTGATTGCAGAAATCGTTTTAAACTGCTTCATAAGTGCTTTTGCCTTTTTTTCTCCGATTCCGTCAATCTTAAGCAGAGAGGAAGTGAAAGATGATTTTTGGTGCTTTTTGTGGTGGTAGGTGATTGCAAATCTGTGCACTTCTTCCTGTATGCGTGACACAAGGGTGAATGCACTTCTGTGCGAATTGATTTCAATTTCACCGCCGTTATATGCTATTGCTCTTGTTCTGTGCTTATTGTCTTTGACCATACCAAAGACAGGCACATCAATGTTCATTTTTGCAATGACGGGGAGCACGGCGTTGACCTGCGGTTGACCGCCGTCAAGCAAAATCAAATCAGGCAAGATTTTAAATGTGCTTTCGTCATCGTCTTCGTAGTAATGCTTAAATCTGCGTTCCAAAACTTCGTTCATTGAGCCGACATCGTTTTGACCGTCAAAACCTTTTATGGCAAATCGCTTGTATGCTTTTTTCATTGGTCTGCCGTTGTGGAACACTACCATTCCGGCAACATTGTCTGCACCGAAGGTGTGCGAAATATCGTAGGATTCAATGTATTCGGGAGGCTTAGGAAGCCCCAAAAGTTCTGCCAATTCTTCAAGTGCCGCAAATTCTTTGCCGAGCCTTCCTTGATTTTGTGCAAGGTGTTCGTTTGCGTTCTTTATGCAAAGATTAACAATAGACAAATGCTCGCCCTTTTGCGGATGTATAAATTCAAGTTTTTTGCCTCGCTCTTTTTCAAGATATTCGTGCAAAAGTTCTTCTTCAAGTATATCACCGTCAACGGCAATTCTGCCGGGAATATCGCTTCTTATGGAATAGTATCTCTCTATCAGGTCAAATCTCGCTTCCTCAAGGTCGTCAACGCTGTCAATTATCCAGTGCTCGCTGTCAACAAGTTTGCCGTATTTAAAGCGGATAACTTCAAAGCAAGCCTTTTTGTTGGAATTTACAAGCGCAAAAACATCTTCCTCAGGTACATTGATTGATACAACTTTTTGCTTTTCGTCAAGGTTGCGTATGGCTTTTATTCTGTCACGCAGCTTTGCCGCCTTTTCAAATTCCATCGCTTCGGAATATTCATACATCCGCTTTTCCATATCTTCAACGGATTTGACTGCTCCGCCTTTTAAAAAAGCTATTGCGTCGTTGATTGAGGCTTGATAATCTTCCTTGGATATTCTGCCGTTGCACGGTGCGGAGCATATCCCCATAAAACCGTTTAAGCACGGACGGGATTTGTTGTAGTCTTTCGGAAATTTCTTGTTGCATTGCGGAAGTTTGAATATCCTCAAAGTTTCCTCAACTGCATTTTTAACCGAAAAATTAGATACAAACGGACCGATGTATGTTGCGTTGTCATCAAGTACCTGTTTTGCTTCGCTGATTTTAGGAAATTCCTCTTTCGTTATTTTGATGTAGTTATAGCCCTTGTCGTCTTTCAAAAGAATGTTGTACTTTGGTGTGTGCTGTTTGATGAGTGAACATTCAAGCACAAGAGCTTCAAATTCGGTGTCGCACAAAATGTAGTCAAAATCATCAACATTTTCAACCATTCTTATAACTTTGAGTGAATGATTTGTGTGCGAGCCGAAGTAGGAAGAAACACGGTTTTTGAGAGCCTTTGCCTTGCCGATGTATATTATTTTTTTGTCTTTGTTTTTCATAATGTATACGCCCGGATTAAGCGGCAAAGCCATTGCTTTTTTACGCAATTCTTTTTCTGTCACGGTGTTGCCTCCTTTCAATTTTTATTTTGCTGTTCTATTTGCTTATTTGCTTTTCTTGCAACAAGAGGTCACAACCCTTGATGAACCGTTGAATGTGTTGCTGTAAATGTCAAGGTTTGTAACGCCTTTAGCTCTTATCGGAACATCTCTTGCAACAAGGAAGTAGTTGCTGCGAATAGTAATGTTTTGGTGCACCTTGCTGTTCATTTTGCCAAAAGTGATTGGCTTGATGAGAATCGCAGGGCATTTTGAATAAACAGACGGTGAAAGCAAAAATTTGTTTTCATATATCTCAACATCTCTTACAGGACCGCTTTCGTACCAAAACATAGAGTCGTCGCTGATAAAAATGTGTGCCATTTGACTGTGTTTGAAGATGTTGTGATGAATTCTGACCTTGCCCGAAGTTGTGCAGAGAATATCTCTTGTCGGAATAGCGGTGAATACACAATCGCTGATTTCAACATTTGGACAGTAGGTCTTGTTTTCAATGACAATATTTGATTGACGAAGATGCTTTTCGTCAATGTTTTGCGGAAGTGTTTCGTTGAATGTCACCTTGCAGGTTTTGCCCTCAAGGTCGTCAACAACGGATTTTACGGTGAAGTCACCCGGAAGCTCATTGAGATTGGTGCGACGGTAGAATTTTACCGTGTCACCCGGGAAGAAGTTTTTGTGTCCGCCTTGCTGATGATGTACAAATTCAAAAACTGCCGTGTGGTCGTCAACCTTTTCTTTAAATCTCATAAATGAGCCGTGAAAATTTATGCAGTCATCGTGTGCGTGTGAAAAATAGCTGTTTGTGATTGTGACATCACCCTTGCATCCGCAAATATGGATGAGGTCGGCAAATGATGACACAATGTGGTCGCCGTCACCCTTAAATGTGATGTGGTCAAAGCTCATATTTTCACACATCTGTGAAAGCCAGCCGAAGCCTGCCATATAGTTTACGGTGATGTTTGTGCTTTTAACATTTGCACATTCGCCGAAAAAAATACCGCAGGTGTTTCGGTTTTTGTTTGTTTGGTGGGTGAGTATGTCTCCGACTTTAAAAAACTTATTTTTCTTGTACTTTATTTCAAGTTCGGTTGCACTTAAACGCTTCATGGACTTTATGCCGGAGAACACCGATTTTTTGTTTGAAATTCTGTATACTGTGTTGCCGTCGGCACTATGGAATACACCGTTGTATGAGTTTTCGTCATTTCTGAATTCCCAATAATTCTTTTTTGTGTATGGGCTTTGCTCAAAGAAAACAACTGTGTTTTTCTTGGAATCGTCTATGTACCAAAGTTGAGAGTCGGGAAGTGAAAATCTGTATGTTTTGCCTTTTTTCTCAAGAACTTTAAGTTCAACACAATTCGGACAGGCGTATTTTATTGTAAGATTGTCAATGTTGACATCCTTGCAGTTAATCATTCCGAACGAGCAGATGTCACCGTGGATAACAAGTGTTGCCCCGTTGCCTTCAATGTTAAAGTTGTTTTTGTTTTCAATCAGCATACCAAAGTATTTTTTCGGGTTCTTGAAGCTGTCCGTGTTGCTGAAATGAATGTGACGCTCTTGGCTGTAATCCTTAAAAAGGTGATATTCCTTATTTTCAAATACAAGGGTGTCACCGTCCTTCATTTCGCTTATTGCCTGTGTGAGCGGTATTGAAAAACAGTCTGCACTGCCGTATTTGTCTACTTTGATTTCCATAGTGTAATCCTTTCATCACTTCTTATACAAAATGGTAAATTTGCACAGTTTTAATATGTCTATATATACAATAATAACAAATATGTGCACTTCGTTCAACTATTTATTGACGAATTTTTTTAAATATTGTATCATCTATAAGAACAGACTATAGAAAAGGGAGCTGATATGATATGACTTGGCAGGAAATATATCAATCAAAGCTTACAACAGCCGAAGAGGCAATCAAACTTATTCATGACGGAGACAAGGTCGTAACAGGTTTTGCTTGCGGCGAACCTATACATATTGAGCGTGCGTTGGCAGCTCATTATCGGGACTACAAAGATGTTGAAATTGTAACAATGCTTACTCTTATTGAAAGCCCGTGGTCTATGCGAGAATTCAAGGGGCATATAAAACTCAACACTCTTTTTGCGTCAAAGTCCACACGAGCAGGAATCAACAGCGGTGACAGCGAATTCACCACCTCTCATTTTTATGAAATTCCTGATATTATTCAAAATTATATTTGCCCGAGAGTGTCGATAGTTATGGTTTCACCTCCGGATGAACACGGATATGTTTCGTTTGGCACAACAGTTGATTATACAAAGGGCACAACCGATTATTGCGAAGTCGTTATTGCACAGGTCAACAAGTGTATGCCTCGTACTTTCGGCAACAGCATAAAGCATGTTCGTGATTTCACTTGCTTTGTTGAGTTTGATGAAGCACTTCCGGAAGTTGTCGGCGGTGCAATCAGCGAGGTTGATATGGAAATCGGCAAAAACTGTGCTTCTCTTATCAATGACGGTGATTGTTTGCAACTCGGTATCGGCGGTATTCCTAATGCCGTGTGCCTCCAACTTACCGATAAAAAGGATCTCGGACTTCACAGCGAGCTTGTTGGTGATGGCGTAGTTCCGCTCCTTGAAAGCGGTGTAATTAACAATAAGAAAAAGCAAACAAATGTCGGCAGAACAGTACTCGGTGCGGCATTCGGTTCAAAAATTCTATGCGATTATATTAATGACAATCCGTCGGTTGAACTTCACCCGATTGATTATGTAAACAACCCTATTGAAATTGCAAAAAATGACAATATGGTGTCAATCAATTCTTGCTTGCAGATTGACCTTTTGGGACAAGTTGTGTCCGATACAATCGGTCTTTCACAGTTTTCTGCGGTAGGCGGTCAGGTTGACTTTGTCAGAGGTGCAACAATGTCAAAGGGCGGTCGCTCAATTATCGCTATGCCGGCAACTGCAAAGCACGGCACAGTGTCACGCATTGTTCCGCTTATTACGGAGGGCAGTGCCGTCACAACTCCGAGAAATGATGTCAATTATGTTGTAACCGAATACGGCATCGCACAGCTCAAGGGCAAAACTCTTAAAGAGCGTGCAAAGGCACTTATCCGTATTGCACATCCGTCTTTCAGGCCGTACCTTATGGCGGAATATAAAAAGCGTTTTTCAGAAACTCCGTTTACAGAAGAAGAAATGAAAACCTTTAAGGACTCAATTGTTGAGAAAATTCAAAGCGAAAGAGATAGAATTCATTCTACAATTGAACAAAAAATAGATAAAATTAAAGCAAAAGTTCAAGAATAAATACACAGCACAGATGAAATCTTAATTTTTTATTAAATTCATCTGTGCTATTGTTGTGTATTTATATATTTAGTGATATAATGTACATACTTTTACAGATAACAAACTTTAGATAAAAAGGAGAAAGACATGGCACTTACTAAATCTACCCATTTCGGTATTGCGAGAAAAATCGTGTCGAATATGACTGCTCAAAGCTGGGAGGAAATTCCACATGCCGGATTGGTTTACGAGCCTGAGGTTACTGCTTTTCTTGCGGAATGTAAAAAGCTTAACGAGGGTTGCACGGATAAATCAAAGAAGATTACAATCAATACAGTTATGATAAAAGTTATTTGTGAGGGACTCAAAGTAGCACCTAAGATGAATGCTCACCTTGAATTTAACCGCAAACTTGTTCGTGGTTGCCTCCACGAGTTTGACCATGTTGATGTTTCTATGCCGGCACTTTTGCCAAACGGCGAGATGATGACACTCAATATGCACGATATGGGCAACAAAACTCTCACGGAAATGACTGCCGCTATTCATGACAGCTTGCGCAGAGCAAGCAATACCGACCTCAACGAAGTTATGTATGAGGTTTCACTTGACAACACTCTTCAAGGCTTGAAGGAGGGCAAGATTCTTCAGGCTATTCGCCGTCTTTACGGTTCAAAGACAGGCAAGCATAAAGTAAAAACTCTTTCGGGTCAGGCAAAAAAGGATTATTATTCTATTCCAACAACCGAAAGACTTACAAAGCACGATATTGAACAGGGTACAATCACAATTTCAAACCTCGGTTCAATCAAGCGTGATTTCAAAGGCTCATGTACACTTCTTGAGATTATCCCACCGCAGGTTATTGCCATTGCAATCAATTCAACACAGCAAAAGCCTATTGTTGTTGACGGTGAAGTAAAGGTTGGCACGGTTATGCCTCTTTCAATTTGCATGGACCACAGAGCACTTGATTACGGCGATATTGTTCCGTTCTTCAACAAACTTGATGAGATTTTTGCTCACCCTGAAATAATCCAAACTTGGAAGTAAAAATTAATTTGAACTTACGAAAACCGCAAACGATTGTTTGCGGTTTTTTATTGCGCTAAAAAATATTTGAAAGTGTAATTCTTTGGTTCTCGTGGTATGCGTAGGTAAGCGCTCGTATTTCTGCGAGAGCCTCTTTCTGTTTTTCACCGCTTTGGCCGTCTAACTGTTCAATGCTCACCGCCAAATCGTCCACCATATCGTGCTCCGAAAAAATATAAATTGTGTCGTTTTTTTTGTCCCATAACTTCTTTATGCCGTCGGCGTCCTCGTGTTCGGTCATATACACCATCTTGTCGCAAAAATCCTCAATATATATCTGCTCGTATGTGCAAATCCCTGCCGATATAATCAACAAAACAACTGCTATCCAAATTTTTTTCATTGCTCATCCTTCTTTACTATATATGTCGTTCCGTCACTTTTGACGGTCATTACAAGAATGTTTTCAACCTGTTCGTTGTTTGACACGGCAAGCAGTTTAATCTCGCTTTCTCCGATGTTTACATTGCCAAAGCAGTCTGTTACCGCCTTGCCGTCAATTACTACGGTTATCGGCACTTCCGCCTGCGATGTTTTTATTCCCGCATCGCTCGGGGTCAGCGGAGCATACTCGGACTTCTTTTGGACAGATACAACTCCGTTTGTTTCTACTATTGCGTTTGCAACCTGCGAAATGTCAAACACTCCCGCCTGCCTGACTGCGTCGGTAAGGTCATCTGTCGTAAAGCGTAGTTTTGTAAGTTCTTTTTGCTGAATTATTCCGTCTTTGATGATAAATCTCGGTTTGCCTTTTATCAATGACCTGAATTTAATTGATTTCATTGAAAGCGTTGAATTTATGATTTCAAAGCTGATGAATATTGCAATCGGTATCAGCGAATTTGCAAGCGGCATACCGTTGTTTTCAAGCGGAACGGTTGCAACCGCACTGATAAGTATGGTTATAACAAGCTCTTGCGGATTCAATTCGCCAACCTGTCGCTTGCCCATAATTCGCATCGATACCGTTATAAAAATGTAAATAATTACAGCTCTTAACAATGTAATAGACATACAATCACCATAAATAATTTAACCTTAAAAATGAATAATATACACAATGCTTTTCATAATAAAAGTGGTGATATTATGTCAAATTTGTTTGATGATTACGAACTTAATCTTTTAACATTTAAAGATGATTTCAAAGATTCGTCCGATTTTCTGCTTAAAGAACTTCAATGTAAAAACGGCAAAATGTTTCTTGCCTGTATGGACGGACTTGTTAATTCGTTGTTGCTCAGTCAAATGATTGTTGAGCCGATTTGTGATTTTGACAAAAAATGCGAAACTCCGAGAGAATATCTTGAACTTTTGCAAACTCAAATTGTCCGTTGCCCCGAACAAAATGAAGTTACAACCTTTGATGATGCTTATTATTACCTTATGTCGGGCTTTGCCGTTGTTGTGGTTGAGGGGTGCTCAACCGCACTTGTATTCGGTGTGCAGGGTTGGAACAGACGAAATACCGACGAGCCTTCAACCGAGGCAAATGTAAGAGGTGCAAAGGAGTGTTTTGTTGAAACTCTGAATGATAACAAGGCTCTGCTTCGCAAGAGATTAAAGACATATCATTTGAAGCAAAAACAGTTGAGCCTCGGCAGCAGTGCACGCACGCCTGTTGCGATTTGTTATATTGACAACAGGGCAGATATGGCTATTGTTGATGAGGTTGAAAAACGACTGAAAGGGGCAAATTTCAATACGGTTCTTGATTACGGCGAGTTGTTGCCGTTTCTTGATACGGATATAAAAAGCTTTTTTTCCTGTGTGGGTTCAACCGAACGCCCGGATGTTTTGGCGTCAAAACTTCTTGAGGGCAGAGTTGCCGTTATGGTTGAGGGCACGCCTTTTGTAATGTACACTCCTTATCTGTTTTCCGACAGCTTTTCGTCACTTGACGATTACGACAATCCGCCGTTTTATTCAAGTTTTATGCGGCTTTTAAAATACGGAGCGTTTATAGTTTCGGTGTTTTTGCCGGGGCTGCTTGTAGCCGTCGGCACTTTTCATCAAGAGCTTATCCCGTCAAATCTGCTGTTTTTGATTGCTGAAAATGAGGCTACAACACCGTTTACTTTAACCGTAGAGGCTGTGTTTGTACATCTTTTGTATGAGATAATGCGAGAGGCAGGACTGCGATTGCCCGAAAGTATAGGTCACGCAGTATCCATTATCGGTGCAATCGTTATAGGTGATGCCGCCGTTTCGGCAGGGTTAATCGGTGCACCTATGCTTATCGTTGTTGCCGGCACCGCAATATCTTCTTATGTTGTTTATCCGCTTTATGAGAGTATGGCTTTGATAAGAATTTTGTTTATTATAGTTGGCGGATTGTTCGGAATTTACGGTTTAATGCTCGGTGCGGCGATGCTGTTTTGCAATATTTGTGCACTTAATCCTTACGGCGTGCCGTATTCCTCACCGTGGTCACCGCTTACAAAAAAGTCGCTAATTGATGTTTTGTTCCGTGGCGGATGGCGTAAACTTGCAAAACGCAAGGTAAGAGTAAATCATTTGGAGGGAGTGTCGCTTGATGATTAACGCCAAACGAGGCAAAATTTCACCTAAACAACTGTTTTTTATGCTTTTTGTGTCGAGGCTTGTTGTGTCGCTTACCTATATTCAGGCGGTAACCGTTGGCAGATTTGACAGTGATGTTCCTATAAGTTTTGCCTTGTCGCTTCCGCTGACCTGTCTTATGTCAATCCCTGCCGTGATGTGCGTAAAAAGAAAAAAATCACCGCTTTCAAATTCGGTGATTAGCACGCTGTATTTGCTGTTTTTTCTGTTTTTTTCTTCGCTCACGGTGGGCAGATTTGCATATTTTGCCACAACAAAAATGAATCCCGAAAGTCCGATGGTTATGTTTATTGCTCTTGCGTTTGTTGCCGCCTGTTACGGTGCGTATTTGGGGCTTGAACCGCTCGGCAGATTTGCGTCGTTTTGCGGTGTTCTGCTTACCGTGGTTATTGCCGTTGTTTTGATTTTTAATGTTAAAAATTTTGAATTCGTCAATCTTTTTCCTGTGCTTCAAGACGGTGCAAAACACATAGTGATGAACACATTTTTGTTCACCTGCAATTCGATTGAGCCCGTGCTTTTGCTCTCGCTGTATGACAAAATAAACGGCGATTGCGTAAAACCGTATTTTTCGGGCATTGCCTGTGCGTATCTCGGTGTGTTTTTGCTTCTCCTTTTCTGCTGCGGAGTCCTCGGCAACAGTGCCGATTTGCAGTCTTTTCCGATATTTACGCTTTTTCAAACCGCTTCGATAAACGATATGTCAAGGCTTGATATTCTTCACACTTCGTTTTGGATTTTTGCCGTGTTTCTCAAAACCGCCGTGCTGTTGTTTTGTGCAAGCTCAATCTTAAAAAAATACAGCCATAAAAACAAAGTGCTTGTATTCGGAACAACGGCTTTTTTGGGCGCTGTGATTATGAATGAAATTTTCGGTATGAAAATGACGGAAATATCAAAAACCGTAACGGTTGTGATGTTTGTTTTGCTTGCTTTTGTTATTCCGATTTTTACCTTGATTTTTAATAGGAGTGATGATGTTGAAAAAGGTGCTTAGCGTAATTTTGGCTGTCTTTTGTATTGTTGCGGTTTTTTCGGGTTGCAGCGACAGTCTGTCCGATATGTCGGTTGCACAAGGCGTAGGAGTGGATAAAACGGGCGATAAGGTTAAGGTGTCCGTGCAGTATCTTGATTTGACAAAGGGCACCGGCACAACCGATAATTTGGGCGAAAACATAACCTCTGTTGCGTTTGGTACGGCAGGAAACATCAGCAAAGCCGTTTCGAGAACCTCGGCAAATATTTCAAGTCCTGTGTTTTTCGGGCAAAACAAGGTTATCGTTTTCGGTGACGATTATGCAAAAAACGGACTTTCAAATGTAGTTGATTATACTTTGCGTGCGGTTGACAGCCGCCCCGATGTTTTTGTTGCAATGAGCAAAACCACAGCCGAGGATGTTATCAATTCATCCGAAAACAGGGCAAAAGTGCCTGCTCAGGATATTTACGATATGCTCAAAACCGGTGAAAAGACAGGGCTTTCCTGTGCCGTAACCGTCAAGGATTTGCAAAACTGCTTTTTGTCAGAAACTTCGGATGTTTATCTTCCCGTGTTATCCGTAAAGGACGATAAAACAAGACTTGACGGCATCGGAATTTTCAGCAAAGGAAAATATGTAAAAACTCTGAGCAGTGCCGAAACTCTCGGCTTTTTACTTGTAAACAACAAGGTTAAAAGTGCCACCGTAATCCTTAATGATAAGAAATACGGCAAGGTCGGCATGGAAATTACAGATGTTAAGGTTAAAAATATGGCATTTTATGATAACGGAGTTAATTTCCGTTCTGCAGTAAGTTTTGATATTAACTTAAATGATACTCAAAAAGGCATTGCCGCAAAGCTTAACGATGAAGATACAGAAAGATTTAAAAAACTTGCAAAAATAAAAGTTAATACTTTGTGCCGAAATGCTGTAAAAGCCTGTTTTGAAAGTAAGTCCGACCCGTTTTTTGCCGGCAAACTGCTTTCAAGATACAGCTACGCTTATTATAAAAAACACAGTAAAAACTGGCGTAACGAGTTGCAGAATGTTAAGGTGTCTGTCACCGTTTCGCCCAAATTTAATTTGGTTAACGGCAACTATACAAGAAAGTAAACGCAGGAGTTAAACAGAGTTACAAGTTCATTGCCGTTTGATGCCGGTTTTATCAGTGTAATCATCGGCAGTAACAGCGTTGTTAAAAAGATTATGGCAAACAATATCATTGCTCTTTTCACGGTACACTCTCCTTGACATAAATTTTATTATTTAGTATAATATATTTTAAAAATGGTTTTTTATGCATTGCATATAACCGTATTCTGAATTTATCGAAAGGAGAAGTTAAGATGGGCACACAATATATTTCATCAGTTTCTCAGGATTATATTTCAGGTTTGTGCGGCGAACTTGAAAAGAATAACAGTATTAAACCCGGCGATTTTCAAAAATATCGTGTAAAACGCGGACTTCGTAACCCTGACGGTACAGGCGTTATGGCAGGTCTTTCTCATGTTTCGTCCGTTGAGGGTTATTATATTCTTGATAACGAGCGTATCCCTAAAGAGGGTAAACTCTCATATCGAGGTTATGACATTAAAGATATAATCGCCGATTGCGTAGCCGATGACAGATTCGGTTTTGAAGAGGTCGTTTGGCTTCTTATTTTCGGCAGTCTGCCGTCAAAGGACCAAATTGCGGAAATCAGAGAGGTTCTCGGTAAAAGCCGAGCTTTGCCCGATGAATTTATCGAAGATATGATTATGAAGCATCCGTCAAAGGATATTATGAACAAGATGGCACGCTGTGTTATGAGTCTTTATTCTTATGATGAAAATCCGGATGATATTTCAACGCCTAATGTTCTTCGTCAGTCGCTTCAACTTATCGCACAGTTTCCTACGATGATGAACTCGGCATATCAAATAAAGCGCAGAGCGTTTTATAATAAGTCGATGTATCTTCATCCTATCAAACCGGAACTTTCAACCGCAGAGTCGATTTTGCGTCTTCTTCGCTCAGACAAGCAGTACACCGATGAGGAAGCAAAACTTCTTGATATTTGCCTTATGATTCATGCAGACCACGGCGGCGGTAACAACTCAACATTTTCCACCCGTGTGCTCACATCAAGCGGCACGGATACATATTCCGCAATCACGGCAGGTCTCGGCTCTCTCAAAGGTCCCCGTCACGGCGGAGCTAACATCAAGGTTGCTCACCAAATGGAATATATTATGGAAAATCTTGATGATTCAACAGATGACAAACAAGTCAGAGATATGCTTGCAAGAATAATGAAAAAAGAAGCAGGCGACGGTTCGGGACTTATCTACGGTATGGGTCATGCTGTTTACACACTTTCCGACCCAAGAGCCGTTATTCTTAAAAGAAGTGCCAAAAAGCTTGCTTTTGACCACGGCTTTGAAAAGGAATTTATGACTCTTGACGCTATTGAGCGTCTTACTCCGCAGGTATTTGCCGAAATTAAGGGAGTGGAAAAGCCGATGTGTGCAAATGTCGATTTGTACAGCGGACTTGTTTACAGAGTTCTCGGTATTCCCGAAGATTTGTATACTCCGCTTTTTGCAACGGCAAGAGTTGCGGGTTGGTGTGCTCACAGACTTGAGGAGCTTACCACATCATCAAAGATTATGCGTCCTGCATACAAGAGCGTAACAAAGTACAGAGCATATACTCCTTTGAGTAAACGCTGATTTTTATACGAAACGGGGGAGAAGAGTGAAAATCGGATATTCTCAAATATCATTGCTTCTTTTTGTAATTGCAATAGTTTTAAAAGCAATATCCGTTTTTGCTTTTGAGTCCGTTTTTCTTACCGTTGGATTTTTTGCGGCGGTTGTTATCGGAATTATTCTTATCGGAGCGGAAACATTTAGGCAAAAAAAGTTTGCCAATGCTTTCGTTTTTGAAAATAAATTCCATCTTTCGTTTTTCTCGATTTTGGCTTCTGTCGGCTTTTTTGTTGATTTTGTGTCAGATTCACTCGAACTTTATTCCGTTGTTCAAGACGGAGGATACAATGTTGCCGTCGGTGCGTCGGTTATCGGATTTGAGGGCTTGTTTGCCATTGTAAGTGCCGCCTGTATGATTATGGTGTCGCTGTCGTTTAGTAAAAATACAAGGTATGATTTCAAAGAATTAAAAATTCTCAATATCTTTCCGCTTTTGTGGGCGATATTAAAGGGAATTGCACTTTTGTCGGACATTGGACAGAGCTTTTCGCAAACCGAAGCAGTTAAGTACATAGCGGTAATATCGTGCATTGCGGCATTTTACTTTTTTGCCAAAGAGGTTGACGGCAAAGACGGTGCTTCAGCCTGTTCCGTTTTCTCTTTTAGATGTTTTGCATATTTTGCCGTTTTGTATTTTATTTGTATGCTTTGCGATATTTTAACCAAACAGACAGAAGCGTTTGGCAGAAGTTTTGTTTTGTCTTTGTCGATTTTATTAAATGGCGTCTTTTCGTATTTTCTTGAGAAAAACATTCTTTCGCATACAAAAATAGATTAGAGGTAGTTTTATTGAACGGATTTTTAAGCAATTTGCAAACGGTTGCCGTTCAGGTTGTTATTCTTTATTTGATTTCCGCAGTGGGTTTTGTTGCGGACAAATCAAAAATATTTGTAAAAGCCGATGCAACCAAACTTGTTGATTTGCTTTTCAATATGATATTGCCTGTTGCAATTATCAATTCGTTTCTTTCTATGGAAAGAACAAAAGAGCATATTGTGGGACTTATTGTGTCCTTTGTGCTCGCATTTTTAACTCATTTTCTCGGTATGGGAATTGCCGAATTTTGCTTCAAAAAGCGTAGTTTGCTTGAACGAGGCATATATAGCTATGCAATGGTGTTTTCAAATGCCGCATTTTTGGCGTTGCCGCTTGCTCAAAGTGTTGCAGGCGAGGAGGGCGTTTTCTATTCCTCTTGCTATGTTGCGGTGTTTAATATCCTTGCTTTCACATACGGTATCAGGGAAATATCGGGAAGAAAGGCGAAAATAAGCATAAAGCATATTTTTCTCAATCCCGGCTCTATCAGCGTGTTGATTGCTATTCCGCTGTTCTTGTTACAGGTTAGGTTGCCTGAATTTTTGATGGATACTGTTGCAAGGGTCGGCGCTTGCAATTCACCTATGGCAATGATTGTATTCGGTACATTTTTTGCAAACTGTAATTTTAAAAATATTTTTGCAAAAAAAGAAGTTTATTTTGTGTCGCTCATTCGTCTTGTTGTTATCCCTGTTATTATGCTGTTTGTGTTCAAACTTATCGGCGTTAAGGGTAATATGCTCACGGCACTTACAATTTCGGCATCCGCACCGGTTGCCACGAATACGGCGATGTATGCCGCAAAGTACGACAATGACACGGCACTTTCATCCGAGCTTGTGGGGCAAACAAGCATTTTGTCCGTTATCACAATGCCGGTTATAGTTGCTTTGGCACAGATTATTTGATAAAAAAGGAGGGCTTGCCTTGAATTTTGAAGATTTTGTCGGAAACGAAAAGGTTAAAGAACAGCTCTCTTTTCTTCAAGCGTCGGGCAGATTGCCTCACGCAATAGTTATTGAGGGCGATGAGGGGCTCGGCAAACGCACATTTGCCCGTGAAATTGCACTCAATCTTTTGTGCAAGGGCGAAAATAAACCTTGCAGAAATTGTCCTCAGTGCTCAAAGGTACTCAAGGGCGTTCATCCCGATATATACGAATACAGTGCAACGGGCGGTGCAAGGTCGTTTCATGTTGATGTTGTTCGTGATGTAAAAGAAAATGTTTATATGCAGCCGAATGAGGCTGATTATAAAATATACATTTTGGGTAACTGCCAATGTATGAACGAGAGTGCACAAAACGCACTTCTCAAGGTTCTTGAAGAACCGCCTAAGTACGCAATGTTTATTTTGACCGTTACCAACAAATCCGCCCTCCTTGAAACCGTTCTTTCAAGAAGCGTTGTTCTTACTCTTGAGGGAGTCAACGAGGTTCTCGGAGCAAAATATATTTGTTCAAAAGACGAGAATGCCGATTATGACGAAGCACTCAAAGCATGTGCCGTATGGGGCGGAAATATCGGCAAGGCTATTGAAAGCCTCGGTGACAGCAAACTTTCAAAAATCAGCGGTATAGCCGTCGATGTGTGCAATGCTCTTGCAAGCAATGACGAGTATTCGCTTCTCAAAGTGTGTTCTGTATTTGATAAGGACAGGGAAACCCTTGCTTCTTCTCTTACTTTGCTTAAAACGGTTTTCAGGGACGCACTTGTTTATTCAAACAATTCCGATGTCCTTTCGGGGCAAAGGGAAACCGTGGCTAAGCTTGCCACCGATTTCAGCAAAAAAAAGCTGATGAATTTGATTTCGGCGTGTGAAAATCTACTTGATTTAACGCTGAAAAACGGCAACAATGCAATTCTTATCACAAAGGTTTGCTATGATTTCCGCCGTGCAATAGGAAGATAATAACGAGCAATTTGCTCTTGAATGGAGATATACATATATGACAAAAGTAGTTGGTGTTCGTTTTAAGGACACAGGCAAAACATATTATTTTGACCCGCAGGGTATTGATGTTAAGTCGGGTGATATTGTAATTGTTGAAACGGCACGAGGCATCGAAAACGGCACAGCCGCAACAGATGTAAAGGAAGTGACGGATGATGAAATTGTGTCACCGCTCAAGCCTGTAAAAAGAGTTGCAACAAAAAAAGACCTTGCTCAAATTGAAAAAAACAAAGCTGCCGAAAAAGAGGCATATGAGATTTGCAAAAAGAAAATTGCTGCTCATAAGCTTGAGATGAACCTTACCGAGGTTGAATATACTTTTGATACCTCAAAGATTGTTTTTTATTTCACCGCAGACGGCAGGGTAGACTTCAGAGAACTTGTTAAGGACCTTTCGTCAACATTTCATACCCGTATTGAGCTTCGTCAAATCGGTGTTCGTGATGAGGCAAAGATGATTGGCGGACTCGGTGTTTGCGGCAGACCGTTTTGTTGCTCAACATTCCTTAATGATTTTCATTCCGTATCGATTAAAATGGTTAAGGACCAGGGACTTTCTCTTTCTCCTACGAAAATCAGCGGTTGTTGCGGCAGGCTGATGTGCTGCCTTAAGTATGAGCAAAACTCATATGAGTATCTTAACAAAATCACTCCGAGAGTCGGCACAACGGTTGAATGGGGGCACAACAGAGGCAAAGTTGTTGATGCGGCTGTTCTTACCGGTAAGTTAAGGGTTTTGCCTGATGACGCACCCGAAGGCTCGGCACCGATAACAGTTAATCGTGATGAGGTAAAAATTGTAAAAAATAGATAATCGGCATATATATAATTTTAAACAATTGATTAATTTTTACTAAAAAACTATTGCAATTTTGATTATTCAATGATATATTAAAGTCAATAGAATTTGGAAAATTACTATTAATCTAATTAGGAGGTATTGTATAATGGCTTACGCAATTTCAGACGAATGCATTTCATGCGGAGCATGTGCAGCTGAATGTCCAGTTTCTGCTATTTCAGAGGGCGACAGCAAGTATGTAATCGATGCTGATGCTTGTATCGAATGCGGAGCATGTGCAGGCGTTTGCCCTGTAGGCGCTCCTAATCAGGCATAAGATAAATAAAATAGTTAAAAATGCAGAGCCGTCAAAAGGCTCTGCATTTTTTATTTGTTTATTTTGTTATCGGTTCTTTTTCTTCGTCTTCGTCGGTGATGTAATCTTGCTCGGTGAAGTCTTCAAAGATGTTTTCTTCATCGGGCGACAACTGAATTGTGCCCTCAGCCATGCGAAGCGTTGCTTCGGTAAAGCCTAATAAGACAAAAAATATCATCATTTCTTTAGGGGATTGCAATGTGTGCTCGTACAGCGACATTGCGATAAACCCGATTATTGATGATGTGTAAAGCACTGCATAAGGTCTGTATGCGTTGTTTTTAAGATAAAAAAGTTTAAACAAATTTTTTGCAAAAACAACAATTATGAAAACTGCAATAGCTATTCCTATAATGCCGCCCTCTGTGGCAACTTCAAGAAACAGATTGTGCGCATGCGTGCGGTTAATGCCGATTCGTGCAATGATTTCCTGATGGATGTTTTCGGTTCCGGCACCCATACCTACAAGCCAATGCTCTTTAAACAAGTCTGTACAAACCTGCCAAATCGCAAATCTGTTGTTGTTTGATGCTAAAAATTCATTGCCCGACGAGTTGTTTTTGTATCTTAATGCAATGGTCAGCGGAATACCAACCGCAAGTACAAACATAAACGGCAAGAGTTTTTTGAATATCTTTTTGTTGCTGATAAGCAATGTTATCAGCGACAATGCAATTGCAATATATGCACCTCTCGATTCCGTGCACAATATGCCGAGAAGTGAAAATGCGAAGCAAATTCTGCTGAGTTTTCTGTGCTTTGACTGCTTAAAATACACGGACGAAAAAGCACAAAAAGGAGTTGTAATAATTAAAAATGTAGCTAAAATAAGCGGATTGTCAAATGTTGCCGATGCTCTTGACAGATACGGACTGTTGATTATTTCAAACGGAAAAAGACCGAAAATCCAATCGTTTATGCTGTAATAAAGCGGGTTTGAAATTGTAAAATTAAATCCGTCAAAATATTTTGTGAGATTGTATGTTGCAAATTCAAGCACGGCAATAAGCCCGATAATTCCCGAAGAAATGTTAAGTGCCGATATTGCGTTTTTCAGTTTGCTTTTTGTGTTTACGGTATTTGCGATTTCTATGTAAAACAAAAAGCACCCCATCCACAAAAGTCCTATCAAGGAAGAAAGAATATGTGTTTTGCTCCATATTCCCGATATAAGCATATAGCACATATATACCATAAATGCCTTACCGAAGTTGCCTATTTTTGCATTTCTTCCGGTTTTTTTGAAGTGAATTAAAAACGGAATGTAAAAGAAAAATACAAAAAGCGGTGCAATGTATTCCGGCAGTATAAAAGATATTCCTATGATGCCGAGCAACCACATAAATATCTTTTTGTCGTCTTTAACAACTGTAACGGTCATAGTGTCACCCTAAAATAATGTCTAAAAATGTAGTATTTTAATTTATGCAATGATAATAACATATTGTTTTTATTAATGCAACCATTATTTATTCATATTCATTTTACATTATATTTATAATAATATAAAATATATCTATTGCAAAAGACAGCAAAGTGTTGTATAATTTATCCGTATTTATTTTATTATTAGGAGTGATTTTGTGGACGAAAAAGATTTTGATTTGCAAAACGAAAATCTTGCTTCATCTGATGAACACGATGAAAAAAATGTACAGCCTGCCGAACAAATGCAAGAGGCAGACACAAAGGGTGCCGATGAAAAGGTTACTTTTGAAGAAAATGATAATTGGGAATTTGATGGCGAAGCTCAAACACTCAACAGCAATGTTATAGAAAATGATGTGTTTGAAATTCATATTCCGGAGTCGGCAAAGTATGAAACAGCCGAAAGACCTAAAAAGACAGCTTCGGTAAAACCGCAGGAGACACCTGCCAAAGCAAAGGGTATTAAGGGTGACAAAATTCACTTTGCTCTTATCTCTGTTGTTTTAGCGTTGGTGATTGCCGTTCTTGCCGTTTTGGGTACATTCTATTATACAAAGCCTAATTCAGATGAAAGAATGAATCCGGGCAATGTTGCACTTAAAGTCAGCGAAACTCCGGTTTCTATCGGTATGTACAATTATTATTACAGTTGCATAGTTAATAATTATCTTACCTATGCAAATTACGGTTATTACGATATTGATACCTCTGTTGATTACAACAAGCAAAAAACAACCAACAGCGACGGTAAAGAAGTAACATGGGCACAGCTTTTCAAGGATGAAACGATTAAACAGATTCAATATATCACAACTTATTATGAAAAGGCTGTTGATGAGGGAATAACGCTTACTTCCGCACAGAAAAAGTCAATTAATGAAAATCTTGATTCGCTTAAATCAACCGCTTCCGGTCAAAATGTAACTGTTGATAAATATATTGCCGACACATACGGTGATTATTGCGGACAGGCTACTATCAAGAAAATGCTTGAACAGTGCTATGTTGCCGAAAATTATTATCAAAAATTGTCTGTAAATAAGAGATTCTCCGATAAGGAAATTAAAAATTTCTTTAATAAAAATAAAGAAGATTATGAAAATGTTACATTTGCGTATCTTCAGGTCCCTTATGAAAATGACGATGCCAAGGCAACACTTGAAAAGTGCAACGGCTATGTAAAGCAAATCAAATCAGAGGATGATATGAAAAAACTCATCCCGACAGCGTGTAAGTCTTTGATTGATAATTTTGTATCTCAGGGTTATGCAAAGGACGCAGAATCCTGTGCCGAGCTTTTGAGTGCAAATATCGAGGCTTCCATAACCGCTAAGGAATCAAGCCTTGTTGAAGATGCCGTTAATTGGCTCTTTGATGACAGCACAAAAATCGGTGATGTAAAAGCATTTGACGATTCATCAAACAAAATTGTTTATATTCTTTATAAGGTTAAAGACCCACAGCCTAATACCGAGGAGGTTTACTCTGTTCGTCAAATCCTTATAATGCCTGACGGAGTTGACACTTCAAGATCTGATGTTAAACTTACGGATGAGCAACTTGCCGAGGCAAGAAAGAAGGCTCAAAAGATTCTTGACAAATACAACAGCGGAGCAAAAACAGAACTTGAATTTGCAAAACTTGCCGAAAAGTATTCTAAGGATACAGAATCCACATCAAGCGGCACATCCGGTAATTACGGCGGTTATTACGGCGGCGTTACACAGGGCACTATGGTAGAAAACTTTAATGATTGGTCAATGGATGATTCAAGAACATACGGCGATACCGGTATTGTTGATTCAAAGTACGGCTGCCATATTATGTATTTTATCAGCAAGCAACCTAAGTATCTTTTTGATTGCGAAACGGACCTAAAGGAAAAAACCGAAAAGGAATTTACTTACGGTTCAAGTGTAAAACAATACAAGGGTGCTATGAACAAAACCAAGGTTGCAAAACCTACATCGTCAAGTGGTGACAGCACGGCTTCAGCCCAATAAAAAAATAGTACTTGTAAAAATATGTACAATAGTGTAGAATACTATTGATAAAAAATCATAAAGGATGAAAACAGATGGCAGAAAACAAAGATAAACTTGCTAAGTTAGAAGCAAAGTATGATAAGGCTTATGACAGAAAGGACGCACTCGCCGAACAAATCGAGTCGCTCAGAAAAGATATTCTCAATGAGCCTGACCAAAAGAAAAAGAATAAATTGCGTTCAAAGAGAGACGCTCTTATAAATGAGCGTGACAGTATCATCATTACCGAGGATACCGTTAAAATTCCTATGGCACCTAAGACAAAGAAAATTATAACAGCAGTTATTGCAATTATTGTTGTGATTGCACTTCTCTTTGCATATGTTGCAACAGGCTTTGTCCGTAAGGGTATGGCTGCAACTCTCGGCTGGCCGCAAAAAACATTTACCGCATACACTCTCACCGATGCAGACGGCGAAAAGCACGACATTAAGGTGAATACATACAATTACTATTTTGCTTTGTATTATAACAATCTTCAGTCAACAGTCAGCTCATATAAGCAGTATGGCATTGACCTTGACGAAGCAAATATGAATGTTGACTTTGACAAGAAACTTTCCGAACAAACAAGAACAGAGGACGGCAAAACAACTACTTGGCTTGAGTATGTTCAGGAACAGGTTGAAGACAGCATCAAGGATACATATGCAAGCTATTATAAGGCTGTAAAAGAAAATAAGGGTAAAGACCCTGAAATTACAGATGACCAAAAGAAAGAAATTAAGGAAGCCCTTAAGAACTATAAGGAATCTGCTCATAAGTACGGCTACACTGTTTCGGGTTATATCGAAGCTGCAATGGGCCACGGTGTAACAAAAGATGTGTTTGTTCGTGAAGCAACAATTTCTTATATCGCTGAAAACTATGATTCCGACCATAAAAATGATTCGGATTCAAAGACATATACAGATAAAGAACTTAATGCTTATAAAAAGAAAAACGAGTCAAAACTTCAGTCAGTAGACATCAAGATGTTTGAATGTGACAGCGAAGATGATGCCAAGGCATTCAAAAAGGCTTTGAAGGCAGACGGTTCAAACTTTGCCGCTCTTGCTTCAAAGTATTCTTCAGATGATTTTGATAAAAAGGCAAACAAGAATTCACAGGAAACCACATACAACGATATGACTCGTTCAACTATGGAGGGTCTTTCGGTTGCTATTTCAACAGCAGACGACAATAAAGAATATCCGGGTCTTGATTGGCTCTATTCATCCGACCGTAAGGCAGGCGATGTAAGACAGGATTCAACAACGGTTGTTTATGTTGTAAAGCCTGTATATATGTCTGATGCAAAAACAGTAAATGTTCGCCATATTCTTATTGCACCTGAATCATCAAAGTCAAGTGATGACAGCTCATCTTCAAAATCTGCAAAGGATTGCACGGATAAGGAGTGGGCAGCAGCAGAGAAAAAGGCAAAGAGTATTCTTGCAAAGTATAACAGCGGTGACAAAACTTCAAAATCGTTCGCAAGACTTGCAAAGTCAAATTCTTCAGACGGTAACGCAAGCGACGGCGGACTTTATGAAAACATAATCCCTAACCAAATGGTTCCTACATTTAACGCTTGGTGCTTTGATTCATCCCGTAAGGCAGGCGATGTAGGTATCGTAAAGACAGAGTACGGCTATCACATTATGTACTTTGAGGGTAAGAATGACCAGGCTGTTTGGAAGTATATTGCACAGCAAAAACTTGCCGCAGACGATACTCAAAAGGAGCATGATTCAATCATTCTCAAGAAAAATTGGTTTGGCTCACGCTACTTGGAAATTGACACAGATATTGATGCTTAACAGCAATAAATAATGGCGGGAATTATTCTCGCCATTACTTGTTTAGATAAAGGATTTGCTTATGCCGTTGATACCAAATAAGGAAGTTGAACAACTTAAAAAGGAAAATGCCCGACTTAAGGCGGCACTTGGTGAGGCTGAATACGAATGTCAGCGTCTTACCATTATTAATTCTAATCTTGAGGCTCAACTTAAAGAATCAAACAGGGAACTCGAAAAGAATATTGATGTTCTTCAAACGCTTAAAGGCGATATTGAAACCTTGGTTGACAATCTCAAATCAAATGAAAATAAATAAAAATGCCGACGGCTTGATGTTTCAAGAACCGTCGGTTTTCTTTTATTCTGTGTATTTTTGAACTTTTGAGTTGAGATGACGAACATCGATGTAATCAGGAAGTCCGTTTCTGTAAGGCACCTGTGCAATGCCCACTACAAGCGGCCTTACATAGTTTAAAAACTCTTCTGTTACATAGTTGCCCTCTTCGTTAATCCATTCTCTCGGAACGGTTTTTACGGCGTTTGCAACAATTCTGACATCTTCTGTGCCGTATTCCACACAGTACGGCGAATCATTTGTTCTTTTGATTGTGGAGAACACTCCCGTCTTTCCGTCAACTGCGGCTTTTACTGCAACTTCACCGAGATTGAATGCCTCGTTAATATCTGTGAGGGATGCAATGTGAGCGGTGCTTCTTTGCAAAACTCCCGGCTCAAGAGCTCTTACCTTACAGCCGATTTTTTCTTCAATAACGCTTTTGAGATACTCACCCGCACCGCTGAGCATAATGTGTCCGAATTTATCTGTTTTTGATCCCTCGGCACTGATGTAGTTGCCGTCTTTATCACGGATGCCCTCGCTGACAACGATGATAACGGAATTGTATTTGTCAAGCATTTTGTTAACATCTTTGATGAATTGTTCGGTAGAAAATGCAACCTCAGGCAAATAGATAAGGTGAGGTGCAAGTGCCGTGCCTTCTTTTGCAAGAGCGGCAGAACCGGCAATCCATCCGGCATCTCTGCCCATCGTTTCTATTATGTGAATACTCTTGATGTTGTAAATTGAGGTATCATATGCAACTTCTCTTACACATGAGGCAATATATTTTGCCGCACTTCCGAATCCCGGTGAGTGGTCAATTCCCACAAGGTCGTTATCTATGGTTTTAGGTATACCTACAAATTTTATATCACTTTCAATCTTTGCGGCATATTCGCTGAGTTGCTTAACCGTGTCCATAGAATCGTTGCCGCCGATGTAGAAAAAGTAGCCGATGTTATACTTTTTAAGAAGTGCAAAGATTTTCTTGTATTCATCTTCTGTTCCGCCAAGTTTGTATCTGCAAGAACCGAGGTACATGGCAGGTGAGTGCTTGAGGCAGTTCATCATATACGGTTTGTTCTCAAATGTTGCGTTGAGGTCAAGCAGATTTTCGTTTAAAAATCCTTCTATGCCGTTAATCATTCCGTACACTTTTTCAATTTTATCCTGCTTAAAAGCACAGTCTATTGCACCTGCAAGCGAGGAATTTATTACTGCAGTCGGTCCACCCGACTGCCCGATTATCATATTTTTTTTGCTCATGGTTATAACTCCTACTTTGTAAGTCAATTATGTATTATATATTCTTTCACCATCTTTTTCAATAACTAAATGTTTAATAATGTCAAAAAATGAGTCTACATATAATGCAGACTCATTTTTAGTTAAACTTTTTTCTTTTTGACTTTTAAACTTTTTGCATATGTTATCATTACCGTGCCTATCACGATGCCTGCCGCAAGACCGAATGTAACTATCGCCGTGGTTTTTAAGTTGTTCCAAAACAGCGCCTTATCACCGTCCAAAAGCCCTCTCATTGTATAATAAAGAGCACCTCCGGGAATAAGCGGAATTGTGCCCGGTACAAGATAAACATTTGACGGAGCCTTGAGTATTCTCGACATAATCTGACTGTAAAGATAAACGAATAATGCCGCCGCAAAGTTGGATAAAAACATATTGCCGGTTAAGTGGTCTATCAGTAAAAAAAGTGCCCAGCCGAGTCCGCCGCCGATTGTTGAAGCAAGTACATTTTTTTCACTTACTCTGAAAAAAATCGAAAATCCGAGTGCACCTGTTGTTGCGGTTATGATTTGAATAACAGCCTCTTTCATATCAACCCTCCGAGCATAAGCATAGACATTGCATATCCGCCGGCTATTGCCACCGCTGTCAGCAAGGCTTCAATAAATTTGTAAAGTCCTGCCACAATGTCTTTGTTGAACATTTCCTGAATGGAATTAACAAGCAAAAGTCCGGGTATAAACAACATTATGTCGCCGATCATCACCTTGTCAATGTTGCTTCCTATTCCTATATACATACAAAGTATTGCAAGCACACCTGCCAAAAAACTTGCCGTAAAAGTGTAAACAATGTTGTTGATGTTTCTCAACCTAAAGTGATAATCCATAAAATATATAAATACTCCGATAAGTGCCGCCGCAAGTCCGTCGTATATGTTGCCGCCGAAAAATACGGCAAAACTTCCTGCCGCAAGCATATAACCTATGCATTTTATAAACGGCTTCGGTTTTGACTTTTTCGGATGATTTATCAGTCGGTCAAGTTCTTCAATGTTTGGCTTGTTTTCACAAATGTATTTAAAAATATTGTTAAGTTCTTCGCTGCTTCCAAGGTCGGTGCCGCCTTTTGTTACACGGACGCTTTGAGTATAATGCTTGCCCTCTTTTGTTTTGATTGTGGCAACTATAAGGCTTGTTACGGCGTATATTTCTATATGCTCAAAACCGTATATTTTGCATATCTTTATGAGCGAATCCTCAACCCTTTTTACCTGCGTACCCGATGATACATATTTGCTTCCGAATTCAAGCAAATTTTCAAGGAACAATTCGCATTCTCTGTCATTCACAAGCCTCACCTCTCTTTAGTTTTATTATAAATTAATAAGTGATTTTGTCAATATGATTTGGTGCTTTTTAAATTTTGCTTTGATTGACAAAAACATTTTGGTAATATATAATCTATATGATATTTATTTTAGAAAAAGTGATTATTATGCATAAACTCGGTATTGTTTTTCATATTGTAAAAACCACAGAGAATGTTGCAAGCAAAAATAATGTAAATAATTAAAAGGAATATGTTATGAAAAAAACATTAAACGGAGCGTGGCTCTTTAAACAGAATACGGACAACAAGTGGATGAATGCAACCGTCCCGGGTTGTAATTTTCTTGATTTGATGGCTAACGGCGTTATTGACGACCCGTTTTTAAAGCTTAATGAAAATGATGCAGAGTGGGTCGGCAAAACCGATTTTGAATATAAACGCACATTTGAAGTTACAGAGGAAGAGTTGGCTTCAAACAGTGTTTTGCTTTGTGCCGATATGCTCGATACCGTTTGCGATGTGTTTATCAATGACAGTTTTATGTTTTCCGCCGATAACTGTTTTATTAAATACGAGTTTGAAATTAAAAAATTTCTTAAAAAAGGCGAAAATGAGATTGCGATTTATTTTCATTCTCCCGTTAATTGGGTCAAAGATAAGTACAAAAATTGTATGACTCCTATTAATTCAAACGGTCAAAACGGCATTGTTCATATTCGCAAGCCGCAATGCCACTTCGGCTGGGATTGGGGTCCCGTACTTCCTTGCAGCGGCATTACCGAGGACATTTATCTTGAATTTGTAAACGAGGGCAGAATCAATGATTTTGCCGTTTCTCAGATTTGTAATATTACCGACGCAACCGTTGATGCAAAAATCGAATATACCGCATATAAAGACTGCGAGTGTAAAATCACTCTTACATCTCCGAGCGGAGAAGTTATGTCGGCAAACGGCGATACCGCTCATTTCGATATTGAAAAACCCGAACTTTGGTGGACCTACGATTTGTCCGACAAAAAGGAACAGCCGCTTTATACGGTGACGGCAACTCTTTTGTGCAACGGTACGGTTGTTGATGAGTGCTCAAAGAAAATCGGTATCCGTAAAATTGAACTTAACCGAGAACTTGACGGTTACGGTAAAAACTTCCAATTCAAGATTAATGATGTGCCGATTTTTGCCAAAGGTGCAAACTATATTCCGCCCGACAGTTTTATTACCAGATTTGGTAACAAGGAACTTAATTATTTGCTTGATGCGTTTCAGTTTTCAAATATGAATATGCTTCGTATTTGGGGCGGCGGATATTATGGCAGCGATGCTCTTTATAGTGAATGCGACAAAAGAGGTATTCTTGTTTGGCAGGACTTTATGTTTGCGTGCCAGGCTTATCCGTTCTTTAATGACGATTTCCTTGCAAATGTAAAGAGGGAAGTCGAATACAATGTAAAACGCATTTCTTCTCATCCGTCACTTGCACTGTGGTGCGGCAACAACGAAATTGAGGATATGCACATGGCATGGATAAATATGCCTAAGTATATTGCGTGGACAGAAAAGTTTTTCTACGAAATTCTTGAACCTGAAATCAGAAAATATGATTCTCAAACTCCGTATACCCAAGGTTCGCCTATCGGTAAAAGTCACAACGAGGGCGTGTATGCCGATAATGTTGGTGATACTCACCTTTGGGGCGTATGGCACGGCTTGAAACCTATGGATTATTACAGAAAGCGTATGACCCGTTTTTGCAGTGAATTCGGCTTTGAATCTCTTCCTGATATGAACAGTATTCGTATTTTTGCCGACAAGTCCGATTATAACCTTAACAGTCCTGTGTTCCTTTCGCATCAAAAGTGTATGAACGGCAATGACAAAATGGTTTACTACATCGCAGGCAGATTTGATTTGCCAAAGCATTTTAGGGATTATGTTTATCTCTCGCAGGTGACACAGCTTGAATGTATTCGTGACGCAACCGAGCATTGGAGAAGAAACAAGGGCAGATGTAACGGCTCAATGTATTGGCAGTTCAACGATTGTTGGGGCGTTTGCTCGTGGTCGAGTATCGACTATTACGGCAACTACAAGGCCCTTCAGTACGGTGCAAGGCATTTCAACGCTCCGCTTACCGTGTCATTTGAGGATACAAAGGATTATATCAAATTGTTTGTACTTAATGATAAAATCAAACCGCAGGAGGTTGTTCTTGAATATTCACTTTTTGATTTTGAAAAAGGAATACTCGAAACAAAGTCGTATGATATAACCGTTGACACAAGGGCGTCGTTTAATATTCCGACTTCGTGGCTCAATGATTATGACAAAAAGTCAACCGGCATTGTAGCAGTTTTGAAGCAAAACGGTAAGGTGATTGCTAAAAAGACCTGCCTTTTTGATAAGGAAAAAAATCTCGATTTGCCTAAAGCAAAACTTAAAACAAAGATTTATGTTAAGAAGGACAGCGTTGAACTTCATATCAAAACGGACAAATTTGCCCGTCTTGTAAAAGCCGAATGTTCTGCAACGCATCTTCCGTTTTCAGATAATTTCTTTGATTTGCTGCCAAATGAAGAAAAGGTAATTACTATGAAACTTGACGGCAGCGTTACCGCCAAAGAAGTTGCCGAAAACACGGTTGTTTATAGCCTGATGGATATTGACTTTAACAAGAGCAAGGTTAATTCTTTTGTCAAGCGTGCAAAATTGTATTTTTCACCGGTTAATATCGGCAATGCTATTCACCACGGCAAAGTTCCAAAAGACGAAAAACTATAATAAAAAGCAGTAGCTACATTCATTGTAGCTACTGCTTTGTCTTATTTATTATATTTTGCAAGCATAGGCAGTGCCTGCTCAAAGTTAACCCCGTAAAATCGAGCGTCTTTGTCATTCATAGTGAATTTGATGCTTTCGTATACGAACTCACCTGCGATTTCAACCGATTTCGCAAGCGAATAGCCTTTTGTCAGCGCTCCTACGCAGGCTGAGGAAAACACATCACCCGTGCCGTAAAATATCCTGTCTATCTTTTTATGAGCGTAAAAGCTGTATTCGTTTGAGGTGCTGTCGTAACTCATAATTCCGTATTCGCCGTTATAATTTGCACCTGTTATAATCGCTTTTGAAGAGCCGAGCTCGGTTAGCTTTTTGAGCACACCTACAATATATTCGTTATCGTACTCTTTTTTGTATTCTGTATCGGTCAGCATACACGCTTCTGTAAGATTGGGCACAATAATATCCGCTTTGCCGCACAAAATTCTCATTTTGTTTGCAAATTCTTCGTCAAAATTTTTGTACAGTTCGCCGTTGTCAGCCATTGCAGGGTCAACAAAAACAAAGTTGTCATCTGTTTTGAATTCGTCAAAAAAATCGCACATAATGTCAATTTGTTCGATGGAACCGAGGTAGCCCGTGTATATTGCGTCAAAGGTGAAACCTTCGCTTTTCCAATGCTTTGCAACAAGCGGAATTTTGTCGGTTAAATCCTCACACATATAGTTGTCCCACAGTGTGTGAGTTGACAAAACCGCCGTAGGTATAATGCTTGTTTCAATCCCCATAGCAGAGATAATAGGCAAGGCAACCGTAAGCGAACACTTACCAAGACACGATATATCCTGTATTGTTACAATTCTTTTCATACAGCCACCTCCCATATCAATTCATATTACCATATTTTTATGTTTTCAAAAAGTACCAATCTGCAATAATTTTCAGTATACAGCCTTTTACAAATACTATTTTATTTGCCCTTTGTGAATATTTTTTTAACGAGTATAAAACTTTTTTGGATGATGTTACAAAATACGCGAATTATTTTGTTAAATATGTATATTGTATCTTAACCGCTCATCTATTATAATGTATATATAGATCTATTATATTAGACTTACTGTATATCAAAAACAAGTGCTCCCAAATCAGAACAATGCACTTATTAAAAAACAGACAACGCTCCCAAACCGTTGTCTGTTTTTATGTTATAAAAGATATTCCGAATGTTGAAATAATATTTGCGTTTATGTTATAATAAATAAAAGGAGGAGTTTTATGAACATAAAAAACATAGGCAAGATTTTTGCCGCCCTCGGCGGATTGACGGCATTAACGGTATTGTCGTCAGAGATATTCTATGATTTTTCAATAAATACAAAATCGCCCATACATATGAGCAAACTTAACAATCTTGTTCAAAAAGCAACAAATACTTCCGGCAGCGAGGAAGAAGCCAGTGCAAAGTACAGCGGACTGACGGGCACACCGGAGATGAAAAAATGGTATGCCGAACACGGCGAGGACGTTTATATAATCTCCGATTCACTTCGTTTACATGGAAAAAAATTTAAAAACGACGGCTCAAAATATGTCATTGTCTGCCACGGGTATACAAGCAAGGCAAAGCATATGGCAGGATTTGTAAACAAATTTCATTCGCTCGGATATAATGTTTTGGCGGTTGACGCTCGTGCACACGGCGACAGCGAAGGAACAAAAATCGGAATGGGTTGGCCGGACCGTTTTGATGTTATCGAATGGATAAAACTAATTCTTTCTTGGGATGCAAATGCACAAATAATTCTCCATGGTGTGTCTATGGGTGCCGCAACGGTACTTATGGCGTCCGGTGAAGTGTTGCCTAAAAATGTTAAGGCTGTTATCGCCGACTGCGGCTACACATCAGAATGGGATGAATTTAGGTTGGAAGCGAAAAATCTGCATATTCCGTGGTTTCCTGTGCTCAATGCCACTTCTGTTTTATCAAAGCTCCGTGATGGCTATGATTTTAAGCAGGCGAGTGCACTTGAGCAAGTCAAAAAAAGCAGCATTCCGACTCTTTTTATTCATGGAACAGAAGATGAACTTGTGCCGTATTGTATGCTTGATGAACTTTATACGGCGGCAAATTGCGAAAAAGAGCGTTTAACCGTTAAAGGTGCAGGGCATGCACTTTCTTCTTCTGTTGCACCGGAACTTTATTGGAACACGGTCGAAAACTTTATTGCAAAATATATAACCGAATAAACCAAGTCTGCAATTATAATTACTGCTTTTCGCTCTATCATCCTATTATATTAAAAAATAAAAAAGCTCGTCTAATGACGAACTTTTTATTTTTGGCGGAGACGGTGGGATTCGAACCCACGGTACGGTATAAGCCGCACAACTGATTTCGAGTCAGCCCCGTTATGACCACTTCGATACATCTCCGTATATAAAGGCAAAGTTTACTTTGCCTTATTTGTGATTTGGTTTACATCTGAAAATTTTTGATGTAGCTGTCGATACACTCCTGAATGATGTTTACAGCTTCTTCTTTTGGCTTAACTTCTGTTACGGATGTGCTTTTGTCATGCTCAAGAGATTTGTACACTTCAAAGAAATGCTTAATTTCGTCAAATCTGTGGCTCGGAAGCTGGTCAATGTCCGTATAGCTGTTGTAGTTAGGGTCGTTTATCGGAACGGCAATGATTTTTTCATCTCTTGCACCGCCGTCTTCCATAATCAAAACGCCGATCGGCTTGCATTCAACAATAGTCATAGGTCTGATTTGCTCACTGCAAAGCACAAGAACATCAAGAGGGTCGTTGTCGCTGGCATAGGTTCTCGGAATAAATCCGTAGTTAGCAGGGTAGTGAGTTGATGTAAAAAGCACTCTGTCAAGTTTGAGCATACCTGTTTCCTTGTCAAGCTCGTACTTGTTTTTGCCGCCCTTAGAAATCTCAATTACAGCGTAGAATCTGTCTTTCTTGATACGCTTAGGAGATATGTCGTGCCAAATGTTCATAAACGCGCCTCCTTAAATTGTCTTACAGTATAATAACATTATCGGCACTGTTTGTCAATTTTAAATTTGCTTTTTTTTCTTTTCGGTGCTATTATATAATATATTAAATATATAGGAGAACATTATGGTTGCAATTATTGATTACGGTGCAGGCAATCTTCAAAGCGTTAAAAAGGCTTTGGATTTTATCGGCGCAGACAGTGTAATTACGGATAATAAAGATGAGATAAATGCGGCATCTCACATTATTCTTCCCGGTGTCGGTTCGTTTGCCGACGCTATGAATTGTATCAGAGAGCGTGACCTTGAAGACACAATCAAAAAAGCGGCTGACGGCTCAAAATATTTTCTCGGTATTTGCCTCGGACTTCAGCTTCTTTTTGAGTCAAGCGAGGAATCACCGGGAGTTGACGGCTTGGGTATATTCAAAGGTAATATTGTTACTATCCCCAAAGATAACGGACTCAAGGTTCCGCATATCGGCTGGAATAGCGTAAAGCTGAATCAATCAAACGGTATATTTGACGGTATAAAGGATAACAGCTATTTTTATTTTGTACATTCTTATTATCTTAAAAATGCCGAAAACGATATAGTTGCAGGTACAACGCAGTACGGTGTGCCTATTCAGTGTGCGGTGCAAAAGGGCAGAGTTGCCGCAACTCAGTTTCATCCCGAAAAAAGCAGCGAGGTCGGACTCGCTCTTCTTCGCAATTTTGTAAACAGGGAGGACTGAATATGTACGCAAAGAGAATAATTCCGTGCTTGGATGTTAAAAATGGTAGAGTGGTAAAAGGTGTTTCTTTTGTTGATTTGCGTGACGCAGGCGATCCTGTGGAGTGTGCGGCGGCTTATGATAAGCAGGGAGCGGATGAACTTGTGCTCCTTGATATAACCGCAACTCACGAGGGCAGAAGCACTATGATTGATATTGTGTCAAGGGTTGCAAACACTGTGTTTATTCCGTTTACAGTCGGCGGCGGTATCAAAACCGTTGACGATTTTAAAGAACTTTTGCGTGCCGGTGCGGATAAAATTTCGGTTAACTCGGCGGCGGTTCGCAATCCCGATTTGATTAACGAGGCTGCATATAAGTTCGGCTCACAATGTGTTGTTGTTGCCATTGACGCAAAGCGTAAATCAGACGGCGGCTGGGAGGTTTACCTCAACGGCGGAAGAATTCCTACGGGTATTGACGCTGTTGAATGGGCTGTTGAAGCTGAAAAACGAGGTGCAGGCGAAATACTTTTGACCTCTATGGATTGCGACGGTCAAAAAACCGGATATGATATTGAACTTACCCGTGCGGTGTCGGAGAGGGTCGGTATTCCCGTTATTGCTTCGGGCGGTGCAGGCAAGGCAGAACATTTTGTGGATGCTTTTGTTGATGGCAAGGCAGATGCGGTTCTTGCGGCAAGCCTTTTCCATTTTAATGAGCTTCCTATTCCTGTGCTCAAAGAGTATCTTGCAAAAAATAATGTAAGCGTAAGAAGATGATAATTTGACTAACAGTGAAAATGCGGCTGCCGATAAACAGTATAAAAAAATGACAAGGACACCGGTAAATAAACTGATATTTATTTTGTCCGTGCCAACTGTTATCAGTATGCTCATTACAATGATATATAATATGGCAGACACCTATTTTGTGTCAAAAATCAGCGTTTCCGCTTCAGGTGCAACAGGTGTTGTTTTCAGTCTTATGGCTGTGTTTCAGGCGTTCGGATTTATGTTCGGTCAAGGTGCCGGCTCAAATGTTTCACGGCGGCTCGGTGCCAAGGATGTTGAAACGGCAAGGCAGTTTTGCTCAACGGCATTCTTTTTGTCGCTTGGCATAAGTGTTGTTATTGCGGTTTTGGGCTTGCTGTTTTTGGATAAGCTTATGACTTTTCTCGGCAGTACGGCAACGATTTTGCCTTATGCAAAACAATATGGACTTTATATCTTAATTGCAGGTCCCGCAATGTGTACAAGCTGTGTTATGAATAACATCTTGAGGTATGAGGGACTTGCACGACTTGCTATGATCGGACTTACTTCGGGCGGTATTCTCAATATTGCACTCGACCCTTTGTTTATTTTTGTCTTTAAGATGGGCATTTCCGGAGCAGGTCTTGCAACGGCTGTCAGTCAATATGTAAGTATGGCAATTTTGCTTTCGGCGTTTGTATTTAAAAAATGTCAATGCCGCATTAATCCAAAAAATGTAAGGCTTAAAGGCAGATTTGTGTGGGAGATAGTCGCAACGGGTTTCCCGAGCTTTATGCGTAACGGACTCGGAAGCCTTTCAACAATGATTTTGAATGTTATGGCATCGCCTTACGGTGACGAATGTATAGCCGCAATGAGTATTTCAAACAGGTGCTCAATGCTGATTTTCAGCGTGTGCGTAGGTATCGGTCAGGGCTTTCAGCCCGTCAGTGCATTTAATTACGGAAGCAAGGACTTTGACCGTGTTCGCAAGGCAATCAACTTTTTGTGGGTTTACGGCACAATCGCCGTAACTGTTTTGTCAGGCATTATGTTTGTTTTTGCACCTTGGGTTATCGGCAGATTCAGGAGTGAGGCGGAGGTTGTCGAAATCGGCTCAAAAGTTCTTCGCTATCTTTGTGTTTCGCTTGTATTTTTGCCTACTGCGTTAACGGCAAATATGACATTTCAAAGCATCGGCAAAAAGGGCAGAGCACTGTTCCTTGCCTGTTGTCAAAACGGACTTTTCTTTGTTCCGCTTGCACTTACATTGCCGAGATTTACAGGCATTACGGGCTTGGAACTTTCACAGCCGACAGCATATGTTTTGGCGGCAATAGTTTCCGTTCCGTTTTTGATTACTTTCAAAAAACAATTAAGAAATTATTAACATTTGATTTGTTGACTTTTATACACTTGTATGTTATATTTAGGTCAAGACAGGGGAGTAATTCCACGGCTATCGTGAGTTAAGTCAACATCATGCCAAAATAGGCTGGCTTAATTGTAAAGAATGAGACTTGTGCATAGTGTAATACTATGTATGGGTCTTTTTTTATACAAATATGTAAGGCATAGAACTTGCATTGCAGAATATTCTGACGGAAGGGGTATTGTATGAAAGAATATTTAAAAACGAAAGATGATGTTTTAGCCGAAGTTAAGTCCGGACAAAGCGGTCTTTCTTCTGCCGAAGCGTCAACAAGGCTCGAACAAAACGGCAAAAACAAGCTTGCCGAGGGCAAAAAAGACAGTCTTATAAAACGCTTTTTGTCACAGCTTGCCGACCCTATGATCATCATTTTGATTGTTGCTGCCGTTATCAGTGCGGTTACCGCAACGGTAGGCGGCGAGGGCGAAGGCTATGCCGATGTAATCATTATTATGGTGGTTGTAATCATCAATGCGGTTTTGGGTGTTTATCAGGAAAGTAAGGCGGAAAAAGCGATTGAAGCCTTGCAGGAAATAGCCGCCGCCACCTCAAAGGTTATCCGTGACGGTAAAATCGTTACCGTTAAAAGCGAAGATATCGTTGTAGGTGATATTGTAGTGCTTGAAGCGGGCGACAGCGTTCCTGCCGATTGCCGAATTATCGAATGCGCCTCTATGAAAATCGAGGAATCCGCACTTACGGGCGAATCGGTACCCGTTACAAAAACAGCAGAGCCTATTGACCCGCTTGGTTCGGATGATGTTCCGCTCGGCGACAGAAAAAATATGTGCTATATGGGTTCGTCCGTTGCATACGGCAGAGGTAAAGCCGTTGTTGTTGCCACCGGTATGGATACCGAAATGGGCAAAATTGCCGATGCTCTTACGCAGGCAAAGGATGAGGAAACCCCTCTCCAAATCAAACTTAATCAGCTTTCAAAAATTTTGTCATTTATAGTTTTGGGTATATGTGTATTTATTTTTGCGTTTGATATTATTCGTGCACTTGTTGTCGGTGACGCTGTTACATTGTCGTCAACGCTTTCGTTCTTTATGGTTGCCGTGTCGCTTGCCGTTGCCGCAATCCCTGAGGGACTTGCCGCAGTTGTAACAATCGTTTTGTCAATCGGAGTTACAAAGATGTCAAAGCGTAACGCTGTTATTCGCAAACTTACGGCTGTTGAAACTCTCGGCTGTACACAGATTATTTGCTCGGATAAAACAGGTACTCTCACTCAAAACAAAATGACCGTTGTTGACCATAAGGGCACAGACGAAAAACTTCTTGCAACGGCTATGGCTCTTTGCTGTGATGCCGAACTTCAGGATGACGGCACGGTTAAGGGTGAGCCTACCGAAGCCGCACTTGTTGCATATGCCGATAAACTCGGCTTGAAGAAAAATGAACTTGAAGCTTCTTTCCCAAGAGTCGGCGAAGCTCCGTTTGATTCGGGCAGAAAAATGATGTCAACAATCCACAAAACACAAAACGGATTTGTTCAGTATACAAAAGGTGCTCCGGATATTGTTCTTTCACTTTGTACAAGTGCTTATGTAGAAGGCAAAAAAGTTCCTATGACAGACGAAATTCGTCAGGCTATTTCCGCATCTAACAAAGAAATGGCGGATAAGGCTCTCCGTGTTCTTTGTGCGGCTATGAGAACTTACAGCGAACAGCCGTCAAATGAGCCTGATGAACTTGAACAAGACCTTTGCTACATCGGTCTTACCGGTATGATTGACCCTGTTCGTCCTGAGGTTGTGGACGCAATCAAGGAATGTAAGAGTGCCGGAATTCGCCCGATTATGATTACAGGCGACCACAAAGATACAGCCGTTGCCATTGCAAAACAGCTTGGTATTATCGGTGCAAATCAAAAGGCTGTTACAGGTATGGAACTCAATTCTATGTCTGATGAAGAACTTGACGAGCATATCGAGGAATATTCGGTTTATGCCCGTGTTCAGCCTGAGCATAAGGTTCGTATCGTTCAAGCTTGGAAAAAGCGTGGAAAGATTACCGCAATGACCGGTGACGGTGTAAACGATGCTCCGTCAATCAAAAATGCCGATATCGGCGTCGGTATGGGTATCACAGGCACTGATGTAACAAAGAATGTTGCCGATATGGTGCTTGCAGACGATAACTTTGCAACCATCGTTTCAGCTGTTGAAGAGGGCAGAAGAATTTATGACAATATTCGTAATTCTATTCAGTTCTTGCTTTCGTCAAATCTTTCGGAAGTACTTTCGATTTTCTTCGCAACTCTTTGCGGTTTCACTTTGTTTGAGCCTGTTCATTTGTTGTGGATAAATCTTATCACAGACTGCTTCCCGGCACTTGCTCTCGGTCTTGAAAAGGGCGACCCGGACATTATGAGCCGTAAGCCTCGAAACAGCAAGGACGGTATTTTTGCAGGCGGTATGGGCTTTGATTGTGCTTATCAGGGCGTTATGGTAACAGTGCTCACTCTTGTTGCCTATGTCCTCGGAATTGTTATGGCAAGCCCGGAGCATATGACATTGTCACAAATCTTTGCAGTCAACGATGCAAACGAAGCAACGCATTTGCTTCACCAAAACGGTATGACAATGGCGTTTCTGACACTTTCTATGGCAGAAATTTTCCATTCGTTCAATATGCGTTCTCGCCGTCAGTCAATCGCAAAAATGGGCAGTATGAACTGGTATTTGCTCGGTGCCATGGTGCTCTCACTTCTGCTTTCAAGTGCGGTAATTTATATTCCGTTCCTCAGCAAGGCATTTGATTTTGCACCTATCGATGCAAGAGAATACTTTGCAGCACTTCTCCTTGCATTTATGGTTGTTCCGATTGTAGAAATCGTAAAACTTATTCAGCGTAAAACTAATAAATAACGAATAAGTCCCGAAGCCAAACGGTTTCGGGATTTTACTTTACTTTGTATTTAAATGGGTGTAATATGAGGTAAAGAGGTGAAATGTATGTGGTGGTTATTTGCACTGCTCTCGGCGGTATTTGCCGCACTCACTTCTATTCTTGCAAAAATCGGAATAGAAGATGTAGATTCAAATTTGGCAACGGCTATCCGTACCGTTGTTGTAGTCGGAATGTCTTGGCTTATGGTGTTTGTTACAAACGCACAATCGGGTATTACAAATATCGGCAAAAAAAGTTGGATATTCCTTGTCCTTTCGGGTCTTGCAACAGGTGCTTCGTGGCTTTGCTATTACAAGGCTATTCAAATGGGCGATGTTTCCAAGGTTGTGCCGATAGATAAACTCAGCGTTGTGTTTACCCTCGTTCTTGCATTTATCTTTTTGCACGAGGATTTCAATGCAAAATCGCTTGTCGGCTGTATTCTCATCGCAGCAGGCACATTGTTTATGGTGTTATAAGAATAAAAGAGGACTGCATTTAGTCCTCTTTTTTGTATGTTTTGTTATTATGCACGGGCAACCATTTCGCCGTATTGTTCTTTTGACTTCTTTATGAATTCTTCAACCTGAAGTGCAGACGGCATAGCGTCCGAACAACTGTGTGATGAAATCAATATGCTTGCCGAAGCGGAGCCGAATTCAAGACAATCAATAATGTCCTTGCCTTGAAGCAGGCTGTAAAGGAATGATGAACCGTAGCCGTCACCACCGCCGAAACCTTTGAGCATAACAGCAGGAAATGGCTTGATGTTGTAAAACTTGCCGTCGTTTGTGTAAGCGGTTGAACCGTCTTTGCCGTGCTTGATGACGCAGATTGAAGCGCCGAAACTTTGCCAGTATTTAGCCGATTCGGGGTCACTGCCTTTAACACCGATAATGCCTTCCGTAAGGTCAAATTCCTCACGGCTGCCCATAATAATGTCGGCATTTTGGGCAACGATACTGTAATATACGGCAATTTCGTCCTTGCTTTTCCAGGTGTATTCTCTGTAATCTATGTCAAATACAATCCTTGTATTGTTCTTTTTAGCAAGCATCATAGCTTTGAGGCAAGCCTCTCTTGACGGACTTTTTGCAAGTGCCGTGCCGCTGATAACTATTGCCTTTGCCGATGCAATGTATTCCTCGTCAATGTCGCCCGGCTCAAGACAAAAGTCTGCAACATTATCTCTGTACATAAGAATTGATGAAGCTTCTTTTGAAAGAATTTCGGTAAATGTAAGACCGATTTTCTCTCCGTTTTTCGCTCTTGTGATTTTGGAAGTGTCAATGCCTTCATTTTCAAAATAATTAACCACATAGTCGCCGAATTGGTCGTCGCTTACACATCCGCAAAAGCCGACCTTGCATCCGAGCCTTGCCAAACCTACGGCAATGTTTGCAGGCGAGCCGCCCACATATTTGTTAAAGTTAGCCGACTCCGACAACGGTCTGTACATGTCAGTTGGATTAAAGTCAATGGCTATTCTGCCGATCGGTATAAAATCAAGCGGCTTTGACATATCAAATGTTACATATTTTTGCATAATTTTTACCCCTTTATATGCTAAAATGTTTTGTCCTTGTTTGTCTTGCTTGTGCTAATATTAAGATTTTTTTAATAGCAGAGTTGTCCGTAAGCCGAGTTCTGTCGTGGACGATTATCTATCTCGACAAGATGTTGCCACCTTGCTCAAGCCACCCGTCGGAGTTATGTGGCGAGCAACCAACTCTCCGGTCGGTGTTGCAGCGGATAGGGTTTACATGGCAGAGAATGTCTCCACTCTCTCGGTGAGCTCTTACCTCGCCTTTCCACCCTTACCGTAAAAACGGCGGTTTATTTCTGTTGCACTTTCCCTAAGGTCACCCTCGGCGGCCGTTAGCCGTTATCCTGCTCTGTGCTGCTCGGACTTTCCTCATAATCAAAGATTACGCAACCGTCTGGACAACTCTATCTTATATAATAAATTATTCCGCCTCAAATTGCAATATTAAATAAAAAAAGTTGAAAATAAATTCCATATGGTGTAAACTTACTTTGTTATATGATTTTAAAATAAAGGAAAGGTGTTATTATGCCTCGTTTTGATGAAGAGGGCTTTAACCCTAAAAAGAGAATAGACAATGACAGCAGGGACAGAAGCGTTCCTGTTGATGAAGATTATTTTAACCAAAATGATTTTAACAGCGATGATGTTATAGATAATCAGAATACCACCGATATTGACCTTGATGCGTTTATGAAAGAATTTGACGAGCCGAAACGCTCAGCCCGTCAAAGTGCAGATGATTTTGTGCCGCAGGTTTATGTTGACCGTGACGCCGAAAAACGCAGAGAAAACGAAGAGCGTGCACGCAAAAGGAGAGAATCATCGCCTCCGCCTCGCCGCAAAAGAAAAAAGAATTCAGGAGCGAACAAGGCAAAAAATATTTTCAGAGCGGTTATTGCCGTTATCCTTGTTGCGGTCATCGGAGCAGGCTGTTTTGTCGGCAACGCAATGGGCAAAGTGACCTATGACGATAAACGCAAAAATCAATATGTCAGCAGATCGGATTTGGCTCATTCGTCAAGCGTAACAAATATTCTTTTGCTCGGCGTTGATGCCCGTAATCCAAAGGACGATACCGCTTCACGCTCCGACTCTATGATGCTTATTTCTATTGACAAGGCACATAATTGTGTCAAGATGGTGTCGTTTTTGCGTGATACTTGGGTGTATATTCCGTGTATTGATAAAAAGCAAAGGCTCAATGCCGCATGTCAGTATGACGGATATAATGGCGTTGTTGATACAATAGAATATAATTTCGGCATAGATATTGACGGATATGTTGTTGCCGATTTTGAAATGTTCAAAGTCCTTGTTGACAGTATTGGCGGTGTAGAGGTTGAAGTAAGTGAAAAGGAAGCAAAAGAAGTAACTTCACATAAAGGCAGATACGGCAATGTTAAGCTTGACGCAGGTAAATATAAACTTACCGGCGAACAGGCACTTGCTTATTGCAGAATCAGAAAGATAGACACCGACTTTATGCGTGCGTACCGTCAAAGAACCGTTATGCAAGCCATTCTCAAAAGTGTAAAATCGGCAAATCCGATTAAACTTGTTTCAATGGCAAGCAAAGCCGCACCGTATATCGAAACAAATCTTTCAAAGATAAAAATCATTTCATCCGGTTTAAAGGCACTTCCTTGTATCGGTGATATGGCAGAAGTTCGTGTTCCGTTTGACGGCACTTGGCAGTATGCAACAATCGGCGGTGCAAGCGTTATCACAATAGATGTTGATAAGAATAAGGAACAACTTAAAGATTTGATTTATAACAAAACCGCCGCAGAGATAAAGGCAGAACAAAATAATTAAATTTTTTCGGCGTGCTTACTGTATACAAGCCTGAATTATTCATAGTTTGTAAATTGACTTTGTATATTCGGTTTGGTATAATGATATAAGTCGTTTTGTGCGGCAATAATATGTGGAGAAAAAATATGTTATCAGTTATTCCTGCCCCTAAAAAGGCGAAAGAACTCGGCGGAATTTTTGTTCTGCCTGGAACAGTAAGAGTGAAATCCGATTTTGAGCTTCCGCTTTTGGAGGGTAAAGTTGAATTTTGTGACAGTGAAGAGGAAGCCTCCGTCATTGTCATAAAAGATGACAAAATTGCCGAAGAAGGCTATATTCTCGGTGTAACAAGAGAGAATATTGTCATTTTTGCAAGCAAAAAAATCGGCGTTTATTACGCACTTCAAACCGTTCGCCAACTTGCACATCTCGATACAGGCGGCAGAGAAGTGCTTTGCTGTGACATTGAAGATGAGCCTCGTTTTGGTTTCAGAGGTCTTTCTCTTGATGTTTCCCGTCATTTTTATGATGTTGATTATGTAAAAAAATATCTTGATTGGATGTTTATGCAAAAGCTCAATGTTTTTCATTGGCATTTGACCGATGATGCGGGATGGCGAGTTGAAATTAAAAAGTATCCTCTTTTGACTGAAATCGGCTCAAAGCGTACTTGTACGCAACTTGACGGTTGGCATTCAACAAAGATGGAACAAAAGCCGTATTCGGGTTATTATACACAGGAGCAGATTAAGGAAATAGTTGCTTATGCAAAAGAGCGTGGTATTACAGTTATTCCGGAGGTCGATTTTCCTGCTCATTGTGCTGCTGTTTTTGCAGCATACAGTGACCTTGCGTGCCGTGATTTAAAGCGAGATGTTCCGGGCTATTTCGGTGCAAAAATTCCAACAAAGATTTTTAATCAAAAGGATTGGAACAGAACTCTTTGTATGGGCAAGGAAGAAAGTTTGCAGTTCGTTTATGATGTTCTTGACGAAATCTGCGATATGTTTGATTCACCGTATATTCACGTAGGCGGTGACGAAGCTCCTAAAGACGAGTGGAAAAAATGTCCTAATTGTCAAAGAGTGATTAAAGAGAATAATCTTAAAAATGAAGAAGAACTTCAGGGTTGGTTTGAAAATAAATTGTCACAGTACCTTAAAACAAAGGGCAGGCAAATGATTGGCTGGAACGAAGTTCTTGAAGGTAAAAATATTGATACAAGCGATAAGAATATTGTTGTACAGTATTGGACTCCAAAGCGTGATAAAAATGCGGAAGCGTATGTCAACAGCGGCGGAAAGATGATTATGAGCAATCATCAATCGTTTTATTTTGATATGCCTTACGCTCAATATTCGCTTAAAAAAACATACAAATTCAAGCCTGAAAACTTTGGTGTAACCAATGATAATATAAAAAATGTTCTCGGTGTAGAGGGCGAAGTATGGACAGAATGGATTAGAGGCAGAGAAAGGCTCGAAATGCTTGTTTTCCCGCGTATGCAGGCACTTTCCGAGGTCGCATGGTCACCTGAAGAAAAGCGTGATTTTGCGGATTTCAAGTTAAGACTTGATGATTTCAAGCCTACTTTTGACGCTATGGGTATTAACTATGCGGTTGATAAAATTTCTTTGCTTACAAATCCGTTTAAGCGTTCAAAGATTTTGAAAAAGTTTTCAAAGGGAAATACCGAACTTGAAAATCAGTTGAATGCACAATATAAAACTAAAGGAGAACGATAAAATGAAATTTAAAGATTTTCCGCAGGCGGTTATTGATGAAAATGTTGATTATACCGTTCACGAGATAACCAATGTTATCAAAAGATACGGACCTCGTGAGTCCGGCAACAAAAATTGCCTTGCAACACAAAAGCACATTGACAAAGAGATGAAGCCGTTTTGCGACGAAACGGGATTTGAATCTTACAAAATGGCACCAAAAGCATTCTTGCACTTTACCAAGACAGTTTCTGTCGTAATTATTTTGGCTGTTGTTGTTTGTCTCGGATTGGTTTATACAGGCGTCATCAGCGGTATCGGCGGTTCGGATTTCTTCCTTCCGCAGTGTATCGTGGGCGGTGTTATTGCAATCGGTCTTTTTATCACAGCAATGGAATTCTTGCTCTACAAGCAGTTCTGTGATGTTTTCTACAAGAAAATTGACGGACATAACTATTATGCAGTTCGTAAGCCGCAAGGCGAAGTTAAAAGAAGAATTATCATTTCCGGTCACTGCGATTCAGCTTATCAGTGGCGTCACCTTTACTATGCAAAGGGCAAAATTCCGCTTATGGGCATTTGTATGGGCGGAACAATCGGTGGTGCGTTCATTTCTGTAATAATTGCAATTATCGCAATTATTGCTAATTTTGTTGATATGGGTGCATTCGGTGACTTTATGGTGAATTACAGCTTCTATTTCCATATTATCACCGCACTGTTTATGGTAACTCTTTATCTTTTTGTTGACTTCAAAACTATTTCACCGGGTGCAAATGACAATCTTACAGGTACTTATTCTGCTGTATGTGCACTTCGTATGCTCGATATGGCAGGTGTTGAATTTGAAAATACCGAGGTTGTTGCAATGATTACCGACGGTGAGGAAGCAGGTCTCAGAGGCTGTAAAGATTGGGCAAAGAAGCATAAGGACGAATACACAAATTCAGGCGTAGAAACCGCTGTTCTTTGTGTTGACACTCTCACCGACCTTGAATACCTCAATGTTTATTCCCGTGATATGACAGGCACAGTAAAACACTCACAGCCTTTCAGCCAGCTTGTTATGGATTCTGCCAAGGAAGCAGGTCACGATGATTTGAAGTTTGCAAACGTGTTCTTCGGTTCATCGGATGCTGCCGCATTTACTCAAGAGGGAATTACAGCTACCTGTCTTGCCGCTATGGACCCGACTCCTGCCGATTACTATCACAATGTTCGTGACAACTATGATAGACTTGTTCCAGAAGCCATCAAAACAGGCTATGAGGTTATCCTTTCAACTATCTTTAACTTTGACGAAAAAGGTCTTAACTAATATATAATTATTAAAGAAATCCTGCTTTTAACGGGATTTCTTTTATTTTATATTGTATCTTATTATATTTTATGGTAAAATGGTTACATATATTAAATTATCGGAGGAATAAATATGTACAACGATTATTACGATTCAATCGCAAAGGTTGCCGAAACCGACAGTGAGGTAGCAGACGCAATGGCGCTTGAACTTAAGCGTCAAAGAGAAAATATTGAACTTATCGCATCGGAGAACCTTGTATCTCCTCAGGTTATGGCTGCTATGGGCTCCGTGCTTACAAATAAGTACGCAGAGGGCTTGCCGTCAAAGAGATATTACGGCGGATGCCAGTATGTTGATATTGTTGAGGAAATCGCTATCAAGCGTGCTTGCGAACTTTTCGGTTGCAAGTTTGCCAATGTTCAGCCGCATTCCGGTGCACAGGCAAACACAGCCGTTTATCTTGCACTTCTTAAACCGAGCGACACCGTTATGGGTATGAGCCTTGATAACGGCGGACATCTCACTCACGGTTCTCCGGCAAATATTTCGGGCAAGTATTTCAATTTTATTCCTTACGGTGTAAATGAGGAGGGATATATCGACCTTGCCGCTTTTGCAAAGCAGGTAAATAAGGTTAAGCCAAAGCTTATCGTAGCAGGTGCTTCCGCTTATCCGAGAGAAATTGATTTTGCAACAATGGCAGACATCGCTCATGCAAACGGCGCAATGTTTATGGTTGATATGGCTCATATCGCAGGCCTTGTTGCCGCAGGACTTCATCAGTCACCGATTCCATATGCAGATGTTGTTACAACAACTACACACAAAACACTTCGCGGTCCTCGTGGCGGCCTTATCCTTTGCAATAACCCTTATCTTGCAAAGAAACTTAATTCTGCTGTATTCCCGGGCACACAGGGCGGTCCTTTGATGCATGTTATCGCAGGCAAGGCAGTATGCTTCGGCGAAGCTCTTAAGCCTGAATTTAAGGAATATCAACAGCGTGTAATCGACAATGCACAGGCTCTTGCAAACGGACTCATTTCAAGAGGTCAAAACCTTGTTTCGGGCGGTACAGACAATCACCTTTGCCTCCTTGATTTGAGAGGTACGGGCGTAACGGGTAAGGAACTTGAAGCACGACTTGACGAAGTTCATATCACTCTTAACAAGAATACTGTTCCAAACGAACCGTTGTCACCATTCGTTACATCGGGTGTTCGTATCGGTACTCCTGCCGCTACAACCCGTGGACTCAATACAGATGATTTTGACAAAATTGCAGAGTATATCGCTCTTGCCGTTACAGATTATGATGCAAAGAAGCAGTACATCCTTGACGGCGTTGCTCAAATCTGTGCAAAGTATCCACTTTATGAGTGATTGATATCGGATTATGATTAACTTGCTTGGCAGAATATTCGGGGTTCTTATGAACTTCGTTTATTCGTTCTTTAAGCTGAATAAAACTAAAAATCAGGTTGCTTTTATCTCTCGCCAGAGTGAAAATCCGTCACTTGATTTTCAGTATCTTATTGATGAAATTCAAACAAATTATCCGCAGTATGAGGTAGTTGTCCTTTGCAAAATGATACCTGCCTCTTTTGGTGGAAAAATCAAATATGTCGGCGAAATGTTCAGGCAAATGAAAGCACTGTCGCAATCAAAGGTCGTTGTGCTTGACGGCTATTGTATTTTGGCTTCTGTTCTTAATCATAAAAAGGACCTGAAGATTATTCAAATTTGGCATGCTCTCGGAGCGTTCAAACGCTTTGGCAAATCTGTTCTTGATATGCCGGGCGGTAAATCTTCCGCAACTGCCAATGCGTTCAAAATGCACAGAAACTACGATTTGATTGCCGCATCGGGTGACAAATGTGTTCCGTTTTTTGCCGAGGCTTTCGGTCAGCCTGAAGAAAAGTTTATTCCAATCGGTATTCCGAGAATGGATTATCTCACCGACAGCGAAAAAAATGCAAAGGTTGTGCAGAATATTTATTCTGTGTATCCCGAGCTTGATAACGGCAAAAAAACAATCCTCTATGTTCCAACCTTTAGGGACAAGCCGGAGGATATTGAAGCACTCCACAAAATGACGGAGGATTTTGTTTCAAAGGTTGATTATTCAAAATATAACCTTGTTGTAAAGCACCATGTGGTCGATACCAATTTTGAAGAGGTTTATATTGATTCAAGTCAAAATCTTCTCCACGGCGAGCATTTTTCGGGTATGGATTTTATGTGCGTTTCCGATTTTGTTGTGACGGATTACAGTTCTGTTATTTATGAAGCTGTGCTCAAGAATTTGCCGATATATATCTTTTGTTTTGACGGCGAAAGGTATTTTGACGAGCGTGGTTTTTACATTGATTTTTGGCACGATATTCCTGCCGTATATGGTAAAACAAGCGAGAAAATTTTGGCTTCAATCAATGATAACAAAACAGTTGATAATGAAAAAATCGAACGCTTTAAAGTCGATTATGTAAACAAAAAGTTTGACAGTATCACGCATATTTACGGCGAAATTATTGATTCGCTTATGCGTGGCGAATATGACAATAAATATAATTACAAGGCATAGTATGGGAAAAATCAAGTCTGCACTTTATCCTCATTTGCAGAGAATGAGATATAAAAATTTAATATCCGCTTTTGAAAAAGGGAAAAAGTGCAAAATGATTGAAAATCAAATTCTAATGCTGTGCACATCAAAGGGCAAACTCGGCGGCAATCTTGCGGCTGTTAAAAGCTATATTGAGCAAAACGAACTTGATTATAACATCATTACCGTTACTTCAAAAGAGCAGATGACGCCCGATGAACTCGGCAAAACAATGGCTCAAAGTAAGTATATTATGGTTGATGATTTTGAGCCGATGGTGTATGTGCTCACTCTTCGTGACGGTCAGCATCTTGTTCAGCTTTGGCACGCAATGGGTGCGTTCAAACGCTTTGGCTATTGTCGAGGCACTGCGGAATCAGGCTCGCTCACCCATAAGAATTACACCGAGGCGATTGTTTCGTCACCCGAACTTTGCCAAATTTATGCCGAGTCTTTCGGCATATCGGTTGACAAAATTAAGCCTGTCGGCACTCCGAGAACGGATTTGTTCTTTGATGAAGAATATGTTGCTTCGGCAAAAAAACGGCTTTATGACCGTGCGCCGAGCCTTGTTGGCAAAAAGATTTGCCTTTTTGCTCCGACCTTTAGGGGTCAAAATGTAAACGACGCTTATTATCCCGAAGATTTTATTGACCTTCAGGGTCTGTCAAATTCTCTCGGCGATGATTGGGCGATTATCGTCAAACTTCACCCGTTCATTAAGGGTAAGTTTAATATTCCCGATTGCGAAAAAATTTTTGATTTCAGCGATGAAAGGGAAATTAACGACATTCTTTTTATTACGGATGTTCTTGTCACGGATTATTCGTCCGTGATATTTGAAAATGCTATTATCGGCAATTCGGCTGTTCTGTATGCTCCCGATTATGAGGAATATAACAGCAACCGTGGTTTCTATTTTGATTATAAGGATTATTCTTGCGGTAGTATTGTATCCAATCAAAATGACCTTGCCGATGCCATAAAATCTATAACAAACAATAATGATGATTATATTGCGTTCAAAAAACGATTTGTGTCTCTTTGTGATGGCCACTCGTGCGAACGCTTTGTCAAAGAAATATTGGAGGAAGGTTAAAATGTTACAGTTGTCAAATAAGTACAAAAATATGAAACCTTCGGCTACAAGAGAAATATTAAAAGCCACCTCCGACCCGTCCGTTATTGCATTTGCAGGCGGTTCACCGGCTGTTGAGGCTTTCCCTTGCGAAGAAGTTAAAAAAATCAGTGCAGAGATTTTGGAAGAAAATCCTGTTTCTGCTCTTGTTTACGGTGTTTCGGAGGGTTATGACCCGCTTCGTGATACCGTTAAGACTTGGCTTAAAAAGAGAAATAATATCGGCACGGATGACGACACCGTTATTATTACTGCCGGCGGAACGCAGGTTATGGATATTACCACAAGAATTCTCACTTCCGAGGGTGACACGATTATTTGCGAAGAACCGTCATTTATTGGTTCGCTCAACGCATTTCGTTCTCACGGTTGCAATCTTGTCGGCGTTCCTATCGACAGCGACGGTATGAATATTGAAGCACTTGAAAAAGCAATTAAGCAAAATCCGAACGCTAAGTTTATTTATACAATTCCAAACTTCCAAAATCCCGGCGGTACAACCCTTTCTTGGGAAAAGCGAAAAGCGATGTATGCACTTGCAAAGAAGTACGGCATTGCTATTTTGGAGGATGACCCTTACGGCAATCTTCGCACAGAGGGTGAGGATGTTCCGGCAATCAAAACTCTTGACGAGGACGGAATTGTAATATATGCCGGCTCTTTTTCAAAGATTTTGGCACCCGGTATTCGTGTTGCCTATGCCGTTGTGCCTAATTCAATCGCAGGGGCTTTCACAATCGGCAAGCAGGTGTCCGATGTGCACACAGGCGTCCTCAATCAGATGATTGTTTATCGCTGGTTTAAGGAGTACGATGTTGATGCTCATATCGAGGAAATCAGAAAAATCTATCGTAAAAAGATTAATCTTATGTGCGAAAAACTCGATGAATTTTGTCCTCAAATTAAATATGTAAGACCTCAAGGCGGCTTGTTCCTATGGGCAAAGCTCCCAAACAATGTTGATATGACCGACTATTGCAAACGACTTGTAGAACGCAAAGTCGCCGTTGTTCCGGGCAATGCTTTCATTGTTGACGAGTCAAAACCTTGTAACTATATCCGCCTTAATTTTTCCACTCCAAGTGATGAAAATATCATTGACGGTGTTCGAATTATGGGCGAAGTTCTTAAAGAATATTAACAGAAAAGAGATAATATTATGTCAGAAGAAGTAAAAGTTGAAAGAAAGAAAAGATCATTGTCACTCATTCAGCCGACCTCAATTCCAACCCTCGGCAACTACCTTGGTGCTATGAAAGGCTGGGCATCGTTTCAGGATGATTTTGACACAATTTTCGGTATTGCAGATTTGCATTCTATCACCGTTCGTCAAGACCCTGCAAAGCTCCGTGCACAAACAACACAACTTTATGCAATGCTTATGGCTGTCGGACTTGACCCGCAAAAGAGCATTCTTTTTGTGCAGTCGCATGTTCCGCAACACAGTCAGCTCGGCTGGATTTTAAACTGCTATACACAGTTCGGCGAGCTTAACAGAATGACTCAGTTTAAGGATAAATCCGCACAGCACGCAGACAATGTCAACGCAGGTCTTTTCACATATCCTTGCCTTATGGCTGCCGATATTCTCTTGTATCAGGCGGATGTCGTTCCTGTCGGTGCGGACCAAAAGCAACATCTCGAAATCACTCGTGACATTGCAGAACGCTTCAACGGTGTTTACGGCAATGTATTCACGGTTCCGGAGCCTTACATTCCAAAGGCAGGCGCAAGGGTTATGTCGCTTCAAAATCCAACTTCAAAGATGTCAAAGTCCGACCCTAATCCAAAGGGCACGGTTCATCTCACGGATGAACCGAATGTGATCATGAAGAAGTTTAAATCCGCAATCACAGACAGCGAAATGTCGGTTCATTATGCAGAAGGTAAGGACGGAATAAACAACCTTATGACCATTTATTCCGCAGTTACGGGCGACAGCTTCGAAACTATCGAGCACGACTTTTCCGGCAAGGGTTACGGCGATTTCAAAAAGGCAGTCGGCGAAGCCGTTGTTGCAGAACTTGAACCTGTTCAAAAGAGATACAACGAACTTTTGCAGGATAAAAAATATCTTCAGGAGTGCTGGACACAGGGCGCAGATACCGCATCTCGCCTTGCAAACAGAACCCTCACCAAGGTTATGAAAAAAGTCGGCTTCCTTGCAAAATAAAATTAAAACCCACTATGTCAGCTTTCATTAGAAAGCATTCATAGTGGGCTTTTTATATAATTATTATTTTTTAAAATTAAATCTTTTATTTTCGTTAAGGATGTTATAGATAAGTGTTGCAATAACATATCCGTTTGGAACATAAAAACTCTTATGACCTTTTTTTAAATTTAATGTTATTGCGTTACTATAAGGGATATAAGTAACGATATTGGATAAAGGAATACAAAAGAACTCATCGTTACTTGAAAAAATAATTCTTTTATTTGTTATAATTATTCTTCCTTTATAAACTGTTGTGGAAGTATCAGTAACAGAATAACTTGTCGTATCACTTGTTCTGTAACGTTTGTTCTTTTTATAGGTCGTTTCGCCAGAGTAAGTTCTGTAATATTTTTTATTCTTTGTGGTGACAAAATAATTAGCCGCTTCTATTAAATGACATTTTTCACCCGGCAAATAATTCAAATGATTATAGTCAATAACAGGCAAGCCTCCATTAGTAATATAAGAAGTATAGTCAGGCGAAACAATACTACATACATTTTTATTCTGTTTTTCTTTTTTTTGATCATAGCAAACAATAATTATAGCTATAATAATAGATAATATAAGCGTCATTTTAATTTATTCTCATATTTGTTATATATTGCTAATAATTTTCCGGTTGGTGTTCCTATTGAGTTTAGGTAAATGATATGTTGCTTTGTTGCATATAATGCTTTCCCTAATCCACCTCGACCAAATTCTTCATAAATCAATTCAAGGCAAATGTCAAGCGAATCAGAACTAAGAATTCGGTTATATCCTTCGCCTTTTAACATTTGCACTATTGAAATGATATTCATATTTGCGGTGTTTACATTCATACCGGTAGCATCTGAAATCTCTTGAGCTAAATCAGTGCTTTTTAAATAATTGTTATAATATATTTCTTTCGCTTTTTCATAGCATAATTTTGTCATTTCAGGAGTGACTTTTATATTTTTTCTTGAGGAATGTTCATTTATAGAAATGTTGGAGTTCTTTAACGAAGCAACTTCTTCTTCAAGCTTTTGAACTCGGGATAATAATTCTAATATTATGGTTTCATACTGCATATTTTTAATTTCCTTTCATATTATTTGAATTTATTTTATCATAAATCGAAATTATTGTCAATAGAAATAAATTTCTTTACAAATAAATTTAAATAAAAGCATTTTCTTTAAAAAGAAAAAAGTCACAACGAAGATTTATAAGTAATCTTTGTTGTGACTGTATCATGTTTATTTATATATTCTTTCAATCCTTGGATTTACCATAAGCGGTGATATGTCAACGCTTGCCAAATCGCCCGGTTTTACATCGCTTCCTGTTATGTCAACCGCTGTGTGGCTTAGCCCGATTCCGCCGATTACATGGTACATTCTGCCGTTGATTTTGACATACATTTGCTTCTTTTTAAGAAAACTTTTGAATACGGAAAGAACATATCTGAAAGTTATAATTTCCTTTTCTTTTGTAAGGCCAAAGCCGTCATAGTGACCGATTGGAACAATGGCAATCTTTGTTTCACGCTTTGTTTGGTATGTGGCGTTGTAGCCGACAAAATATCCTTTTGGCACGGTTTTAACATCAACAACTTCGGCTTCCAACGAACCGAGCCTGTGCAAACCGCTTTTGTTTTTTGTGATAACTCTGCCTGTAAATGCCGAGCCGATTCGCACGGCGTCAAGGCAAACATCTTCAACATTGAGCAGAGCAGGGGAGTTGCTTGCGTGCAATATGCCGACATTTCCCACTTTTTCCTTGATTTTTGCCATAGTGTCCTTGAACATTTCAAGCTGTGCTTTGGTTAAATCGTGGTTTCTGAATGCCGATGAAAAATGCGTGTACGCTCCCGTAAATTCAAGATTTGGCAACGAGTAACATTTTATTGCGTTCTCAATTTCGCTCGGCATAAAGCCGTATCTGCCCATTCCCGTGTCGATTTTGAGGTGACATTTGACGGTAACGCCCATTTCTGTCGCAACTTCGCTCATTGCTTGTCCTGCCTGCAAAGAACCAATTGTGGCTGTTGCACCGTATTTTGCAATTTCTCTGCATTCGTCTTTTATGCAGGTTGAACGCATAACGAGTATGTCCTCGTCAGTCAAAACCTCACGCAGTATCGGCAGGTCGGTAACTTCTGTTACGGCAAAAGTCCTGATTCCGTGTTCAACTAAAATTTTTGTTATTTCTTTTATTCCAAAGCCGTAGCCGTTGCCCTTAACAACTCCGATAAGCGGCACCCCGGCTTTTTGCTTAACAATCTCAATGTTTTCGTCAAGCGATTTTTTGTCTATTACATATCTGCTCATTTTCTGATTTTCTTCAATACCTTTGTTCCGATGTTGTAAAGATTGTATACAGGCTTGTTGATTACATAGTCAAATTCGCCCACAAATTCTTTCATATATCCGCCAAAGCCGTGCTTAAATCTCCAAAGTCCGTAGTGCGGATTGTCCGGATTTTGGCAGTCACCGCTGATTCCGCCAAAGTCGTAAACCTTGCAGTTGCATTCCATACCCCACTTAATCATTGCCCATTGAAGTGCGTAGTTAGGGTAAACATTTCTGTGAGCGTTTGATGAAGCGCCGTATTGGTATTTCATAACATTTTCGCCCCACTTGATTGCAAGAGTTCCCGCAATCGGTTTGCCCTCGTAGTATGCCATATAAAGTCTTGCGTCATCTGTCATACAATCAAGGATTTTTTCAAAATACCATTTCGGTCTTGTTGAAAATCCGTCACGCTCGCCCGTTTCCGCCATAATGGAAACAAAGTCGTCAAGTGCTTCCTTGCCGCAAATCTTAACTTCAACGCCCTTTTTAGGTGCTTTTCTGATACGGTTGCGATAGTCCGATTTAAAGGTGAGCATAAGCTCGTCCTCGCTCAAACCGTTGTAATCAAAGCAGTATACAAATCTCGGCTGTACATTTTCAAAATCCATACATCCCGGATTAAGCTCAACAAATCCTTTTTTGATGAGGTGCTCTTTGTACGCCTTGTTCTCAATAACAATTTCAGGGTCAATTTTTAGGCAATACGCCTTGTATTCCTTGCCGACTTCAAGAATTGCGTCAAATAATTTGTCAAAAGTGTCAAAATCATCTTCGTCACACACAAAGCCTCTGCATGCGTACATAAGCGAATTTTTGATAACGGGAATACTTCTGATAAGGACATCGGCAGAACCGATAATCTCGCCGTTGTCATCCTTGAGCATAACAGCCTCCCATTTCCAAGCGGATTTTACTTTTGCCCACTTTGAGGAGTGCTGAAAAAGTCCCTTAGGATGTTTTTTTATAAAAGCCTCATATTCGGCTAAATTGTCTTTGTTAACTCTCTCTATCATATCTGTCACCTTGTTTATTTTGTTTAATAATTATATCATAATTCAATTTTAAAGTAAATAATTAAAATACTGATAATGTAAATGCTCCCCGTAAAGGGGAGCTTGATATTTTTATTCTATTTTACTATTAATGACCCAATTACATATACAATGCCTGAGCAAAGCCAAGCAACCGAGCATTGAAGCAAGATTGTGATTCCTGCCCATTTTCTGCCAAGCTCTCTCTTGATTGAAGCAACCGCCGCAACGCAAGGTGTATAAAGTAGGCAGAATGTGAGAAAACTTGCCGCACTTACGGGAGTCAGTATGCTTGTAACTCCTGCCGAGCCTGTTAATACAGTCAATGTAGAAACAACGCTTTCTTTTGCGATAAAGCCTGTTATCAATGAGGTTGACATTCTCCAATCACCAAAGCCGAGAGGTGCAAATATCGGTGCAATAACACCTGCAATTCCGGCAAGTATGCTGTCTTTTGAATCCTTAACAACTCCGAGATGAAAGTTGAATGTCTTTAAGAACCAAATAACGATTGTCGCAATAAAAATTACCGTAAATGCTCTTGTCAAAAAGTCCTTTGCTTTTTCCCACAAAAGGTGCAATGTTGTTTTTGCACTCGGAAGTCGGTAGTTAGGCAGTTCCATAACAAACGGTACGGCTTCGCCTTTGAATACCGTTCCTTTTGATATAAATGCCGTCAGTATGCCTGTGACTATTCCGCCGAAGTATAGCAAAATCATTACAAGCGGTGCTTTGTCCGGGAAAAATGCCGCCGTGAAGAATGAGTATATCGGAAGTTTTGCCGTACAGCTCATAAACGGTATAAGCGTAATTGTCATTTTTCTGTCACGCTCCGACGGCAGCGTTCTGCTTGCCATAACGGCAGGTACGGAACAGCCGAATCCTATTAACATGGGTACAATGCTTCTGCCCGAAAGTCCGATTTTACGCAACAATTTGTCCATTACAAATGCAACCCTTGCCATATATCCCGTATCTTCAAGCAATGACAGGAAGAAAAATAATGTAACGATTATCGGCAAGAAACTTAATACACTGCCAACGCCCTCAAAAATTCCGTCAATTATCAGCGAATGTAACACCTTGTCTACATTCCAATTTGTAAGTCCTGTATCAACAAGGGTGGTCAACTGACCGATAAAATATTCCAAAAGTTGCTGGAGTCGCAGTCCGATAACATTAAAGGTTAGCCAAAAAATCAACGCCATTATAACAATAAAACTCGGAATAGCTGTGTACTTTCCTGTTAAAATTTTGTCTATCTTTCGGCTTCTTATACTCTCCTTGCTCTCTTTCGGTTTAACAACGCATTTGTCAACAAGCTTTGTGATGAACGAAAAACGCATATCGGCAATAGCCGCCGCTCTGTCCATTCCTCGTTCTTCTTCCATCTGTTTGATGATTGCTTCAACAAATTCTTTTTCGTTGCTGTCAAGGTTAAGTGCTTTTTCTATTCTTTCGTCGCCCTCAACAAGCTTTGTTGCCGCAAATCTGATAGGTATTCCTGCAGATTCGGCGTGGTCTTTGATGAGGTGCATTATTCCGTGAAGTGCTCTGTGCACTGCTCCCGAATGTTCGCTTTCGTCACAAAAGTCGGTTCTGCCCGGCTTTTCCTGATATTTGGCAATGTGCACGGCGTGTTGAATTAACTCGTCTATGCCCTCGTTTTTTGCCGCAGAAATCGGTACAACAGGTATGCCGAGCATATCCTCGGTTTCATTGATGAGTACACATCCGCCGTTGCCTTTGACCTCGTCCATCATATTCAGTGCAAGCACAATCGGAATTTCAAGCTCCATAAGTTGCATTGTGAGATATAGGTTTCTCTCAATGTTTGTTGCGTCAACTATATTGATGATACCCGTCGGCTTTTCGTCAAGTATGTACTGCCTTGAAACAATTTCCTCACTTGTGTACGGCGAGAGAGAATATATGCCCGGCAGGTCAACAACTTCTGTGTTCGGGTAGCCTTTTATGACACCCGATTTTCTGTCAACGGTAACACCGGGGAAGTTGCCGACATGCTGATTTGAGCCTGTCAACTGGTTGAAAAGTGTTGTCTTTCCGCAGTTTTGGTTGCCCGCAAGAGCAAAAGACAAAACAGTTCCCGACGGCAAAGGATTTTCACTTGATTTTACATGATATTTGCCGTTTTCTCCGAGTCCGGGATGCTCAATTCTGTCTGTACATCTCTTTTCCTGTTCGGTTTGAACCGTCTTTTTTATTGGTTTTACTTCAATTTTTTTTGCGTCATCCACACGCAAGGTTAGCTCATAGCCGTGAATTCTGAATTCAATCGGGTCGCCCATCGGTGCAAATTTTACAAGAGTAATTTCTGCACCCGGAATCAGCCCCATATCAAGAAAATGTTGGCGCAAAGCACCGTCACCGCCTACGGTTTGCACCACGGCAGTTTGACCTTGTTTAAGTTTATTCAGTTCCATAGTAATCTTCCAAATCACATATTTTATATATTGTATCATTTTTGGCAGATATATACAATCATATTATTATACAAATTTTTAATTATATTTATTACCTATTTATGTATTATATATTACAATTATGTAATAGTTGAAGTTACTATATTGACAATTTTCTGTCGATGTTTTATTATAAGATTGTTAAATTGTTTAATAACTTTGTTAATGAATTATATAAAGTTTTAGGGAGGACTTGCTAATGGGACTTACTTTAGCACAAAAACTTATTAAATCTCATCTTGTAGAGGGCGAAATGAAAGTCGGCACAGAAATCGGACTTCGTATTGACCAAACTCTCACACAGGATGCAACAGGTACTATGGCGTATCTTGAATTTGAAGCTATGGGCGTAGACAGAGTAAAAACAGAGCGTTCTGTTGCTTACATCGACCACAACACACTTCAAACAGGATTTGAAAATGCGGACGACCATAGATTTATCCAAACAGTAACCAAAAAGCACGGCATTTATTTTTCAAGACCGGGCAACGGAATTTGCCACCAGGTACACCTTGAACGCTTTGGTATTCCGGGCAAGACCCTTATCGGTTCAGACAGCCACACTCCGACAGGCGGCGGTATCGGTATGCTTGCAATGGGTGCAGGCGGACTTGATGTTGCCGTAGCCATGGGCGGCGGTACATATTATATTCCGATGCCAAAAATGACAAGAATTAATCTTACGGGCTATCTCAAACCTTGGGTATCGGCAAAGGATGTTATTCTTGAGGTGCTCCGTATTATGAGTGTAAAAGGCGGCGTAGGCAAGATTATCGAATACGGCGGAGAAGGTGTAAAAACACTTTCTGTTCCGGAGCGTGCAACTATTACAAATATGGGCGCAGAGCTTGGTGCAACAACATCAATTTTCCCGTCAGACGAAATCACTCTTGCTTTCCTCAAAGCACAGGGCAGAGAAAATGACTGGGTAGAGCTTCTTCCTGATGAGGACGCTGTTTATGACGAAGTTATCGATATTGACCTTTGTTCGCTTACTCCTATGGCGGCTTGTCCTCATATGCCTGATAATGTAAAAACAACTGATGAAATCGGCAAGATTAAGGTTGACCAGGTTGCTATCGGTTCTTGTACAAACTCATCGTATGTTGATATGATGAAGGTCGCATCAATCCTCAAAGGCAAAACAATCGACCCATCGGTTTCACTATGCATTGCTCCGGGTTCAAAGCAGGTTCTTAATATGCTTGCTCTCAACGGTGCACTTTCCGATATGATCAGTGCAGGTGCAAGAATTCTTGAAAGTGCTTGCGGTCCTTGTATCGGTATGGGTCAAAGCCCTAACAGCGGCGGTGTTTCACTCCGTACTTTCAACCGTAACTTTGAGGGTCGTTCAGGTACAAAGGACGGCAAGATTTATCTTGTTTCTCCTGAAGTTGCCGCTGCTTCCGCTCTCACAGGCTATCTTACAGACCCAAGAGAACTCGGCGACGCTCCACAGATTTCTATGCCTGAGCACTTTATTGTCAATGATAATATGATTGTTCCTCCTGCTTCACCTGAGGAGGCAAAGAATGTTGAAGTTCTTCGTGGACCAAACATCAAGCCGTTCCCAAAGACAGAGCCGCTTCCGGCAGACATCACTGCAAAGGCTGTGCTTAAGGTTGGCGACAATATCACAACAGACCACATTATGCCGGCAGGTGCAAAGATTTTGCCTTACCGTTCAAACATTCCTCATCTTTCACAATATTGCTTCGGCGTATGTGACGAAACTTTCCCTGAAAGAATTAAGGCAGAGGGTAAGGGCTTCATTATCGGCGGTGCAAACTACGGTCAGGGTTCATCTCGTGAACATGCCGCTCTTGTACCTCTTTACCTCGGCGTAAAGGCTGTTATTACAAAGAGTTTTGCCCGTATCCATGTTGCAAACCTCGTAAACGCAGGCATTTTGCCGTTTACATTCAGTGACGAGGCTGATTACGACAAAATAGACCAAATGGACGAACTTGAACTTGTTAATATTCGTGATTGCATCGAAAACAACAAGCCAGTTGTACTCAAGAATATCACAAAGGGCGAGGAATACAATCTTGATTCTTCACACCTTTCAGAAAGACAAAGAGCAATGCTTCTTTGCGGCGGACTTCTTGATTACACCCGTGAAATGAATAAATAATAAAATAATCCCAAAAAGGAGTTACATACTATGCAAGCAGAAGAAAAAAAGGCTCTTGATGCGGCTTGTGACCAATTCAGAGCACTTATGGAAAAACAGCTTGAAAGAGCAAAAAAGATAAAAGAGGATAAGGACTTCACCGATTATCAGTCGCTTGACAAAATTGTTATCGGTATTTGCGGCGGTGACGGTATCGGCCCTATCATCACAAAGGAATCCCAAAGAGTTATTGAGTTTTTGCTCAAGGACGAGGTTGAAAAGGGTAAGATTGAGTTTAAGGTAATCGACGGCTTGACTATCGAAAACCGTGCCGCTCACAATCAGGCAATTCCCGATGATGTTCTTGCAGAGCTTAAGCAATGCCATGTTATTCTTAAAGGCCCTACAACAACTCCTCGTCAGGGCGACCCGTGGCCGAATGTAGAAAGTGCCAATGTTGCTATGCGTAAGGAACTTGACCTCTTTGCAAATATGCGTCCTGTTAAAGTTCCTGAAGAGGGAATTGATTGGACTTTCTTTAGAGAAAACACAGAGGGCGGTTATGCAGTCGGCTCATACGGCGTAAATATTACCGACGATTTGGCTGTTGACTTCACCGTTGCCACTCAAGAAGGCTGTGACAGAATTGCAAAGCTTGCTTATGATTATGCAGAGCGTAACCACAAGGGCAAGGTTTCAATCATCACAAAGGCAAATATCATCAAAACAACCGACGGTAAGTTCCTCAACACAGCAAAGAAAATCGGCGAGCAGTATCCTGATATTGTAACCGATGACTGGTATGTTGACATCACCACCGCTAAGCTTATTGACCCACAGAGAAGAAAAGACTTTAAGGTATTTGTTCTTCCAAACCTTTACGGCGATATTATCACCGATGAAGCTGCCGAATTCCAAGGCGGTGTAGGTACGGCAGGTTCGGCAAATATCGGCAAGAAGTATGCAATGTTTGAGGCTATTCACGGCTCGGCTCCTCGTATGATTACAGAGGGCAGAGGTCAGTACGCCGACCCTTGCTCAATGCTTCGTGCAACAGTTATGCTTCTTTCTCACATCGGCTACCAAAAGCAGGCAGACGCTCTTGAGGCGGCTCTTGACAAATGTATGTTTGAAGAAAAGAAGCTTGTTATCACCGGCAGAGATACAGGTTGTACCTGTGATGAGTTCGGTGATTATGTAATGGAAACCATTACAAATATGGCCGAGTAATCGGTTTGTCAAAGAGAGGTTCATATTATGGCACAGGAAATTTCTATTTCTGTTATTAAGCGATTGCCTCGCTATTATAGATTTTTGGAAAATTTAAAGGATAACGGCATTGTTCGTATCAGTTCAAAAGAACTTGCCGAGCGTATGGGACTTACAGCCTCGCAAATCCGCCATGATTTTAACTGTTTCGGCGGATTCGGTCAGCAGGGTTACGGCTACAATGTGCCTGAACTTTATGCCAAAATCGGCAAAATCCTTTGCGTAGACGCAGGGGTAAAAACAATATTGATAGGTGCAGGTAATCTCGGCAAGGCTGTCGCTTCAAAGATTTTTACCAGACAGTCCGGCTTTAAGCTTGTAGGTATATTTGATAAAAACGAGGCGATTTCAGGCAAAATAATTCAAGGTATTCCGGTTCGTCATATCAATTATTTGGAGAATTTTTGTATAGACAATCAGCCTGTTTGTGCTGTTGTTTGTATTCCGTCAAACGATATGAAGGAACTTACGGACACACTTTGTCGCCTTGGCATCAAGAGTTTTTGGAATTTCAGCAATTACGATATTGCTATGGCTCATCCCGAGGTGCTTGTCGAGAATGTTCATCTCACCGACAGCCTTATGACTTTGAGCTTTCTCACAAGCTCCAGCAAGGAAGAACTTGAAAAGATTTCTTCTGCTGAATAATAAAGATTGGATTGACTGATTTTGATTAAAATAAGCAACAGAGAAATTATAGATGTTCTTAAATTTTCGGATGATAAGGTCATTTTGGTAGAAAAAAAGCCAAACCTTAATTCGGTCGGCTACGGAGTTAATTATTTTATTCTCAATTTTTCCACGGGCGAAAAGGAAATTATCACCAAGGACGCTTATCTTCTTAAAAAATACGGAACAAACAGAAAAATTATCGCAGACAAACTCGGCAATTTTGTAACGCCGAGTGCGGTTGTTATGCCGGATAGGTCGGTGCTTGTCATCTATCCTACGGGTGAAACCGGACTTTTCGATTCAAACGGAGAGCTTGTAAAGGACGGAGTGCTTGATTATAACGGCTCACCCGTTTCGGGCATTGCACTCGACGGCGAATATTTTTGGTCGGTATGCCAAAAGGAAAATTGCGTTATTCGATATTTTATCGACGGCGTCAAGGTTGACATCAGAGTAGGCACGGCAGAGCAAAATACATTCCCAAATCCGCATTTTGTTTCGTCGGATGACGAATATGTTTATGTATGCTGTGAACACCGCAGAGTCAGAAAAATTGATAAAACGGATTTTACCGTGTCGGATGTCAGCAAAACATATTCCGACCTTTTGGGTTATTACCGTTTCGGTAAATATGCAATTATCATCAAGCCCGACGGTGCATATTGCGATAAGGACTAAAATACAAAATAAAAACCTTTCGGATTTCGTAACCCGAAAGGTTTTTATTATTTCAGCTTTACTGATTTTTTGTATACAACAAATGATATTACCGCCGTCAGTGCTTCAGTTATCCAAAATGCGTTCCACACGCCGTTTGCACCGACGATTTTGCTCAGCAAAAATGCACACGGCACTATGATTACAAGATATCTGCACAGAGATATAACAAGCGATTCCTTGCCTTTGTTGAGTGCTTCCAGTGCACCGCAGGAAGTAACCGATACCGCCGATACAACAAAGCCTGCACTGATGATTTTCAATGCATATGCACCGACTTTTACTGTTTCTGCATTGGTTGTGAACAATGAAATTATGTTGCTCGGAATCGTCAGACAAAGTACAGTTCCGACCGCCATAATAACAGCAATCATAATGAGAACATAGTTGTAGATTTTTTTAACTCTTTTGTACTCTTTAGCACCGTAATTGTAAGCGATTATCGGTCGCATACCCTGAACAATTCCGTTTGCTGTGAGGTAAAGAAATGTTTGCAGCTTGTAGTAAACTCCGAGGACAAGCACATAAACCTGTGAAAATGCAGCCAAAATCGCATTGAGCGAAGATATAAGAAGTGACGGTAACGCAAGATTGAGTATAGCCGGAATGCCTATTAAATAAAGCGATTTGATTGTTTTACCCGTCAATTTTAAGTATGCTTTGTCAACCTTTACGCTTGTAGGTTTTGCAAGGTAGTATACTATGTAAATTACAAATGTTACGCATTGACCGATGCCTGTTGCGAGTGCCGCACCTTTTATACCCATTTTGGGCATAAATCCCAAGCCGAAAATCATAATAGGGTCAAGCACAATGTTTGTTATACAGCCTACCCCAAGTCCGATCATCGTGATTTTCATATTACCGAATGATTGAAACAGTTTTTCAAAGTAAAGATTAAGGCTGTTTATTGTGGTAAACAAAAAAACAATACTGCAATATTCAATGCCTAATTTTATTATGCCGTCATTTGATGTAAATGCTTTTAAAAACGGATTAATAACAGCTATGCCGCCGATTGTAAGCACAATACCGTGAATAAGCGAGAGAATAAAGCCTTGATTTGCAATATCGTTTGCATTCTGTATGTCCTTTGCACCGAGGTAAAAGGCAATCAATGCGTTTATCCCAACACCAAAACCGATTACTACCGCATTGATGAAATTCTGAACAGGAAAGATAAGCGACAGCGCCGTCATTGCGTCCTCGCTGATTTTAGCAACAAAGTAGCTGTCAACAATGTTGTAAAGTGAGTTTACGCACATTGAAATTACCATCGGCAACGACATTGATATTATCAGCGGAAAAACCGCTTTTTCTTTCATAAAAGTTTCGCTTTTCATATGTTCTCCTTTCGTTTGGGCATAAAATAAGCCACACGACATCTCAGTCGTGTGGCGAAAAGGTGATATAAATCATCAGGAAAAATCCACTACATAGTTTTCGTGAGCATATTATATCACAAAATCTTCACTTGTCAAGATTTTGTTCGCTTAGACTTTTTTAATTTTGATATTTCATCAATGGCAATTAAAATAAATAATAGCATTGCGGTTACAAATATTTTCTTTGATGAAATTTCAAAAGTAAAGCATGAACTTGTAAACATAAGCGAGAATAGCACTGTGTATATAAAATCCAATTTGTTTTCTATATAATCCTTTTTGCTTAAAAGATATAAAAATGGAATAGTAAACAGTGCAGGTGTATACGCTCCGCTCCACATTGGGCACATAACCATAATAAAATTAAGCATAAAAAGCTTTTTCCAATTATCCTTGCTTATAAAGACAAAAATGATTGCCGCTGTGCCAAAGACAGCTATCATTGCTTTAGACAAAATTTCGCCAAATCCAAGTGAAACAAGGTTTGCATATATTCCGTTTGGACTTAATTCACCCCAAGTGGCCTGAACTTCGAGTTGATTGCTTAAAAACAAATTAAAGCCTTCAATTCCGCCTGTAAAAGCAAACGGAACCACAAAAAACAAAATTCCGTATATAATTAATCTGCCGGCTTCCTTGTATTTTCTTTCCGCTAAATACAGCAAACCGAAAACAGCAGGATAAATCTTTATTGCTGCGGCAATTGCAATTAATATCATTGCAAGTTCTTGTTTAAATTTACTGTCCGATTCTCTTAAATCAACAGCAAGCAGTAATAGCATAACAACTAAAAATGCTATGTTTGCACATTGAATTATTCCAAATGCAAAGCAACTTGAAAGGGTTAGTAAAATTACCGTGAGAAGCACTTTTTTGTCGTTTTGCTTTTTTAAAAACCGTTTTATAATAGAAGCAAAAATCAAAAATCCTATAATTAAATATATAACGCACAAATTGTACATTGCGTTGTAATTAATATCTGTTTTTGCATGCGGAGGCATCATAAGATTGAGTGCATGATAAAAAAGATATATAAGCGGCGGAAAGCATATGTGTATTGATTTTGTGTACACGGTGCTTAAATCATCCGAAAGATACAAATGAAATATAAAATCATTAAACAGCTTATGAAATCCGCCTGTGGCATTTACTGCCGAAAATGTATCATTCCCGAATACAAATGTAAAAAATGAAATTATGACAGATATTGCCGAAATGATTATAAATATATTTATCGGATTGATTTTCTTTTTCATATTTTTCCACCTCTAAATATATTTATATTACAGTATTATCAAAATTTTGTCAATTTTGCTTGCTTATGTTTTTAGGCATCCATTTGCCGAATTTTGTGTAAATTATCATAAGTATCATACCCACAAGCCACGAGATAGGGTAGAGGATAAACACGCCGTCTATCGTTGAATAAAACGGCAATGCAATCTTTATCCACAATATTCTGAATATGCACATTGAAAACAGGAGAATAAGCATCGGCGGAACGCCTTTGCCTGCACCTCTGACCGTGCCTGCAAGTATGTTGAGTATGCCGAGTAAAAAGTAAAACGGGCAAAAATATTTCATTGCAAGCTGACCGTATGTTATTACATCATTGTCCTTTGTGAATAAGCCAAGCACGGTATGGGAGGTGAGCAAAAGTACAACGCCGATAATCACTGTGTAAATAACACCCATTATCAATGCGTTCCACATACCCTTTTTTACTCTGTCCGGCTTTTTTGCACCTACATTTTGACCCGTAAATGTTGTAACCGCCATGCTGATGCTGAGTACCGGCAAAATGTTGAAACCGTCAATTTTGAGATATGCCGCATATCCCGCCATAGCCGTTGCACCGTAGGAGTTGACGCTTGACTGAACCAATACATTTGAAAATGAAATAACCATATTCTGTATTGCCGTAGGCAGTCCGACTCTTATGATTTGCTTTGCCGTGTTGCCGTGGATTTTCAGTTCTTTTATAATCAATTTGTAATCGGAATTAACACGCAGCAAATATCCCACTGCAAGAATACACGATAACGCCTGACTGATGTCGGTTGCTATTGCCGCACCCTTTACACCCCACTTGAGTGCTTTTATGAATACAAGGTCAAGTATGATGTTTGTAACCGATGCAATCGCAAGATAAATAAGCGGTCGTTTTGAGTTGCCGGCGGCATTGAGTATACCCGTAGCCATGTTGTATATTACATTGAATATAAGTCCGCCGCAGTAGATTTGAAGATAAAGCACCGAATCTTTCAGCACACTTTTCGGCGTTTTCATCCAGACGAGCAAATCACGGCTGAATATAACACCTATTGCCGACAGAATTACACCGAGAATAATTGCAATGCACATCGCCGTATGTACTGCAAGCTTTGTTTTTTGTTTATCTCTTGCACCAAGACTTTGCGAAACTATAACACCGGCACCGACTGCCGCACCTTGACTGAATGCTATAATAAGGTTGATGAGAGCCGTGCCCGAGCCTACTGCCGCAAGTCCGTTACTTCCTACAAAGTTGCCTACAATAATCGAGTCTGCCGTGTTGTACATTTGTTGCAGCAGATTGCCGAGTATTAATGGAATGGAAAATATTATCAGCAACTTCCAAATGTTCCCCTCTGTCATCAAGAGAGTGTTTGATGAATGAATTTTGTTTTCTTTCTTTGCTTCCTGCAAAAAATCGCTTTCTTTCGTTACTTATTATTTCAACTGTATTATAGTAACCTTGTGCTTTAGTGTCAATAAGAATAATGTAATTTTAACAAAGAAGTTTGCCTAACATATCGTAAATTCAAAATATGCGTTGTCGCTGTACCAAAGAGGGAAGTTTGTTCCCCAAATATTGTCATAAAGAACATATGTCAAGCCGTCTGAAAGTTTGCCGTATTTGTTGTCAAAATGCAAAATCTTGCCCTTTCCCACAGCAACAAGAGGGGAGTGGTAATTGACAAATTTTGTACCGTCAATTTCAACATTTTCAACTGCCGATAAATTTCGGTTTCCGTTTTCGACAATGTCAAACGGATTAATCCGCTCACCGATTTTTGTGTATGTGATGTTTTCTCCTTTAGGATAAAAGTGCAGCATAATGCTCTCTGGTAGACGATTTGCACTTTTGCCCTGCCAAATAACTTCAATGTTGATTTTGCTTTCGGTAAGCGTGTATTTTATTCTAAAAGTTTTGGGTGCGCCCAAATCGTTGCAAAGGTACTCGTCAATTATTAAATCCGATATTAAGATGATTGCATTGTCGGAGTTGTTGACGGACAGCCTGTTAAGCGTGTAATTAAATCTGCCTTGTTTGTATTTGTTCTTGATTTTGTCAATGTTCGGTTTGCCGAAATCGGGAATTGCCCAATCAGCAACCTTTTTTAGGTTTCTGCTGTAATGCTCAAACCAATAATCATAATCTTTGCTGCCGTATGAATTATATGTAACGCAAGGCTCGTGATTGTCACGGATTATCTCTTTTCCGTTAATGGTCAAATGCTTTATTCCGCCAAAGGAATTAATCGCAACCGAGCTGTTTTTCAGCTTGTATTCTTCGTCTGCATTGCCAGGTTCGTTAAACATCGCAAACAATTCGTCACCGTGTAATTTTTTCAGCAAGTCTTCCGCTTCGTTTTTGTGAGCGTCCGATAAGAGCGAAACTGCTTTTGCTATGTATTCACGCTGTTCTGTCCAGCTTTTTTCGATTCTTTTGTAATTTTCGCCGTGTCTTGCATTTTCAAAATCGGATTTCAGGTAATTACTGTATTCGCCGAGTGCAATTTTTACATCCATGCCGCAGGTGTGCTCTGCAAGACATAAGATGTTTTCGGCAAGATTTTTGTATTCCGCATCGTCACGGTTGAGGCTTCCGTCAGTCAGCCATTTGTTCTTTAGTCCGATAAGCGTGCGGAGTGCACCCGATTTGTACGGGTCTGCCGAGCTGCCGTGAATCCAAGTGTCGCCGATTTCCGATGTTATAACAGGCAGTTTGTCACGCACTTTCCATATTTTTTCTGCATAGTCATCAAGTGAGCCTGCAACAACTTCGTATTCCGGGTATTTCATCTGTATTTTTTTGATGTTTGCAAGTACTGCATCCTTCCCGCCGGAACCGTGATTGTCAAGTGTGTGGTCAAAATATAAGATGTCGTCAACATATTCGTTTTTGTAAGCTCCGCCGTATTCACCCGAATAAATAACGACGATTTCGCTTTCACACTGCTTCCACAAAAAACATTCGGGTACTTTTGGCATTGCCGACGCACCGTTAACGCCAATGTGGAGCAGTTTTATTCCTTTTTCTGCAAGAAGCGGAATGAGTGCTTTTGTGTGACCCGGTACATCCGTCATTTTTGCCGATATTGTTTTCTTGCCTCGTATTTCATCTATTATGTCAATTAGTGACAGTCCGTATTCAAGGCTGTCCCTGTCGAGCAGTTCGGTATGCAAAGTAAAGGGGAGAGCGTGCGCAACAATGTCACCGTTTTTCAGTGCCTTTGTAAGTGCCGCCGCATTTTCTCTTGTGCCGTTTTTCAGTTCTTCGCAAAGCAACCACGAGCCGGTTGTCCATACAAATTTTTTGTCTTTTGTATTTACACTTTCGGCTGTTTTTACGGCATTAGGTATAAATTCGTCAAGATATTTTTTGCGTATGTTTTCCGCAAAGTCGGTAAATCCCAAATCAAGATGTGTTTTTGAAACTACAATAACCTTTTTCATATTTTCTCCCATACGGCAATCAAATACCATATAAATTCCGATGCTTTTACATTCTTTTTGTCGGTACTGTAATTTATCGTACCGATTTGTGCTTCAGACATAATTATTTACCCCCTTTTATAATAGTTAATAATTATTTTTGTTTATTTTCAGCACGGCGTTGTTGTCTCTTTGGTTTTCGTCACCTATCATAGAAAGAATAAAAGTGTCGAGGTCGGCTAAAATCGGATTTTTATTTTTCACTTTTTTCTCTATGATGTGTGTTATCGGATGAAGTCGCTTCAGCATTTTGCTCATCGTTTCATACATAGGCGTACCTTTTGTATACGGCTCGTCACCCATAAATATGTTGCGTACCAATTCAACGCCCACATCTTTTGCAAGCCTGTTTTCAACGCTTTTGTCAGGCTTGAAGCACAGTAATCTGCCGATTTTTTTTACCGTTAATTTGTCAACCGCTTTCATTGCCGGCTTTGGCAAAATTTCGTGCATTTTTACTTCAATCATTCTGTTAAATCGCCATTTAAAGTATTCCTGTGCGGTTCTGCCGCCTTTGTCATAGTCAAAATCGTTTATGGTGTACGATTTGATGTTAACGGTGTTTCTGTCTTCAAATGTAATTTTTCTGTACGCACACGGACAACCCACAAAACACCCCGTTTGCACATCCGTTATTGTGTTGCCGTTTTCGGTTTTATATTCCGTAACGGATTGAGCGTGCATATGCCCCGTAAAAATCAGGTCAACTCCCGCGTCGGCAAGTGCCGTTGCGATTTTTTCCCAATCTGTCAAATGGGCGTCACCGACTAAATTCATAATCGGCGAAAACGGCAAAAGAGGGAAGTGCGTCATTGCAAATATGTAGTTGCCGCTGTCATGGGCCTTTTTAACTTCATTCAGTGCCCATTCAAGCTGGTTGTCAAATATTTCTTTAAAGTCTTTTAAATCTCCGTCACAGTTCAGTGCAAGCAATCTTATTCCGTGGGTAAGCTGAATAACATACGACATGGTTTCTTTATGCTCGGATATTGCTTCGTCAAAACCGAAATCTTTGTAGAATTCTCTCAGTTCCTCTCTCGGCATACCTTTAACAGGTATCATTTTGTCGCCATCAAATTCAAAGGAATCACCGCTGTCATAGTCGTGCCTTGCAGTGATTAAATATATTCGCTTTCCTTGTTCTTTCAGTCTGTAAAGTCGTTCTCTGAAACCCACATGGCTTTGATATTCTCCTCTGTATATGAGGTCACCCGGTATCAAAATAACATCGGTTTCCTTGTCCTTTGCAAGTTGTGCAAACCCTGCGTCTATAATTGCCGGAGTTTCGGCAACGCATTTTTGGTCTGTTCTGCTTCGTCTTTCGTATGCCTCACCGCTTCGTTTGTACGAGTTGTCAAAGTAGTGGGTGTCGGTTACAAGGTAAAAACTGAATTTATCCATTCTTTCATTCCTTTTGTTACTAATATAAAATATCACATTTTCAACTGATTTTTATTGGTATATATCATTGTATATTTACAAATTTGTGATAAATTTAAAATATCATATTTTCAATATAATTTCAATGTTTAATGGCTTTTGTAAAGAACAATCAAAATTTCAGGTTCAAATCCGATAATAAAAGAGAGCAACAGCCTAAAGGCTACTACTCTCTTTTGGTGCGGAAGATGGGACTTTCGTCAGAGCATACTGCGTGATTAAATATCATTGCAAGCAATGATTTAACAATCACTTCGTATGTTCTTCCTCTTAGCAAAATTACATCAGCGTAATTTTGCTATAAATTGTTCATGCGGGTTCAAGTCCAATAATAAAAGAGAGCAACAGCCAAAGGCCGTTACTCTCTTTTGGTGCAGGAGATGGGACTTGAACCCACATGAATTTGCATTCACCAGAACCTGAATCTGGCGCGTCTGCCATTCCGCCACTCCTGCGTATTCTGCCCTGCAAAGCAGGGCGTTTTTATTTTTCCAAAAAACCGTTTTTGTCAAGTTCGGTAATAAATTTGTCAATTTCCGCCATTGCGTCGGTCTTGCTTATATCATACTCTTTTATGATTTTATTTGCAATACTTTCTTTGTCGGTTTCTTTTTCAAGGCACTTCCAGATGAGGTGACCCGTTTCGTTGAGCGTAATCATTCCGTCAAAATCTTTTGTGTGCTCGCCGACTGTTATTGCAATGATTTTGTCGCCGATTTTTCTTGTAACAAACCCGTCTTTGATTTTCATATTTTCACCTTAAAGCTTAACTTCTTGCGGCATACCGCCGTTTTCTCTGCTTTCGTCTGCAAGATAAACGCTGAGGTGTCCCGCAACGCTGTCAAAGATTGATGTGCAGGCAAGACTCGGCTTTTCACCTCTGATAAATTTAACAAAGTCTGCGGCAAGTCGCTCGTCACCGCCGCCGTGACCGCCGTAAGCACCTACCATATCGCCTGTTACCTTGAGGTCAACTTCTTCAACATCACATTCTTCGTTGTGTGCATCGGGTGACGGATTAATCTTTAAAACAGTAAACTTGCTTTCTTCAAAGTTACCGAAGATTTCACCCTTTGTGCCGATGATGTGAATATCTCTTCTTGGCTCGGCAGAACCGCCTACCATATTGTGCGTGCCTGTTGCACCGCTTGCAAAGTTAACAAGAACCGATTGATGGTCAACAACATTGTTGTCGCACTTGTAGATACATCTTGCATACGGATTGTCCGATTTCATAAGTGCAATTTTGTCCTCAATAGTAGGATTTTCAATATTTTCAAGAGCGTCCCAAACATAAAATGCCCATCTGTCCGGATGATCTATGTAAAGTCGCTTTGTGGAATAAACGCAGGTGTCAACCAAAGGACAGTCTTTCATACAGATTGTGCCTGCACCTTTCGGAGCATTTTCAGGCTTGAATTGGAATTTGCCTCCGAATGAACTGATTTGAGTCGGCTTTGTTTCGCTCATCATCCACATCATTATGTCGAGGTCGTGGCAACATTTTGCAAGGAGCATTGTTGTGTGGCACTTGTCCTTGTTTGCCCATTTGCCTCTTACATATGATGTTGAAAGGTGGTGGTACGAAACATGTTCGGTCGTTTGTATATTGATAATATCGCCGATTTCGCCGTTAACTATTCTCTCCTTGATTCCGTAATAAAACGGAGTATATCTGAGAACATGGCAAATCATAACCTTAGAATTGTTTTTCTTTGCACAGTCAACTATTTGACGCATTTCATCTTCGTTTGGTGCAAAAGGCTTTTCAAGGAGCATATCGTATCCTGCATTGAGGAGCGGAACTGCCGTTTCAAGATGCTGTTCGTCCATTGTTCCGTTGATGACTGTATCTGCAAGTTTGCCGTGCTTTGCAAGCTCTTCGGCATTTTCAAAGCACATATCTTCTGAAAATCCGAATTCTTCCATAGCCTTTTTTCTTCTTATCGGGTTAGGGTCGGCAACACCGATAATCTTAAGCATTTCAGGATTAGTTTTTGCAAGTTTGCTGTACACAAATGCTCTGTGTCCCGCACCTACAATAATCGCTGTAATTGGTTTTTGTTCCATAGTAACACCTTCTCCGATAAATATCGCTATCAATTATACCACTTTTTATATATATTTCAATATGTTTTTTGCTTTTTATGATGTTTTTCTCATTGACATAAATTAATTATGCTATATAATATTACTATCTTTATGTGGTTTTTAGGAGGAAAAATGAAACAGCTTTTACCATTTTTGAAAAACTATAAAATACAGTCGTTTTTGGCTCCGCTTTTTAAAATGCTTGAGGCGATATTTGAACTCATCGTACCTCTTGTAGTGGCTTCGATTATTAATGACGGTATTCGAGATGGAAACCTTAAATTGGTTGTGTCAAAGGCACTTTTGCTTGTGGTTCTTGCTGTTGTGGGTATGGTTGCGGCTATTACTGCACAGTTTTTTGCGGCAAAGGCAGCCACAGGTTTTGCAACGGAAGTCAGACACGCTCTGTTTAAAAAAATTCAAACCTTTTCGTTTAATGAGATTGACTCAATAGGCACGTCAACTCTTATCACTCGAATGACAAATGATGTCAATCAGGCACAAAGTACGGTTAATATGGTGCTTCGTCTGTTCTTGCGTTCACCGTTTATTGTTGCGGGTGCATTTATTATGGCATTTACCATTGATGCAAAAATCAGCCTTATTTTTTTGCTTGTAATTGTACTTCTCAGTATTGTTGTTTCGGTTATTATGAAATGCACCGTTCCTATGTATAAAAATGTGCAAAATACGCTTGACTCCGTAACTCTTATGACAAGAGAAAATCTCACAGGTGCAAGGGTTATCCGTGCATTTACAGAGGAAGATGACGAGTATAACAAATTTAAGGAAAGAAATAATCTTCTTGCACATTTTCAAAGAAGCGTTGGCAGAATTTCCGCTTTGATGAATCCGATTACCTATATAATCATCAATCTTGGCATTGTGCTTCTTATTTACAGCGGTGCTTTAAAGGTTGAATCGGGAACTCTCAATCAAGGTCAGGTTGTTGCTCTTTATAATTATATGAGTCAAATCCTTGTTGAACTTGTTAAATTCGCTTCTCTTATTGTAACAATTACAAAAGGCTTTGCTTCGGGCGGAAGAATTGCAAATGTTTTGAATGTTCAAAACACTCTTGAGCATACCGATGACAACAAAGTATATGATAATCATGCAGTTTGCTTTGACAATGTTTCGCTCACATATCAGGGAGCAGGTGAAGAAAGTCTTACAGATATCAGTTTCTTTGCCGACAAAGGTCAAACAGTCGGTGTTATCGGCTCAACAGGCAGCGGTAAATCAAGCCTTGTAAGCCTTATTCCGCATTATTACGATGCAACAAAGGGCAGAGTAACCGTCAACGGCAGGGATGTCAAATCTGTTGATAAAGAAGAACTCCGCTCAAATATCGGCTTTGTTATGCAAAAAGCGGTGCTCTTTGCCGGCACTGTCCGTGACAATATCAAATGGGGCAAAAAGGACGCAACGGATGAGGAAATCAACGAAGCGCTACGCATTGCTCAGGTTTATGATAATGTGTATGCAAAGGAAGGACTTGATACGCTTATCGAACAAAACGGTGCGAACCTTTCGGGCGGTCAAAAGCAAAGGTTGTCTATTGCACGAGCCATTGTGTCAAAACCTGAAATCATAGTGCTTGATGACAGTGCGTCGGCTCTCGACTTTGCAACGGAAAAGGCACTTCGGGAAGCAATATTGTCACTTGATTATAAACCGACCTTGTTCATCGTGTCAGAACGAACTTCCTCAATTTTGTCTGCGGATAAAATCATCGTTCTTGAAGACGGACAGATTGTTGATGTCGGCACAAATGAAAAACTCCTTAAATCCTGCGAGGTTTACAGAGAAATCTATTTCTCGCAGTTTAGCGAAGAGGAGGTGGCTGTCGGTGACTAATAAACAGATATTAAAGCGTGTCCTTGCATATGTCGGCAGATATAAAGCAATGCTTGTTGCATCAATGCTTCTTGCACTTGTCAGCGTTGCCGGCTCACTTTACATTCCTGTTCGTATCGGTAATGTAATCGACTTTATAATTGATAAGGGACTTGTTCGGTTTGACAAAATCGTTCCCGTTCTTATTGAAGTTTGTGTTGTTGTCGGCGTTGTTGCACTTTCTCAATGGGTGATGAATGTGCTCAACAACAAGATGACCTTTGGCGTTGTCCGTGATATGAGGGACAAGGCATTTGCAAAAATTGAAAAGCTTCCTATTTCTTATCTCGATTCTCATCCAAGCGGTGAAATTGTGTCGAGGGTAATAGCGGATGTAGACCAATTTGCAGACGGCCTCTTGATGGGCTTTACCCAGTTTTTTACCGGTGTTGTTACAATTCTCGGCACTCTCATATTTATGTTAAAAATTAATTGGTGGATTACAATCGTTGTCGTTGTTGTCACTCCGCTTTCATTTGTAATTGCTTCGTTCATTGCAAAAAACACTCACAAAATGTTCAAACTTCAGTCCGAAACAAGAGGCGAGCAAACTTCGTTTATTGACGAAATGATAGGCAATGCAAAGACTGTTGACGCATATTCTCACGCAGATGAAAATATGCAAAAGTTTGACGAAATCAATGGCAGACTTCAGGATTATTCGCTCAAAGCCGTGTTCTTCTCGTCAATCACCAATCCGGCTACAAGATTTGTCAATTCAATCGTTTATGCCGCAGTTGCAATGTTCGGCGCAATCCTTGCCGTAAAGACAAATCAAGAGGCAATCACGGTCGGTGTGCTCACATGCTTTTTGTCTTACGCAAATCAGTACACAAAGCCGTTTAACGAAATCAGCGGTGTTGTCACAGAACTTCAAAACGCTTTTGCCTGTGCAGGCAGACTTTTCGAACTTCTTGCCGAGGAGGAAGTTCCTGCAGATGCCGAAAATGCAGTTGAAATCAAATCTGTTGATGGCAAAATGCAACTTACAAATGTTAATTTTTCTTATGTTGAAAATAAGAAACTTATCGAAAATTTCAATTTGTCTGTTCAACCCGGACAGAGAGTTGCAATTGTAGGTCCTACCGGTTGCGGCAAGACAACGCTTATTAATCTCCTTATGAGATTTTATGATGTAAACAGCGGCTCAATTTTGCTTGATGATAAGGATTATGATGATATAACCCGCAAGTCGGTCAGAAAAAACTTCGGTATGGTTCTTCAGGATACATGGCTCAAAGCCGGCACCATTAAGGACAATATTAAACTCGGTGCTGAAAATGCTACTGATGAAGAGGTTGTAGAAGCTGCCAAAAAAGCACATTCCCATTCGTTTATCAAACGACTTCCAAACGGATACGATACCGTTATCGGTGAGTCCGGCGGCTCTCTTTCGCAGGGCCAAAAACAGCTTCTTTGTATTACACGCTTAATGCTCTGCAAACCTCCAATGCTTATTCTTGATGAAGCAACATCATCAATCGATACGAGAACAGAAATTCGTATTCAAAAAGCTTTTGCTCATCTTATGGAGGGCAGAACAACATTTATAGTTGCTCATCGTCTTGCCACAATTAAAGAGGCGGATATAATTCTTGTTATGCGTGACGGTAATATTGTTGAACAGGGTACGCATAAGGAATTGCTTGCTAAAAAAAGTTTTTATTATGAACTGTATAATTCGCAGTTCCCATCGGTTAAGTGATAACCAAAAGGAGAAATTATGAAAAAATTACAAAAAATACTATCAATCGTACTTGTTGCAATTTTTGTCTGTCTTACATTTTGCTCGTGCTCAAATACGGGCAAAAGTATAATGACAGCTACATATTCAAATTCTGCCAATGCTTCCGACGGCTTGAATCTTGCCTCATCCGCAACATATACCACGCAGGAAGGCAAAACCAAAAAGAGCTTTTCTCTCAAAGGTAAGCACGAGGAAGTCAAGTATATGACCGTTGATTTTGGAGATAGTGTCGATTTCAACACCGTTATCCTCGGCGAGTCGGGTAAAAAAGTTACCTTGTTTGAAATTTACGGCTCAAATGAGCAGGATGCAAATTATCAGTTCCTTTATCAAAGCGATTGTATTGAGGGCGGACACACCTGTTTTTTGGGTGATGTAAAATATAGATACCTTCGCATTTTTGTAAATAAGTCATCGGGCAAGTTCAATGTCAACAACTTTGAGGCTTATTATCTTAAAAACGAAAATGCAAAGAATCTCCGTGTAAACTCTTATTTAATTGCCGAGGACATTAAAGAAGATGCGGATTATTCCAATCTTGATGCACTTACAGATGTCATCGTTTTCGGTACTGCGAAATTTGACGGTCAAGGTAATATCAAGTTTTACGATAATGATTCAAATGAGGTTGACGAAAAGTACTATGCCGATAAAGTTAATCTTTTAAAATCAAAAATCGGCGAAAGAAAGATTAATCTTATCTGTGATATTGCAATGCCTTACGGCGATGACAATGCCGATATCATATCAATGTTCAGCGATGAACATGTTGACAATCTTGTTGCAAATATCGTTGATTTTGTCAATAAATATGGTTTTGACGGCTACGATATGGACTATGAGTTCCCTAACAGCAAAAACGAGTGGAAACTTTTTAATAACTTCCTGCGTAAGCTTGACAAGGCTATGCCCGATAAAATTATTTCGCTTGCAATAGCACCTTGGGATTTGCAGTTTGATGACGATGTGCTTAAAATTATCGACAGGGCAGAGGTTATGCTTTACGATATGTTTACTGCTCACGGCTATCATTCAATTTTCTCAACTACCGTTAACGGAGTTAATAAGGCTCTCAAGGGCGGCTTCACCGCAGAGCAGATAGACCTTGGCGTTCCGTTTTATTCAAGACCTACAAACCGCCTTGGCTATTGGGGTAATTATAATCAATTTGGCAATAAAATCGATAAGTACACAAATCTCATTTATTTTAACGATTTTGACCACGACGGTAATCCTATGACCGCTCCGCAGTATATCAATTCTTATCAAATGATTGCTGATAAAACAGCGTTTGCCATTGATGCCGGACTCGGCGGAATTATGATTTGGCATTATAGCTGTGATTTGCCGAGTGATAACGAACTTTCACTTTTCGGTGCAATCAGAGATACAATGACCGCAAAACAAAAATAAAAACATATACTTAAATAAAAGACTTCTTTAACAAGAAGTCTTTTATTAATTTTGTATAAAAAATCGTATTAAATTAATTGATTTTATGTTATCTTTGCTGTATAATTAAAACATTGAAATATAGTTGTGAAAATGTCGAGGAGAAATTTATTATGGATTTTCAAACAATATATTTGCCAATAGGCGTGCCGTCATACGATTTGGACGAAGCTCGTATGAAATATAACGATTCTATCGGTATGCTGAAATTGGTGGATAAAAATATAGTCGCTCCCAACGGACCTATTGTGTCTGTTAAAGAACTTTGTGAATTTTTAAAGGATAAAAGCCCGACTTTTGCTATTGTGCAAAATCTGACCTTTGCCACCGGCGTTTTTATTACCGAAATTTTGAGAAGCGTTGATTGTCCGCTTTTGCTTTGGACAATTCCGGAACCGGTTATTGACGGTCAAAGATTACGCCTTAATTCGCTTACAGGTGCGTATTCGGCGGCAAATGTTATGGAAAATCTCGGCAAAAACTTTTGCTATGTAATCGGCTCAACCTTTGCCGATGAAACCGTTGATGAAATCAAGACGGCACTTCTTGCGGCAAAACTTAAATATTCGCTTACAAAACTCAATCTTCTTCAGGTCGGCAACGCTCCGGCAGGCTATGGTTTCGGTAAGGGGATTGAAACTGAACTTATGCGTGTGTTCGGTGTTAATCTTATGTCGGTTGAAGCAAGACAGCTTATGGAAGCGGCAAATTCATATGACGAGGACGATGTAAGACATTTTATTTTTGATGTGCAGAATATCGTGCCTAATTTGTTTAATATAGACAGAGAAAATCTTTTTGCCGCAGGCAGACTTTTTAAGGCTTATTTTGATTATTGCAATCAAAACGATATAGGTGCCGTGTCATCTTGCTGTATGCACGATTTTATCAATGTATACGGCACTCCGATTTGTGCCGTGCTTTCGTTTCTTAACGATCTCGGCTTTCCTGCTGCGTGTGAGGCAGACGCATACGGTGCTCTGTCAATTTATATTTGCCAGTATCTTTCAAAAATGCCTGCGTATTTCGGTGATCCCGTTTCTATGGATGAGGAATACAATGCAATTACATTTTGGAATTGCGGTATGGCTCCGCCGTCTATCGCCCGTGAGGATTCAAGGGCACAGGTCGGCACTCACTATATCAGCGGTGTAGGTCCTGTTATGGATTTCGGCTGTCGTTCGGTAGACCACGCCACTGTGTTCAGAGTTGGCAAAAAAGCCGACGGCACATTCCGCTTTTTTATTGCAAAAGGTAAATCTCTTGACCGTTTCAAGCAGTTTTCGGGCACAACTATTGTGATTGAAACCGAAAATAATGTCAGAGATATTATCGAAAAATCCGTTAAAAACGGATGGGAGCCGCACTTTGCTGTTGCAATGACCGATATTTCAAAAGAACTTCAGGCTCTTGCTGATATGCTCGGTATAGAAGTTGTTAATTTTTAGTACAAGTAGTTTTTTTGTGTTGCGAAAGGAATATAACAATGGCTGAAAATTTAACTCATGGCATAAAATTTAAGGATAAACTCGGTTATGCGCTCGGCGATATGGGTGGGATATTTACTTTTTCGCTTGTCGGTGCTTTTCAAAATAAGTTTTACACCGATGTTCTCAATATCGACCCGGCAAAAATTGTTGTGCTTATCTTGGTTGCAAGATTGTGGGATGCAATTAACGACCCTATTTGGGGTGCGTTTATCGATTCCCGCAAACCCACAAAGCAGGGCAAGTTCAGACCGTATATCTTTTGGTTTTCAATTCCGCTTGCGGTTGCATGCGTGCTGATGTTCACGGTTATACCAAATTTAACTCCGGCTAAATATCTTTTGTATGCGTATATTACATATATCTTTTACGGTATGATGTACACCGCTGTTAACATTCCTTACGGCTCACTTGCTTCCGTTGTTACCGATGATGAAAAAGAACGCTCCTCGCTTTCTATGTGGCGTTCAATAGGTGCGGGCGTAGGCGGACTTCCCGGCACTGTGCTTCTTCCTATGATAGTTTATACCACCACGGGAACATATGCCAACGGTACAAAAATTCAAACCCTCGACGGTAATAAGCTGACCCTTTGTGCCGTCGTTTTGGCTGTGCTTTCTGTTGTGATTTTCTTCTTTCATTACAAGATGACCAAGGAGAGAATTCAGCCGCTCGCCAAGAAAAAAGGCGATTACAAAGTTACCCAAAGTATCAAGGATTTGTTTTCAAACCGTGCTTTTGTTATGCTTTCGGTAGCCGCAATGTTCCTTATGGCTTTTCAGTTCTACTATCAGTCAACATATACTTATCTTTTCACGGATTATTATCACAAGCCGGGACTTTATTCGCTGGTTGCCGTTTGCTCATATCTGCCGATGGCTGTATTTATTCCGATAATGAATAAACTTATTGATAAGTTCGGCAAAAAGGAGCTTTGCTCATACGGTATGTTTTTTGCCGCTGTTGTAACCTTTGTGCTGTTCTTTATCAAAACAAGCAACCCGTATGTGTTCCTTTTCTTCGTATTTCTTTCGGGTCTGGGTCAAACCTTCCTTGTGCTCGAATTGTGGGCACTCGTTATGGATGTTATCGATTACCATGAACTTCGCACTCACAGAAGGGAAGAGGGCACGGCTTATGCACTCATTTCGTTTATGCGAAAACTCGGTCAAACCCTTGCCGGTGTCGGTCTTAATGCTCTTTTGGCAGTTATCAATTATAATTCCGATGCCTCCAAGCAGGGCAAAGCACTTGCAGACGATGTTCTTGCAAAGTTGTATGACATTTCAACCCTCGTTCCCGCAATATTCTTCCTGATTATGGCACTTGTTCTTTTCTTTGGTTACAATCTCACCAAGGATAAGGTAACCGAGCTTCACGCCGCTCTTATCGAGCAAAGGAAAAATGAAAAATAATTATTTGCAAAACATGCAAAACAATAGCCGAGTCGCACAAAAACGGCTTGGCTCAGACTGTCGATAAATTTCCTGAAAAACGCTAAAAGCACCGCAAACATCGTGTTTACGGTGCTTTTGATATTTTTCGTTTTTGCTTACAAGTCTAAAACAAGAGGCTACGACCTCTTTTTTGTATACAATAACGCTTTTTTGTCATATACATAAAATAAAATAGAGCATATTTGTTTATTTTGCCTATAAAAATCTCTTGCAACATAATTTGTAATATGTTATATTAATGTTATAAGGAATGTTAACCAAATGTTATTATTAAATTAAACTTCGTAATTTAGAGGATTATACAACTTTGAAAGGTGTAAGATATATGAAAAAATTATTATCTGCTTTCTTGTCTTTCGCAATGCTCCTCAGCATTGTTGCGCCTTTTAACAGTGTGTTTGCAGACACCCGTTATGATGTTCCTCAGGCTTCCTGTGATTTGGCACAGATGTATAAAAAAGACGGTGCTTACAAAAAAGAGCTTTTGTCCGATTCTTCAAAAAGCGTAACCGTCGGAAAAAGAATTATTGTAAAATCCGAAGACGATAATATAAATACTTATGATTCCGTAGACAGTATCTGTGCCGGCGGCTATGTTTTTGCTCAGTATGCAACCGAGGCTTCGGCGTCAAAGGCGTTTGCCGAGTTTCAAAAGGCAGGTCTTTCACCCGAGTATGACAGTATCACTTCCGTTGACGGACAGTATACCAATACCAAGGTTCGTGACAAAAGATATGAATGGGCATATGGTGCATGCGATATTGACGAGACTCTGAATTATTATAAATACCGGGCTAATCGAGAGGTAATTGTCGGCGTTATCGACAGCGGAATTCAGTATAACATTAAGGTGTTCAAAAACCGTGTTATCCGTACTTATGCCGATTTTTCAGGCGATGCATCAGGTGACGAGATGGATGAGTTCGGCCATGGCACACAGGTTGCAAGCACGGTTGCAATGTGCACACCCGACAATGTTAAAATTGAGGGCTTCAAGGTTTCAAACAATCAAATTATTACAGATTCAAGCGTTTTGCTTGCTCTTTCTCATATCAAGGAGATGAAGAGAAAGCCCGATGTAATCAATATGTCCTTTAGCGGCACCGAAATGGATTCGCATATAGAAACCGAGATAAATGAGCTTACCGATATGGGCATTGTTTTTGTCGGTTCAGCAGGAAATGACGGCAGGGAAGTAAAATCTTATCCTGCGGCATACGATAATGTAATTGCCGTTGCCGCAACCGATAAAAACAACAATCCTTGTGATTTTTCAAATTTCGGCAATTATGTTGATATTGCCGCTCCGGGGTATTATACCGCTTATTCCGCAACTTCCGGCAGTAATGCACCAAATTACACTTACTATCAAGGCACTTCGTATTCTGCACCTATTGTTGCATCTGCTGCGGCTGTTGTTCTTTCCGAGCACGGGGGATATACTTTTGAGCAGGTTAAAAGCAAATTGATGAGTTCCGCCGTTCCTTTTAGGGAAAAGGATTGCAACAAAAAATACGGCAAGGGCATTGTTAATTTCTCAAATACCATTAATAACAACAGGTGCAAGGAAATCAAGGCAAATTATTCAAGCGGTGTTTACAATGAAAGAATTAATGTTTCATTCAGTTGTGATAATACATTAGTTGATATTATTTATACTACCGACGGAACTATTCCGTCAAAAAATAACGGCAATGTTTATACTGCTCCGATATTTATAACCCAAGATACAAGAATTATTGCCGCCGCATATGAAAAAACAGATTCCGTTTTTCACGGCAAATATTTTTGTGCCGATTATTACATCGGCGGTTCGGATTATGTTATTGATGACAACGGCACACTCAATGCATATCTCGGCAACAGCAAGGATGTTGTAATTCCCGATAAAGCAAACGGAATTACCCCTCTGTCAGTTGGTGAAAACTGCTTCAAATTCCGTGATTTAAACAGCATTACTCTGCCCGACAGCGTTGCAAAAATTTCTGATTATGCCTTTTATGATTGCAATGCAAAAGCACTAACCGCAAACGGTGCAACAGATGTCGGCAAATATGCGTTTGCACATTCGGGCTTTTCGTCGGTGTTGCTTCCGAATTGCAAAAATTCGGCTGAGTTTTCGTTTGACGGAGCAAATGTTCAAACTGTTAAGCTCGGAAAAGTAACTGATTTGAAAAAAGGCGTTTTTAAGGATTGCCAAAACCTGCAAACACTCTATTGCCCAAGAATAGTTGATTGCAAGTCTTATGTGTCAAATTCCTTTGAAAATTGCAAATCACTCAAAACATTGTTTGCTCCAAAAGTAAATTCAATGCACATCGACATTCCGAGCAATGTAAATCTATATGTTAACAACCGTCTTTCGCTCGATTATTCTATCGTAGGCGATTACCGATATATCTTTATTGCTCCGCTTGAAATCGGTATAAATGCCTTGCGTGACTTTATTGAAAAACACACGCCGAAATCTTTTTCGTTTAAGGATTCGGGCGGATTTGCCAACTCAAAGGGTGCTCAAATCAGAGCTGTCGATTCGGGACTTCGCTTTGGCTTTAATTGGTCAAAAATGGCTGAACTTGAGGACCTTGCCGATAAAGTTGAATACGGTTTTGTTGTTTCGTACAGCGACACCGACAATCTGGATGTTAATAATGCACACAAAAGGGTTAAGGCGTCAAAAATATCGCAAAACGGCAATCAAACCGATTTTAACCTTGTTATCAAAAATATTCCGCCGAAGCAGAGAAACACCGTATTTTCTGTCAGAGCCTATGTTAACATTGACGGATTATATTTTTATTCTCCGATAGTAAAACGCTCGTTTAATCAGGTTGCAACGGCTGTTGTGAATGATGAAGAGGTAGACGACAGCACAAAAGCACCGTTTAATGATATTATTAAAGAGGTAAGAGCTTGAAAAAATCATTAGCGTTTATTTTGGCAATATTAATCGGCTTGTCGGCTTTGGCGGCTTGCACTTCTCAAAAGTCCGATATTGCCAACGCAACAACAAAAAAACAAGCCGCTGCTTCAACAGAGGCAGAAAAGAGTTCTGTAACAGAAAACAGTTCGTCATCTAAATTGCCTACAACAACTTCGACAACCGAAACAAGCAGGCATACAACAGATGAGTCGGATAACGATGTCGATTTTGATGAGCTTAGCGAGGCTACCTCCGACAAAGTGACAGGTGCAACTTCATCGGCGGTTAAGCCTTCAACAACATTGAACGAAACTGCCGACACTGCTTCGTCCAAGGGCAGTAAGCCAAAAATCACTACCGATAAGGACGGTTGGGTAAATAAATGGTATTAACCCAACTGTTGATAAACTTCATAAAGCAAAACCGATGCGTTTTTGATTTACGCATCGGTTTTGTTTTTATTACATAAAATCGTCAAAACTTGCATCACTCGGCATTCTCCAATCACCACGAGGGGAGAGCGAAACCGAGCCGACCTTTGGTCCGTCAGGAATACAATTTCTCTTGAATTGACTGATGAAAAATCTTCTCATAAATACATCAAGCCACTTTCTTATTGTTTTTCTGTCATAAACTCCGTTAAATGCTTTTTCGGCAAGTTTTTGCAGTTTCTCCTTTGTAAAACCAAATCTCACGAAGTTGTAAAGGAAGAAGTCGTGCAATTCGTACGGACCGATGTTATCCTCTGTCTTTTGAGCAATTTTACCGTTTTCGTCAGGCGGAAGAAGTTCCGGCGAAACAGGCGTGTCGAGCACATCAAGCAGGATAGCCTTTGTCTTTTCGTCACTTTGGCTTGCAACATATTCAACAAGGTATCTCACGAGTGTTTTGGGTACAGAAGCGTTCACACCGTACATGCTCATATGGTCGCCGTTGTATGTGCACCAACCCATTGCAAGCTCGGATAAATCACCCGTGCCCACAAGTAAGCAACCCATTTTGTTTGCCATATCAAAAAGAATTTGCGTTCTCTCTCTTGCCTGTGTGTTTTCGTATGTAATGTCGTGCACATCCTCGCTGTGCTCAATGTCCTTTAAGTGCTGAATACAAGCGTCTTTTATGCTGATTTCCTTGATAGTCACACCGAGCGACTTCATCAATTCAATGGCGTTGTTGTAGGTTCTGTCGGTTGTGCCGAAGCCCGGCATAGTGATGCCGATGATGTCTGTCATAGGTTTGCCGAGAAGCTTCATACTCTCAACCGCAACAAGAAGTGCCAGCGTGCTGTCAAGTCCGCCGCTTATGCCGATTACACAGCCGTTAGAATGAATGTGTTCAATTCGTTTTGCAAGTCCGCTTGCCTGAATTGCAAAGATTTCTTCGCATCTTTCACGCACTTCATCTTTGTTGCTCGGAACAAACGGGTGAGGGTCGATATATCTGAACTTCAAATCGTTGTCCGGATTTAATTCGATTTTAGGCTCGTCATTTTCATCTTCGTCATCGTCATCATTGTCAAAACAAAAATCACAAGTCATATCCATAGTTTCAAATTCGCTGATAGAATTGTTGCAAAAATTTGTGTCCTTTAGGCGAAGCGTGTTGAGCTTTTCGCAGTCGATGTCTGCAATAGTGATTACATTCTCACGGCTGAAACGCTTGCCCTCTGCAAGAATTGTTCCGTTTTCCGCAATGATTGTTGCACCGCCGAAAACAAGGTCCGATGTGCTTTCGTATACGCTTGCACCGGCATAAATATATCCGCAGATACATTTTGCCGACTGTGTTTCAATAAGTTTCTTTCTGTACTGTGCCTTTGAAACATATTCGTCACTTGCGGAAAGGTTAATTATGATGTTTGCACCCTCGGTCGCAAGTTTGTTTGACGGCGGATTTGTCACCCACAAGTCCTCGCACAATTCAACTCCGACAGTAACTTCGTCATCAAGTTTGATGAGTTTTGTTGTGGAAATATCAAATCCGTATTCCTTGTCGTTTATCCATTCGCTGAAGTCATCGTCCATAGCCTCTGCAAACCATCTTTTTTCGTAAAATTCGTTGTAGTTTGGCAGATGCTTTTTTGGCACAGCCATCAAGATTTCACCTTTGTAAATTACAAATGCACAGTTGTAAAGTGAGTTCTTTATAGCCCACGGAGCACCCACAACCACAACAATGTTTTTGTCCTTTGTGTATTCAATAATGTCGTAAAGTGCTTCGTTTGATGCTTTGATGAGTGATTTTGTAAAGAACAAATCTCCGCAGGAGTATCCTGTTATCGAAAGTTCGGGAGTCACAAGAAGTCGCACCCCTTGCTTTTCTGCATCGTATATTGCTTTTTTGATTTCAACCTTGTTGTAGCTTGGGTTTGCCACTTTCAATTTGAGGCTTGCCGAAGCTACTCTAAACATTCCGTAATTCATTTTTTACCCTCGGTTATATCATTGTGATTTTGTACTTGAATCCTGCCTGTTCGTTCGGTTCAAGTATTGTCATTCCACGCTTTTTTTCAATCTCGTTCGTTTCATCGGAGCAGTTGGAAATTCCTGTCCACGGCTCAAGTGCAACAAAGTCGGCATTGCCGCACGCAGACCAAATAAGCAAGTTCGCCATATCCTGATATTCGATTTTTACACCCTTGCCCCTCGGTCCGATAAGTGTTGCCGATTTTGGTGCAATGTTGTCGAATATCATAGCGTCTTTTTCTTCAAACAAGTTGTGTTGCATTGCAATTTCAGATTTGCCGTCAAAATCATCAAATCTGTTTTTTATGTTTATCAGTCCGTTGTGATGGTCGGGACGGAGATAACCGCCCTCAAGTGCTTTGTCAAATGCCACCTTGTAATCTTCAAACTTTTCGTTTTCGCCAAGCGGACAGTTAAACGCCGGGTGACCGCCGATAACAAACGGCATCTTTTTCTCGCCTGTGTTTTTTACAAGATATTCAACGCTTACCGTTGAGCCTACAAGCGTGTATTTTACTTCAAGTTCGTAGTCAAACGGAAAAGCCGCTTTGGTTGCTTCACTTGATTTTTGTATGAATGTGATTGAATTTTTGCATTGCTCTTTGAGTGCAAACGGATTTATTCTTGCAACGCCGTGGCGTTTCATTACGCACTTTTCTCCAAATGCCGTGCCCTCGTTGTTCGGCAACATTCCAACAATAGGGAAGCAGATCGGTGCCTGACCGCTCCAATGCTTTTCATCGCCCTGCCATAGATATTCCGTGCCGTTTTTGAGCAGAGAAGTAAGCATTGCCCCTTCTTGCAAAACGCAAACCTCGGCTTCGTTGCTTGTAATTTTGTATTTCATAATTTCACCTTAAATCTAAAATGTATACATAATTAAATTATAACTTAAAATAATCTATAATGCAATATTGAAATAAAATACAATATGATATACAATACATTTATAAATTATTGTGATGTTAGGAGAAAATTATGGATTTGAATTCATTTATACACGAGGCGGTTTTTGAAGAAAAGGACAAGTACACCCGCCTTTATGAGCTTATATGGTCTGAATTTGAACAGGACGGCTTTGTAATTACCGATGAGCCGGGCCATGAGATAGACGCACTTTTTAAGGCAACCGCAATCCAAAATCTTATCGGCGAGTTCGAATACCGTCTTTATGATGAAGTTAACGAAACCGGCTATGAGGATGTTGTTGATTACCTTGCGCAAATCGGCTTTTCACAGGAAGATATTATTGCTTATTGCGAGGCTGATGAAAATATCGACACCTTTGATGATGACGAAGAACTTAAAATTAAAAACGGGTTTGATTATATGACCGAGATTGTTGCCGACAAACTTCTTGAATGTTTTTCGCCCGATGATTTGTTCGATTACTTTTTCACGGCAACTTACGATTTTGTGCAGGACTTTACCTTTGATTTTGAAGATGTGGACGAATTTATGGCTTTTGTCGATTCCAACACCGAAAAGCTTGATGAATACAAAGAAGAGTACCCGTCCGTTATGTCTTGGATAGAATCGGGTATGATAGTATAAAAAAGTTATATGTTAAAACAGTACAGTTAACGCAGAAATCGTTGCATTAACTGTACTGTTTTATTTGTTTATTATGGGATTGTCTGTTATTTCAAGAATGTAATCCACCGATACATTATAATGTTTTGAAAGCTTTATTAATATTTCGGTGGGAATATCTACATCTCCACGCTCGTAATTGCTGTATATTCTTTGCGAACAATTTAAAATTTCTGCAAGTTCACGCTGTTTTAAATCGTTATCTTCACGCAAATTTCGTATTCTTTTGTACATGATTATCACCGATATTAATTATAGTATAGCGAGATATTCGCTATTGATTTTTAGCGAAAAATTCGCTATAATTAGGTTGTATTTAGAATTGAGGAGAATTTTTATGGAAAAAAATAATAAAAAATTTATAGTTTTTACTTTGATAGCTATTGCTGTTATTTTGATTACCTTGAGCGGATTGGCATATATGTCTTACACTTTTCCCAAAGAAGACGGTTCTCAAGTAAAATCTTCGGGTGGTTCAGGTTTTAATTTGTTTTCTGTTCCTGCCGATGAACTTGGATTTGAACATCTTTCACAAATGGACAATTCGTTGATACGTATTAAAGGTTACAGAATAACGGGTGATGACGACGATTATGTTTATTTTACAGGTGGTACAAAAATAGATTTTGATAAAAAGAATTGTATAGTAAGTTATTTTGATAAATCCTCTTATGATTTTGTTAACAGTTCTGCCAGCACATATGAAGTTATTTCAAATGATTTGGTTAATTCCGATGCACTTGATTTAGGTAAGATTGTCATCAATGATCGCAAAACAAGTGTTTATAGAGATAATTTTGTTTGTTTTGAATTTAGTGAGATGAGAGGTGCAGAATGGTATGTTCCGTATTCTTTAATAGATTGGTCAAGGTCGCCTGAACATAAAGAAATTGTTATTGATAACGATACCGAGGTTTGCCCTGCACCTTTTGCTAACCATGTTCATGTTGTCGGCACACCTGAAGAAGACGATGAAGTTGAAACGGTAGAAGCTTATGTTTTGTATCTCAAATAATTTATGAAAATCAAAAAAGAAATATTTCAACAAATTGTTTATTCTTTGCCTAAATCGCCATATGAAACAGGTGGCTTTTTAGGCGGTTGGGGAAATTCTGTATGTTATTGTGTTTGTGATAAAGAAAAATCATTTTACGGGAGTTATGAACCGAATATTGAATTACTTAATCGCACAATAAAGGAATGGTATGATAATAATATTGATTTTTTAGGTATTTATCATACGCATTATCCATCTAATATATATTTGTCAAAATCCGATGAATTATATATAAGAGATATTATGAGCAGTGTAGAAAATATAACGGATACTCTGTATTTTCCGATAATTATCGCTCAAAAAAACATGTATGTTTACAAAGCTAGTATTTACAAACATAATACTGTGATTGAAAAGGATAAATTGATAATCGAATAATACACTTGTGTGTTATTAATATTATTTTTAGGAGAATGAGTTATGAAAAAACAAATTGTTAAAATCCCGCAGGGTAGATTTTGCGGAGGAAATTGTTCGGATTGTCTTTATGCAAATTGGTATGATAAAGACAGTAGAGGCCGAGTAAAATGCAACGGCGGATACGGTGGATATAATTTCTCGGATGACAGAAACGGTTGTTTCTATTATAAAAAAGGATGATTTTTTATTAAAATATGAAATATTTATTGATTGGAATAATACTTTTAATTTTGGTAATTGTTATCGTTTCGGTAAAAAACGATTTTAAAGACTCTGTAGACGGTCAAACGTCAGAACATTCAGCCGAGTTTTATAAATATTATAATTCGGTTAATTCAATGAGCATAAAACAGCTCAACAAAGTGCATGATGATTTGTTTCCGCTTGTTACAAAAACTTTTGTTGCCGGAATGGTTTGGTATGATGATGATATTCCTTTTTCCGAAAAGAAAGCCGCAGAAGAAAAGATTGCCGCTAATTATGTGATTATTCCGGAAAATGAAAGAATATACGGTTGTGTTAGATATGACGAGGCGGTTATGCTTGATGAAGCGGTCAGAAAACGTTTACCGTGAAAGGAAATTTAATGTTAAAAAAATTACTTTTTGATTTTAGTGACGATTTTAAGAATACATACAAAAATGTTTTGAAAAAAAGTATAGTGTTCTTAATAATGGCACTGTTGCTTGCTCCGTTTACAGGCAGATCAAGTATAGTAGGAGCAATTTGCTTAATTTGTTTAATTGTATTCGGCTTTATTTGGGGCAAAAATATGGTCGATTCTCTTGTTGCATTTGGCAACATTTTGGGTGGAATATCAAATAATGCCGCAATAAGAATTACAGTTACGATTTTATTTTATATAATCGGAATTGTGATTGGTTATATTTATTTTTTATGGAGCACAATAAAATTTATAATTTGCCTTGTTAAAAGGAAGTAACAAGGATGAAGAGGCACAATGGGATTAATTCCTTTTGTGCCTTTTTGTTTATATTTAATTATTTATCTTCTTATAGTAAAGATGTTGAATGAAATAAACATGTTGTAAATATCCTGATGCAAAAACCTCATTTTGTGCATACTATGTAATGTATGTATACACTTGTAAACGAGGTGATTTTGTGAATTGTGAAATTAAGGTGGGCTCTGTTACAAACGCACAGCGAGGCTCAAAGTTGCTTCGGCGTTACGGTATCAAACCTGCCGTGTCAAGAATAGAAAATCCCGCTCCCGGTGATGGCTGCGGTTTTGTTATAACGGTGGATTACAATGATTGTGATGCCGCCAAAAGTTTGCTGTACAAAAACGGAATAAGAATTTTCGGGGTGACCGAGCGATGATTTATTTTGACAATGCGGCAACTACTTATCCAAAACCCTCGTCGGTGCTTGCTTCCGCTGTTTTGGCAATGAAAAAATATTCGTTCAACAGCGGCAGAGGAGGGTATAAGGAGAGCATTAAAGCCGGTGAAATGATTTATTCCGTGCGTGAAAAGGTTGCTTCAATGTTTGGCTTTGAACCGCAAAATGTTGCCTTTACAAAAAACTGCACCGAGGCACTCAATATGGCAATCAAGGGCAGCGTTAAGTCGGGCGATCACATTATTATTTCGTCGCTTGAGCATAATTCCGTCAGCCGTGTTGTCGAAAAACTGTTTGATGACGGTATAATCGATTACGATATTGCAAAGTATTCATATAACGATGACGAAACGGTTGCGAATTTTGAAAATTTGATAAAATCAAATACAACTCTGGTTGTGTGTATGCACTCAAGCAACGCTTTCGGCGTGACATTTCCTGTTGCAAAAATAGGCAAAATGTGCAAGTTACACGGTATCAGGTTTGTTGTTGACGGTGCACAGGGGGCAGGCGTTGCCGATATAAATGCCAAAAGGGATAATATAGATATTCTTTGTGCTCCCGGACATAAATGTCTTTTGGGTGCAATGGGTACGGGCTTTATTGCCGTCAAGGACGGTTTGAAGCTTTCAACCGTGGAAGAGGGCGGTACGGGAAGTAACTCAATGTCGCTTAAACAACCCGATTTTTTGCCCGACAGATTGGAAGCCGGTACGCTTAACAATTCGGGTATTGTTTCGCTTGGTAAAGGTATTGATTATATAAATTCCTACGGCACCGAAGCAATATATAATCATGAGTTTTCGCTTATGCAACACACTTATAAAGCACTTGAAAATATAAATGATGTTGTTCTTTATACACCGTTTCCCGAACAGGGTAAAACAATGCCGATTATTTCTTTCAATTTCGGCGATTATTCGAGCGAAAAAACTGCCGCACTTTTGGCAAAAAACGATATTTGCACAAGGGCGGGATTTCATTGCACACCGCTTGCACATAAACATTTCGGCACAACTGACAGAGGAACCGTTCGCATAAGTTTCGGTATGTTCAACACTCATCGTGATTGTGATGCACTTATTAATGTTGTAAAAAAGTTTTGAATTTAGACTTAAATTTACTTTATTTATTCGCCGGGATATGTTATTATATAGATAATTAAATTTTAGGAATGAAAAAAATGCCACTGTTAGATTTATTTATACAATTTAGATTCAGATATATTAAAAATCTCGGCAATTCAATTATAGATTTCTTTTCTCAAATCAAAGGGCTTTTTCGCACCTTCGGTATAATTGATGTTGTCGATATAATTTTTGTTGCGGCTTTGATATACCTCGTTGTCAGAGTTATGAGAGAAACAAGGGCAATGCAACTCATAAAAGGCTTTTTGCTGTTGTTTTTGATTTATCTTATAGTTACTTTCCTCGGCATGGGAGCTTCAAGCTATATAATGAGGATGATATTCAATAATATCCTTATTATTCTTGTTATCCTTTTCGGTCCCGAAATTCGTAAGATTTTGGAGCAAATAGGCAAGGGCAAGGCACAGAATTTGTTAAAAGGGCTTTTCAATTCGGGCGTTGCCATTGATGTTGCCGAAATGAAAAAGACCATTGACGCCACTTGTAAGGCTTGTGCCGAAATGTCGGATGCAAAAATCGGTGCTCTTATTGTATTTGAAAATGATACGCTCCTCGGTGATATCATTGCTTCGGGCACGATTGTAGACGGTACCCCGTCAAAAGAACTCATCGGCAATATCTTTTATCCAAAGTCACCGCTTCATGACGGTGCAATGGTTATCAGAGGCAGCAGTATTTATGCCGCAGGTTGTATTTTGCCGCTTACAAAAAACAACGACCTTTCTTCACAACTCGGCACTCGCCACAGAGCGGCTCTCGGTTTGAGCGAGCAAAGCGACGCTATTATTTTTGTCGTCAGCGAAGAAAGAGGCGAAATCAGTTGTGCCGTTAACGGTACGCTCCGCCGTGATATTTCAACCGGTGATATGCGTGATATTCTCACTCAGCAGTACATCCCCGACAATATCTCCTCGGATGATAAGATAATATCTAAGCTGAAAAGGAGGTTTAAATAATGGCTGATAATTCTAATAAAAAAGAAAAGAAAAAGTTTTCTTTTTCCGACCTCATTTATAACGATAAGTACCTTGTTGTGCTTTCAATTTTTTTGGCTTTTGTTGTGTGGATAGGCTCGTCACTCAGTGTCGGTGCGGATGATACCAAAACCATCAAGATTACTGCTCCTATCGAACTCAGCGGTAAACTTTCGGGTATCGGTATGCAGTATTATGCACTCCAAAATTCCGTTGATTTAAGCATCACCCTTTCGGGTCAAAAGTATGTTATCGGTCAGGTAACGGCAGATGACCTTAACATTACATTTGATACCTCTGCCGTTAACAGAACGGGTAATCAGTCAATCCCTATTCGTGTAACCAATAAATCAAAGCGACTCGATTATACTGTTGAATCCGTATATCCAAGTTCAATCGAGGGCTATTTTGATGTAAACACAACAAAAACATTTGATGTCGGCTTGAAGTATGATACCGATAAAGTGGCAGACGGTTATGTGTTCGGCACTCCCGTTTTAAGCGAAGATAAAATCATTGTATCCGGACCTAAGACTTATGTCGATAAAATCGACAACGCTTATTGCGAAGTTGATTTCGGCGACAAAACAAAACTTACCGAACCTTTTACTCAGGATTGTGATATTAAGCTTGACGGTGACGGAGTTGAAACAAGCTACATCACCATTACAAGCAGAACCGATACAAATACGCCGCTTACTTCACTTTCGGTTACAATTCCGGTACTCGAAACCGTTACCTTGCCTGTTACTTCAACATTTGAGGACAGACCTGCCAGACTTGACAGAGATGTTGTCAGTGTATCGTATTCAAAGGGTCAACTGTATTCGGGTGTTCTTTCAACGGCGGATATTTCCAATGCCAATATCGGTACAATTTATTTTGGCGATTTAACCGTAGGAAGTCAGGAATTTGATTTTGATGTTACCAATTTAAACGGTGTTTCCGTTCTTGACGGCACTAAAAAAATAACCGCAAAGGTAACAGTCAGCAATTCGTATTCCGAGCATAAGGTAAGAATTAATAAGGATGATATTATTATTGAGGGTGCACAGAAGGGAGAAAAACTTGCTGTCAGCTCAATAGACAGCAAAACCATAACTGTTCTTGCACCGAAAAATGCAAATATCAATTCTTCAAATCTTACTTTGAAGTGTGATGTTTCAAAGAAAACGGAAAATAATCAGTATCCGATAGAAATTACCGTGTCTAATTCTAAGGCTTGGGTATACGGTAAATACACAGCAACAATAGAATAAACCTATTATCATGGCTTCCCTATCTGATTGTTAGGGGAGCTGTCGTTGCTTGTCAACGACTGAGGGGTTAAACAAAGGAATAATGTATGAATTATGCAACTCCTGCCGTATCAAAAGGCGGCAACTATCTTTTTTGTTATTTTCTCGGCAATCGTCCTTATGAGGAACGGGTGTGCTTCGCTCTTTCAAAGGACGGTTATCATTTTACACCGCTAAACGGCAACCGACCGTTGATTAAACAATCACTCGGCACAAAATGTTGCCGTGACCCGTTTATTATCAGGGGTAAGAATTGTTTTTATATTATAGCAACGGATATGAAAAGTGATGACGGTTGGTGCTCAAATCATGGCATTGTCACTTGGAAATCTGCCGACCTTATTCATTGGACAGACGAAACTGTCGTTGATTTTCATATGTTTGATGTTACAAAAACAGCAGATAAAATCTGGGCACCGCAGGCACTTTATGATAAAAATAAAGACTCATATTTTGTTTATTTTTCGGTTAACAACACCAATGATGACAAGCCGCTTTCCATTTGGTATTCGTATACCGATGATTTTAAGCACTTTACCGAGCCTAAGGAACTGTTTTCACCGTCAAACGGACTTGATGCAATCGATGCCGATATAGTTGAAAAAAACGGCAAATTCTATATGTGCTATAAAGATGAATGTGTTAAAACCGTTTGTGAGGTTGTGGCAGACAAAATCACGGGTCCGTACCGTGAGTTTGAAAATAATGCCGTCACCTGCACGGACAAGCATGTTGAGGGCAACTGTATGTATAATATCCTCGGCACAAACAGTTTTGTTATGATTATGGACCTTTATGTTGACGGTGGATATTATATGCAGCAAACAGAAGATATGCTTCATTTTAAACCGGTCAATCCCGATGATTTTTCAATGGATTTTCACCCTCGTCACGGCTCAATGCTTCATATAACAGATGAAGAATATAACCGACTTTTACAGCATTTTGAATTTTAGGAGAACAGTATGAAAGCAAAAATGACCATCGCCAAGGAGTTTAAGGTTGGCAAAATCGACAACAGAATTTACGGCTCGTTTATTGAGCATCTCGGCAGAGCCGTTTACGGCGGTATATATGACCCAAAACATCCGCTTGCCGATGAACAGGGTTTCAGAACAGATGTAATAGATTTGGTTAAGGAACTTAATGTTCCTATAATTCGTTATCCGGGCGGTAACTTTGTTTCCGGCTATAATTGGGAGGACGGTATCGGACCTGTTCAAAATCGTCCTAAGCGTCTTGACCTTGCGTGGGGAACAACCGAACCTAATTATGTGGGACTTAACGAATTTATGTCTTGGTGCAGAAAGGCAAATTCCGATTGTATGATGGCTGTCAATCTCGGTACAAGGGGTGCTGAGGAAGCACGCAATATAGTTGAATATACCAATCATAAGGGCGGTACATATTGGTCTGATTTGCGTAAATCTCACGGCGTTGCCGACCCTTGGAATGTCAAACTTTGGTGCCTCGGCAATGAGATGGACGGCAGATGGCAGATGGGTGCCAAAACCGCTGCCGATTACGGCAAACTTGCCAATGAAGCTTCAAAAATGATGAAATGGACTGATGATACTATTGAAACCGTGCTTTGCGGTTCGTCCTCCCGTCAGTCGCCGACCTTCGGTCAGTGGGAAGAAACTGCACTTGATATTGCCTATGACAGCATTGATTATGTGTCACTTCATCAGTATTACGGCAATCAGGCAAATGACACTCCGTCATTCCTTGCAAAAACTCTCGAACTTGAAGAATTCATTTATTCCGTTATTTGCGTTTGTGATTATGTAAAAGCAAAAAAACGCACTAAAAAAACTGTTAATCTTTCGTTTGACGAGTGGAATGTTTGGTATCACAGCAACAATGTACCTTATGAGCGTTGGAGTTACGCTCCGCCTCGCCTTGAGGATATTTATAATTTTGAAGATGCACTCCTTGTCGGCTCAATGATGATTACGCTTCTTCGTCATTGTGACAGAATAAAAATTGCCTGCCTTGCTCAGCTTGTAAATGTTATTGCTCCGATTTTTACCGAGGACGGCGGCAGAGTGTTTAAGCAAACAATTTTTTATCCGTTTGAGCATATGTCAAATTTCGGCAGAGGATATGCGCTTAATCCTATCATTAATTGCCCAAAATACGATTGCAGTGAATTTACCGATGTGCCGTATCTTGAAGCAATTGCCACTATGAGTGAGGACGAGCAAAGCGTTGTGATTTTTTGCGTGAATAAATCGCAGGACGAAAGTGCTGTTCTTGAAGTAAATCTTATGGATTTTGACGGCTTTAAGCCGATTGAATTTATATCTATGGACGGTTGTTCAAAAGATGATGTCAACGGATTTGACGGCGAGGCTGTTTGCCCTCATACAAATCCGCTCCCAACGGTTGACGGTTCAATCCTCACCGCCGAACTCAAACCGTTTTCATGGAATGTAATTCGCTTATCAAAATAATAAAACAACAGGTACTCTTATGAGTACCTGTTCAGTGTGTCGAAAACACTTTTTCGACACACTGTAGGCTGTTGAGAAAGATTCTGAATTTCGTTTTCTTGCGAACTTTGCTGTACGATGGTACCGCTTGTGAGCAAAAAACAAAAAACGCCAAAAGTGCCGCAAACTCGATGTTTGCGGCACTTTTACAATCCCTCCGTCAACACTTTGTGTTGCCACCGTCTCACCTACCGGTCGGTCGGTGCTTCTGCATTAAAATGCAGAGGTTTCCACAGGAGACCCGCACCCTTTACACAAGGGAGGCATTAAGCGGTTAATTTGTTTTATTGGCGTGGTTCAGGGGCTTTATCGACAGTCTGACAGGTACTCTTATGAGTACCTGTCTTTTATTATTATAATCCCATTGATATTGTTATTGCATTGTTTATTTTGGTCATATCGCTTGTAGGCAATGTGCCCATCTTTTCTTTCAGCCGCCTTTTGTCTATGGTGCGTACCTGCTCCAGCAGCACAACGCTGTCTTTTGCAAGTCCGCAATCGTGGGCGTTCACTTCAATGTGTGTCGGCAGGCTTGTTTTGCCTTGTTGGCTTGTTATAGCAGCCGCTATCACCGTGGGCGAAAATTTGTTGCCCACATCGTTTTGAACAATTAACACAGGTCTTACTCCGCCCTGCTCACTTCCTACAACGGGACTTAAATCGGCATAATATATGTCGCCTCGTTTGATGTTCATTTTTGTTCACCCTTTTAAAATTTCTTTATATCATTATGATTAACAGTTATCTTTGTTTTTAAACATCTGTTACATAATATTCAAAAAGTGAATAAAAGTTTTTTGTCGGGGCATATTCTTAATATGAATATTTTTACATCTAAAGACAGATTGATTACACGCCTTAAATATCCTGTTGCCGTACTTTCGGTTTATATGACAGCCGTGCATATTTTTGCACTTGTTTTACCAAAGTTAAATATTGACACCGAGGCTTTTGCTTCGCTGTTGTGGTCAGCCGCTTGCAGTGCTTTTGTTGCTTTCTACGAATATAAGGAGTCTGCAAAAAGTTTTGCCGTTTCACTTTCGATATTGAGCGTTAACGCCGTATTTTATTTGGTGACGGCCCACTCGTTAGGCCTTGTTATGAGCACGGTTTTGACTGTGCTTTTAGTTATGCTCGGTAAAAACTTCGATTTTGAATATCTGGTTATCACATCGGCACTTTCGGGCGTTGTTGTCGGTCTTGTATTCGGCTTGCTTGATGAGCCGCTTCAAATGTATGTAAAAAATTTTGCTTACTTAATTAAGGGCAGGGCAGTCCTTTTCGGAATATTAAACGAGGTCTATACTCCGCTTTTCGGCAATTTCTTTTCGGATTTGATTTATAACACCGATTGCAGTGCGGCAACCCTTGTCGGCGGCAAAATCGTATCGGGAGTGCAAAAGATTTTCCTTGCCGATATAAAAAATCCGTTGTCACCGGTTGCCGATTATCTCACGGGTAAGTATTTTGTAAATATTTTCCTTGCGCTCGGTACGGCTGTTGCGTTGTTCAAAAAAACAAGCAAGCGCTATTTCTTTTCTTTTTTACTTCCGTGTGTTTTGTCCGTGATTTTCGGAGATAATACCTTGCTCCTTGTTTTTTTGTTTTTCTATAATCCGCTGATTTTTGCCGGCTTTATCTTTGTCGGCGGTGTGGGGTACTTTGTTGCTTCTCTTGTGGATATTCGCATAGGGTTCAGCTCTTTCGCTTCTGTGTTTAATCTTTTTAGGTATGGCAGAAGTATCGGATATTTTCTTCTTGTCGGTTTTGTCCTTGCCGTGCTTATGTATTTTGTTGTTCAAATTGTTGTTGCTAAGTTCGATATGGATAATCAAAAATACTATCCCAAAGAAGTTCGCCGACTTGTAAAATCTCTCGGCGGAGAGCGAAATATAGAAAATCTCGAAAACGGCGTTTTGACCGTTCGCAACCCCAACCTTATCGATATTCTAAAGGTTGATTGCGAAATCCGCCAAAACACCGTCATTCTCATAGATAATGATTATAATTTGTTAAAAGAATATTTTTAGAGCCATAATAAAAAACACCGATTTTATCGGTGTTTTCTTCTTGTATTATAATTCTTTTTTCATTGCAATATGCGGTATGTCCTCTTCCAGATAAACATCGCCGTATGCCTTGTAGCCGAGAGCTTCATAAAAGCCTTGAGCCTGTGTTTGTGCAGAAATAAAACTTTCAGTTGCACCGAGCTTTTTCATTTCCTCCTCGGCTTTTTCAAGCACCTTTCTGCCACAGCCTGTGCCACGGTATTCCTTGATTACCGCAATTCTGCCTGCGTGCCAGGTGTCGCCGTGCTCTTTGTAAAATCTTGATGTAGCAATCGGCTTGCCGTCATCATACATTACAATGTGCTTTGCTTCTTTGTTTGTGTCAAAATCATCCAATTCGTGGTTTTTTATTACGCCCTGTTCATCACAAAACACAGTGAATCTGATGAATTTTGAATCGTCTGTCGCTGTGTCGGTTATCTTAAATTCAAGCATTTTGTTCTTCTCTTTCCTTTAGCTTTTTGCACATCATTCGTGCAACCTTGTACACATCTCCGCAACCAAGGGTGATTACCAAATCGCCGCTTTCTGCGTTGTCGCATACATAATCGCAAATTTCTTCAAATGTGTCAAGCTGAACCGCACCCGGAATTTTGCTTGATAGGTCTGTTGCTTTTATTCCTATTGTGTTCACTTCACGGCTGCCCATAATCGCACTTATCACGCACCTGTCGGCAATTTGCAAAACCTCTGCAAAATCGTCAAGAAGCAGGGAAGTTCTCGAAAATGTAAACGGCTGGTGCACTGCCCAAACATGTTTGTATCCCATTTTTTTAGCAGCTTCAAGAGTAACTTTGATTTCTGCCGGGTGATGTGCGTAGTCGTCTGCAAAGGTCACTCCGCAGTATGTGCCGAGCTTTTCAAATCTTCTTGCCGCACCGCTGAAGTGTTTAAGTCCCTCAAGGATTTTTTCGATTTCGGCTCCGCTTTCGTATGCTGCCGCAAATGCACAAAGTGAGTTTAAAATATTGTGCTCACCCGGAACGGAAAGTACAACATGTGCAACAAATTCACCGTTGTGGTAGGCATCGTATTCGCTGTGAAAACCGCCCGGAACATCAACATTCTTTGCCACCCATTCGTTGCCGTCATTTCTGCCGACAGAGATGAGCTTTTTGCCCTCAATGCCTTTGAGCGTGTCAACCGTGTTTGCATCGTCGCCGTTATAAATGATTGTTTTTGTTGTGAGTTCGGCAAATTTTCTGAATGACTTTTTGATGTTGTCAAGGTTGCCGAAAAAGTCGAGGTGGTCCTCGTCAATGTTGAGTATAACCGCCATATCGGGATTCATATGCAAAAATGTGTTGTTGAATTCACAGCTTTCGCACACAAAGTTTTGGCTGTGTCCGTATCTGCCGTATGCGTTTATCAATGGTAACTTTCCGCCGATAACAGCAGATGGGTCAAGACCTGCTTCCATAAGGATTTGGGTTATCATTGATGTTGTTGTCGTTTTGCCGTGAGTACCGCAAACACCTATGCAGTTTGAAAAAATACGGCTGAGTGCACCGAGTGCTTCCGCTCTTTCAAAACAAGGAAAGTTAGCTTTTGCGTATTCAAGTTCCGCATTGCCTGCAAGGATTGCGTTTGTGTATATAACAAGTTGTGTGTCGTCGGCAATGTTTTCGGGCTTCTGACCCAAAAATACCGTTGCACCCTCTTTTTCAACTCGCCTGAAAGTTTCGGTGTCGTTGTTGTCCGAACCTGTCAATTCGTATCCGAGGGATAATAAAATCTCTGCAATAGGGCACATTCCTGCACCGCCAATGCCGATAAAATGTATCTTTTTGCTCTCTTTGAGTAATTCATCTATATTTTTCAAGGATATTCCTCCCGATTAATCATATTATCTTTTTTATTATACTACCTAATTTGCAAAAAATAAACACCCTTTTTATATTATTTCATAAAATATAAAAGGTGGTAGTAAATATGACAAATTTTTATGTTGCGTCTTTTGACGATAAAAGGGTAGCTTATGCGTGCGATTATCTCCAAAAGTTTGGGTATAAGGCTGTCGACAATCTTTCAAAGGCCGACTTTGTTCTGACAGGCGTAAATCCGCCAAGCCTTGATGCTTACAGAGATTTTCACATTTGTGCGGGAAATGTTTCGGGCGACAATGTTTTTGATTATACAAAAGATGAACGCTTTGCAGCCGAAAATGCTTTTTATACGGCTGAAGCGGCTGTGTGTATTGCTTGCCAAAGCAGCGATTTGAGCCTTGTTAATTCAAACATTCTTATTCTCGGCTACGGCAGAATCGCAAAAGCTCTCCATAGATTTTTAACTCCGTATACATCGCACATAACCGTTTGTGCACGAAACGGTGTTCAGCGAACAACGGCTGAAATGAACGGTGCTTTGGCCGTAACCCTTGATGAACTTGCACAACAAAACGATTTTGATTTTGTGTTCAACACAGTACCTCATCCGATAATCAACGAAAGGGAGCTTCGTTTGTTCAAAAAGGATGCGTTGCTTGTTGATTTGGCATCATTTCCGGGCGGAATTGATGTGCATTTTGCCGAATCACTCGGTCTGAATTTGATTGTGGCAAGAGGACTCCCTGCTAAATATTCGCCAAAATCAGCAGGAAAAACTGTTGCAAAAGCAGTAATTGAACATATGGGGGTGAAACTGTGAAAATCGGATATTGCCTTACAGGCTCGTTTTGTACATTTAAAAAAAGCATTGAGGCTATGCAATCACTTGCAGACAGCGGTCACATTGTCACTCCGATTATGTCGTTCAACGCTTATAATATTGACACAAGATTCGGAAATGCTAAAGATGTGAGGGAGAAGGTCGCTTCAATATGCGGCAAAGATATAATTTCAACCATTGATTCTGCCGAACCGATTGGACCGAAGCATATGTTTGATGTGCTGTGTGTTGTTCCGTGTACTTCCAACACACTCGCAAAACTTGCAAACGGTATAAACGACACTCCTGTCACAATGGCGGTAAAATCGCATCTCCGCAACGACAAGCCTGTTGTTATCGGTGTTTCAACAAATGACGCTCTCGGTGCTTCGGCAAAAAATATCGGTGCTCTTATGAACAATCGAAATTTTTATTTCGTTCCTATGGCACTCGATAATCCTTGCGAAAAGCCTCGTTCTTTAGTCTGCGATTTTTCAAAAGTGGAGGGCACAATAAAGTGTGCAGTTGACGGCGTGCAGTTCAATCCAATGCTTTAAACCTGCAAAAGCTCCTGAAACACGCCAAAATATAATATCCAAATTATGCCTCCCTTGTGTAAAGGGAGGTGGGTGCGA